>Ga0182024_10000740_pt1 | contig 85229 bp, 78 predicted proteins | sample P32metaG_FD_120480 | JGI IMG/M metagenome (GOLD analysis project Ga0182024, IMG submission 120480) | Permafrost microbial communities from Stordalen Mire, Sweden - P3-2 metaG (Illumina Assembly) | ecosystem: Environmental > Terrestrial > Soil > Wetlands > Permafrost | place: Sweden: Stordalen... | reverse complement strand
TTTCCTTCCCTCGATGCTCTTGGCACTCTTGCTCATGGCGGCCTCCTCCTCTTTCCCAACCCGATCTTCTGATCGGGCGAGGTGTGCCGCCACTCAAATCTCAACAACCTTCAGGACATCGCCTCTGTCGCGGGCAGCTGGGAGGCAAATTCCGTCAGTTGCTTTTGCATTGGTGGCAATGTGTTCCATACCGCACTGAATTGAAAAACGCGCTTCGCGACCTCTTCAATCTTAGTTGTAATCTCGCGTTGGCGTGCCGTGGTTGTGCGTTTCATCTAGGCGACGACCTCCCCAGAATCTGCGGCTAATAGTACGCTGAGGTTTGCCCCGAAATGAAGAACAGCGAGAAACCACTATCTGAGCAAGAAATCACAACCGCAGTGCAGGGGGCCTTTCGACCCTTGTCCTGCGTCGCGAAGCGTGAGGACCACGGCGAGAAGTTGAAAGTTCGCGTTCGAGATAAAAATGGCGTCATCCAGTTGGAAGTGCACTGCCACGACCCCGACTCACTGAGCGATAAGAGAAAGTTGGATTCCTTCCTTCAAGAGATGCGCGAGAGCATCAAAAGCAAAGGCATTGCTTTAGACCCTTGGAAGATGGGCTGACCTAATCTTCAAAGATGACGAGGAAGCGATTACGGCCGAATGGAAAAAGTGACGCCTTGAGAAACGCGACTATCCTTATCGGGCAATTGAGGCCGTCCGAATGGGTATCCCTCCACATGGATCAGGATACCTAATGCCCACGCCGTCATATCCAACGGCCGCATCCGCCATCCCGCGCCGTAGGACGTGCGCCAATAGTTGGCCTTGCGATTGCGTAGATTCAATTCGCGGAAAGACTGGAGCAGTCCACGCGAATTTGCGTTAAGTACCTACTCCCCTTCCCGAACCGCCCCTACCGGAATCAGAATCGCTTTTTTTGATGGCCAAACTTAGCTTTGGCGATCGGCTGCCGGGGCGGGGGTTTCGGTCGGCACTGCTGCTACCGCCGCCGCTTTGCGGATCCGGGCCGTCAGGAGGGTATCGATCTGGCGCGCCATCTCGGTCAGCTGCTTTGCGATCGGCGTCTCGGAAAATTCGCTGACGAAAATCCTGCCCCGATCGGATGACTCCGCGAAACGCGGATCGAACGGCAGCCGCGCGACGATCGGAATGTCGGCCTCGCGCACGATGCGGGTGGTTTCACCTTGCGGGAACAGCGGACGCACCGAGCGGCAATTGTCGCATCCGAAGGCGGTCATGTTCTCGATCGCGCCGATGATGGGGGCGCCGATCTCCTTGTTCATGTCCAGCGCGTGGCGAAAAGCGATCGCGGCGCTTCCCGAATCGTGGGTGACCATCACCACGCCGGTCGGTATGAACATTCGCATCAGGCGATTCAGGTCTTCGATACCGGGTGCGAGATCGACAATCAGCAGATCGAGCGGCCCGAAGCGCGTCTGAGTGAGCATCCGGCGAAGCGCACTCGAATGATTAAGCTGGACCGGAGCGACTGCTACCGGCGCGGGCGGCGCATCCTCATCGAGAAAACTCATCGCGGGACGCAACGATTCGGTCAGCAACTCGGCCGCGATGACGCGAATCCCGAGCGGCGCAGCGGCGGGCTCGATACCCTCGCTGGAAAGGTACCGCAGCGGCGCCTTGACGCCGAGCATTTGCAGGATGCTGGGCGCGTTCAAATCCGCGTCCATGATGCCGACCTTTTTGCCCGCGTGCGCGAGCGCGCCCGCGATATTCACCGCGAGCAGGCTTTTCCCGGTGCCGCCTTTGGCGCTGGCGAGGACGAGCGTGGCTTTGACTGACGCGAGGTTGCGCAGAATCGGCTCCGGGTCATGGACCGATTTATCGCCCGTGCCGTTGCTCGACTGCTCCTGAAATTCGCTGAAAACCCTCATCAAATAGATACGCCGCTCTTCGAAAAAAGCGCCCCACGCGGACGGAAGTGCCAAATACGGTTACGGCACCCCGATAGGATGCCGTGTTTAAGCGCCACGGTAAAGGTCGATCGCGCTCACATGTTCTCTTCGTCGCCGTCGGTCGAGCCGACCTTGCGATAGCCGCGGTCCTCGCTGTCGTAGTTGCGTTGCGATTTCGCCTCGCGCTCGCGATCCTGCTGGCAGTCGCGGCATACGCGAGTGAACGGGAGCGCCTCGATACGTTCTTCGGCGATTTCGAATCCGCACGATTGGCAGACGCCGTAGCTGCTGTCGGCGAGGCGCGCCAAGGCATCGTCGATTTCCTTAATCTTCGCGCTCTCGCGATCCGACAGGATGAAGTTGATTTCGCGGTCGCGTTCCTCAGACGCGAGGTCATAGGCGTCCATGCCCTCGTCCTTGTTGCCCTCGCGTTGAGCCTTCTGCACGTTGTCCATTTCCTCGAGCAATTTGGATTTGGTTTCGCGCAGATGCTCGCCGACCTGAATGAGAAACTTCCTGCGGTTCGAGGTAGCAGCTTTTTTAGGCATGACTCGCCACCTTTTCTTCAAAATCCGCGCCGATCACGCGCCCGCTCAAGTCATAGGTCAAAGCCTTGTCGATGCGAACCCGCACAAACTCGCCGGGCGCGGCGTCTCCTTTGAGGAAAACCGAGCCGTCGATTTCAGGCGCCTGCGAGCGGCTTCGCCCGCGCATCCGGGTGGCGCGGCCGGGTATCGCTCCTTCGACCAAGACTTCGAGTTCACGGCCGAGCAGGTCGCGGTTCTTCTTAAGCGAGATTTCCCCCTGAACTTCCATCAGCCGATTGCGCCGCGCGCGCTTGATCCGCTCCGGGACCTGGCCCGGCAAATCGAAGGCGGCGGTATTCTCTTCCAAAGAGTAGGTAAATACGCCAACCCGATCAAACTCCTGCTCACGGATGAAATCCACCAGCCGATCGAATGCTTCCTCGGTCTCGCCGGGAAAACCAACGATAAAAGAACTCCGCAGCGCGATGCCGGGGACGCGCTTCCTGATGCGATCGAGGATCTTGCGCAAGGCCGAGCCAGAGCGCTCGCGACGCATCGCGCGCAGGATGGCGTCGTCGGCGTGTTGCAGCGGCATGTCGATGTACTTGGTGAGCTTCGGTAACACAGCGATCGCATCGAGGAGCTCGTCGGTCACGAAATTCGGGTAGCAATAGAGCAGGCGAATCCAGTGGATTCCATCGACATCGTTCAATGAGTAAAGGAGCCGCGCCAGGGACGACGGCGTCTCGAGGTCGCGGCCGTAGGCGGTGAGATCCTGCGCGATGAGGTTGAGCTCGCGCACGCCACTATCGGCAAGCATGCGCGCCTCGGCGACGAGATCGGGCGTCGGACGGCTCTCATGACGGCCGCGAATCTTGGGAATGATGCAGAAGGTGCACTTATGATTGCATCCCTCGGAAATCTTCAAGTAAGACGTGAAGTAATCGCCGGTCTTGATCCTCGGCGCCGAATGCGACGGCAGCAGATGGGCAGCGCCGGCATAGGGAATCGGCCGCGATTCGGGAGCCTCAGTGCGTCGGAGCAGCTCCGGGAGCTCGAGGAAGTTTCCCGTCCCGACAAACACGTCGACCTCAGGAAGCTGTTCCCGGAGCTCGCTGCCGTATCGCTGCGCCATGCATCCAGCGACCACCAGCCGCTTGCCGATGCCGTGGCGCTTGACCTCGGCGGCCTCCATGACGGCGTCGAGCGATTCCTTTTTCGCGCTCTCGATGAACGCGCAAGTGTTCACCACGAGAACCTGCGCCTCGTCCGGATCGAGCGTCACCTCGAATCCGGCACCGACCAAGGCGCCGAGCATCAGCTCGCTATCGGCAAGATTCTTGGGACATCCCAAGCTGAGCAGGTGAACTTTTTCCATCTAGCGGAAATCTCTGGGGCTAATATATCTACTCGCGGTTTTTACGCGAGGCAATTACGCATGTGACCGATGCTGTTGCGTTCAATGGGAATTCGGCTGCTGCGGAGCCTTTACGATATCAGCACCGGCGGGAGGGATGAAAGCGAACAGTTTGTCGTCGAGGGACGCGCCATTCTTGATGTTCGAAAAACTCAGCTCGGTCACGTCACCGAGGGCGTCAGTCAGGCGCAGCGTTCGTAAATCGAGCGTCGATGGATCGAGGCCCATTTCGACGTTGTCACTGCCGTTTTTCGGCTTCAGCGCGACATGCTTGAGGCCGTCGGCCGACGCTTTCGCAGGAATCGACGCATCGAAATCGCGCTGCACATTTCCGATTCCAAGCAGAAACGCCGCCACGCTCGACGATCTGAACGCCTGTTCCAACGGCGTCTCGATCACTTGATTGAGGTCTGGCTGATAGCTGTAAAGCTGCTTGCCGTCGCTGACGATGATTTCCTGGTCCTGCCCATCAAACTCCCATCGCATACGCCCCGGCTTGCGATAGTAGACGGTGCCGGTGCGTTCGCGTTTGGTCCCACCAGCCGGAGTTATCACCTCTTTGAATTTCGCGCTGAATGAATTGGTCTGCTGATAGTGCTTCTGCAGGCGATTGAGGAGCGTACTAAGCTGCGCCGCCTGATGCACCGAATCCTTGCTGGCAGCATGAAGCGGCGTCGCGATCGCCAATGACAAGATGACGACAAACGCTACAACTCGATTGGGTCTCATTTAATCTTGCGCAGCCGCACTTCGCGAGGCCGCGCACCATCGGGCGGATTCACGATACCCTCGCGCTCCATCTGCTCGACCATCCGCGCCGCGCGATTGTAACCGATTCTCAGCCGCCGCTGGATCATCGAGATCGACGCCTGCCCGGTCTCCATCACGATGTTGACCGCCTCGTCGTAATTCTCGTCGCGCTCATAATCCTCACCCATCTCCTCGCTCGGGGGCTTGGTGTCGAGGATTTCCATCCGATAATCGGGAGTGCCCTGTGCGCGCAGAAAATCCGCCAGCTTGCGCGTCTCAATCTCTGATACGAAGGGGCCGTGCAAGCGCACCAGCTTCGCGCTTCCGGGTGGCATGAAGAGCATGTCGCCGGCGCCGAGCAGCCGCTCCGCGCCAATCGAATCGAGGATAGTGCGCGAGTCGACGCGCGAGGTCACTTGCAGCGAGATGCGCGCGGGAAGGTTGGCCTTGATGAGCCCGGTGATGACGTCGACCGAGGGACGCTGCGTCGCGAGGATCAAATGAATTCCCGACGCGCGCGCTTTCTGTGCCAGTCGCGTGATATCGCGCTCGACAGTCTTGCCCTCGCTTAGCAGTAGATCAGCCAGCTCGTCGATGATGATCACGATCTTCGGCAGTTTGCGATGCTCGATCTTGGGCGGCGCGTCTACACCGTCGATGGGCGGCTCGACGCCGTCGCGGATTTGATTCGCCGGCTTGAGTTCCACCACCGGAGCGCCGGAGCTGAGCGCGCGATTGTAGCCGTCGATGTTGCGCACCCCGAGGTCGCGCATCATCGCGTAGCGCGTCTCCATTTCCTGGGTCGCCCACAACAGCGCCGAGGCGGCTTTGTCAGGATCGACGACCACCGGCACCAGCAGATGCGGGATGTTCTCGTAGGTCGAGAGTTCCAGCATTTTGGGATCGATCATGATGAAGCGGACGTCGTCGGCGGTCGCGTTAAAAAGCACCGACGCGATCATGGTGTGCAACGAAACCGATTTGCCGGTGCCGGTCGCTCCGGCGATCAGCAGATGCGGCATCTTGGCGAGGTCCGCCGCCATCGGTCGTCCCGCGATATCCTTGCCGAGCGCGATCGTGAGCTGACTTTGCGCGCCCGCGAACTCGTCGGATTCCAGGATCTCGCGCAGATAAATCATCTCGCGCTTGCGATTCGGCACCTCGATTCCGACCACCGCTTCGTTCGGCACCGGCGCCTGGATTCGCACCGCGGCGGCCCGAAGAGCCATCGATAGATCGTCCGACAGGTTAACGATCTGGCTCACCTTGATGCCGGAGCCGGGCTCGAATTTGTACATCGTTACGACCGGGCCGGGCTGAACCTCGACCACGCGGCCATCGACGCCGAAATCGGCGAGCTTCTGTTCGAGCACGCGCGCGCTGCGTTCGAGCGCGACTTCATCGATCTGCGAATGCTCCGCGGGTGGGATGTCGAGCAGTGACAGCGGCGGAAGTTTGAAGCCTCCGCGGTTGCGCGATTTCGAATCGTTCTTGTCATTCTTGTCGCGCTTGTCGCGTGAAGCATCGCGCGGCTCGATGCGCCGCACCTTGAGCGGGATCGGACCGGTGGTCTTGGCGAGCTTGCTGGCTTCTTCGGTTGATGCGGCCGAAGCATTGTCGTAGGCAGACTGGCTTCCCAACTCGATCGGCATCTCAGTTCGAAACGGCATCGACGGCTTAAGTTTCCGAACTGCCGACGACGCGAGATCGGTCGGCGCACGTTTCAGCATCAGCGCGATGCCGCAAATCATGGTGAAGCCGACCGCCAGATATCCGCCACCGATGTTGAGCGACGCGCGAAGGATGTCCGCGATGCGACTTCCAATGATGCCGGCGATCGCAACCTCACCGGGCCTCCATAGTCCCAGCGCGGTAGCCCCCGCGATGATGACGATCGCGCCCGCGCCTACCTCGCGCGCGAGATCCTTCCAATTGGCGCCCGACCAGATGCGCGCGCCGAGGAGCACGGAAAACACGATTAGCGGATACGCGTCGTAGCCGAATAATCTGGCGAGGCCTCGCGCGAGCGCGCCTCCGACCGGGCCGCCCAGATTTGCGAGGCTCGCAAAATTGGGATGACGCCCGAGATGCAGCGAAACGAGGCTAACCGTCGCGAAGGCGGCCACCGCAAGCATCGCGAGTGCACAGAGTTCGCGCGCGATACGGTTATCGCCCGAGGTCACCCCCTCGCCGACCGTGACCGGTGCGAGTTCAGCCGCCGGCACTGATTTCGCCTGCCGCGCGATGGCTACGGAACCTCCATTACATGAACCATGATGAACGGGCGCTTGCCGACATTGTGAATGAAATAATGGCGAAGTGTACGTACCACCTCATCTTTTATACGCGCGTCGTCGGGATGATAGGGGCGCGGGATGGCGTCGAGCCGCTGCTTCACTTCTTCGCGCCCGCGCCGCAGATGCGCCGAGGTTCCATTGCCCGACACGAATCCGCGCGAGAAAATATCGGGCCCGCCTACGATAGTGCCGCTCGTCAACGAGACCGCCAGAACTGCGATGACGGTCCCGTCGTGCGCGAGGGTGCGGCGCTCGCCGATCAGCGCGAGGTCTTCGGCCTCGCCGCCTTCCATCAGGATGCGGCCGGTATGCGCCTTACGGCTGCGATGCGCGTCGGCGCCGGTCAGCACCAGCGAGTCGCCATCCTCGAGCAGAAAGCAGTTGCGTTCGGGAATCCCGGCCTCGATTGCGAGCGCGACGTGTCGGCTGAGATGCCGAAACTCGCCATGAATCGGCACGAAGTAGCGCGGCTTCACCAGCGCCATCAAGTCGGTGAGCTCATCGCGGCTCGCGTGCCCGGAAACGTGCACCGGCGCGACCGCATCGTAAATCACCTCGGCGCCAAGCTTGTAGAGTTGATTGATGAGATTGTTGATCGGGCGCTCGTTGCCGGGAATGAAGCGTGACGACAGCACCACCATGTCGCCGTTTTCGAGGTGCACGCGCGGATGATTGTCGATCGCAAGCTTCGCCAGCGCGGACAAAGGCTCGCCCTGGCTGCCGCTGGCGAGGTAGGTGAGTTTGCGCGGCTCGATGAAATCAGCTTCCTCGGGTTCGACGAACATTCCGGGCGCGAACGAAAGCTGCCCGGTCTCAATTCCGAGGCGCACGCTCTCCGCCATCCGGCGCCCGAGCGGCGCCACCCGGCGGCCAACTTCCTTGGAAACTTCCGCGACCTGCCGGATGCGATGGATGTGCGATGAGAATGCGGATAGGAAAAATCGATTTTTCGTGCGCGAAATCAAATCACGCAAGATCGGCTTTAGCGAACTTTCAGAGCCGGAGCGCCCTACTCGCTCGACGTTGGTCGAGTCGGAGAGCAACAGCATGACGCCCTCCTCACCCAACGCCGCGAATGCTTCGGTGTCGAATTTCTCGCCGTCGACAGGCGTGTCATCGATCTTGAAATCGCCGCTATGCACGATGATGCCGGCGGGCGTGCGAATCGCGAGCGCGACCGAGTCTGGCGTCGAATGCGTCACCCGGAGCGGCTCGATATCAAATGGGCCGATCGCGAACTTCTGCCGCGGCTGAATCGAATGAAGGTCTTTTTCGATATTGTGCAGTCCGGCTTCTTCGAGGCGGCGGCGCACGAATGCGAGCGTGATGGCGCTGCCATAAACCGGCACTGGAAATTTGCGCAAAAGGTAGGGCAGCGCGCCGATGTGATCCTCGTGCGCATGGGTCAACACCACCGCATCGATAGGGACGCGCTTTTCGACCAACTCGGAAAAATCGGGAACGTAGACACCATTGCCGAGCAGACGGTCCTCGGGGAACATCACGCCGCAATCAACCACCAACCCGTGCCCGGCACATTCGAGCACCATCAGGTTGAGGCCGATCTCCCCTAAACCGCCAAGGGCAAACAGCTTTACGGGAGTTTTGGAATTACCTGCCCCCATCGACACCTTCCCATCCACGTCAGACTTTCAGTATACAAAGTGGGACGTGAGGGCGAAAGATCGACCATTTGTAGGTTTTGATGGCCGAATGTTGCATAGCCTTGCGATGCGAAAGCTTGATCGCAAATCAACCTCCGCACCAATGTTTCGCAAATCGGCGCCGTCAAGATACGCTGGGGATATAGATGATGATCGAGCGGGCGTTGTCCACAGGATCGTCTTGCGCTCATAGTTATCTGTAGTTAGGTTCGGCTTCGGAGGTGGCGGAAGATGTCAGTTAATAAGGTGATTTTGGTAGGAAACCTGGGCCGCGACCCCGAGGTGCGTCACCTCCCGACCGGGATGAAGGTCGCCAACTTCTCGCTCGCGACCAGCATGAAGCGCAAGACCGGCGAGCAGACCGAATGGCACAACATCGTCGCGTTCGATCGCCTTGCCGACCTGGCCGAGAAGTATCTGCGCAAGGGTAAACAGATTTACCTCGAAGGCCGCCTGCAGACGCGCCAATGGGAAGCGAAGGACGGCAGCGGCAAGCGTCAGCGCACTGAGATCATAATGAGTGAGATGCAGTTCATCGGCGGCGGCCGTGGCGAGGGCGGTGGCGATTATGCGGGCGCAGGCGCAAGCAGCGCTGGCGGCGGCGCCGACATGCCGAACGCTCCTATCGATGACGAGGATATCCCCTTCTAAGTGGTTTGAAAGCTGCCTGGGCGGCTCGGATCAAGCCTTCTTCGGATCATCGACGCTGCGCCTCCTAATCTCGTCCGCGATCGTGTCGGCGCGACTCTTCGCGAGAGGGTCAACCACTTCCTGATCGGCGAGACTGCCGTAGAGTTCAGGACGCCGCCAGATGTTAGAGCGTTCCGTGGTGCGCCATCTGCGAATGCGGTCGAGATCGAAGTTCGCGATGAACACGCCTTCCTCCGGTCCAGCCTGGACCAGCGTCGCTCCGTCCACATCGAAAGCCACGGAGAGCCCGTCGAACTGCGGCGCGGCATAGTTCGCCATCGCAACACCGATTGCGTTCTCGAATGCGCGCGACCGGAATTGCGCGATGCGGATGTCGCCGATTCCAGCCGCGTCGTCCTGTAGCTCACACGCATTCGGGGTGAGGACCACTTCGGCGCCCTTCAGCATCAGAAGCCGGGCGCTTTCCGGAAACTCACGATCGAAGCAAATCATCGCGCCGATCTTTGCCACTTCCGCGCCGGCCCGGATGTCGCCGACATAAAACTCGTCGCCGGCGGCACATGATTCTTCCGGCGCGTCCCATGCGCAGGTATGCACCTTCGCGTAGGTGAAAATATCGGCACCCTCCGAGTCGATGAGGGTCAGCGCATTGCGCGGCAGCGTAGGCCCCGTCTCGAGATACGTGATCGCGATTGCGATTCGTAATTCGCGCGCGAGACGCCGGAACCGCTCCACGAAAGGCCCATCGCGAGGGACCGCCAGCTTCAGCCATTCGGCGCGGGCGCGATCGTCGCCCGGCGGATATTTCGTATAACCGATGCTCCACATCTCGGGGAACAGAGCGATGTGGGCGCCGCGATTTGCCGCGCGCCGACAGAACTCCTCGCCCTTGCGCGCGTTCGCCTCAATCGCCGAAACCTCGGATACCATCTGGAGCAGCGCGACCTTCAGGTGCGCTTGAGACCTTAACCGGCGGCGCGGCTCTTCATCCAGTTTCATGGACGATCTCTCCAGCGGCCTTAGATGCGATGGAGTTTCGGCGGAGGCGGAATTGGGCCGCCATTCAGCGCGATCGCGAAGAAATTCTTGAGCGCGTCGCGCAACTCGCCGAGCGCGATCCCCATGTGCTCGGCTTGAAGATGATCCAGTTTCGCCGACGCCTTCGAATACAATGATGCGGCGCCGGTCAGATTGCCGCGCTGCGCGTGAAGGATCGCGACCGCCGCCTGGATGATCCCCTGGTAGAAAAGTTTCGCATCACCCTCGCTGCGCTTCCAGACCTCTTCCCACGCCTCATGGCATTCGAAGAATTTGCCTTCGTTGAAGAGATCGATCCCTTCCTCGAAAAATTCTGAAAGCGATTTTCGTGGCATCGTCGAATCGCTTCGCGGAGGTCCCTTAGATACGTTCGCTGCGCTCACTTGGCCACTCGGCAGCCTCGGTCGGGATGACAAACAAAAAGAGGCTACAAAATCACGCGCTCAGTAGTGACAATGAACTTCGCATTCTCCGCCAGGAAGTTCGGCTCATCGGCGAGAACCGCTTTGTACTCTAAGGTTTGCGCGTTGGCCCTCATCGCCTCATCGCTATCGAACCAGACTTCCGCGACGCCATCCCAAAGCGGCGTGCGGCCGTTCTTGTATGACGACAACAGCGGATGACATTGCACGTAGCGTCGCACACCCGGAACGGCGGAGCCGAGCTTGCCATGCGGCGAATTCCAATGCGCCTGAAAATCTTCGACGGACATCTCAGGCCGCTTCTTTAGAAATGCGACCAGTTTGGGCGCCCCCGCCTCGACGGGATTTTCCTTTTGCACGCGCTCCCTCGTCAGGATGAAAGCGAACTTCGACATGTCGAGGAACTTCTCGTCGTCGGCCAGAGTCTCGCGGCTGATGGGCGTGCCCGCGGTCTTGCGCATATCGTCGAGGTTCTCGTACCACAACGCCGCGATGCCGTCGTAGATCGGCTCGTGCTTGCGATAGCCGGAATCCATCGTGTGCGACTGCACATATTTCACGAGGCCGGGGACCTTGAGGACCAGCGCCGCGTGATCCTTGAGCCAGTATTCGCGGAACGCATCGAGCGACATTCCGGGTTTTCGTTTGATGAAATAGATTGCTTTGATCATTCCCCGCCCTCGCCCGCTGATTACTCTGCTCGCGCGCCAAAACGCAACTGAAAAGAAAAAGCCCGCCGGAATCCCAGCGGGCTTTCTCGCTGCTATCGAGATGCGATCACATCGCAGCGCCGTGACGGAGCAAGTGGCCGGACATGTTGCCGGTCTCCTTGCCGTTGTCCATCGTCATTTGGCCGTTGACGAAGATGTGGCGATAGCCGTCGGCCTTCTGCACGCGACGCCATTCGCCGCCCGGAAAATCGTGCGCGAGTTCGATCGGACCCATCGCTAGTTTGTCGTAATCGTAAACGACGATGTCGGCCGGAGCGCCCTCGCGCAGGGTGCCGCGATCGCGGAAGCCCGCGCACAACGACGGCAGCGTCGAGAGCCGCCAATGCGCTTCCTCGAGCGACAACATCTGATGCTCGCGCACCAGCTTGGTCAGAAACTCGGTCGGATAGCGTCCACCGGTGAAAAACTTGGTGTGCGCGCCGCCGTCGGAGACACCCGGAATCAGCCACGGATAGTCGAGCATCTCCTTCATATACGCCATGTTCTGATTGGGGCCGGGCGCGTAGAACTCGGTGCGCAAATCGTCGGCCACCGCTAGATCGAGCATCACATCGACGGGATGCTTGCCGGTTTTTTCCGATGCTTCGCGCAGCGTGAGGCCTTCGAGATCCTTCATGTCGTCACGCACGACGCCGGTGATGAAAATCTTGTCGAACTCCTCGGTGATGATACGTGGGATGTGCGATCGAAGCGCCTCGCGCCGCGCAGGATCGCCGAGCTTCTGCTTGCGTTCGGCGGTAGTTCCGGTGGTCGCGTCGCACCACGCCTGGACCTCATCGAAAAGATTCCAGTCGGTGAAAGTGAAGGTCATGTTGGTGTCGCTGGTGACCGCTTGGCCGTAAACGCGCAGGCCTTTTTCGCGGCACGATTCCAGCCATGCAATGTTGCCGCGATGGATGAACGGCATCGAGTCGCGCGGCTGCACCACGTTAAACAATATCGGGCGTCCGCTTATCTCCGCGAGCTTCTGGAAATGCTCCAGGTCTTTGCCAGGATCGCCGCTGGCCAGCGTCATCTGCATGAAGCCCTCGTTGCGGCGGCCGAGCACGCGCGCAAGCGCATAGCAGGTGTCATCCGTCATCAGATCGGAGACCATCGGAGTGCCGTCGTAGTCGCGCTGGACGCATGCGGGGCCGTTGGGATCGAGGCGCTGCGCGGACCATCCGCACGCGCCCGCATCCATCGCCTCGTCGAGCAGGCGGCAAATCTCGCGCTCCTCGCGCTCGGTGGGCGGCCGCGTCTTGGCGTCCTCAATGCCCATCACGTAAGTGAGCAGCGGCGAGACCGAAACATACGGCAGGATGTTCACCGCCTTGGGGCGGCGATCGATGCTGTCGAGAAATTCGGGGAACGTCGTCCAGTCCCACGGCATCCCCGCCTTCATCGCGGCGTAGGGAATCGCCTCGACGCGCGTCATGGTGAGCATCGCGCGCTCGCGACCTTCGGGATGCACCGGCGCGAAGCCGAAGCCGCAGTTGCCGATCACAATCGAGGTGACGCCGTGCCAGCTCGAAATCGAGCAGTACGGGTCCCAGAAAAGTTGCGCGTCGTAATGCGTATGGAGGTCGACAAATCCCGGCGCGACGATGTGCCCGGAAGCGTCGACGGTTTTGGCAGCGTCGCCGGCGCGCAGGTGTCCGATCTTCGCGATGTGTCCGTTCTTGACGGCGATATCGGCGCGAAATCGCGGCATCCGCGTTCCGTCGATTACCATCCCGTCTTTGATGATGAGGTCGTATTCCGGCATGAGAGCCCCTCCTCGTGGCGTCGCCCCGACGCTGCATCAGGCTTCGCCCAGTGGAGAGCTGATGTCAAGTATCAGCGACAGTAAAGTCACATCTTCGTGACGCCGGGTTCGACCTCGACGCCGAGCGGAACCAGGATGCGCACCACCATGTTGTAGAATGCTACATTCTGTACGACTTCCATCAGACGGCGGGTATCGAGCGATTTCCGCAGCGCCTCGAAGGTCGCATCGCTCACGCGAACGTTCATAGTCGCCTCGAGGGCGTACCGCATCACGATACGTTCCTGATCGTTGAACAGCGGCGAAGTTTCGTATTCGTCGAGGTGTTCAAGTTGCCCGCGCGAGACCCCGACGCGCCTCGCAAGGTTCCAATGATGGGTGAACTCGTACTCGGCACCGGTGAGGCGGCCGACCGTCATCAGCGCCAGCTCGCGCAGCTTAGGATCGAGCGCGGTCCCGTTGCGAAGCTCACCGCCGAGCGCGAGGAAGCGCCGTAGCAAGTTCGGCGTATGGGCGAGCATGCGGAAAATGTTGCCGACAGGAGTTTTGCGCTCCTCGACCAGGCGATCGAAGATCTCGCGATCGGCTTCGGGAAGGTCTTCACGATTGAGATATGGTAGGCGCGCCATGACATGACTCCTCTGCGATGGAACGGGTTGTGGTTTTTCTTACCACATCGCAAAGAAAACCTCGCGCGTGGCACTTATGCAACACGCGGTGCCAATCGGCTGTCTTATGGGCTCGCCTAATCAACGAGTTTCACAAGACTACAATCTGTTACGTTAGCTCACGTTGCGCGGAGCCGGATTTGTAAATCTGGCGCGCCGCTTGCTCCCTCAAGTACTGGGGGAGTGCATTGATGAGCCACAGGTTTGGCGTTCGCTGGTACTTTGTTTCGGCGGCAATCATAGTAGCAATGGTTTCGCTTTCCGCGATCGCGCGCAGTCAGGTACCTGATGCGTCAGCAGCGCGGCCATCTGCATCATCGGGGACCACTTCGTGGGGTCTTCATCCCACCTCTTTTCCGGTTTGGTTCGAGTTCGAAAATCCCGGGACCATCACCAAATGGACCGATCAGCGCAACACCCAGGCGATGACGTTTCATGCATGGAGGCTATGGGCGGCGCTGTCCAGCCTCACCAAGGAAAATTTCCGCGGCGCCAGCGCGCCGGTATTCATGACCTGGTGGCCGCAGGAGGACACTTTCTCGGCGCCAACCGGGCCTTCGATGGCCCGCGCCGCGGCGCTGGGACCCGCGGTGCGCTTCAGCCGCCCGCATGTGCCGACAAATAGATTCGCGCCTCCCGCTCAGCAACCAGCCGCTGCGCCAACCGCCACTCCACTGCCGGGCAGCCAGAATCCCATCACCGTGACTGTGCAATATGACAATGATGTATATACGCAGGTGCAAGCGAATCAGTACTACAGCCCGACGGTGCTGAATAACATCAACAATGGATGGGGCAACACGCCGCTGGCGAATCAGAACATTCAGAATTTCCCCAACACCTCGGTCGCAATCAAACCAACCTACCTGTTCGCATACGCCAATCAGGCGACGCAGCTTCAGTACTGGACCGGCGCGGTGAACAGCACGACGCCCGAGACGCCGGCTTATGGCAACTGGAACGATTGGCTATGGGTGGTGCCGCCGGGTGTGGATCCCGCGACCTTCAAGCGCCAACAAAATGACGGCCATGAGGTCGTTTCGGTGAATGATTTCTATCATTTCCCGCTGACGGCGGCCGATTTCACCGCCAGCAACGATCCCCTCAATGGCAGCGTGCTGTTCCCCAACAATCCGATGAGCCAGAGCGGCTTTGCACCTGGCGACTACGCGATCCTGGTGGCGATGCATGTGGCCTCGCGCGAGGTACCGAACTGGACCTGGCAGACCTTCTGGTGGACGATCGATACGCCGGTAATTCCCGCGCCCATCAAATCGAGGATCAATGCACCGTTCAATCACTATCAGACCGCAGTGGCGTATTCGTTCACGCAGGACGGCCTCAACAGTCCGAGCTCGCTGTCGACGCTATGCTTCAATCCTTTTCTCGAGACCGGCTTCGGCAATAGCACTTTCGTGTATCCGGGTCAGCTTGGAATCGAGAGCAACTGCATCAGTTGTCATCGTGCGGCCGCGTGGCCTGCGATTCCGCCGGCCAGCGCGCCCTCTGGATCAGTCAATCCCGGCTATGTTGCGTATGGGGTGATAAATCCTGGTGATCCGTATCTGTTCAGCGGCCAGACCAAAACCGATTTCTTGTGGGGTCCGCAGAACAACGTGCCTACGCCGGTGCCAACGCCGTAAGGGCGCCTGCATGAGCTTGACGCACAATTGACCGGATACCAATTCCGGAATGCAAAAGCGGGAAGAGAACCTACAGATAAGCCGGAAAGATCTCGACGCTTCGCTCATTGCAAACGTCTTCAAAATCTTTCCGATTGAAGGTGAGCAGCGCGTGTATCTTCGACGATGGGTTGAGGATGGCATTGCGCAAAACACGGTCGACCAGGCTCAGTGGCCGATAGTGTCCCTTTCGAGCGATTTCGTTCTGCCACTCGATAAGCGAGGCTTCTCGAAAAGGCTGATCGTCTATAAAGCCCAGTTGATTGTTAGACCGAAGCTTTCGCCACTCGTTCTCTATATGGATGACCATGTCCATACGCTTCGAGAGACGAGTGTTCAGCGTCTCATATAGTATGGGCCAGGTCAGGAGTAACGAATTCTCGGTTTCTTCAAACAATTCCCGAAATGATGCTTTAGCTCTCGAGACGTTTCGGTTGTCGTCGGACGGATCGTAAAGCGCAATCAAATAGCCCGTATCTGCAATGAAGCCCTTCATTCCTCTTCGTCTGCCTCGGTCGCGCTCTCAGCGAATCCAAGCCACGGCGAATGTTTTCGGCCGCCCTCGATAAAGCCCCCTACGATCTTTCCCGCCTTGTTCTTTCCAATGAGATACAACCGACCCTTGCGCTTCAGGACTCTATGAAGATCTTTCGCTACTTGCTCACGCGTCTGGTCCTTCTGGAAGGTGGCGACGCTGTCACCGCATTCTCGCGCCTTGGCCTTATCAAGCCAGATGTAGAGTGGCCCGTAGTCTCCCTGAAACCCAAAGTCGTAAGAAAGCCAAAATCGGTTCATCGAATATAACCTTCTTGCGGGTTCACTTATGCGAACAGCATTTCGGACATGCCGCCGCCCGGAGGTATCATCGGCATCACCGCCTCCTCTTTCGGGATCACGACGTCGATCAGCACCGGACCTGGCGTCGCAAACGCATCCTTCATCGTCTTGGCAAGGTCCTTGGTCTTCTCGATGCGGAAACCATGCGCGCCATATGCCTCCGCGAGCTTGACGAAGTTCGGCACTGACATCGCTGAATACGAGTAGCGTTCCTGGTAGAAGCGCTCCTGCCATTGGCGCACCATGCCGAGGAAATAGTTGTTGAGGATGATCACCTTGATGTCGACGTTGTACTGCACCGCGGTGCCGAGCTCCTGAATGTTCATCTGGATGGAGCCGTCACCCGAGACCACCACGACCTTGCGATCGGGTGCCGCGAAGGTCGCGCCGATGCCCGCCGGAAATCCGTAGCCCATCGTGCCCAGCCCGCCCGAGGTCAGCCACGAGCGCGGCTTCGCGAAGGGAAACATCTGCGCGACCCACATCTGATGCTGCCCAACGTCGGTCGCGATAATCGCGTCGCCTTTGGTGAGGTTCGCCATCTCCTCGATAACGTGCTGCGGACTGATGTTTTCGCCGCGCTTGTTATTTTCGTAGAGCGGCTTTTCCTTCTGCCACTTGAGGATCTGCTGATGCCATTTGGCCCAGACCGCGCGCCGCTTCCCAATGCTCTCGTGCCCTTTCACCACTTCGAGCATGTCAGTGAGCACGCTTTTGATGTCGCCCACGATCGGTACATCGACTTTCACATTTTTCGAGATCGATGACGGGTCGATATCGATATGGATGATAGTCTCGGCCTTCGGTGCGAAATCCTTGATGCGGCCCGTGACGCGATCGTCGAAGCGCGCACCCACCGCAATCAGGCAATCGGTGTTGCACACCGCGGTGTTGGTGCCGTAAGAGCCGTGCATGCCGAGCATCCCGAGGCGCAGGGAGTCCGTCGCCGGGATCGAGCCGAGCGCCATCAGTGTTTCGGTGACCGGAATTCCAAGTCCTTTGACGAGCTCTTGAAGCTGCGCCGCAGCGCGTGACCATTGCACGCCGCCCCCGACATAAAAGAGCGGCTTCTCGCTCTTTTCGATTGCCTCAATGGCGCGTTCGATCTGACGCGGATTGCCCTTGAAGGTCGGCTTATAACCGCGCAGGTCCGCCTTGTCGCACAGCTTGAATGTATGCTCGGCTTGCTGGACGTCTTTCGGCAAATCGACCAGCACCGGTCCCGGCCGTCCACTGCCCGCGATGTAGAATGCCTCGCGGATCACGCGCGAGATATCGCCGACTTCCTTGACCAGAAAGTTGTGCTTGGTGCATGGGCGCGTGATGCCGACGATATCAACTTCCTGAAACGCATCGTTGCCGATCATGCTGGTCGGAACCTGCCCGGTCAGCACCACCATCGGGGTCGAATCCATGTATGCGTCGGCGATGCCGGTAACCGCGTTGGTCGCGCCCGGTCCCGAGGTCACAAGGACCACACCGGGGCGTCCGCTGACGCGCGCATAACCTTCGGCCATGTGCGTGGCGCCTTGTTCATGACGTACGAGGATGTGCTTGATTTTGGAATCAAGCAGCGCGTCATAGGTCGGCAGGATGGCGCCTCCGGGATAGCCAAAGATGACATCCACGCCTTCGGCGATCAGGGTTTCGATAACGATTTGAGCTCCAGTAAGTTTCTTCACGGCCTTCCATTCCGGCGGGGGTTTGCGTGTCTTCCTTGTTCAGCGCGTTGCGCGCCCTTAAGGCCGACATCGATGGTAGTTGTGCTGCCGCCGGTCGTTTAGGGTTTACTTGAAGTTATATCACCCGCGCCGGACGGCACAATTGGGTTCGGTTATTTCGGCTATTTGGACGGTTTCGTCGCCAGCGTCAGTTCGTCGATTTCATCGAAAAATCGCACCGATTCGGGCATCGGGCCGGGGAGCTTCATCGCGATGAGGCCGGGTTGCGCGGCATCCCACGCGGCGCGGCTCTCCCATCTGCCGATGCCGTAGAAATGTTCCCGATTCTTCGCGCTCCGCAGCATCATACTGCCGTAGGAGGCCGCGAAGGCTTCCCTGATTCGGCGCGTGCCGGCGTCCCAGTTGCGGATGAACTCGTCCTCGTGTCCCGGCTTTATCGTCCAGCGATACATCACGCGAATCATCTTCAAGACCTCATATTAGTGTCGATGCGGCATAGAGGGCCGGATGCAAAGTTGTCCTAGTAGTGATTCTCGCTCCCGCCCGGTTCGACCGACTCTACTTCGAAGGTCCTGTCCATAGGCGCGAACATTCCGAACACCTTTACAGTTTGACCGGGCTCAATCTTGGCAAAGGTATCGGAGTCGCGCCCTTGCACCACGAAGTTCGGATTGAACTGCATCACATATTGCCAGATGTCGGGCCATCGCACCTTGAGATGATTAGTGAAGCCGTCCTTGAGGACGAATTTGTAAACCTTGTCGCCGACTCCCATCGTGACAACCGGTTTATTACCGTAGGTTTCGCCGGGCGCCGGCTTCGACACGACGATGGTGGTCGGAATCGGCGGCCCCATCCTCGGTAGTTCGGCGTTCGCGGTGGCGATGGTGAGGAAGAAAATTCCCAGCGAAAATATCGCGGCGGAAAGTTTGTTGGGCATGTTTTGGTTCTCCATGAGGCGGTTAATTCGATCGTAGAAGCTTTATGAAATGATCCGCAGATAACAATTTACAGTTGCTACCTAACTACTGTACGATAGGCTCACATTATCGTTTCTCGGAGGACTTTGATGCTTAAGCTTCGCGCTGCGGCGCTGGTGCTTCTGGTCGCCAGCCTCATGCCTTCGCTCGCTGGGGCAGCGACCGTAAAGCCTGGCGATGTGATCAGTAAGGAGAACGCATCTCTGGTGCAGGATCTGCTTAGCCCGGGTAATTACATCATGGTCCAGCATGGGATGCGCCTGAATATTGTACCCACTAGCAAACTCGACTGGCCGCCGCCTTTCAAAACTGCAACCGAAAAATATTCGCCGCAGGTGGTTCTTAATCCCGACGGTACGCTCAAGAATTATGTCGCCGGACAGCCGTTCCCGCTACTCGACCCCAACGATCCGCAGATGGCGGCCAAGTTGATGTGGAATTTCAGCTTCCGCCCGCTCTACACTGATGACGCGGATCTGCGCTTTCCGGAAATCGCCAGCTATGTGGGACCGTCGCCCGATCTCGAACCGCTGAGCTACTTCACCGTCGGCCATTTTGCATTTTACAACAACATCGGGCGCATCGAAGTTCCTCCGGTTCCAGTCAGTCCGGACTTTGCTCGCAGCGGGATACGCTACCGGTTTGCGTTTTATCCTTTTCTCGAGCCGGGAGAACTGCGCGGTTACGGCTTGATCCGGGAACGCAGCATGGATCCGAAGATGGAAGATAACTCCTGGGTGTTCGATCCCGGGACCCGGCATCTGCGCCGCCAATCGCCGGAGATCCTGGCTGATGCGATCGGCGGACTGCCCGGTTTCGGCGGCGGCGGCGGTGGTGGCGGCTACGGCGGCGGGGTGGGAGTCTCGGGCGCGGGCTCAAACGTGAACACCATCGACCCCGATTCCTATTTCGGCTTCTCAGCCAAAATCGAGGACTTCACCTACAAGTATCTGGGCGAAAAACAGATGCTCGCTTGTGTGCATGCGAAATATTCTCCGGAACAGCCCTGTCCCTCCGATGGCGGCCATACGCTTTGCCCAGAAGACTGGGAAATGCGCCACATGTATATCGTCGAGGCCGATCAGAAGCGTGGGCACTCCTTCTCCATCCCCAGGCGCATTTTCTATATCGATTCCGAAGGATGGCTGATCACGGCCTCCGACCAATACGGGGTCGACGGCAAGCTCTGGAAAAGCCTGATTCTCTACAACACCTACCGCGATCGCCCAGTCCCCGATGCGCAAATAGCTATCTATCCGTACAAACGAATCTTCCAGCTTGGGTTGGTGGATGCGAACGTTCAGACCGGTGCTTCCACGGTGGTCTTTATGCCAGGCCGGCATTCGCCGGAGCGGGAATGCTGGTACATCGACATGGGTGTGGTCAATCCGGGATTCTTCGATCCCCGCGCGATGGAGGCCGCCGGCCACTAAGTCGTTTCACTAACGCGGCGATCCTCGCGCGAGGATCGCCGCTCGCCAATCTTGCTGAGCCTCTTCGCCGAGCCTCTGGAACTCCTGTCTAACGTCTGCTAGGTTGACCCTAACACACGTTAGGAAGGAGGCTTCTTCGCATGGCCGCCCAGCCCGGCAACTTCAATCCCGATACTATTCGCGCCGAACGCGAGCGCCAAAATCAACTCCTGCTCGACCGCATGCGCGCCGAATATCCATCCGCATGCGCGCGGCTGGCCGACCGCGGCGTCGATCCGAACCCGGTCGTCACCAATGATTACGCCGGCAACCCGATGAGCGTCGGCGCCTTCTACATGATGCTGCGTGGTTACGCGGTCACTGAAAAGGCGGGCCAGGCGCCGACCTATCGGGCAGCTCGTTGCGCGATTCAAGCCGACCTCGAACCGGCGGTGCGCGACGCGATGTTCGTGGCGCTCAATCAGCAGTCCGCTGAAGAAGCCGGCCACGGCGATAAAATCTTTGCCGCGGCATACTACGAACTCGGCGGGACCGCGCCGGAAACTCTTCCTGAGGATCAGTTACAAGACACCGGCAACCTGCTCGATCCGGTCGACGACAAGGCGATGAACACGCAGAAGATCGTCGACGTGATGGCAGTGCTCGGCGGCGTCGAGACGCTCGCGCTCGAGCAGGCGTTTCCCCTGGTCCTCGATGCGTGCGCGAAGTGGAAGCATCCGCTCGCGGGCCAGCTTACCGAGCAGGTCAATCGCAACGTCAAGCCGGAAGAGGCGCGTCACGTGCTGACCTGGCGCTACTTGTTTCACAAGGGGGTCGCGCCGCGCGGCGAGGCCGCGATCCAGCGCTACTTCATGCTCACCAACTGGGGGCGAGATCGCTTCCTCGCCCCGCGGATGGAATGGGGCGAGTTCCAGCGCCACATGCGCGCCAACTGCCCAAGCGTCGAGCAACTAATCGGACGCCCGATGCCGGTTTCGATTTAGCGTGTGGGATGTGATGCATCGGTTGCATCACATCCTCCACTACTGACGCCTGAGGTCCTGCAGAATCTCTTTCAACACGCCGCGATCGTGATCGTTGCGCACTGACATATCGAAGCTCAGGCGATTCACGCCCGCGAAGCGCTTCTTCATCACCGAAGCGATCTCGTCATAGGTGCCGACGGCCGCGAACGCGTGCACCATTTCTTCGTTGACCAGTTGCGCCATCTCCCGCCACTTCTGCTGCACGGAAAGCTTGTGCAGATGATCGGCGGTGTCGCCCCATCCGTCGAGTTCGAAACTGGAGCGATAGGAGCGCGTGGAACCATAAAACGCGATGGTCGACTTGAGGCCCTCGACGGCCTTCGCGAGCGCATCTTTATTCGGCGCGGCGCATAAAAATCCGCCGCCGCCAATCTGGAAGTTCGCCCATTCCGATTGCGGCCGTCCGCTCTTTGCGAAGCCCTTCTTCAAATTCGGAAATGCGATCTGATCGAGATACTTGCGCGTCACAATTCCATGCAGACGCACGCCCTCGCAGACCTCACCCGCCACTTGCAGCATGCGTTCCTGCACCGCGGCGATCAGCACCGGAATATGCGGCTTGTTCACCGGCGGAGGCGCGAAGTTTGGCGTCATTAGCGACAGATTGTAGTGCTCGCTCTGGAAGTTCAGCGGCTCGCCGCTCTGCCAGCTATGCCACACCGCGCGCATCGCGCCGACGTAGTCCTTCATGCGCTGTGCGGGTTTGCTCCACGGCATCCCGAAGCGCCGCATCACGTGCCCCTTCACCTGCGATCCGAGCCCGAGCACGAGGCGGCCGCCGCTCATGCGCTGCAAGTCCCACGCAGTGTATGCGGTCGCAACCGGACTCTTGGTGAATGCGAGCGCGATGCCGGTGCCGAGTTCGATCCGCGACGGCTCCTGCGCCGCGATCGCGAGCATCAGGTACGGATCGTCCTGCGTCTCGACCGAGATGACGGTGTCGTAGCCGATCGCCTCGGCCTCGCGGACCTGATCGCGCAGCGTCGTCCAAGTCGGCTCGGGTTTCTTGCCTTGCTGCATATCGGGCGTGTACGGCGCGCCCAGATTCAGTGCTCGTTCAATTTTGATGGTAGCCATGGGGCGGTTATCGCGTCCGCCGCGCCGCGCTGTCAAGGTTCCGCTGCGCGATGTCGTGCATTCAAAACGAAAAAGGCGGTCATCCTAACGCGACTCGCTAACGGGACGTGCTAATGGGACGCGTCCATACCTTCGATCGGAACTACCGCCGCGCCGTGGTGTGCAGCAGTTGTTGCCGATGCGACGTCGACGGTTGCGAGCACGACTTTTCGACGCGTTGCGGACGCGTGAAGTAGCGGCCACCGGAAATGCAATCGCAGCGGCATCAGCTCGCGATACCCGAGCCATCGCGTACCGGCCGCGCAAGCTACAAGCAAAGCTGCCAGCAGTGGCGGCCCGAAGGCTCCCTCGAGGCATGAGAGCGTCACTGCAACAATACAGAACATAACGCCTACGGCGTAAAGGACGAGCACCGCGTTGCGATGATTGAAACCGAAGCTGAGCAGGCGATGATGGATATGATCGCGATCGGCAGCGAACACCGCCGCCAGTCCTTTGACCAGGCCCTTAAAGAGATATCGGTCGCGCGCGACGTCTCGATCGAATCTCGGTATTTGCAAAGCGCGCACAAGTCGGCGTGTCGTGGTCAGCATTAGTTCCGCCAGCGGCAGCCCCAGCGCAAGAAAAGGCGCCGCGACCGCGAGGCTGGCCGCCATTTTGTGCGATGTTGTAATTGCGGTGGCGCCTAGCACAAATCCCAGCAGAAGCGCGCCGGAATCGCCGAGGAAAATTCGCGCTGGATAAAAATTGTAGCGAAGAAATCCGAGTAGGACCCCGCATAGCGCCGCCAGCAGAACCGCCAACTCGACTTGGCCGTGGGCAAGACCCAACATCAGCAGCGTCAAACTGATCATCATGCTAAGCCCGACCGCGAGGCCGTCGAGTCCATCGACCAGATTGATCGCATTAACTGCGGCCACAATGAAAAACACGCTGAGCGGGAACGAAAAAATGCCCAGGTGATAGAGAGCGACTGATTCGATTCGGTAGCCGCCGTACACGGCGACCGAGGCCGCGGCGATCTCCACCAGCAACTTGGTCAGCGGCTTAAGCGGGCGGACGTCGTCGATGGCACCGACCAGCGTCACCATCAACGCGCCGATCGCGAGCCAGGAGAGCTTGCGCCACTGCGACCAGAGCATCGCGCCGACCAAGTGATCGATGAGCGACGCGAAAAGCATCGCGAGCACCAGCGCAGCCAGAATTGCGGGTCCTCCCAGGCGAGGAGTCGCAACCGCATGAATATGGCGCTCGCCGGGGTTATCGATGGCGCCGATTCGCAGGGCCACACGACGGGCCAGCGGCGTGAGCGCTGTCGCCAGCACGACTCCCAACAAAAACGGAAGGCTGAATTCGGACATCGATCCCCGTCCCCACTACAAAGCGGACGGGCTGATGTCTTTCAGCTCTCAGCCACCGTCGGTGTAGATTATGTTCACTATATGTTACGCGCGAGAGTGTGCGTCAGAAGAATCGTTGCGTCAAGCCATCTGACCGCATTAGCCAAAATTTTGATTATTCGAGCCATTGATTCACGAACGACGCGCGACTGTGGACGTCCCGAAGCGTCCGAGCTGTTGAGGCATCCGGGAGCAGCGCTCACGATGCGCTTTGGTGGCGGGGTTGTCCTCGGTGGAGCTACGAGATCCTTCGGCAGCGCTTCGCTTACCTCAGGATGACAAAAAAACCCGACGTGCTTCCGCTCTTGTCATCCTGAGCGAAGCCTCCGGCGCACGCGAAGGATCTCGTTGCTCCACCGAAGGGAGTCGCACCATAAGCCCGCACCGGGAGCGCCGCTGCCAGCGATGGCAGCATTGCACCCCGCAAATCCGCACCGGAACAGGAAAGTGAACTCATTCGGTCGAAAAATCCGAAGTGGAAAAACCTCAGCGCCGAATGGCTGTGACGACGCATTCGCACACAGATCGCGCTGCGCCTATCTTTTGTCGTCGTGACGTGATCGGGGCACCGCTGCAGCAAGCCTCATGGTGCAGATTAGTGGCGCGACTTCCATCGGTGGAACGACGAGATCCTTCGCGTGCGCCGGAGGCGTCGCTCAGGATGACAAAACAAACAGCGGAAGGTTCATCGATCGGGCGGGAAAATCGCTCAAGCGGCGGTTACCGGCAGCGAGACTGTCACCGTGGTACCCTCGCCTACTCTGCTCTCGATACCCATCGCCCCATGATGAAGCTGCACGATGTGCTTGACGATCGCGAGGCCGAGGCCGGTTCCACCTAGTTCGCGCGAGCGTGCGCGGTCAACTCGGTAGAAGCGTTCGGTCAGGCGGGGAATGTCCGAGGCGGGAATGCCCTCGCCATTGTCAGCGACGATCATCTCGATCGTGGGTGCGGGGCTGCCGCCGGAGTGGTTTCCGAGGCGCGCGTGTAGCCTTATCCTCCCGCCGCGAGGGGTGTACTTGATCGCGTTGTCGATGAGGTTGAGAAACACCTGATGCATCTTGTCGCGATCGACGCGTATCGGCGGCAGGTCGGCAGGGCTGTCGATTTCGAGGTGAACGCCGCCGCGTTCGGCCTGCTCGCGCATCAGCTCGGCGGCGTCTTCGAGGATTGACCGAGGAGCGATCTCTTCAAGCTTCAACTGCGCCAGGCCGCGCTCCAAATTTGACAGCGAGAGCAAATCATCCACCAGCCTGGCCAATCGTTTCGCTTGCTTCTCGATAATCCCAAGAAATCTTTTCGCTGTTTCAGGATCCTCGACGCCCTGCTGGAGCGTTTCGGCATAGCCATACAATGCCGAAAGCGGCGTGCGGATCTCATGCGTGAGGTTCGCGATGAAGTCGGCGCGCATCGTCTCGTAAGTCTTGAGTTGCGTGATGTCGTGGAACACGAACAGCCATGCTATTTCGCTTGCGCTCCCACGTTTCACCGGTGCGGCGCTGACGGCAAGGTAACGCGGCGAAGGATTCTGGATGCGTACTTCGACGGCGGTTATTTCGCCGTTGGCCGAGGCGGTGGAGCTCGCGACGAACTCCTGCAAGCGCGGGTCGCGGCATAGCTCGACGAAATCGCGCCCCTGATAGTTGGCGTCTGCGCTCAAGGCAAAAGTCTTGCGCGCCTGGCCGTTAAGCAGGACAACCTCGCCGCGCGCGCCGGTAACGACCACCGCTTCCGTCATGCTGCGCAAGATCGCCTCCAACTCGTCGCGCTGTTCGGTCAATGCGCCGATTTCCGCTATTACGGCGTCGGTGCTCTGGAGCAGGCTGCGCTCGGCGCGCCCCATCGCGTCGCTATCGTCGGGGATGACGTGGAGTGGTTGACGATGTGCCCGCAGCGCGGCGGAGAGCGCTTCGATTCGTTCGGCGCGTCCGTTAATTGAATTGGCAATGGCAGTTGCCGAGAGGCCTCCCGCGAGCGCACCCGCGATGATCGCAATGAAGCCCCATTCGGGAGAGAGCACGCCGGTCGCCATCATGACAGCAAGCGCCAGCGCTGGAGGTAGGAATCCGGCCGCCATCGCGGCGGCCATTCGCACGATAACTGATCTAGTCAAGCGCCTCGGGGTTGAACCGATACCCGACGCTGCGGACGGTGAGGATCAATTCGGGGTTCGCGTCGTCCTTCTCGATATGTTGGCGCAGCCGCCGCACGTGTACATCAACGGTACGCGGCTCGACAAAGGTGTCGCGGCCCCACACCAGGTCGAGCAGTTGCTCGCGCGAATACACGCGCATCGGATGCTCGACGAAGAAGCGCAGCAACTCGAATTCCCGCAGCGCCAGTTCGTGCCGTTTGGCGTCGACGAATACCTGATAGGTATCGAAATCCATCTTGAGGCGGCCGCGCTCCCAAGTTCCCGACTTGGGCGCAGCTACATCCGGATGGGCGCGGCGCAGCACCGCTTTGACGCGCGCGATCAATTCGCGCGGGCTGAAGGGTTTGACGACGTAGTCGTCGGCGCCCATTTCCAGCCCCAGCACCTTGTCTACCTCGGTGCCTTTGGCGGTGACGATGAGAATCGGCAGGGTCGCGGTTTCCTTGGCGTTGCGCAACACCCGGCAAATTTCCAGACCCGGCATGCCGGGCAGCATCAGGTCAAGCAGAACCAGGTCCGGCTGCCGGCGTCGAATGCGATCGAGGCCCTCGGCACCGGTCGCAGCTTCCTCGACCGCGTAGCTTTCTTGCTCGAGGTTGAATTTGATCAGCTCGCGGATGTCAGCATCATCCTCGATAATGAGGACCTTCTGGCGCGGACCGCGAGGGAGTTGAGCTGGTGCAGCTTCAGCCATAGTTTTTTGTTTAGTCAGCGGCTCGCTCTTTCTTGTCCATGTGCTTGATCATCTTGCCCTTCACCATGAAGGTCACCATCTCGGCGATGTTCTCGGCGTGGTCAGCAATCCTTTCGAGATATTTCGAGATGAACAGAATCCGGGTCGCGCGCGCGATCAAGCGCGGGTCTTCCGCCATGTAGCTAAGCAGCTCGCGATAGACCTGGCGATTGAGGTCGTCAACCTCGTTATCACGCTCGCGAACCTGGTCGGCGAGCTCGGTGTCCTGGCGCATGAAGGCGTCGATACTGTCCTTGACCATCGACTGCGCGATCGACGCCATGCGTGGGATGTCGATGTAGGGTTTGATTTGCGGTTCTTCGTTCAACTCCACCACCCGCTCCGCGATGTTCACCGCGTTGTCGCCGATTCGTTCCAGATCGGTGGTGATCTTCAAACCGGTGGTGATAAACCGCAAGTCACTGCCGGCCGGCTGATGAAGCGCGAGCAACCGGATGCAGGTCTCATCGGTCTCAATGTCCATGCGATTAACTTCTTTGTCGCGCGCGATCACCTCTTTGGCCATCTCGGTGTCGCGGTTGACCAGAGCATCGATCGCCTCGGCGATTTGGCGCTCGACCAGCCCGCCCATCTTGAGAAGCGTCGCTCGCAGGCCTCGAAGCTCCTCCTCATAGCGCAAATTGGTGTGCAGGGGCTGCGGCTGATCCATAGCATTCCTCACAGGGCGCTCATCCGAAGCGCCCGGTTATATAGTCTTCTGTCTCCCGTCGAGTTGGGTTGGTAAAGATTTGCCGGGTCTCGCCGAACTCGATCAGGTCCCCGGCGTAGAGGAATGCGGTCATGTCCGCCGTTCGTGCCGCCTGCTGCATATTGTGCGTCACTATGACGATAGTGTAGTTCGCCTTCAGCTCAAGCAATAGCTCTTCGATGCGCGCGGTCGAGATGGGATCGAGCGCCGAGCACGGCTCGTCCATCAGCAACACCTCGGGCTCGACGGCGAGCGCCCTGGCTACGCATAGGCGCTGCTGCTGACCGCCCGAGAGACTGCCGCCGTGGGCGCGGAGGCGATCCTTGACTTCCTCCCACAGCGCGGCCTGTTTGAGGCATCGTTCTACAACCTGATCCTTTTCCGAGCGGCCGAGCGTGATGCCATTGAGCTTCAGCCCGGCGGCGACATTGTCCTCGATAGACATAGTGGGAAAAGGGGTCGGCTTCTGGAAAACCATCCCAATTCGGCGTCGAACCTGTACTGGGTCAACTTCAGTAGCATAAATGTTCTCGCCATCGAGCAGCACCTCGCCCTCGGCGCGCGCGCCCACGATGACCTCGTGCATCCGATTGAGGCATCGCACGAAGGTCGACTTGCCGCATCCCGAAGGGCCGATAATCGCCGTGATGTTGTTGTCCTGGATGTTCATGTCGATATCATGAACCGCCCGCACCGCACCGAACCAAGCCGTCAGATGATGGACGAGGATCTTGTCTGCCATGTTAGCGCGGCGCCTTGGCCTGCCCTCCGGTCACCGCTCGCACTCCCAACTCCAATGCGAGAACTATCGCCGTCAGCACCAGCGCACCCGCCCACGCCTGACGCTGCCAATCTGCAAACGGTGAGATCGCGTATGTGTAAACTTGCACCGGCAGCGATGCTATCGGACCCTTGAGCGAGGTAGACCAGAAATGATTTCCGAATGCGGTGAAGAGCAGCGGCGCGGTTTCGCCGGCGATGCGCGCAGTCGCGAGGATAACGCCAGTCATAATACCGCCCATCGCCGTGCGAGCCACTACCGAGAGCGTGGTACGCCATCGCGATACGCCCAACGCCAGCGATGCCTCACGCAACTCATGCGGCACAAGCAGCACCATCTCCTCAGTGGTCCTCGTCACCAGCGGGATCATAATGGTGGCCAGTGCGACCGCCCCGGCGATCGCCGAGAAACCTCCCATCGGGCGCACCACCACCGCATATGCGAAGATGCCGACGACGATTGACGGCACACCCATCATGACATCGGCGGCGAACCGGACCGCATTGGCGAACCGCGTCCCGCGATGCTCTGCCAGATAAATACCCGCGCCTACGCCGACCGGCACGCCCATCAGGGCGGCAAGGATCACTAACTCGAAGGTGCCAACGATGGCATTCGCCATCCCACCGCCAACCTCGCCGACCGGCGCAGGCAGCCGTGTGAAGAATGCCAAATTGATGCTCGAAGCGCCTTTGTAAAGGAGATAGCCGAGAACCAGAAAGAGCGGCGTCAGCGTGACGACGGTGGCGAAAATCGTCAGCGCCATCATCACAAGATTTTTGGCCTTGCGATATTGATAGTATCGCGTCAGCGCCAGAGTCGCTACTGCCATCTCAACGTACCCCCGCGCGACGTTGCACCCCGGCCACCAGCAACCGAGCCATGACGTTCAGCACGATCGCGAGCGCCATCAGTACGAGAGCCAGCTCGATCAATGCTGCCTGATACATGCTGGTGGTCGCCTCCGCGAACTCATTGGCAATCACACTCGAGAGGGTGGCCGCCGGCGCAAATAGCGAAGCCGATATATTCGGCGAGTTACCGATCACCATCGCGACCGCGATAGTTTCGCCCAGCGCGCGCCCCAGTCCGAGTATGATCGCGCCGACGACGCCTGAGGTCGACGGCGGAAGAACGGACAATCGGACCATCTCCCATTTGGTCGCGCCGAGGGCGAGTGCGGCCTCGCGCTGACTTTGCGGCACGACCGCGAAAACTTCGGTGCAGACGGATGAGATGTAAGGAATTACCATCACCGCAAGGATGACGCCGGCTGTGAACATACTCACCGAAGTCAGCGATCCCTTAAACAACGGAAGAAATCCCAGCGTGCCTTTCAGGAACGGATCGATATGGTCGCGCAGCCAGGGACCTAGCACGAAGATCGCCCATAGGCCGTAGACGACGCTGGGTATCGCGGCCAGTAACTCGACCAGGAATGCGATCGGGCGCTTGAGCCACACCGGTGCGAGTTCGCTGAGGCATAGCGAGACGCCCAGACTTAGCGGTACCGCAATCGTCAATGCCAAAGCCGATGAGACTGCGGTGCCATAGATGAACGGCAGTGCGCCATAAACATCGTTGACGGGATCCCAATCAGTGGTGATGAGAAATCGCAGCCCAAACTGACGTAGCGCCGGCGCCGATGCCTGAATCAGGACAATCGCCAGCGCAATAATCAGCCCCAGCACCACCAACGTCAGGCCGAGCGTACTCAGTCCGAAGATTCGATCGCCGAAGAGACGGCCGCCGAACTCGCTCCGGCGCGTCTCGCGACCAGTCATAGTGACCTCGCCTATTACGGTTTGTGCCTGTTCTGCCACCGGCGATTCGCGCGAAAGAGCGCCTCCTGGAATGGATCCTATAGGCATGAAGTCGCCTAAAGGAGATCCTCCAAACAGAATCTTAACAAGCCATTGTTACGGGAATGTTACGAGGTGGCCAAAGCCCGATGAAGGCGTAGCTATCGCGATCATTTCGGCGTCCTCGGTAACTTTTAGGCTAACTATTCCGCTTACTAATTCGCTCGATGCCGGCCATGTACGGCCGCAACACCTTGGGTATGGTGATGCTGCCGTCCTCGTTTTGATAATTCTCGATGACAGCGATCAGCGTCCGCGGAAGCCCGAGGCCCGACCCATTCAGCGTATGCGCGAGCTCCGGCTTGCCTCCCTTCTCGCGAAACCTGATCTGCGCGCGCCGCGCTTGAAAGTCCGTGCAGTTCGAGCACGACGAGACCTCCAACCATTCCTCGACGCCAGGCGCCCACATCTCGACGTCATACTTGCCTGCTGCCGAGAATCCCAAGTCGCCCGTGCACATCTGGATGACGCGAAACGGAATCTCGAGTCGCCGGCAAATCTCGCATGCGTTCTCGACCAGCTTGTCGAGTTCCTCATCGGAGGTCGAAGGATGCACCACCTTGACCATCTCGACCTTGTCGAACTGATGGCCGCGCTTGATGCCGCGCACGTCGCGTCCGGCCGACATCTTCTCGCGCCGGAAGCATGGCGTATACGCGGTCAGATAAATCGGCAGCCTGTCGACCTCGAGGATCTCGCGTGCGTACATATTGGTAAGCGGAAGCTCGGCGGTCGGGATGAAGTAGAAGTCTTCCTGGTAGTCGCGATACATCGTGTCCTCGAACTTCGGCAGATGCGCGCTTCCGATCGCGGCCGCGCGGTTCACCATCAACGGCGGCGCTACTTCCAGGTAGCCCTGCTCCAGCGTCTTCACATCGAGCATCCACGCGATGAGCGCGCGTTCCAGCCGCGCGCCCGCGCCGACCAGAAAATGAAATCGCGTGCCGGAAATCTTCACCCCGCGCTCGAAGTCGATGATCCCAAGCGTCTCGCCGATCTCCCAATGTGGTTTGGCTTTGAACGATGTGAACTCGAGCGGCGTGCCTTCACTGTGGGTGATTATGTTCTCGCTTTCGTCCTTGCCCACCGGCACCCAGTCCCGAGGCAGATTCGGCATCATCAGGAGTAGGCGCTCGCATTCTTCCTCGATAGCGGTCAGCTCGCGTTCGCCATTCGCTATTTCTTCGCCAAGCTGACGCATCTCGGCGCGCTTTTTTTCGCGCTCCTCGGGCGACGCCTTGCCCAACTCCTTCGATTCACGAGCGCGGCGCGCGCGCTTATTGTCCAGCTCTCCCTGCATCTTGCGCCGGCGCGCATCGGCCTCAAGCACGCGCTCGACCTCGGCGGGATCGACGCCGGTTTGAGTCAGCTTGGTCCGCACCAGGTCGGGCTGTTCGCGAATCAGTTTGATATCGAGCATTAGTCCTTAAAGCAATCCTTTAAGTATGTTTTTAGAAGGCGTCGCGCAGATGTTCGACTTTACGACCGCGTCCATCGCCGACGATCGCGACCACGTCGAATCGTATCGGGCGTTCTCCGGTGCGGTTCCGGTTCGCGAAAATCGCCGCCGCCCGGCGAATCCGATACTGCTTGCGATCATCGACGGCAAGTTCCGGCGGCCCGAGGCTATCGCTCATGCGCGCCTTCACTTCAACGAATACCAGCGTTCCGTGATGCATCACTATGATGTCGATCTCGGCGCCGGCTGCACGAAAATTGCGCGCGATGATCTTGTAGCCTCGCCATTTCAGATGCCGCGCGGCGAGGTGCTCGCTTCTTTCGCCATAGGGCAGCCGCCGCCCGGTTCCGGGAATCGTATCGCGGATCCAGAGCCGCAAGTCGTACATGGTGCGAGCGATGCCGCTCTTGGGGCGCGCGCGAACACCCACTTCATTCGCCTCGATTCGAACAAGCTAAGCGGCATCGAGGCTCCTCGCAAGCGCCCCGCGCCATGAGCTACCTATTCACACCAAGGGTCGCAGTCTCTCGCGAAACCTCAGTCTGAAACCCGTTTGTAAATTTCCAGTTGGTTCTTGACACCCTTGACCCCGTCGGTGTCTCGCGCGATTTTCTCCGCGCGATCTTTCATCGCACTCGAAGGTACGCGGCCGCGCAGTATCACCACGCCTCCCCTGGTGGTCACATGGATACGGGTGTGATGAATGTCGCTGTCGGTGTCCAACGCGGTCTTGATTTTGGTCGTCAGCGCGGTATCGCTGATGGCAGTCGCCGTGCCTTTAACCACATCATTGACCGCGCCTTCAGCAGATCTTCCAGCCGAATCCATCGACTGACTCGCGGATTGCGCCAGCGCGGTTCCATTCAGAACAAACGCCAGCAGCATCGTCAGCAACACGCCCATTGGTATCCCGGCCTTCATAGTCACCTCCCTACGATCGTTGGTATCGGACAAGGCAGCCTATCAAAAACCGCGCGGCAGCCCCTACCTTCCGTTCGCGCTCGTTCAGCGTAAACGCCCTCACCTTCCTGACTTGATATCCTCATAATGTTACGATTCTCGCCTTATGGCCGAAAGCAAAATCACCCTTGAGCAAGTTCGCCATGTCGCGCTCCTCGCGCGGCTGCGTCTCAGTGCCGATGAAGAAACGCGCCTCCAGGCCGACATGAGCAGCATGCTCGGCTATGTAGAGAAACTTAATGAGCTGGATACGACGAATGTTCCGCCGACCGCGCAAGTCGGTGAGCCGGGCACGCCGATGCGCGATGACGAGGTCACCAATCATCCGGCACCTGACGACATGCTCGCCAACGCGCCCGCGCGCCACGGCAATTTCTTCAAGGTACCCAAAATCATCGAGTAGCTATTCTCTACAATGAGTGAACTGAACAGACTGACCATCGCCGATGCGCAGGCGAAACTGCGCAAGCGCGAAATCTCTTCACGCGATCTCACCCGCGCATGTCTCGATCGCATCGCCACGGTCGAGCCGAAGCTGAACGCCTTCATCACGGTATGCGCGCGCGAGGCGCTGGAGCAGGCCGATGCCGCCGACCAGCGCCTCTCGAGTGCGGATGCGCCGCCGCTATGCGGAATTCCGCTTGCCATCAAGGACATCTACGCGACCAAGGGCGTCAGGACGACCTGCGCATCGAAGATTCTCGAAAACTTCGTTCCGCCCTTCGATGCGACCGTGATCGCTAAGCTGCGTGCCGAGGGCGCCGTGTTCGTCGGCAAGGCCAACATGGATGAATTTGCGATGGGCTCGTCGACGGAGAACTCCGCGTTCGGGCCCACGCGCAATCCGCATGACCTCGAACGCGTGGCTGGCGGATCCTCAGGAGGCTCGGCCGCCGCGGTCGCCGCTTACGAATGTCTCGCATCACTCGGTACCGACACCGGTGGCTCGATTCGCGAACCCGCATCGTTTTGCGGCGTGGTGGGAATCAAGCCGACCTACAGCCGCGTCAGCCGCTACGGCGTCATTGCATACGCGTCGTCGCTCGATCAGGTTGGGCCGTTCAGCCGCACCGTGCGGGATGCCGCTATCATGTTGCGCTCGCTGGCGGGAATCGATCCGAGTGACTCAACCTGTTCCGCGCGTGCGGTGCCCGATTACGAGCGCGCGCTGACCGGCGATGTTAAGGCACTTCGCATCGGGGTTCCGAAAGAATACTTCGTCGAGGGGATGCAACCCGAAGTAGAGAAATCCGTCCGCGATGCGCTTGCGAATCTACAAAAAGCCGGCGCGCACACCGTCGAGATTTCGCTGCCGCACACTCCTTATGCGGTCGCCGCGTACTATCTCGTCGCGACCGCGGAGGCCTCGGCCAACCTTTCGCGCTACGACGGCATCCGCTACGGGCTGCGGGTGCCCGCCGAAAACAACATCGAGCTCTATGAAAAGTCGCGCGCGCAGGGCTTTGGCGCCGAGGTCAAGCGGCGCGTCATGCTTGGTACCTTCGCGCTTTCGGCCGGCTACTACGACGCCTACTATTTGAAGGGTCAGAAGGTGCGCACGCTGATTCGCCGCGATTTCGAGCGCGCATTTGAAACCTGCGACGTGGTGATGGCGCCGGTCGCGCCCACCACCGCATTCAAGCTCGGCGAAAAGACGGATGACCCGCTGACGATGTATCTGTCCGACATCTTCACCATCTCGGTGAACCTCGCGGGACTACCCGGCATGTCGATTCCGTGCGGATACGACAACGCGGGGCTGCCGATCGGATTGCAAATCATCGGCGCACCATTCAGCGAGGAAACCATTTTCCGGGTCGGCGACGCATATGAGAAAATCGGCGCGTTCAGCACACATCAACTGAAAATATAATTCGATGAATAGCGAAAAATACGAAGCTGTAATCGGCCTCGAAGTCCATGCGCATCTCTCGACACGCTCGAAAATGTTTTGCGGATGCTCCACGGCCTTCGGCGCCCAGCCCAACGAAAACGTTTGCCCGCGATGCATGGGAATGCCCGGCGTGTTGCCGGTGCTGAATCGCCAGGCGGTCGAACTGGCGGTGCGCGCAGGACTCGCGGCTCATTGCGAGATCGCGCGTGAGTCGATTTTCGATCGCAAGAGCTATTTCTATCCCGACCTGCCGAAGGGCTATCAGATCAGCCAGTACGAAACGCCGATCTGCAAGGGCGGCTACATCGAGATCGCGCTCAAGAGCGGCGAGACCAAGCGCGTGCGCCTGACGAGAATCCATCTCGAAGAAGACGCCGGCAAGAATATCCACGAGGCCGACGGCTCGCTGGTCGACCTAAATCGCTCTGGCGTGCCGCTGGTCGAGATCGTCAGCGAGCCCGACATGCGCAGCGCCGAGGATGCGGGCGCGTATTTGCGCGCGCTCCACGCGATGCTTCGTTATGCGGAAGTTTCCGACGCGCGCATGGCGGAGGGTGGCATGCGATGCGACGTGAACATTTCGGTGCGCGAGCGTGGCGCCGAGAAGTACGGCGTCAAAACTGAGATCAAGAATCTCAATTCGTTTCGCTTCGTCGAAAAGGCAATCGGGTTCGAGATCGGACGGCAAATTGAGGTCATCGAGTCGGGCGGCAAGGTTCAGCAGGAGACGCATCTTTGGGATCCGGTGCGCGAGGAGACCCGTCCGATGCGCTCCAAGGAGTTCGCCAACGACTATCGCTATTTCCCGGAGCCCGACCTGCCGCCCCTGCGCGTCCCACCCGACCTGGTCGAGAAAGTCAAAACCGAAATGCCGGAGCTGCCCGACGCGCGTCGCGCCCGCTACATCAGCGAGTTCGGGCTAACGGCGTATGAAGCCGGCGTCATCATCGACGAGCGCGAGGTCGCCGACTATTTCGAGGCGACGCTGCCCGGACTCAATAACCGCAAAGCCGCGGCGAATTGGGTCATGACCGAAGTGCTGCGGGTAGTGCATGAGAGTGGCAAGTCGATCGGCGACGCGGTTCCAACCGCGAAAGAAGTCGGCACTCTCCTGAAGATGATCGAGGACAGCAAGATCAGCCTCAACGCCGCGAAGACCGCGTTTGCCGCGATGTGCACCTCGGGCAAAGGCGCGGAGGCGACGATTGGCGAACTCGGCCTCGCCCAGGTTTCCGATGAAGGCGCGATCGCAGCGGCCTGCGACCAGATTATCGCGGCGGAGCCCTCCAAGGTTGCGGAGTATCGAGGGGGTCGTGACAAGCTGTACGGATTTTTCGTCGGCCAAGTCATGAAGGCGATGGGTGGCAAGGCCAATCCCAAGGTCATCAACGACATCCTGAAAAAGAAACTCGCCGGCTGATGCAGGAGGTCCGAGACGCGAAGCAATATCGGCTCGCGAAGCTCGGCATCCTCATCGCGCTGGCAGTCGCGGGGCAATTCATCGCGCGATGGATTGCCGGTCGCTACGTCACGAACCTCGGTGCGCCGGCGCAACGCGCCTCCGTCGCGATTGATCTGATCCTACTCGCATTGGTGCCTATCGGTTTCTTCCTCGCGCCTAAACTTTCGCTGCCCGGCACGCCACTCCTCGATCGCTTGATGCGTCGCGATCGCCTCGCTCACGAGTTCAATCGCGCACTTTACCGATCGCTCGTGCTCGCGCTCATCAGCCTCGTCGCCGCGCTTGCCGTTTCGAGGATTCCTCATGCGCCCGTTCACAGCGAGGGTCTCAGCACCCCGCTCCCTCTGCCCCTCGGCATCTTGCTCGCGATCGCCGCGGCGCTCCGCGAGGAGATCGAATTCCGCCTCGGCCTGCTCACCGTGATGGCGTGGTTAATCGATCAATCTGTGCGCGCAAATGCCGGCGAACGCAGATTAGTGTCGTTATGGATCGCAAATGTCATTCAAGCGATGGCGTTCGGTGCGATCCATCAGATTGTAGGATTCACCGCCAGAACCTCCGCGCTATCGTTCTCGGGCGTGGTACTCGATCCGCGCACCATCAGCGGCGTGGTTCTCGGCTACGCGTATATCCGCTACGGCCTCGACATCTCGATCATGACGCACGCACTCGCCGACAGCGCGATCTTCGTAATGGCCGCGACATTTGCGCGGCTCTAGCTGTTGGGCGCCTCGAACCACACCACCGCGAGCGGTGGCAGCGTTGCCGAGATCGATTGCGGGAAGCCGAACCATTCGATGGGCTGCGTGTTGATGCCACCGCCGTTGCCGAGATTGCTCCCGCCGTAATACTCAGAATCGGTGTTCATGATCTCGCGATAGTAACCCGCGCGCGGCACCCCGATGCGATACGCGGTGCGAGGCACAGGCGAAAAGTTGCACGCGCAAATGACGGTGCGCCCACTCGACGGCGCGGTGCGCATAAAAATGATCACGTTGTCGTCCGCATTGTCAGGCGCGATCCATCGGAAGCCCGACGGGTCGACATCCGCTTCGTAGAGTGCCGGTTCAGCGCGATAGAGGCGGTTGAGATCCCGCACCAGGCGCTGCAATCCGCGATGCTCGTCGTATTGCGCAAGGTGCCAGTCGAGGCTCTCGTCGTGATTCCATTCGCGCCATTGCCCGAACTCGCTACCCATGAAAATGAGCTTCTTGCCGCAGCGCGCCCACATGTATCCATACAACGAACGCAGGTTGGCGAACTGCTGCCATCGATCGCCCGGCATCTTCGAGAGCAACGCGCGTTTTCCATGTACGACCTCATCATGCGAGATCGGCAGCACGAAATTCTCGCTCCACGCGTAAAGCATTCCGAACGTGAGATTGCGATGGTGAAATTTGCGATGGATCGGATCGAGCGCGAAGTATTGTAGCGTGTCGTGCATCCAACCCATGTCCCACTTGAGGCCGAAGCCCAGCCCGCCGGCGAAAGTCGGACGGCTGACCGCCGGCCACGACGTCGATTCTTCTGCGATCATTACCGCACCGGGATTCTGACCGTAGGCCTGTTCGTTGAGCATGCGGATGAAATCGATCGCCTCGATGTTCTCTTTCCCGCCATATTGATTGGGAACCCATTCGCCGTCGCGCCGCGCATAGTCGAGGTAGATCATCGACGCGACCGCATCGACGCGCAGGCCGTCGACGTGGCATTCGCCGAGCCAATACAGCGCGCTCGCGATTAGAAAGCTGCGCACCTCGCTGCGGCCGTAGTTGAAAATGTAGGTGTTCCACTCGGGATGGAAACCCTTGCGCGGATCGAGATGCTCAAACATCGCAGTGCCGTCGAAGCGCCCGAGGCTGAACTCGTCGGTCGGGAAATGCGCCGGCACCCAATCGAGAATCACGCCGATGCCGCGGCGATGCATCTCATCCACAAAGTAGCGAAAGTCGTCGGGCGTGCCGTAGCGCGAGGTCGGCGCAAAATAACCGCTGACCTGGTAACCCCACGAACCGCCAAACGGATGCTCCATTACCGGCATCAGCTCGATGTGCGTGAAACCCATGTCCGCAACGTAGTCACCAAGCTCACTGGCGAGTTCGCGATAGTTGAGCGAGCGATGATTCTCGTCGGGCCTGCGCCGCCACGAGCCGAGATGCACCTCGTAAATCGAGACCGGAGTTTTGAGGATGTCGCGATTCGGGCGCGCTTCCATCCACTCGCGATCGCGGAACTCGTAGCGCGGGCGGCATACCTCCGACGCGGTCGCAGGCGGCACTTCCATCAGCGTCGCGAAGGGATCCGACTTGAGCAGCAGGTCGCCGTCGCGGGTGCGAATCTCGAACTTGTACTTGGTACCCTCGCCTACTTCGGGAACGAAAATTTCCCACACGCCCGAGCTGCCGAGCGTACGCATCATGTGCAAGCGCCCGTCCCATCCGTTGAAATCGCCGATGACGCTGACGCCGCGCGCATTCGGCGCCCACACCGCGAACGAAACGCCCTTGGCGCCGCGAACCTCGCGCAGATGGGCACCGAGCTTGTCATACGCGCGCTCGTGCTTGCTCTCAGCCCACAAATGCAAATCGAGGTCCCCGATAGTCGGCAGGTACGAATACGGATCGAGGATCGTAAAGCTCGGCTTTCCGGGATACTGGATCTCCAAACGGTAGGAAATAATGTCAGAGCGATCCACTGTAGCCTCGAAGACGCCGGCCTCGTGGCGGCGCGTCATCGGCAGCCGGGTGCCGTCATCGAGAATGACATTGATCGCTTCCGCATCCGGCCGATATGCGCGCACGACCATTCCCGAACCAACACGATGCGTGCCGAGAAACGCGTGCGGATCAGAATGCTCGAGGGCGAGGATGCGATCGATCTCATTCTGACCGCCGTCGTGTCCATTGCGACCGCCATCGGCGCGGATAGGATTTCCGTTCGCGGGATTCGAATTTGAATGACCTGACTTATCCTTGATGTTCTTATCCTCAGGGCTGGCGATTTCAGGTGCCATCTGGACTCCCTTGATGGTGAAGTTTTTGCGTTGAGCGATTTCGAGTGCTGCGCTTATTTCGAGCGTGAGCGCGTCCGCAAGATCCAATATCCAATTGTAGAAGATACGCGAGGCTTGGGCGACACGGCACATTGTCGTCAGCATAGCGGATAGTCTGTTAAAGTCGTCGCGAGCACATTGGAGTTCGACCATGGGAGCAACGCCGCGCGGTGATTTATCTTCTGGGGGAGTCGGTGGTTTCGATCCGATGATGGGCCGGCTCGAGGTCCTCGAACCCGGCATCGCGATGTTCCATGGCTTCGCCAACGTCGCATTCGCGTATGGCGGCGGCGAAATGCTCGCGGCCGACACCAGCTCCGCGCAGATGGGCGCCCTCGCAGTGAAAGCGATCCGGGAAATCACCGCCGAGCCATTCGCGTTCCTCATCTATACGCACGGCCATGGCGATCACGCATTCGGTACCGAGGCCTTCATCAACGATAATCTCTCGCGCGGCTATCCGCGTCCAAAGATCTGGGCGCATGAGGATGTCACGGCGCGCTTCGAACGCTACCGGCGCACGCGCGGATGGCAATCGCACATCAACAGCCTGCAATTCGGCGTGCGCATCCCGCCCGATGCGATGTTCGCCGACAAGTCGTTCACGCTGCCCGACCTCACGTATCGCGACATGCAATTGCTCGAACTCGAACGCGAGCCGGTCGAGTTGCGCCATGCGATGGGCGAGACCGACGATGCCACCTGGGTCTGGATGCCGCGCCGGCGCCTCGCGATGGTCGGTGATCTCATCGTGTCGTCGCTGCCCAACACCGGCAACCCCAACAAGGTGCAGCGCTACACGCTCGAATGGGCTGAGGCGCTCGAGCAAATCGCGGCGCGCAAGCCATGCATCGTGTTACCCGGCCACGGCCCCGCCTATCGCGGCGAGGGTGTTTGCCATGAGTTACTGACCGAAACGGCGCGTGCGCTGCGCCTCATTCATGATGAAGTAGTCGCGCGCCTCAATCGCGGCGAATGGCCGGTCGACATTGTCGAGGCCGACATCAAGCTCCCGGACGATCTCGCATCCAAGGCGTTCCTGCGCCCGGTTTATGGATGCACACCATTCGTGGTCCGTGACGTTATCCGGCGCTATGCCGGATGGTGGTCGGGCCAACCCTCGCAAATGTTTCCGGCAAAGCGCAGCGACGTCGCCACGGAGATTCTCGGGTTATGTGGGCGCGAGCAGCTGCTCACGCGAGCGCGTGCGCTGAAGGATAATGGCCAGTTGAAACCGGCGCTCGCGATCGCCGAGATGGCGCTCGATGCGAACGCCTCGGATGCTGATGCGATCGCGCTCAACGCCGAAATCCTCGATGCGATGGCGAGTGCAGAGCGCTCCTTCATCGCGCGTAACTTCTTCATTGCGGCGGCGCGCGAACTACGCGGCCGGCTCAAGGCTTCATGATGTAACGGGAGGCGGCCTTTATGATGACCACTGGCAAGGCGAAGCAGTTGACGATCTACCTCGGCGAGACCGACAAGCACGATCATCGCGCGCTCTACATGGCGATCATCGAATGGCTGCGCGCCGAGAAAGTCGCCGGCGCGACCGCGACGCGCGGCATCGCTGGATTCGGCGCCTCGAGCCATCTTCATACCGCGAATATTCTGCGGCTCTCGATGGACCAGCCGATCACGATCACCGTCGTTGATACGCCCCAGGCGATCGATTCCATAATCGAGCCGCTCGGCGAGATGGCGCCGCATGCGATGTTCACCGTGCACGAGGTCGACGTGGTGCGCCCGGCGGTCGGCGTCGCGCGCGCATAACTGAAAGGACTCTGAAGGACAGGATCTTTGCGATGGCGATCTGGTGGGTCGGCTTGGGCGGATTCCTCGGCGCAAACGCGCGTTATCTTTTGGGCGGATACATTTCCGAGCGATGGGGCACGGTTTTTCCGCTGGGCACTTTTGTCATCAACATCACCGGCAGCTTCATCCTAGGATTCTTCATGGCGTATGCGCAGGAGCGGCCGTGGGTGGCGCCGGGCGCGCGCCTGCTGTTCGCAGTCGGTTTCGTCGGTGCCTACACCACTTTTTCGACTTTCGAGTACGAAACGATGCGCCTGATTCAGGAGCGCGAATTGATGCTCGCGATGGTGAACGTTTTCGGAAGCTTGCTCACGGGCGCCGTTGCAGTCTTCGGCGGCTTTTTGTTGGGCGAATGGATCTGACCGCGCCGTGAGCGTCATCGATGGCTGACTACTACCTGCGCGTTCGCGCATTGCTCGAAGACTCCTACGTCGCCGCCGATGAGCGCGGCGACGTCTTCGGAGGCTCGGGCTCGTCCGGCGACATGGCGAGCTGGAAAGCGAAGCGGGGCGTGATCGCCACTGCCTTCGATCACTCGGGCACCTGGCTCGACGTGGGCTGCGCGAACGGCCTGTTGATGGAAACTCTCGTCGCGTGGGTTGGCGCGAAGGGCCATCGCATCGAACCCTACGGCCTCGAGCTTTCGGAACGGATCGCAGAGAGGGCTCGCAAGCGACTTCCTCTTTGGGCGAACCGAATCTGGAGCGGAAACGTGATGGAGTTCGAGCCACCGATTCGTTTTGACTATATTACCGCGCTGGCAGATTCAGTGCCGATGGAAACCCGACCAGCGCTGGTCAGGCGGCTCGCGCGCCTGTACGTCAAAAATGGAGGGCGTCTTATACTGAGCTGCTATCGACCGGGCGCTTTTCTGCTCGGGAAGCCGGCCTTCGAATCCGAGTCGGCGGCGGAGATCATACGCGCGGCGGGCTTCGAGCCGATCGGCGAGGCTGAGGTACCTGACCCTCAAACCGGCGCGCCAAAAGTGCGGCTTGCGTGGACCGATATCGCCGATTGATTCGCGTGCGGCCGATTAACCCTTCTTCAAGCCGGCTCTGATAGGAGGATCTCGTTCGTGACACCTCGCTACGCCGCCTCTCTACTTCTGGTCGCAATTGTTCTTTCGATTTCGGCTATCAACGCACTCGCCGAGCCGACTCCGTCGGGCCGCGAGAACTTCGGGAGCGTGAAATTGAACGATGGGCGCGTACTCTTCGCAGGCGGCGCCGACGACAATGGCAATCCGATCAAGCGCGCGGATATCTACGACCCTGCGACCAACAAATTGCATGCGACCGGCGCGATGGTGGTGCCGCGATGCGGTCCCACTGCCACCATCCTGCCCAATGGAAGTGTACTGATTGCCGGAGGTGCGACTTGCTCGGATTCAGATGCGCTCGCGCCGGTTAGGGCGTTGGAGATTTACGATCCGGCAAGCGGAACTTTTCGCGCAGCCGGCGACCTCAGCGTTCCGCGCTTCAACCTCAACGTGCTGCTGCTGAAAAACGGCAAGGTGCTGATCGCGCAGGGCTATGATGTCGCACACGATCTGGTGTCGTCGGCCGAGCTCTACGATCCGTCTGCTGGAATCGTGCAGCGAGCCGGCTCGATGACCACGCCGCGATGCTTCGGCTCCGAAACGCAACTGCCCGGGGGCCAGGTGTTGATCGCGGGTGGTGTGCGATGCGATGAACCCGAGCAAGAGGCAATCAGCGCGGCGGAGATCTACGATCCTGCGGGGCAGTTCGGACGAGTCGGCCCGATGAGCGTCGCGCGGGTTTGTCATAGCGCCACGGTGATGAAAAATGGAAAGGTGTTGATCGCCGGCGGCGCAAGCGCGCTGGCAAATGGTGTCTCGCTCAACTCAGCTGAAATCTACGATCCCGAGAAGGCGACCTTCACTCCCACCGGCTCGATGACGAAAGCGCGCACCTGTCCGACCGCAGTTCTGCGCGACGACGGCACCATCGTGGTCAAAGGTGGGCATTCGCAGAGCGCACCCGATGCGCCACCGGCGGATCTGACCGACAGCGAAATTTACGATCCGACGACCGGCAAATTCACCGCCGCATCGCTCGCACAGTGATCGCGTTTTGCGTCCGCGAATCTGAGGCGCGCTAAACCAGGGTGTGCCCGCCATCGACGGTCAAGGTGATGCCGGTGGTGAAACCGTTCTTCATCAGGAACAACACCGCCTCCGCGATATCCTCGCCGCGCCCCACTCCTCTCACCGGCAGACGCTTCGCCTGCTGTTCCATGATCGCAGCGGCGTTGGCGCCCATCACGTTTGCGATCAGTGGCGTATCGATGAGACCGGGCGCGATGGTGTTGACGCGGATCGGCGCAAGCTCCACTGCCAGCGTTCTCCCGAGAGCCTCGACCGCGCCGCACGACGCCGCAGATAAGCCGGCGCCGGGGCGCGGCCGCCACGCCGAAACTCCTGAAGTGAAAGTAATGGAGCCGTCGGGCGGCATTTTCGGCGCGCCGTATTTGGCGGCATACCAGGAGCCCCAAAGGCGCGTGTCCATCCCCGGGCGCAACGCTTCGGTATCCGCCGCGAGTCCTCCACCGATTGTCACTGTCGCCGCGGTGATGAAAATATGATCGAGGGTTTTCAAATCGCCGAAGAGCGATCGCATTCCAGCTTCGTCCGCGACGTTGAGCGAAATCGCGCGCACGTCGCCGCCCAGCTCGGCGCGCGCGGCATCGAGGCGTTGCTGCGAACGCCCGTGATAATGACGTGCGCGCCCTCATCTTTCGCGGCCCTCGCCGTGGCCAGCCCAATGCCGGAGCTTCCGCCCAGAATGACGACGGTCTTGTTCGAAAGAGTCATAACCCCTCCATAGTCGAAAAGGCCCGGGCTACGCGCGCAGAAATTCGGCAAGGCGGGCGGTGAATTCGCTGCGCGACAATGTCTGATCGAAGCCGGCCTCGCGTGCGGCTCTAAGCGGCTTCAAATCGACGTGCGAGGCGAATCCAATCAGCTTCGCATCCGGCGCGGCCTCGCGAATCTTGGCCGCAGTATCGGCGGCTGGAAATGCCGCATCGGAGAGATCTGCGAATACGACCGACGGCTTCTTCTCGGCGGCGCGGCGCGACCCATTCGCGAGATCGGAGGCATACAGAATTTCCGCATCGAGCGACGCCGCGACCGCATCCAGTTTGGAACGGAAGAACAAATCGCGGACTAATCCGAGTGCCACAATCGCCATGTTCGAAACTCACATCACCGACTTGATTTTGATGGGTGCCTTGACGACGCCGTCTTGAAAACGCGCCGGCGTGAACGGGGCTAGATCGATCTTCGGGGCCCGCCCCTTCACTAGATCGGCAATGATCTCGCCGGTCAGCGACGACAACAGAATGCCGCTGCGAAAATGCCCGCACGCGTAGAACACGTTTGGCACCGAGGGCGAAGCGCCAATCACCGGCATCAGATCATCGGCCGCCGGTCGCAGTCCCGCCCACGCTTCGCGAAACGGCAGCTCGGAAAGACTCGGCACCATCTCGCTCGCCGCGCGCAGGATGTGCGTCATTCCGCCGAGGGTGAGAGTTTTGTTGAAGCCCGCCTCCTCGAAGATGGACCCGGCGAGCAATCGGCCATCGCGGCGCGGGACGAGGATGCCGCGCGCGGAAAACAGCGATGGCTCAATCGCGCCCGGCCGCGTTTCGAAGCAAATGATTTGTCCGCGCACCGGAAAGAAGCGGATCTTGTCGGCCTCCAGCCCGCGCAGCTCGCTCGCCCATGAGCCCGCGGCATTGACGATGACGTCGCCCGCGATAGTTTCGCCGCCATGGGTGACGACGCCCGCAGCGCGCCCATTTTTTATCGCAATCGAATCGATGCGCACGCCCTCGCGAAACTCGGCGCCCGCCTTCGCCGCAGCGCCGATATAGGCCTGCGTGAGTTTGCGATTGTCGGTGCGCCAGTTGGTCGGCAGATGCAGCGCGTATGTAACTTTCTCCGATAGCGCGGGTGCTATCGCGCGCGCCTGCGTCCTTGTGAGATCGTCGACCTTGCCGCCCGCAGCGCGTTGCCATCGCGCGCGAGCCGCGAGTTCATCGCGCTCGTGCTCCGAGAATGCGACGTACAGTATTCCATGACGATCGTATTCGGGATCGATGCCGCTTTCTTTTGCGAGTTGCTCCACCGATCGATCGAACGATTCTTTCCCGGCCATGCAGATATCGAAAAATGGCCCGGGTTCCTCGGCCTCGCCCTGCGGCCCGATGAGTCCTGCTGCAGCCCACGATGCTTCCTGCCCCAGCCTTCCGCGCTCGAGGACTGTAACCGCAACGCCTTCCGATGCGAGCCGCCACGCGCATGACGCGCCGATTATTCCTCCACCTACGATGAGCGCTTTCACTTGTTCTCCGGTCGCTCAAGTTTATATGAGCGGCGCGAAAGTTCCACGCACTTCAGGCGGAGCGAATGCGGCGGGCGTTGCTCTCACTCGGTGCTTGGCGCGATTGCCCACAGCGCTCGATGACGAATCGAATCAAACGCCGAAGGGCCGCCCGCGAAACACCATAGTGCGATTACCGGATCGCAAATCGCGCATCCTAGTGACGAGGTCGGCGAAAAAGGCACTATGGGATTTCCATACAGATGGTGCATCACATCCCATCCGGTGTGCAGGAGCCATCCGACACCTATGAAGCGGTACGACCTGAGTCCCCCGTAGGCCAGGTAGGTGACGACCGCCGTGAAGGCAAATTCCCAGATGCCAAAGCCGCCATTGAGGTAAGCTGCGCCCGCGCCAGCTATCATGATTGCATTGAAGTGGCGCCGATTCGGCTCCTTGAAAAAGGAGCATGCGCAAATGTACACGAGGGCCACGATGACCGGCGCTATCAGATCGAACACGTGATGCTGAGGAGTCGAATGGATTTGCACGCGTCTCTTCCGCGGACTGATTCGTCTCGGGAAATAGCACGACCGGTCGTTCTTCGACAAGCCTCCGAAGACGCTAAAGGGCACCTTCGCGTCTGGCTGGCGCGCTTCACCATTTGCTTCAGTCGATCGAGTCTTTACTCTCGCGGATCTCGATGACCATCAATGACGTAGCAAAGTTTTGGGAGTCTCTCACATAGGTATGAAGATAGCGGTTATTGGCGCCGGCAACGTCGGGTCTACCTTGGCCAACAGTTGGGTGAAGGCGGCCCATCAGGTGGTCTTCGGTCTTCGCGATCCGGCTAAGCCTATTAGTCGGAGCTCCGGAATTCCAAGCAAGACGGTCAAAGACGCGATCGCGAGTGCCGATACCATCCTGCTCGCGGTTCCTTTCAGTGCAGTCGAGGCGATTGTGATCGGTTCCGGAAACCTCGCCGGAAAGATCCTGCTGGATGCGACCAATCCGTTGAGCGCGGATTTGTCCGGCCTCACCATCGGGCACGATACGTCGGCGGGCGAACAAATTGCCGCATGGGCACCTGCAGCGCGAGTAGTGAAGGTGTTCGATACCACCGGCGCAAACAACATGGCCGCACCGAGCTATCATGGTCACGCGCTAACGATGCTTTATGCCGGCGATGACGCCGCGGCGAAAGAGACGACCGCAACGCTTATCCGCGACGCCGGCATGGATCCGGTGGATGCAGGTCCGTTGCGCAACGCTCGGTTGCTCGAACCGTTGGGCATGATGTGGATTTACCTGGCTTTTCACGGTGTCGGTCGCGATTTCGCGTTCCAACTGGTCAGGCGCTAGCGTGAATTGGCGCGAGGTTTCCTAGTACAGTGACGCGCGGAGAACCGCGATGGCGCGATTGATCAAAGGCATCGAGAGCAAGCTGATTCACGGTGGCGAACCCGACCCGCTCATCGAGGGCGCCGTCACCACGCCGATTTTCCAATCGTCGACGTTCGAGTCGGCCGGCGCGAAGGGCTACCACGACCTCAGGTACATCAGGCTCAACAACACGCCGAATCACATCGTGCTACATCGCAAGCTGGCGGGCCTCGAAAATGCCGAGGCGGCGCTGGTGACAGGCAGCGGCATGGCGGCAATTTCCGCGACGCTGATGACGGTGCTCGGCGCGGGCGGGCATCTGCTCGCGCAGAATTGTCTCTATGGTGGCACCTACGATCTTCTCACCCAGGATTTTCCAGAGCTGGGATACGAAGTTGATCTAGTCGATGCCGACGAGCCGGCTTCATGGCGTGAACTGATCCGGCAAACCACTCGCGCCATCTATGTCGAGACCATCTCGAATCCATTGCTGCAGGTTTCCGACCTTCAGGCAGCGGTGGAGTTCGCGCGGCGACACGGCCTCGTTTCTATCATCGACAACACCTTCGCGAGTCCGATCAACTTCCGGCCCGCGGAGCTCGGCTTCGATTTGTCGATTCATAGCGCGACCAAGTACCTCAACGGACACACCGATATCGTAGCAGGCGCGGTGATTGGCCTCCGCGAGTTGGTGGAGCGCATCACGCGTAAACTGAATCACCTCGGGGGGTCGCTCGATCCTCATGCATGCTTCCTGCTGAGCCGCGGGATGAAAACGCTGGCGGTGCGGGTGAGGTATCAGAATGAGAGCGCGCTGAAAATCGCACGCTTCCTCGAGCAGCATCCAGAGGTCGCGAAGGTCAACTATCCCGGGCTGGAAAGCCATCCTAATCACATCCGCGCATGCGAACTGTTCGACGGCTTCGGCGGCGTGCTCAGCTTCGAACTCGCGGGCGGCGTCGAGGCGGCGGAGAGTTTCATCGCGAACGCGACGATTCCGATCTCGGCGCCGAGTCTTGGCGGTATAGAGACGCTGGTGACACGGCCCGCGATGACCTCGCACGCCGGGATGTCGGCCGAGGATCGCGCGGCGTCAGGAATCGGCGATGGACTCGTGCGGCTATCAGTGGGCCTCGAAACGACCGACGATCTTATCGAGGACTTCGAGCGCGCGCTTCGGCACTCACGCTAGCGCCTTTCCGACCATCTCGAACGCTCATTATCGCTCAGGTGCACATCACCAGAGCGCTCCATAATTACACTAAGTAGGCTATAGCTACATTACAGTTGCAGCTGAGCGACATTCGGCAGGCATCTCAATTGCTTCCCTATAGATGATCGAGGATCGGCAACTTCTGGGGGAAGGGTGGCCGCAGCACCTAAACTAACTCCGTCCGGGTCGGATTCGCAGACGACAGGAACGCGTCGGCTATTGGCCGATGCCGCATCATTCCTATTTCGCCTATTTCGAGGCGAGCAGGACGTACACCACGCCTCGTCCTCCGGTGAAGCGGCCAGCGGAGATCACCTCCGACTACTTCGCGCCGGTGCGATTCCGCTTATCCTCTTCGAACTGGCATATACGGCGCAGCATCTACTCTCCGCACCCGCGGCGTTCAGGGAAACCGAAGGTCTCCACATCCTCAGTATCGCAATCGGCATCGTCGCCCTCGCCGCGACGTTCACTCCTTTGATGCAGAAATTCTGGCGCGAGGAATGTGTGGCGGTGTGTGCCGCCTTGATGGTGTCGACGACCGCGATAGGTGTCGCGTCGGGAACCTTCGAGCCGCTGTTCGTATCGATCGTCGCGATGGTGGTTGCGGTCGGGACCTTGGCGCAGTGGGAAGCCGGCTGGCAGGCCTCGATCGGCTGGATCGGGATCGCTTGCTTCTATGTTCTCGAAACGCAGCGGCCGGATCTTGATCCTCACGCCTTCATGCACTGGCTTGGATTGTTCACCGTCGTGGCGCTGGCGCAAGCCAACACGCGGCTGCAAAAGAACTATCGGCAACAGATCGCGGAAACGATCGCGGCCCTCGAGACGCATCATCGTGAGATGCATGACCAGATGACGATCAGCGAGCAGCTCGCCGACGAGCGCGAATCGGCTCTCCATCGGCTCGCTGAACGCGAGGCCACGCTGCGCGAAATTTTCGACTCCGCGCTGGACGTCATCGTGGTTACTCGTTATTCCGACGGAGCCTACGTGCGGGTCAACGAGCAGTTTTCGAGAGTCACGGGTTATTCCGCGGAGGATGTGGTTGGAATTCCGGCATCGGAATCGGGACTCTGGGCGGATCTCAACGAACGCGCCGAGTTCCTCCGCCGGCTGGAACGCGACGGATCCGTGAGAAACTTCGAGCAGAGTTTCCGGCTCAAGGACGGAAGCGTCGTGCCGTTTCTCCTCAGCTCGGTACCGATCGAAGTTGATGGCGAACGATGCATCCTGACTACCTCGCGCGATATCCACGACATCAAGGAATCGCAGCGTAAGCTGAGCGAGAGTGAGGCCACCCTACGTCAGATCTTCGACGCGAGCATCGACTGGATCCAGGTCGTAGATCCAGCCGCCGATAGGTTCGTAACGGTCAATGAGGCGTTCGCCCGAGCGGTCGGGCTTACCAAGGAGCAGGTCCTCGCTCTTCGTCCCTCGCAGATGGGTAAATGGGACGACGCTTCAAAATTACAGAATTTCTTGGAACAGCTTCGGACCAACGGCTCGGTGCGGAATTTTGAAGCCTCGCATACCGGTCCCGCCGGCCGCCATCGCGACATTCTGGTGTCCTCCACGGTCGTTACCCTCAACTCCAAAACCAACCTGCTCTCGTTCGTGCGAGACATTTCCGACATCAAGGAAACCGAACGCCGGCTGCGCGAAAGCGAGGAAAAATTCCGGCAGATTTTCGAGAAAAGCGCCGACATCGTCGTGGTGAGCAACATAGATACCGGGACGATCCTCGAGGTCAATGATCAGTTCGTCGAGCGCAGCGGCGTGAGGCGCGAGCAAGTGGTGGGCCGCAGCGATGTGGAGTTCGGATTCTTTCCCGACCGCAGTGTCCGTGACGCATTCATCAACCAACTTCGCGAGCAAGGCTTTGTCCAGAATCATGAAGTGCAACTGCAAGGCGTCGGCTTCGAGGCTCAGGTCCCCGCACTGATCTCGGCGGTGCTGGTCAAGCTGGGGGGCCAGAACTGCGGCATTAGCGTGGTGCGGATCATTGCCGACATCAAGAAGGCTGAACGCAAGCTCCGTGAGAGCGAGGCGACTCTGCGAAAGATTCTCGAATCCAGCCCCGACGCAGTATGTATTCACGACAAGCGCGGCCGTTATGTCCATGTCAACCAGGAATTCATCCGCCTGACCGGTTTCAGCCGCGACGAATGTATCGGCAAGGCCTTCTGGGAGTTGGGCATTTGGCCGGATCGAGAGACGGCCGAACGGTTCCGCGCCGCGGTAGTGAAAAATGGCGAAGCTCGGAACATCCAAGCCACCTTCCGGCTCAAGGACGGCAGCATGCGGGCCTGCCTGATTTCGGGCGTCATGGTTGATATCGACGGGCAGCAGTGCTGCATGACCATCAGCCGCGACATCTCGGATTTGAAGGCGGCCGAGCTCAAGCTGCAGGAAAGTGAAGCCGCCCTGCGCAAGATTTTCGACTCGATCGCCGATCCGCTTTGCGTCACCGATCTGTCCAATGGCGCGTATCTCGACGTTAACGATGCGTTCCTGAATGTATTCGGCTACACGCGTGAAGAGGTCGTGGGCAAACACGTTTGGGAGGTTCCACAGGCCAAGCGATCCCACGACGTAATGGATGAGGTCGTCGAACTCTACACCAAGGGGCAGGTCCGCAATTCGGAAGCCGCCATCCTTACCAAGGACGGCCGTGAAGTCCCATGCCTGATCTCGACCGTGGTGATTGAACTCAACGGCCGCCAATGCGGATTGACCATCGCGCGTGACATTTCTGAGCGCCTCGCGGCTGAACAGACACTGCGCGAGAGCCAGGCCACGCTGCGTAAGATTTTCGATTCTGTAATCGATCCCCTCACTGTAACCGATATGTCGGGCATCTATCTCGAGGTCAACGATGCCTTTGTAAACGCGACCGGTTTTTCGCGCGAAGAGGTGATCGGCAAACCGGTATGGGACATCCCGCTCGCAGACTGGAACAAGATGGACAACGACGGTCTGGCTGAGCTGCTTAGCAAAGGCGTGGTCCGCAATTCCGAGGCGACAATGCGGACCAAGCACGGCGACGAAATGCCAGTGCTTATTTCGACCGTGCTGATGGAACTCGATGGCCAGAAATGCGGTTTGACCATCGCGCGTGATATCTCGGAGCGCAAGCAACAGGAACTCAAGCTCAAACAGAGCGAGGAGTACTTCCGGACTCTCATCGAATCATCCTCCGATGTAATCCTGGTGCTCGATTACTCGGGAAACATAGTTTTCACAGGCGGCGCCGGACGCGCGGATCTCGGCTACTCTGGTGAAGATGTAATCGGGACCACCGGTTTTACACTGGTTCATCCCGACAATCTCGCGGAGCAGGCGGAACTCACCCGATGGGCGTTCCAAAACCCCGACAAAGTCGTCAGGTCGGAGGCACGCATTCTCGCCTCCGACCGGCGCTGGGTGGAATGCGAGTTCATGGGACGCGCCACCCGCGATCCGCAAGGCAATCCGATCCTGATCACGACGATGCGCAACATCACCGAGCGCAAACGTGCCGAGCAGGAACTGGCGAATGCGCGCGACGCCGCGCTCGCCGCCTCCAAGGCAAAATCGGAATTTCTTTCCAGCATGTCGCACGAGATCCGCACTCCGATGAACGCCATCCTCGGCATGTCGGATCTAATGTCCGAGACTGAGCTCACGCCCGAGCAGCGGCGCTGCCTCGATACCGTTATCGGCAACGGCACTGCATTGCTCGAACTCATCAATAGCATTCTGGATCTGGCAAAAGTCGAAAGCGGGCGTCTCAGTCTTGAGAAAGTCGAGTTCGATGTGGTCGAGCTGACCGAGAAAGTTGCCGATACGCTGGCGGTGCGTGCACATGGAAAGGGGCTGGATCTAATCCTGCGCTTCGCGCCCACCCTGCCACGAATTCTGATCGGCGATCCACTGCGCATCCGACAGGTCCTGACCAACCTCATCGGGAATGCAATCAAATTCACCGAGCACGGACAGGTGCTGATCGAAGTCGAGCCTAATCCCGATTCGGCGATCGCCGGCGGTCTGAAGTTCTCGGTGCGCGACAGCGGTATCGGCATCGAGCAGGACAAGCTCGCGACGATTTTCTCGGCATTTACCCAGGCCGATTCATCGACCACGCGCCGTTACGGCGGCAGCGGACTCGGTCTCGCGATCGTCGAGCGCCTGGTGACGCTGATGGGCGGGCACGTGCGTGCGGAAAGCATCGCCGGTGAGGGCAGCCTCTTCTACTTCACGGTCGAGTTGGGCGTTCCCGAAACTTCCAGGCTCGCACTCCCTCCGACCGTCGATCCGAAGTTGCACGGCCTGCGCGCGCTGGTGGTGGATGATAACGCGACTAACCGCAGGATCGCGCGCGAAATGCTCGAGGCAAAAGGCGCCCGTGTTTCCGAGGCCGCTTCGGGAGCGGCTGCCCTGATTGCTTTCGACCACGCGATACGCGCGCAAGAACCGTTCGGACTGATGGTGGTCGATTCGCTTATGCCGGAAATGGGTGGCTACGAAATGCTCGAACAGCTCGGGTTAAATCGCCCGACGCATACCCCGGTCGTGATGATGCTGAATTCGACCGGCCTGACCAATGGAGTAACTGGGCTAAGGGGATTGGGAAGTATGAATTACACCGTGAAGCCGCTCAAGCAGCGTGAGTTCTATTCCAAAGTGCAGGAGGTGCTCGCTACTGAACCCGCAGCCGGATCGGACGACAACCCACAGCCACGTCACCCGCACTCATCCGGCGATGCCTTGGGTGTGGCACGCCCACTGCACATCTTGCTTGCGGATGACTCGCCTGACAACCGAATGTTGATCCGGGCCTATCTAAAAAAGACACTCTATTCGCTTGACGAAGCTGAAAACGGGCAGCTTGCGTACGATCGATTCATCGCAGGAAAATACGACGTGGTCCTCATGGACATACAGATGCCGGTGCTCGACGGCTATAGCGCGGTGCGGATGATTCGTGAATGGGAAAAGAACCATCATCATAAGCGCACGCCGATAATAGCGCTCACCGCATCTGCGCTGGATGACGCGGTGCGTAAGGCCCGGGACGCGGGCTGCGACATTCACGTCAGCAAGCCGGTGAAGAAAGTGACTTTGCTGGAGGCGATCGCCAATTCCATTGAGTCAGCGGAAGCGGTAGTGATTTAGGAATGGATGAGGCTTGGAAGAACATGCCACGGGTTGTAATCGAGGTCGAACCTGACTTGATCGACTTGATTCCGGACTTCCTGACCCGCAAACGGGGCGATTTGCAGTCCCTTAAAAATGCGCTCGAGAGCGGCGACCTCGCCACGATCACCGCGCTGGGGCACAAGATTAAGGGCGAAGGTGGCAGTTTCGGCTTCGATGTTATGAGCGAGATCGGCGCCGGGCTCGAGGCGACCGGAAAGAAAGGTGATCGCGAGTCCGCTCGACAGCTAGTCAGCGACCTTTCTGAGTACCTGGAGAAAATCGAAGTCGTTGAGGGTCCCGAGAGCGACTAGAGCGCTATGCCTTTGAGGTCCGCGCCATGCGGCAGCAGTCCGTCGAAGCTCATGCCTTCGAAGGGTGGCTCCGATGCGGCGATCTGCGCGAAGATCGCAACGGCATCCGCGGTGCGCTCTGTTCCGTCGATTGCGTGTCCGAGACGCGCTATAGCCTCGATTCCAGTCAACGCCTCGCCCGGCGAAAGAAATGCTTTTGCGATCCGCTGCACGCGTCCCTTGAAATTGGTGAAGCTCCCGTCGGTCTCCGGATACGTGCCAATCGGGAGCACATTGTTGGCCATCCGCACCGTCTCATTCGCGTCGGTGTCGAGCACGGTCAGGTAGTCCAACGCGCCGAAGGCTTTGACGAACTCGGCCTCGCCCATCACCCGCACCAAGTCCAGCCGCATGACGATCAACATCTTGAGTTCGCCGTCCGCAACCGCCTTCGCGAGGATGCCGAGCTGATTGGCCGGCAACCCCAGCGCCTCGAGTCCGCGGGTATTGGGATTCTTGTTGGCGCGAATGAGGAAATCGTCGTCGCCGCTCATTCCCAGCGGCGTGAAGCTCACCATCGCGACTCGATCGCTGCCGATGGTGTCGCGCATCAGCCGCTTGAGTGCGAAGGCTTCCTCATTGGTCGCCTGCGCGCCGATGACGGCGCCGATCGCGCGCGGACCGAAGCCCTTTTTGGTCGCCTCGATATGCGAGGCGACTCTGCGCACCGCAGTGCCCCACTCTTCCGGCATCAGGCGGTCGCGCTCCTGGTAAAGAGGCGAGGTCAGCCGCGTTTCGTTCTGCAGCTTGACGAAATCATGCCTGCCCTCATCGCACATCCAGTAGCCATTTACCGCCGGATTGTAGCGCGGCTTGTAGCGGTAGATGCGCCCGCGATGATGATGGATATCGATCGAGCATCCGCGCTCACATCCCCCGCATACCGAGGACGTGCGATGCAGGTACCACACCCGCATCCGGAAGCGGAAATCTTTTTCCGTCAGCGCACCGACCGGACAGATGTCGATGACATTGCCGGCGTATTTGTTGTTGACCGGATGCCCCGGATAGATGTCGACCTGGTTACGATCGCCGCGCTCGAAGAACGCCAGCTCGCTGGTATGCGTAATCTCGTCGAAAAACCGCGTGCATCGCGCGCATAGCACGCAGCGCTCCTGATCGAGCATCACGTCGGAGCCGATCGGGATCGCTTTGCCCTTGCGAACCTTCTTTTCAAGCGGAAAGCGCGAGGGCTGGTCGTCGTAATCCATGTAGTAGTCTTGCAGCTTGCACTCACCCGCCTGATCGCACACCGGACAATCTATCGGATGATTGATGAGCAGGAATTCGAGCACCGCTTTCTGCGCGGCTTTGGTCTTCGCGCTCTGCGTATGCACCACCATGCCCTCTGCGACGCGCGTGTTGCACGCGATCGCGAGCTTCGGGGCCTTCTCGACCTCGACCAGGCACATCCGGCAATTGCCGACGATGGTCAGCGCGGGATGATAGCAGTAGTGCGGGATCTCGATTCCGAGCCGCTCGGCGGCCTGGATCAGATTGATCCCGTCGGGCGCGTCGATTTCCTTGCCGTCGATAGTGAGCTTCGGCATCTGGTTCTTTTCCTATGCAGCAGCCTTCGCAGCGCTTCCGTTGCGCTCGCGAAATGGACATTTGCCGAGCCGCACGTGATCTTCAAACTCGCTGCGGAACTTCGGCACGAAGCTCTTCACCGGCATCGAGAGGCTGTCGGCCAGCACGCAGATGGTGTTGCCCTCCATGTTGCTCGAGACGTCGATCAGCGTCTGCAGGTCTTCCATTTTGCCTCGACCGGCTTCGAGGTCAGTCAGCAGTTTTTCGATCCAGCCGCATCCTTCGCGGCACGGCGTGCACTGCCCGCACGATTCATGATGATAAAAATGCGCGACGGTCTTCAGCACATCGACCATACACGTCTCGTCATGCATCACCATTACGCCCGCGGTGCCCATCAGCGATCCGGCCGCGCGCACCGAATCGAAATCCATGTTGACCTTGAGCGCCTCTTCGGCGGTGAATACCGGAAACGACGATCCTCCAGGGATTACGGCCTTGAGCTGCTTCCCGCCGAGGATGCCGCCGCCGACGCCATAGATAAGGTCCTTCAGCGGAAAGCCCATCGGCAGTTCATACAGGCCGGGCAGATTGACGTGACCCGATAGACAAAACAATTTCGGGCCGGGACTCTTCTCCGGGCCGATGCTCTTATACCAATCGGCACCGCGATTGATGATGTGCGGGATATTCGCCAGTGTCTCGACATTGTTGACGACAGTTGGACTTCCGAACGCGCCCTGAATCGCGGGAAACGGCGGCCGATTGCGAGGATACGCGCGTTTGCCCTCCAGCGATTCAAGCAGCCCCGTCTCCTCGCCGCAGATGTACGCGCCGGCGCCGCGATGAGTCCAGATTTCCACATCGAAGCCCGAGTTCATGATGTTCTTGCCGACCAAACCCTTGGCCCGCGCCTCCGCGATCGCCTCATCGAGGCGTTGCTTCTGCAACGCGAACTCGCCGCGCAAATAAACGTAGCAGGTATGCGATCCGACGGCGCGGCAGCAAATCAAAATACCTTCGATGATGCCGTGCGGATCGTTTTCGAGCTGATAGCGATTGGCAAAAGTGCCAGGCTCGCTCTCATCTGCGTTGCAGCACATGTAGACCGGCTTCTTCGACTCTTTCGGAATGAAGCTCCACTTGGTACCGGTCGGAAACGCTGCGCCGCCGCGTCCGCGCAAGTTGGAATTCTTCACCTCATTGATGAGCTGCTCGGGCGTCAGATCGAACAGCGCCTTGCGCAAGGCCTCGTAACCGCCATGCGCGCGATAGACCTCGAGCTTGCGCAGATCCGGGATGTCCAGCCAGCGAGTAAGAATTCTTTCCATCAATATGTCGCGATTTAAACGATTAGCGGTTGCTCTAGCGAACCGGCGCGTCGTGCTTGGTTTCGAGCGCCATCATCTTTTGCTTCTGCCCCTGAATCTTACGCTGCAAAGCCATCAGTGCGTCGAGCACCGATTCCGGACGCGGCGGGCATCCGGGCACATAGACGTCGACCGGCACGATGCGATCGATGCCGGGCAGCGTGGCGTAGTTGTCATAGAAGCCACCGGTCGAAGCGCATGCGCCGAATGCCATCACCCATTTTGGCTCGGCCATCTGATCGAATACGCGGCGCAGGATGGGCCCTTGGCGCACCGTCACTGTTCCGATGACCATCAGCAGGTCGGCCTGGCGCGGGGTGAAGCGCGGCAGCAGCGCGCCGAAGCGGTCGATGTCGTACGGCGTCATCGAGAGCGACATGTACTCCATCGCGCAGCATGCGGTCGCGAATGGATACGGAAAAATCGAGAACTTGCGCGCCCACCCGATCGCCTTATCCAGCCGCGTCAGGATAGCGGTATCGCCGAGCAGGATTTCGTCGCCGCCCTGCGCGAGCCCCTCGGTCTGCTTGTTCTCAGCCATTGATGATTGCCTCTTGATTGCGATCCTTAAGGTATCAACCGCCTCGATGGGTGGTCAACAATTCCTAATGCGCGCGTCACTTCGAATGAAGCGCAACTTCGGTTCCGTTGCCTCGCTGAGTCACCGAGGGACTGTTCTTGGGATGTGTGCAATTGTATGACGAGGGTCGTGCACGATAACCCGAAGTGGCTCGCTCTGGTCTTCTCGGCTCTTACGATCGCTGTCGTCGCGGGATGCCAACCCAATACCACCGAATCGACTACGCCGAAGGTGCCGCAATCGATCGATGAGTTGAAGGATGCGATCGGCGAGGTCCTCGCCAAGTATCACGTACCCGGCGTCGGCATAGCGCTGGTATCGAAAGACAAGGTTCTATGGACCGGCGGCATCGGAAAAGCTGATCTCCAGACCGGCAGACCTGTCGATGCGGACACGATGTTCCGCATCGGTTCCATCACCAAGGGCTTCGTCGCGCTATCGATACTTCAGCTTCAAGCCCAAGGAAAAATTTCGCTCGACAGCAAAGTTTCGGACCTCGCGCCTGAGGTGCCTATCGACAATCGATGGGAGAAAACCGATCCCGTCAGAGTCGCGAATCTGCTTGAGCACACCGCCGGGTTCGACGATTTTTCGATCGCCGAGTTTTTTGATCTCTCCGATGCGCCGCAACTCCCTCTGCTCAAAGTTCTGCAAATGTTCCCCAAGCCGCTGCGGGTGCGATGGCGCCCCGGGGCTTTGGCCTCCTACTCGAATCCCGGCTATGGCGTTGCCGGCTACTTGGTCGAGAAAGTCAGCGGCAAATCCTGCGAGGAATACATCGCCGATAACATCCTGCGTCCGCTCCGAATGACGCACTCCGACATGCGATTGACGCCGGATGTTAAGACATCGCTCGCTTGGGGCTACATCAAGAATCCGCCGGAGCCCGTCCCATATCACCCAATTTATTTCCGTCCCGCCGGCGAGATGAAGTCCTCCGCCAATGAAATGGGCCGCTTCGTTCGCATGATGCTGAATCGTGGCGAACTCGATGGAGTGCGGATCGTGAGCACCGATGACATCGTGCGGATGGAGACCCCGAAGACTGGACTCGCCGCGCACAACGGTCTCCAAAACGGATACGCATTCGGAAACTTCGCCGATGTTACGTATCCGTTCATTAGACATGGGCACAATGGCGGCCTCGATGGCTTCCTCTCGGTCTATCAGTACATGCTTGAACCCGGACTCGGATATTTTTTCTCGATCAATTCGTCCGCCGCAGGCCAGGGAAAACCCTCGGCAGTGAGCGAGATCCAGGATTTGATCTTGGCCTATCTGACTCGCGAACTCTCGCCGCCACCGCTCCCTGCCAGAGTGCCACTCGACAGCACGATCGCCAGTCGAGTGGGATTTTACGAGTTCGCCGCGCCGCGAAATGAAAGCCAAAAATTCCTGTACGAGTTGCTCGGCACGGGATGGGTCTACGTCGCGGACGGAAAACTCCACATCCGCGCCCTGATACCGAGCCCTTCCGAGGAGTTGATCTACCTGGGAAACAATCAGTTCCGGCTACATCAGGAAGTCGCCGCGAGTGGGATCTTCTGCGCCGACAACGACGGCGATTTCGGATGCAGCGGCCTGCTCGCATGTTTCCGTCGCGTCAATCCGGTCTGGCCAGTCACCAGATTTGTATTGATCGCCTTAGCCCTCGTTATGATGGCGAGTTCGGTCCTGTTCGCGATCGTCTGGATTCCCCGCAAGCTGCTAGGACGCATGAAAGGTGTGCGCCACATGTCGGTCCGTGTGATGCCGTTGTTGGCGAGTATCGTACTGGTCGCCGCATTCCTCCCGTTGCGAGATGCGTTGGCGATTGAACTCGCACAATTCGGCACGGGGACGGCCTGGATCTTTTTCGGATCAATCGCATTCGCGACTCTGTCCCTCGTCAGCTTCGGGCTCGCACTACGCTCGTTTCGATTCGAGATGAATCGCGCAGCACGAATCCACTCGATGCTAGTTGCGCTCTCATGCCTGGGAATGACGTGGTATTTGGCCTACTGGGGAATGATCGGCGTCCTCGCCTGGAACCTGTGACGCCTGCTCACCGCACCCGCAGCACGGCGACGCAGCGGATTATCGAATTAGGCTTTTATGTCTTTGCGGCGTTTGCGCGGCTGGGCCAAACGGGGAGAATGTTCGAACCCCTGCCTCGTTGCTTTGCGGCACCAGCGTCGCGCCTCGTCGATCCTTCCTTGTAGATGCGCAATCGTGCCCAGATTGTTGGACGCTACGCCATCTCCCTGCGCCGAGGACTTCTTGTACCAGCTCACAGCGAGGTCGGTGGCGCTCGTTCCATTGAACGAATCCTTGAACTTCAAGGTAGACGCTAGTTCCAATTGATAAATGCTACCAATCGCCGCCTGAGCGACTGCATCCCCAGCCTCAGCGAATTCGAACAGTATAGAAAAAGCTCGATCATAATTTCCCGTCCGATACGCTATGAGACCCGTCCGGTATCTGTTTCTCGATTGGATATCCATTCGACCGATCACTCCACTCGCAACACGGCGGCGCCGCGGATGCGATCGTGCTTCAACTCAATCAGCGCCTCGGTCGCCTGCTCAAGACCGAAGAATTGCGTGTGCGTGCGAATCGGAATCTCACCCGCAATCTGCAGGAACTCCTCGCCATCGATGCGCGTGTTGGCGGTGACGCTGCGGATCTCGCGCTCCTCAAACAGATGCTTCTCATAGTCGAGGGAGGGAATCGCCGTCAGATAGATGCCCGCGATCGCCAGCACACCCCCGCGATCGAGCGCTTCCATGCACGAAGGCACAATGTTCCCCGCCGGCGCGAACAGAATGGCAGCGTCGAGTTTTTTCGGAGGTCGATCTTCGGCGTTCCCTACCCAATCGGCGCCCATGCTTTCGGCCAGCGCGCGATGCGTGCCGCCTCGCGTCATCACGAACACGCGGCATCCCCAATGCTTCAGCACCTGCATCGCGAGGTGCGCCGAGCCGCCGAAGCCATACAGCCCCACCGTCATACCGCGGTCGATGGCAGCGCGCTTGATAGCGCGATATCCGATGATGCCGGCGCATAGCAGCGGCGCCGCTTCTTCATCGCCGAGCGCGTCGGGAATGCGATACGCGAAATCCTCGCGCACGGTCGCGAATTCGCCGTAGCCGCCGTCGTGATCATAGCCGGTGAACTTCGCGTTGGGGCACAGGTTCTCGCGCCCGCGTTTACAGTAGATGCAGATGCCGCAAGTCTCGCGCAGCCATGCAATGCCGACGCGCTCACCGACGCGATAGCGCTTGCATCCGGCGCCTAGAGCCTCGGCGACCCCTACCACTTCATGGCCGGGGATGACGTTCGTGCGATGCATCGGCAGATCGCCTTCCGCGACGTGGAGGTCGGTTCTACATACGCCGCAGGTTTTCACGCGCACGAGGATTTCGCCAGCCGCGGGTTCGGGTCGCGCGATATCGACGAGCGCGAGTGGATGCTCCTCGACGGGCCCGGGGATATTTACCGTCATCGCTTTCATGTTGCGATTATAGATCGTGGCGCTCCAGCCCTCACTCTTGTCTTTCCCAGTAGGGAGAGAAGGTGAAGGAAGGCAGCCAGCTTTCGGATTTATCAGGAAGCCGGCGTCGGCTGACGATCACCGATTGTGTCGCGCAGAAAGTTCTCGGCCGGCTGCTTCGCCTGCTTCGCAATGTCATGGCTACCGCGCGGAAAGTATGCCGTCGATACGTGGGCGCCGCGCGCCCGCAACTCGTCGGCCAACTTGATAGCTTGCCCCAGCGGAGTGCGCTGATCGCTTTCGCCATGCATGATGAGCACGCTGCAATCGAGCTTGCTCGGCAAATTCGCGATGACGCTGCGTTCCTTCAAGAGCCGCTTGCTCGGCCACACCTCGTGCAGCATTCTCAGCTTGGTGCGCATCGACGCTTCGGGCCACAGCTTCACCATGTCGTACGCGCCTGATTGCAGGATAAGACTCTTGGGGCGCTTGTCGTAATCCATCAAAAGACCCGCGGCGACGGCGCCGTCGGCGACGCCCCATACCGCCATCCGATTCGGATCGACGTCGGTACGCTGCGCGAGGAGGTCGAGCGCGCGACGCGCGGCGGCGACCGCCTGCGGCCCCACCAATCTGCTCGGCCCCGAGGATTTGCCATAGCCGGGGATACTCACGCAGGCGACCTGAATTCCCAAGATCGCCGCGAGGTCGCCATTTTTAGCGACGCACTGATGCGCGTCGCCCTCGTCGCCATTGAGGACCAGCACGGCGGGCAGCGGGCCGGTCTCGGGACTCTTAACGACGTAGCCTTCTATCTGGAAATGATTCGGGCCTAGCGCGATCTCAAAGTTGAACGGCTCAACCACCGGCGGATGCGGTCGCGGCGCCTGCGCGGTGCGCGGCACAGCCGGCACTTCGGGTGTGGCGGGTTTCTTGCGGCATCCAGGAATTGCAGTCATGAGCGCGAAAATAGCGCTCATCAAAATCCAAACCCGCAAATGTCGCCCCATGCGAGTCAATCTAAGTGACTAGCTGGGTCCGGTAAAGCGGTTTGCCTTAGCCAGTTAAAACCGGCTCATCGAGCCTCGAACCTCACCCGGCGCGGAGCGCGACCCTCTCCCTTCTGGAGAGGAACAAAGGAAGGAGGACACCTCTAGTAGGGCATGTTGAATCGCAGGCATGTTTCACTGATACTTTCTGATCCACATGAACGCGACGGACAAATCGTGAGCACCTCAGCATCATCAATCATCGAATTCGAAAAAAATGGCGGCGTGATTCCGGTCGTCACCGTCAATCATGCCAATGGCCGCGTGCTGATGCTCGCCTACATGAATCGCGAGGCGTTCGACGAAACCGTCGAGACCGGCCGCGCCTGTTACTACTCGCGCTCGCGCAAAAAGCTGTGGCGCAAGGGCGAGGAGTCCGGCAATTTCCAGGTGGTGCGCGAAATCCGCCTCGATTGCGATGAGGACACGGTGCTGCTGTCGGTCGACCAACGCGGCGACGGCGCAGCATGCCATGTCGGCTACGAATCGGATTTTTTTCGGATGCTGAAGGACGGCGAATGGAGCATCGTCGATACGCGCCTGGTCGATCCGGTGAAGTACGGCCCGAACTACGGGCACCCTCCCAAACAAGCCGCCAAGAAGACGGCGATCTGAACGATGGCATCGGAAGAAAAAATCCTCCGCTTCGGCATCCCCAAGGGTAGCCTTGAGCAGCAGACCATCGAGTTGATGCGCAAATCGGGATGGCGCATCTCGATCGACAGCCGCTCGTACATCCCGCGCGTAGACGATCCGGCCTTGAGCCTCCGTGTGATGCGCCCGCAAGAGATGCCGCGCTACATCGCCGACGGTCACCTCGACGCGGCCATCACGGGCAGTGATTGGGTGATGGAGAACGCCGTCGATTTGGTCCAAGTCGAAAGCTTCATCTATGCGAAGGTCTCGTTGCAGCCCTCGCGATGGGTTTTGGTGGTACCGGAAAATTCGCCGATCAAGCGGCTCGAAGACCTCGACGGAAAGCGCGTCGCGACTGAAATGGTCGGCTTCACCAAGCGGATTTTCGCCGAACGTAAAGTTAAAGTTGACGTTGAATTCTCATGGGGCGCGACCGAAGCCAAGGTTGCAGACGGCCTGGTCGATGCGATCGTCGATATCACGGAGACGGGATCCTCCCTGCGCGCCAATAACTTGCGCATCATCGAGGAGTTGCTGACCTCAAATCCGGTGCTGGTTGCGAATCGCACCGCATGGCAGGACGAATGGAAGCAGGCGAAGATCAAGCAGATCGCCGTGCTCATGCGAGCCGCTCTCGATGCCGATGCGCGGGTTGGGTTGAAGCTGAACGTCGCGAAGAAGAACCTCGAGAAAATCATCGCGCTGCTGCCGTCGATCACCGCGCCGACGATTTCGTACCTCTATGCCTCGCCAACGTTGAAGGGCGTCGACTGGGTCGCAGTCGAAACAGTGATCGCGGAGCACACGGTGCGCGAGCTGTTTCCAAAGCTGCTCGAAGCAGGCGCGGTCGGAATCGTGGAGTATCCGCTCAACAAGATAATCTGACTGACCCTTCATCCGGCCTGATGCCGACCCCTTCCCGAAAAGGAAGTGGAACTAATCGAAACAGACCCCGCATGCTGTTAATTGTGATCGAGAAATTCCGCAATCAGAACGCGGACGCGGTGTATGCCAGGTTCCGCGAGAAGGGGCGCATGCTGCCCGATGGCGTAACCTTCATCAACAGTTGGGTCACTGCGGACCTCAGCCGCTGCTTCCAGCTGATGGAGTGCAACGATGTTTCCATGCTTCAGCAATGGGTCGCGCAATGGTCAGATCTCATCGAGTTCGAGATCGTACCAGTCGTCGAGGGCAAGGAAACCGCGGTGGCATTAGCGCGCAAGCCTTGATCCTAACAATCCCCTCTCGAGATTCTTGTCTGTCCTGTCTACTACAGTAGTTGACAGAAGGCATGCTTCGGTAGATAATTTTGGCTGGCGCAACCGAATCCTCGACGCGCAACCCGCCGTTTGCTATCTCGCCGCTCACTATTCGACGTACAAGGACGGTTTCGAATGCACCTGCCACGTATTGCGATCGCGATCTATGTTGTCCTCCTCGTTCTAATCGCTTCCCCAGGCCTTACCCAGCAGAATTCACCTCCACCGGGGGGCTACCAACCGATTCCGAATTTCACCGGCACAGATGCCGGCCTCGACTTCCGCAATGCCATCAACGACCGCTTTTCCGGCGTCCAGCAGATTGCGCCGAGGGTCGGCAGCGTCCCGTTCGCGAGCCTCGGCCCCGAGCAGGATGGCTCGCTCCTCTATTGCAGCGATTGCCAGGCGACCTTGCCATGTAGCGCGGGTGGCACCGGGGCATGGGCATCCGGCACCAAGAGTCAATGGCTATGCACGGCGCAACCGCTGGCGCTGAAATTCGACGGCACAGACACGCTGCCGCCGTTCAACGGCATCCGCACCAACGAAAAGAACATCCTCGATTTCGGCGCCATCGCGAGCAACACGAGGATCAACTGCACCACTACCGCTGGTCATGCCAATATTACTTGCTCGGGAATCGGCAGCTCCGATTTCGCAGTTAATCAGTACGTGGCGCTCTATGGCGCTGGACCGGCACCAAGTGTGGCGCAACCGACCGGCTTCACTGTGCAGCCGACGACCACCACCAACACCCCCAGTTCAGCCACCCAATTCACACGCTTCGCGCAAGGATGTGCCGTGCAGAACGCTCTCGCATGGTGCGTCGCGGGCTCCTCGAACTGCCAGTTGAACAACGTCGAGTACTACGAACAGGGTCAGACTGTGACGATCGCGGGCGCCGGCGTCGGCGGAGCGAATCTCACGACGACGATCTCCACGCTCGATGACTCCGGCAACGACATCAACCTAGTCACTCCGGTATCGACCACCGTTAAGGGCGCGGCGATGACCGGTGCCAATTGCACGACCTCGCGCCGCTATCAGGCATTCCCAATCGATTCGCGCGGCGGATGGGGTCCGCCAACCGCCGTGATTACCTCGAACAATACTGCGAGTGCACTCAACTGGGGCGATTGGGTCGATGTGCAGGTCAACGTGCCGCAACCGCCGAGCGCGCCGAACCCTACCTACCCGTTGCCGATCAACATTCCGATCGCGTGGGCATTCTATTGCGCCGAGGGCACCGCGCCGCTGCAACTCTGCGGCGTCGAAGTGCCGACCTACAGTTATCTTTTCAATAGCTCGAATCCTGCCCCGTGGAATGATCAATTGATCGGCGGGTCGTCGAAAGGATTCCCGACCGTCGTCACTTTTCATGACGTCGACAAACCTTACGGCCACGATGTGATCCAAGGCACCACACCGCCCGCGGGTTTAGTCAATCAGATCCTTTTTGCGCGGGTTCTTTCGATTACAGGAACAACGCTGCAGCTGAGCGTGGCGCCTGCGCAGAGCGGAACCTTCACGATGGCTCATGACAACGGCCCCAACATCAACGCGGCTATCAGAGCAGCGTGCGATGCGAGCAATCGATGCGGAACAATTTATACGCCGGTGGAGTCAACGTTATTTCCAGTCGCCACCCCGATCATTGCACTGCGCGGACAGGGATTGCATCTGCTGGGTGGTTCCGGCCCCACCATCGCCGAACCGGGTCTCACCGCGTCCGCCGGCTGGTTCTGGATCGGATCGCTCGGCGGGACGATGCTTTCGCTCAATCAGCAAATCGTACCACAAGTGGAAAATATCTCATTGCAAGCCAGCATTTCCGGATTCAATGGAAGCACGATGGGCGTCACCATCGACGCGGATGGCTTCGATCCGGGTGACGGATTTGGACTGGCGCTGCCGACCACGCGTCCTACCTTTCGCGACATCTACACCGGGCAGGCGTCGGTCGGAGTCAGGCTGGCTAACATCAATCTTAGCAATGTCGAATTCGGCGTGTTCGAGAGCAGCACCATTAACTGGGTATACGGCGCGAACCTGGTAAGCGCGAGTAATATCGGCTGCCTGCTCAATTCCCCCAACAACTTAGCCACCAGATTCGATGGATCAACCATTACTGGCAACATCGGAATCTGGAGCGACCTTGCCGGCTTTTCTGCAATCCAAAGCTCGCTCGGACAGGTGGATGGAATCGGGGTTTTCCTGGGCGGAGGATATGGCCACCCCGTGACCATCGACACTTCTCGAATCGAGCATCTCGGGCGTTTTGTCTATAGTGCGTTGAGCGGCGGAACCGCAGGCACGCAAGTTTCGCTGCGCGGCAACACTTTAACCGACACCAGAGTCCCGCTCGATGGCGATTTCATCGCGCTGGCGGGCGGTCAGGCAACGGTGGTGGAAGGCAACGAGTTCTTTTTCTCCCAGCTCGGGACCGATGCCGACTACGACGCCGCGCACTTTCCGTCGGCTATCGTACGAGCAGGTGGGCAGGGTTCTGTGGAAGGCAGCGGCAACTACTGGGGTACCATTTGCACGGATCCATACGCGTTCATCGGGGCCGTCAACACCTCCGGCGATATATGCACCGCACCCGACGGCTCGGTGCAACAAATCCCTCCCTATTCGCGAGGCGTCGGCGGTTTCAGCCTCGGCACTCCGAGCGGCGGGGCAATGGGCGACGGCTCGCTCAACCTGGGTGGGCCGCTATTTCGCAACGGGCAACCGCTGGTGAATTGGGGAGAAGCCTCGATTGCGTCCATCGCGGCATCCGGCACCAGCTTCGCGACAGTCAACTGGAATACGCCCTTCGGCGATGTGAACTACGATTTCTCCTGCTCGCTAGTCGACAGCGCAGGCTTCCTCAGTATGTGGGGCTCGAATACGAAAAGCGCGACGGCGGTAGGATTCCAGGTAAAGAACAACGACACGAGCGCTGCTCATTCGGGAACCGCCAACTGCATCGCCGTGCATCACTAGAGCCCCGGAACAGATATAGGGGAGCCTCGATAGGTTCTGAGATCTCCACTGACGGTGCATTAGCGCCACGACGACCCCCGGTTCGGGCCGCGCTTGCCTTACGTCAGTCTAAGTTGTCAGTGTATTTTCGTTTTGAGTTCGAACGATCAACAGCGTCTTCCGTATCTTTCTTACCTTTGTTGCGGATTCCTCATCGTGGGTCTGAATTTTTATGCGCCCGGCGGTCCGACTCCGCTTGAACGCACTCTCGCGAGCGCAATCATCGTGGCGGCTTTCTTTGGTACCCAACTTTGGAAGCGAACGGATGACTTCGGCTTCCTGCCGGTAGTTTTGGTCGTGTACTCAATGATGTTCGCCATCCCGATCTTCACTCTCCTGAATTTCGCTTCCGTGGAAGAGAAGCTAATGCCGAGCGGTGCCGCACTGGATGAGGCTTTGGCGCTATCGCTGCTGGGTCTCGTCTGCATCCTGATTGCCTATTTCGGCACAGCTCGACTGCGCCTTCCTCAAGTAGCGATGGCCTGGCCCGACCTTGTCGCGGTGCGATGGGTATCCTCGTTATCGGCGCTCTTTGGGCTCGGGGTCTTTATCGTCACGCGCAATCTCGCGTCCTCCGATGCGACCCAGGCATTCATCAATCTCCCGTCGGAGTTCCTTTTTCTTGGAGTGATCGCCCTCTTTTTGCTTCAGCTCAACGGTAGACTGTCGGTCGGGTTTGCGGCGCTTTTGTGGATGGTCCTAATCCCTGTGCGGTTTGTAATCGGCATGGCGCAAGGTGAGTTCGCCCTTGGTTTTTGGGTGCTGATGGGCCTGGTCATTGCCTACACCACGGTGCGCAGACGTTTCCCATGGATCATTTTCGCTGCAGCCGTGGCCGCATTTCTTGTTTTGCAGCCGGTGAAAGGGAGGATGCGTAAGATGGTGTTCATCGCCGGAGGTCTGAACACCGAGATGAGTCAGAGCGACAAGATCCAATCTCTCTCCGACACCGTGTTCACCGGCATGGCACTGCTTCAAGCGCTCGGCCCTGTCGAAACCGTATCGCTCGCGACTCAACGCCTGAACGACATCGTGCTTTTCGCTGGTTTGATAGGCTACACGCCGGAAGACGTGCCGTATTGGGGTAGCGAGACTTACAAACCTTTTGTAACGCGTTTCATTCCACGCTTTCTTTACCCCGAAAAGCCGCTCGAAACACCGGGCAACGATTATGGCCACAAGTACGGAATGCTCAATCCTAGTGACTACATTACCAGCGTCAATGTTCCGCAGCTCAACGAGTTATACGGCAACTTTGGACCGTGGGCGGTTCCGTTAGGATGTTTACTCATCGGATTCCTTTATCGAGTCGTGAACAATCTTTTCGTAGATGGCGGCCTCGGAGCCTACGTGACCGCCATCTACGTTTTCTCAGGGATCGTGGATATCGAGAACACCGCCGCGTCTCGTTTCGGCGCGATCCCTCTTCACCTCGCGACCGCGCTATTATTCGCTGCTACAATCCACCTGTTCAGCGCGTTTCGGCGCGCAGTTTATGCCCATAGCGCCGGCTTAACCCGCCGAGCCTGACCGAGACCACCGCACATCGATCGTTAGACACCGCATTCGCGACGACCTGCTCCGCCTGCGCGACATGCTAGACTAGCGATCGTTGTCGATGGATGTTCCAACTCTGCATCGCTACCGCCTGACGGATCGCCCGGAAGTCTTCGATTTTATCCGCGCGATGTTTCCGTCCGACGTCAGTGCGCGCGTCATGGCGCAGTGGACCTGGAAGTATGACGCCAACCCCTTCAACCCTCCCGAGGGTCCAACCGTCTATCTGGTGCGAGTCGGGAGCAAGCTCGTCTCGCAGATCGCAACATTCAGGGTGCCGATGTGGATGGCGGGGATCCAATGCCTGGCCGAGCATCGAGGCGAGCAAGTGGTGCATCCTGACTACCGCCGCCAGAAGCTCTGGCATCGCATCAATATCAAGCAGTCCAGCGAAACTCCCATCGCGTTTGGTTGGGGCCGTGAAATCTCAATCCGCGCCGCGATGCTTTCCGGATGGCAGCCCGGCCCTATGACCCCGCTGCTCAGGATCCTGGATGCGGGACCGCTCCTCGAGCGCCTTGCTCACAGTCGGCTTCTTGGATCGATCGGCGCGGGTGCAACTGCCGCCGTGCGTGCCGCCGGAGCGCCGTTGCAGCGCTGGCGGAGTAGCCACCTCGGCGCGAGGGTGCGTCTCGACTCGTTCGACGAAAGCGTCGACGCCTTATGGGAGCGCACGCGGCGCCCTGACAAGGCCATGGTGGTGCGCGACCATCGCTATCTGAATTGGCGCTACTGCCAACGTCCCGACGCGGACTACATCCGCTTCGGGCTCAAGCGCGAATCGGAGCTGGCGGGATTTCTGGTTGCCCGCGCGGCGACGCGCGAGGGCATGCTATGGGGTTACTTGGTAGACTTCCTTGCGGCTGAAGAATCGAGCGATGTCATCTCATCACTCATCGGCGACGCACTCGAGGAATTCCGTCGCCTCGGAGTCGCAATCGTCGAATGCTATGCGACCGATCCCAGCGCTCGCCGTGCGTTATTCCGCCATGGTTTTTTCCCGGTTCCGCAGCGCGACCCGGTTCACTTCACTCGCAGGATACGTCGCAGCCGGTCCGACCTGGAAAAATTCGCGGACTTCCAACATTGGTATCTAACGATGGGCGACGGCGACCTCGAGATGTCTTTCTGAAATCTCCAGTGACGGTATTCGCGCATGCGAATACTTCATTGCCCCGGCCAAGCTCGTGTAAGTTGGACCACGATGATCGACGAGCCGGTGCTACATCGCTATCACCCGACCGATCGCGCCGAGGTCTTCGACCTGCTGCGAGCGTCGCTTCCCGAAGAGACCAGCGCCCGCCTGATCGCGCAGTGGAGGTGGAAATTCGAAGCGAATCCTTTCACCCCTCCGGAAGGGCCCATCGGCCACCTCATCAGGATCGGCCGCGAGCTGGCCGCACTGGTCGCTGGTTTTCGATTGAAGATGTCGATCGGCGGGATCGAATTCCTGGCGGAAAGTTGGGGCGATTGGGTCGTCCATCCTGACTACCGCCGACGGAAGCTCTGGCAAATCGTCGGCGTTCCGCAAGCAGCCGTTCCGATTCTGATCAGTTGGGGCAGGTCGTTTTCTCCGCGCTACGGCATCATGATGGGGTGGACCGCCGAGCCTTTGACGCCGCTGCTTCGGGTCCTCGATCCCGAACCTCTAGTGGAACACCTCACACATAGCCCGCGCCTTGCTTCGATCAGCGCGGGCGCCAGTGCGGCCACCCGGGTCGTCGCGGGGTTTTTGACCCGCACGCGAAGCGACCGCAATCGCAACGTAGTTCGCTTTGAAGCTTTTGACGATCGGGTTGATGCGCTATCGCAACGCGCCCTGCGTGTTGAGCAGGCCATGGTGGTGCGCGATCAGCGCTATCTGAACTGGCGCTACTGCCAACGGCCTGATGCCAGCTACACATTGTTCGGAGTCGAGCACGAATCAGAGCTCGCCGGATTTCTGGTCAGCCGCGTAGGGATGCATCAAGGCATACGATGGGGTTACCTGGTCGATTTCCTGGCGGCCGAGAATTCGCGTGACGTGCTGTCATCGCTCGTCGAGGCCGCACTAGATGAGTTCCGTCGCGTTGGAGTCGCAGCCGTCACTTGCTACGCGACTGATCCCGCCACCCGCCGAATGTTGTTTCGCCGCGGTTTTGTTCCAATTCGGCAACGCGACCCGATTCATTTCGCACATTATGTACAAGGCAAGCGAACCGACCTGGCGAAGTTCACGCCGTTGAAAAGGTGGTACCTGACGATGGGTGATAGCGACTTCGAGATGTCCTTCTGAAATCTCAGGTGCCGGTTTTCGCGGGGATGCCGCTTTCGGTTTGCGCCGCGCGCAACGATCCCGGACGGCGAATGGTTTGCTCCGTGATCATCAGCTTGCGCGTCTGCTCGTTGTAGAGCTGCGCATAGACGCCATTTTTAGCCAGCAATTGCAGATGCGAACCGCTCTCGACGATGCGGCCCTTGTCGCATGCGATGATCACGTCGGCTTCCACCGCGCTCGCCAGCCGATGCGCGATCAGGAACGAGGTTCGTCCGCGCATCAGGCGCCGCACCGCATCATGGATGAGGTTCTCCACTTCGGAATCGAGGCCCGAGGTCGCCTCATCGAGAATCAGGATCGGCGGATTCTTCAGGAACACGCGCGCGAGCGCTATTCGCTGACGCTGACCCGTCGATGGCCGAATGCCTTCTTCGCCGATCATCGTGTTGAGTTGATCGGGCAGCGACTCGACGAAGTCGCGAATGTTGGCCTGCTCGAGCGCATCCCACACCATCGCGTCGGGCGCGCCCGGCCGCCCGTACTGCACGTTCTCGCGAATCGAGGCGGTGAACAGCACCGCATCCTGCGGCACGATGCCGATGTTGTCGCGCAGTGACTTGAGCATCACTGTCGAGATGTCGACGCCATCGATCAGGATTCTTCCTGACGTAGGTTCATAGAAGCGCGGTATCAGTGAGGCGATGGTGGTCTTGCCCGCGCCTGAGCGTCCGACCAGCGCAACCGTCGTGCCCGGTTCGACGACGAGGCTGACGTCATTCAAAATCAGTCGCAGTTGCTCGTCTTCTCCCTTCGGTGGATATCCAAAATTGACATGCTCGAAGACGACGCGGCCCTTACTGACTTTCAACGGCGTGGCGCCGGGCCGATCCGCCACCTCCGGCTGCTCATCGAAGAACGCGAACAGCCGATCGATCGCCGCCACCGAGGTCGCGACGATCACCGACAGCTCCGAGAAGCGCTGCAGCGGGAGGTAGAGCACGCCGAGGAACGCATAGAACGCGACCACGTTGCCCAGCGTGGTGGTATGGTTCAGGACCATCACCGCGCTCGCGCACAACACTCCCAGCGGGGCGGCGCGCGAGATGAACTCAGTGAACATCTGATGCAGCGACGACAACTTCACGTTCAAGATGGTCAAGTCGAAGAGCTGCATGGTGCGGTCGTGGAATTTCGCCTCTTCCTCGCGTTCGCGCGCAAATGACTTGATAGTGGCGATGCCGGCAATTCGCTCCTGCAGTTCGCCGGAAAAATCCTCCACCACTTCCTGGAGCTGATGACTCGCCTCTTTGATGCGCGGCGATATCAGCCGGATCACCACGACATAAAATGGCACTACTCCGAGCGAAATCAGCGCTAGCTTGACGTCGAGCGAGAACAGGATCGCCGCCGCGATGCCGAGCGACGCGCCGTCCATCCAGATGTTGATCATCGCGGAGCCGACGAAATTTTGCGCTAGCACGATATCGTTGGTGAAGCGCGAGACGATGCCACCGGAAGTGCTGCGATCGAAAAACGAATGCGACAGGCGCTGCATGTGGACATAGAGCGCATAGCGCAAGTCGAAGATGAGGCTGTGGCCGGCGGTGCTCGCCCAGTAATTGCGGTAGTAGGTCGCGATGGCCTGGACGACAAACAACGCCACCATCGCGATCGCCAGCGCCGCAAGTTTGCCATAGGAATCGGTGTGCAGCCCCAGCATCCGTGCTAGTTCGACGCACCATCTGTCGATGTGAGTGTCGTAGCGATCGAGTCGCGGCTGCGGCACCAGGATGACATCGAAGATGTATTTAAACGCCAGCGGGAAGGCGAGCGGGAGCACGAACTTCAGCACGCCGCCAAAGGAACCGCCCGCCACCAGCCACGCATACGGGCGCACGAAGGTGAGGAATCTGAATACAGGACTGCGCGGAACGTATCGGTCCCAGAGACGTTCGAAGAAACCTCGTTGCAGAGGGATGTCAGTATCGGTCGTCATCGTTGCTATTCGCCCTGCCCTTCTTCCTGCCCTTCATCTGACTACGCTGGCGGACCGGATTCGATTCGCCGGTCAAAAGAAAAAACCCCTCCCGCGAGGCAGGAGAGGAATCATCGGGAAGTGAGTATTTTATCAGCGGTGAAAAAACGAAAGAAGAGGCATCACGGACTCTGCTACGTTTTTAGGACCGAACCTCTAATAGAAGCAACTAAACTGGAGCTACCCCGAAACGGGATAGCTCCACGCCAGCATTCGCGTTCCCGACCTTTTGCGTGCGAGCGCTTACCTGCTAATCATCACCGTTGATCATCGATACGGAGGGCGACGGCTATGGATCGGCTAAAAGGAAAGGTGGCGCTAATTTCGGGTGGCGCTCGCGGCCAGGGCGCCGCGGAAGCGAGGCTCTTCACGTCCGAGGGCGCGAAGGTCGTCATTGGCGATGTCCTCGACAAGGAAACGGCCGCGCTCGCCGAGGAGATCAACAAAAGTTCCGGCAAAAAGACTGCACTGCCGATTCACCTCGATGTCACCCGTGCGTCGGATTGGCGCGCCGCCGTGGATGCATGCGAACACGAATTCGGTGGCCTCGATATCCTCGTAAACAACGCCGGCATCCTGAACCTCAAGGGAATCGCGGAGACCAGCGAGGAAGAATGGGATGCAGTCGTCACCGTCAATCAAAAGGGCGTATGGCTCGGGATGAAAGCGGCGGTCGCGGCGATGCGCAAGCGCGGCGGCGGTTCGATCGTCAACATCTCGTCGATTTACGGCATGATTGGATCGGCGGGATCGGCCGCATATCACGGCAGCAAGGGCGCGGTGCGGCTGCTTAGCAAATCGGCGGCGGTGCAATACGCGCCCGAGAATATCCGCGTCAACTCTGTCCATCCCGGCGTCATCAAAACGCCGATGGTCGAGATGCTCGCAGATGCGGATCTCGCGGCTGTCACCGCGATGGCGCCGATGAAGCGCGCCGGCACTCCCGAGGAAGTCGCGTGGGTGGTGTTGTTCCTCGCCTCGAATGAGGCATCGTTCGTGACCGGCGCAGAGTATGTGGTGGATGGTGGCTACACCGCGGTGTGAGGGTCTCAGGTTCGGGGGATATCATGCTTCTTCGCTTCCAGATATAGCAGCCAAATCTGATGCTCTGGCTGACTGGCGGCAAGGTGGTGCCGATCGAGCTCGGTTGTCCAGCGTTGATAAGCAGCCTCGCCATGCGCGAGAAGGGTTTCGACGCTCTTGTGATTTCCCGTCGCCGGTCCGAAGGTCGACGCATATAAATCGGGATTCTCGTCCTGCAACTCGCTTAAGTATTTCGCCGTCCAAAGCATCACTAGCGGAAGCATCTGAGCTTCAGGCTTGCCCTCCTTATCGAGCAAACCTTTGGGCCCATCCTTTTTGAGCAGCGCCGCCGATACTTCCAGTCCCGCCGTGTACGCATTGAGCTCGTTGAAAAGCGCAGCCGGTCCCCGGTTCTGCTTGTTGAACTGAACCAGATAGAGCTGCTGCGCCTTGTTGAGTTTCTTCAGATACGGATCGTCGCTATCAAACAATTCCTCGACCGTCGCGATCGAGGACGATGGGAGATCACTGGAAAGCGCGAAGCAGAGAGGTCCGTAGGAAGTGTAGAGGCAGTTTCCGGCGGTGTTCTGATGAGTGAGCTCGTGAACCATGATCGACAAAGATTCCTGATAGGACGGCTCGCCGGTGTCGGAACAATTCAGATAGTGCGCAGCACCAACGTCCGGATCGTCCGCCAACGCTTCGAACTTTTTCCGATAGTCATTCAGCGCGTCCGCACCCACCCCAATCGCGACCAAGTCACTCTGTGCGCGCGCGAGGCATGCCGCCGCGCGCGCCTGAGTTAGCTCTCCATGATCGGGCTCCGCGTAACCTCGAACCATCACAGCGAAAACACCAGCATATCGAAACGCTAAGCTCGGAGGGACGCTGAAGAGAACGATGCGGGAGCCGTCGCGGCGATAGATTTGCTTATCGCAGGTTTCGCGGACCAGTTCTGTCCTAGGTGCTCCCGCATCGTGTTTGCCAAACTTATCGACGATTTCTTCGAGGTTCGCTCTGACCTCGTCGCCGGCGATCTTGTTGACGCATGGCGGGGCGTCCGGCCACTTCGGCGGTTGCATTGACTGCGACGAACACGATGACGAACAAAGCATCGCAAACGCTGCGAGCGAAAAGATCGCCGCGTATGCCCTGAACTTGGCGATGATCAGATTAGGGGTTATCGATGGCCGTTGGCGGCGTGCTCGTTAGCATCGAAGAGATGCAACTGATGCGCTTGCTGATCGCGAGGAATCTCGACAGGGTACTTGCCGGTAAAGCACGCATCGCAAAATCCCTCGCGCCCTTCCTGAAACGAGTAGAGGCCATCCCAGCTCAGGTACGCGAGCGAGTCAGCAGTGATGTAGCGGCGAATCTCCTCAACCGAATGACTCGATGCGAGGAGTTCCTCTTTGGTCGGCGTATCGATGCCGTAGAAGCATGAGTTGGTGGTCGGCGGCGCCGCGATGCGCATGTGGACCTCGCGCGCACCCGCTTGCCGCAGCATCGGGATGACTTTGCGCAGCGTAGTGCCTCGCACCAGGGAATCCTCGATCAGCACGATTCGCTTGTCGCGCAGCAATTCCGCGACCGGATTGAATTTGATCTTCACGCCGAAGTGGCGAATCGATTGGCGCGGCTCGATGAACGTGCGCCCGATGTAGTGGCTGCGCACCAGCGCCATCTCGAACGGCAGCCCGGATTCCTCGGAATAGCCTAGCGCCGCCGCGTTTCCCGAATCGGGCACCGGTACCACTATGTCGGCCCTGGCCGGGCATTCGCGCGCGAGCGCCCTGCCGTGCTGCTTGCGCACCGAATAAACGTTGCGCCCGTACAGCAGACTGTCGGGCCGCGAAAAGTACACATACTCAAAGATGCAGCGCTTGGTCGGCGCGAGCGCGAACGGTTTCAGCGACCGGATGCCGTCCTCATTAATAACCACAACCTCGCCCGGCTCGATCTCACGCACATATTCCGCGCGGACCAGATCGAGCGCACACGTCTCCGACGTCACAATCGGCGCCCCATTGAGGCTGCCAAGGACCAATGGACGAAAGCCCTGCGGATCGCGCACCGCGATCAGCTCATGCTCGGTGAGCACCGCCAGCGAGTACGCGCCCTTCACTTGGGAGAGTGCCTCGATGACGCGCTCGACAACCGTTGGCGCATGCGAGGCCGCAATAAGGTGGATGACAATTTCGCTATCGGAGGAGGATTGAAACAGCGAGCCGCTCGCCTCCAGCCGATCGCGCAGCTCGGCGAAATTCACCAGGTTGCCGTTGTGCGCGATTGCGATTCCACCGCGCGCGTACTCGACGACGAGCGGTTGGCAATTCTTGATGGTAGTTGATCCAGTCGTCGAATAGCGGTTATGCCCGATGGCGCTGGTGCCCTCGAGATTGCGCAGCACGTCCTCGTTGAAGATGTCGGCGACCAGTCCCATCCCGCGATGCGCGATGAGCGATTTGCCATTGGACGATACGATGCCGGCGGATTCCTGCCCACGATGCTGCAAGCCGTACAGGCCGAGGTACGCGAGGTTGGCGGCCTCGGGATGCCCGTAAACGCCGAACACCCCGCACTCCTCATGGAAACCGTCGAGGTTGGATTCCTCTTTGTCGAGGACTACTTCCAGCTCTGATTCCACCTTAGAGCCTCCCTGGCAGCGCCGACTCGTAAATCCGATTCAGCTCGTTGAGGTCTTCGTCGATCGATGCACCGCTTATGATGAGCCGTGGATTCTCCGTCACTCGCCCAATTGTACGACATTCGATACCGGCTGTTTCAAAAGCTCTCGTCACCTGCACGACGTCGTTCTCCTTCGCACTCATAACGATCGTCGATGGCCCTTCGCCAAAAAGCTCCGCCGCATCGGAGGTCGAAAGTCCATCGATTTCAGCTCCCACCAGTTTGTCAGGATTGAAGCAGGCTTCCGCGAGTGCGACGCCGAGCCCGCCTTCCGCGACGTCGTGAGCAGATGCTATCAAACCGCTGCCGATCCAGCCAAGTAGGGCGTCGATGAGCCGATTTTCCCGCCCGAGGTCGATGGCAGACAGCCCCTCGGGAGAGCTGCCATACATCGCCTCGTACTCGGAGGCCGCCATCGAAGGCTTCGAGGTGCGCACCATTAAAATGTAATCACCGGGCGCCTTGAAATGCTGCGTCACCCGCTTCGATACGTCATCTAGAATGCCGACTACAGCAATCGTCGGCGTAGGCGGAATCGCACGGCCCTCGGTCTCATTATAAAAGCTGACGTTGCCGCTGATTACCGGCGCCTTGAACGCGATCGAGGCGTCGCGCAATCCGGCGATTCCGCGGGTAAACTGCCACATGATCTCGGGCCGCTCGGGATTGCCGTAGTTCAGACAATTGGTGATACCCGCCGGACGTGCACCGGCGCATGCGACATTTCGCACCGCTTCGCATACCGTCGCCACCGCGCCGAGGTACGGGTCGAGCGCGCACGCGCGAGGATTCGAATCCACCTTCATCGCGAGGCCACGCTTGCTGCCCTTGATGCGCAATACCGCGGCGTCGCTGCCCGGACCGAGTATCGTGTTGCTGAGTACCAGCGAATCGTATTGACGATAAATCCACTTCTTCGAGCCGACGTTGGGATTGCCGAGCAGTTCGCGCAGCGCGCGCGCGGGCTCAGGATGGGTGCGGATGGGCGCTGGCCGCGCGGGCGGAATTTTCGGCGGCGAGGCAGGACGATCGTACATCGGCGCTTCGTCGGCGAGCGCACGCACCGGAATATCCGCGACAACTTTGCCGCGCCACGTCGCGCGCCATCGCGCGTCATCGGTGATGGTGCCGATCACCACCGCATGCAGGTCCCATTTTTCAAAAACCTTTTGCAGCTCCGCCTCGCGGCCCCGCTCGGCGACAATCAGCATGCGCTCCTGCGATTCGGAGAGCAGGATTTCGTATGGGGTCAGCGTCGCCTCGCGCAGCGGAACTTTATCGAGATCGATTTCGATTCCCAGACCGCCGCGCGCCGCCATCTCACTCGATGACGACGTGAGTCCGGCCGCGCCCATATCCTGCATCGCGACCACCGCGCCGGTCTTCGCCGCTTCGAGGCATGCCTCGATCAGCAATTTTTCCTCGAAGGGATCGCCGACTTGAACCGTCGGGCGCTTCGCCTCGCTGGTCGCATCGAACTCGGCCGAAGCGAGTAGGCTGGCACCATGAATGCCGTCGCGTCCGGTAGCAGATCCTACATACAAGACCGAATTTCCTACTCCCTTGGCATGCGCGCTTTGAAGTTCACCCTTGCGCGCGAGGCCGAGTGAGAACGCATTGACGAGGATGTTGCCGTTGTACGCCGCATCGAACATCGTCTCGCCCGCGACCGTCGGCACGCCCACGCAGTTGCCGTAGCCGCCGATGCCCCCCACCACACCTCCCAGTAAAAAACGGGTGCGCGGATGGTCGAACGAGCCGAACTTGAGCGAGTCCATGTTCGCGACTGGGCGCGCTCCCATCGTGAAAATGTCGCGCAGGATCCCACCCACTCCAGTCGCCGCGCCCTGATATGGCTCGACATACGACGGATGGTTGTGGCTTTCGATTTTGAACACCGCGAGCCATCCGTCGCCGACGTCGATGGCGCCCGCGTTTTCGCCCTCGCCCACCGCGACCAGATCGCCGTGCGAGGGCAGCGTCTTCAGGTGACGCCGCGAGGACTTGTAGGAGCAGTGCTCCGACCACATCACCGAGAACACGCCTAGTTCGGTGAATGTCGGCGTGCGCTCGAGGAGTTTTTCGATGACGCGAAATTCGTCGTCGGTGAGTCCGTGCGCGTGCGCCTGCGCGAGATCGATTTTCGGCTCGCCGGCGAGCGACACGGGCGCGTTGCTCATCGTACCAGGCCGCCGCTTGGCGGCATCGGCTGACCTGCTCGCAGTTGCCCGCGATGCTCCGGGACCGATTGGAACGCAATGATGGATTCGAAAATCTTGCGGCCGTCGGCGCCGAACAGCGCAGCTTCCACCGCATGCTCAGGATGCGGCATCAGGCCGAACACGTTGAAGCGTTCGTTGGCGACGCCCGCGATCGATCGCATCGAGCCGTTAGGATTCGCCGCATCGGTCGCCTCACCCATCGCATCGACGTAACGAAGGATCACCTGCCCGCGCTCCTCCATCTGGAGGATTTCCTTGTCCGGCGCAACGTAGCATCCCTCGCCATGCTTGATCGGCAGCGCGAGAACATCGCCCTCGCGCATCGTGCAGGTGAACGGAGTCTTCGCGTTCTCGACGCGCAGATGAACGCGCTCGCAGATGAACGATAGCGTGCGGTTGCGGGTGAGCGCGCCGGGCAGCAGATGCGCCTCGGTGAGAATCTGGAAGCCGTTGCAAATGCCGATGACGAGGCCGCCGTCGGCGGCAAATTTCGCGACACTCTTCATGATCGGCGAAAAGCGCGCGATGGCGCCGCAGCGCAAGTGGTCGCCGTAGCTGAAGCCGCCCGGCAGCACAACGCATTCGGCGCCGCGGAGGCTTTCGTCCTTATGCCACAGCGCGGTTACATCCTGGCCCATCACGTCGCGCAGCCCGTACATCGCATCGAGGTCGTCGAGCGAGCCGGGGAAGCGGATGACGCCCCACTTCATCAGGCAGCGCCTTCTATCTCGAACCGGAAGTCTTCGATGTTGGGGTTGGCGAGGAGTTGCTCGCACATTTTCGAGGCTGACGCGCGCGCTTCTTCGGGAGTTTTAGCCTCGATGTTGAGCGTGATGTAGCGGCCGATTTTTACATCGGAGACGCCGGCAAAGCCGAGGCTTGCGAGCGCATGCTCTACGGTGCGCCCCTGCGGATCGAGGATTCCCTTTCGCGGCGTGACGAAAACTTTTACCTGCACGCGCTACCTCTCGCGGCTAGTTCTCTACCCGCCGCAGCATCTCGTGGTATGCCTCTTCGACGCCACCCAAGTCGCGGCGGAATCGATCCTTGTCGAGCTTCTGCCGAGTCGTCTTGTCCCAGAACCTGCACGTGTCAGGGCAGATCTCATCGCCGAGGAGAATCTTTCCATGATGACGGCCGAACTCGAGTTTGAAATCGACAAGGACCACGCCGCGCTCATCGAGGAAGCGGCGCAGCACCTCATTCACCTTAAGCGCCATCGCGCGGATGGTCTTGATGTCGTCCTCGCTCGCCCATCCGAACGCGATCGCATGCTCGGGATAAATCAGCGGATCGCTCAGCGGATCCGACTTGTAGTAAAACTCTACGAACGGTGACTTAAGCTCCTCGCCCTCGGTACGCCCGAGGCGCTTGGCGAGCGACCCGGCGACGACGTTTCGCACCACCGTCTCGCACGGAATGATTTCCAGCCGCCGCGTCAGCATCTCGCGATCGCTAAGGCGGCGCACGAAATGAGTCGGCACGCCCTCGCGTTCGAGCAAGCCGAAAAACAGCTCCGACATGCGGTTGTTGACGACGCCCTTATCGTCGATAGCGCCTTTCTTCTTGCCGTCGAAAGCCGTCGCGTCGTCCTTGAAGTACTGGATTATGAGGTCCGGATTGTCGGTGGTGTAGAGCTTCTTGGCCTTGCCCTCATAAAACATTTCGCGTTTTTCAGGAATGGTTTCCACCTGTTGCTCCATTGGATCAGGGATTTGCGATACGTTCATTCTATATGAATGCGGTGTTACAAAGGCCACGGTTCGGCGAGGCAACGGCTCGGCGCTTATCCACAAAAAGCGCCGTTTATTCACACCGAAGCCCCAACTACTGTGTACTAAAGATGCGCATCTTTCGCGCCAGATGCCACTGATCCCACGGATCCGAAGTGGCGATGACCAGGGAAATATGCCGACCCTCACGACCATCGAAGAATTGGAAGCGATATACGGCCAGCCCGCGGAACCTTCCATTGTCAAGGAAGTTGACTATGTCACCCCCGATTATCGCGCGCTGATCGAGGCCTCGCCCTTCGCGGTGCTTGCGACCAGCGGCCCCGAGGGCCTCGATTGCTCGCCGCGCGGCGATCATCCGGGTTTCGCGCGCATCGTCGATGACACAACACTGATGATGCCCGATCGGCGCGGCAACAATCGCGTCGACTCGCTGCGCAACATCGTGCGCGACCCGCGTATCGCGCTGCTGTTTATGATTCCCGGCTCCGGCACGACGCTGCGGGTCAACGGCCGCGCCCATCTCACGACTGACGCTGATGTGCTCGCCTCCTTCGCGATGGAGGGGCAGCCTCCGCGTTCGGTCATCGTCATCAAGGTTGAATCGATCTACTTCCAATGCGCTCGGGCGATCGTGCGGTCCGAGTTATGGAATCCTGAGCGCCATGTCGATCCGAAAAGCCTGCCGAGCGCGGGTCAGATTCTCGCGGCGTTGAGCGATGGCCGCGTCGGTGGCGATGAATACGATCGCACGTGGCCTTCGCGCGCAAAGAAGTCGTTGTGGTGATGTGAAGCTAGCGCGAACGGTTCTTCGACGAACCCTCCGCCGCCGGTGCATATAGCTCGACCAGCTTTGATGCGAGGCCGGTGTAGCCACGCGGTGCGAGCTTTTTCAGCGCGTCGCGTGCGCCATCTTTTAAGTTCAAAGACTCGATGAAGCGCTGGATCTTTTTCTGATCGACGGTGCGCCCACGCGTCAGTTCCTTGAGCGCCTCGTAGGGACGCGGATATCCATGGCGCCGCAGCATCGTTTGGATCGCCTCCGACACCACCTCCCATGATTCCTCGGCGTCGACATCCTGCGCGATGCGCTCCTCGTTGATTTCGATCTTCGTCAGCCCTTTTTCGACCGCGCTGAGCGCGACCATCGCATGCCCAAACGCCGGACCGAGCGAGCGCAGTGAGGTGCTGTCCGACAGATCGCGCTGCCATCGCGAGATCGGCAGCTTCGCGACGAGATGCTCGAACAGCGCGTTGGCGATTCCGAAGTTGCCCTCGGCATTCTCGAAATCGATCGGATTCACCTTATGCGGCATGACTGAAGAGCCGGTCTCACCCTTGATGCTGCGTTGGCGGAAGTAGCCGATCGAAATGTAGCTCCACATGTCGCGGCAGAAACCGAGCAGAATCGTGTCGATGCGCGACACCGTCGCGAGCATCTCGGCAATGAAATCATGACTTTCGATTTGCGTGGTGAGCGGATTGAACACCAGCCCGAGGCTCTCGACGAAGCTCTTCGACAACTCGATCCAGTCGACCTCGGGATACGCAAACGCATGCGCATTGTAGTTGCCGACCGCGCCGTTGAATTTGCCGAGATATTCCTGCGCGCGCAGAAGCTTGAGTTGGCGCTCGAGGCGCGCGGCGAAAATCGCCATCTCCTTGCCGACCGTGGTGGGCGAGGCTTCCTGGCCATGCGTGCGCGAGAGCATCGGCACGTCCTTGAAGCGGCGCGCCATCTCCGCAATCGCGCGCATCACCGCAGTGACCTTCGGAGTCAGCTCGTCCTCGGCGAACTCCTTCAGAATCAGCGCGTAGGAAGTGTTGTTGATGTCCTCGGAGGTGCACGCGAAATGCATCATCTCGAGCGGTAGCGATTCATCGACCGACGGCAGCCGCTCCTTGAGAAAATACTCGACCGCCTTCACATCGTGATTGGTCTCGGCCTCGATTTCCTTGATGCGCATCGCGTCGCGCACCGTGAACGAGCTGTAAAGCGCGCGCAACTTTCGCGCGACCGCAGGCGCGATCGGTTTGATGGCGTCGATTTTCGGATGCGCGGCGAGCGCGAGGTACCATTCGATCTCGATACGCACTCGGTATCGAATCAACGCGAACTCGCTGAAGTAGGCTTCCAGAGCGCGTGTGCGGCTCCGATAGCGGCCGTCGATGGGCGTCACCGCCATCAGTGAAATTTCGCGGTCGTTTTCGTCTGCAGGCATGTTCTAGCGCCCGGTGTGGCCGAAGCCGCCGTCGCCGCGCGCGGTATCTTCCAGATTATCCACTTCCTCGACCGACACGCGAACCACCGGCCCGATCACCAATTGCGCGATGCGATCGCCCGGATGGATTTGGACCGAGTCGTTTCCCAAATTTACAAGTAATACTTTAACTTCGCCGCGATAGTCCGCATCGATGGTACCTGGCGCGTTAATCACCGTGATGCCTTCCTTGAATGCGAGACCGCTGCGCGGACGGACCTGACCCTCGAAGCCGGGTGGAATCTCGATCGCGAAACCAGTAGGAACCGCCACGCGCGACATTGGCGCGAGCACGTGTGGCGCCTCGATATCAGCCATCAGATCCATTCCGGCGGCATGCTCACTCTGATATGCGGGCAATGGCAGATGATGCTTTCGCAAGCGCTTTATTTTGATGTTGGGTGTCATGATTTTGTGGATTGCAAGGTTGCGCGCATCGATCCTACTAAGTCAAATCCGCAATCGAGTCGCAACTCTCGACTTCGCGATTGGTACGCCAGAGTCGCGCGAGGCAATTGCGGTGCGATAGAAATTCTCGAAGGAGCACATCAGATGATTACGGGCAGTTGTCTTTGTCGCGGAGTGCGATACGAAATCCAGGGGGAAATTGGGCCGGCTCTCAACTGCCATTGCTCGATGTGCCGCAAAGTGACCGGTGCGGCATTCAGGAGCCGCGTCGCGGTTCCCACGCAGAACTTCCGCTGGGCATCGGGCGAAGATCTTCTTACGCGCTATGCGTCATCACCCGGAACGATTCGCACCTTCTGCCGGGTCTGCGGCGCGACGCTGGTGAGTTTGTTCGATGACAACCCGAAAACGCTGGGACTCGCGATGGGAACCCTCGATGACGATCCGGGTCTTCGGCCGTCATTCCATGTGTTCGTCGGCTCTAAGGCACCATGGTTCGGCATCACAGACGGCTTGCCACAGTTTGAAACCTTCCCTCCAACTGCGATGGTTCGCAAAGACGGGTCCTTAACGAAATGAAAAGGGTCATCTCTGATTCACGAAAGCGACGATGTGGTCCAAGTTCGGATCATATCCGTTGGTAGTGTCGACGTGGAGTGACGGTGCGGATATCGAGATAGGCTGGAACGATTCGAATGATAGCTCTCCGCTATCCAACTGCTCTAAGAGCTCGCGATCGTTTTGTGATGCTCGGTTCATGGGCTGCTCTGCCAGGCGCCGGATGATCCTCTCGCGCGCCACCACAGGGGCAACCTCGCAACGGATGACGCGCATCTCGGCGAGATCCAAAAGCGGTTCGAGGCCGGGCCGCCAAAGCTTGTCCTGAAAGGCCGCCTCAGCGATGACGGTGACACCGGCGCTCGCGAATGTTCGTACTATCTCAAAAAATGTTTTTAGCGCACGCCGCGAAACTGCGTCATCGTCGAGAGACTTCTCGCCACGCCCGGCATGCATCAATCCATCCTTGATCTCGTCTCTGCATATCGCAGGACATGGGACTGCTCGAGCGATCGCATGAGCAAGCGTGGTCTTGCCTGAACCGGGAGGACCGCTGACAATTATCAGAGTCGGTAACACCACAATGGCGCTTCCTCTCCCGATTGGAAGAGGGAAATTCAGGCGAGCGCGGAGAAGACGTCGGAGGCGATTTGGCGCCCCTTCAAGTCGCCCAACATCACCATCGCCATCTGATCGGGCTTGAAGCATCGCGCCGCCAACTCGATGATCTGATCGTTGGTCGCCGATTCGATTCCCTTCGCCAGCTCCTCGAGCGGAACATCGCGGCGGAAATAAATCTCGTTGCGCGCCAGGCGATTCATCCGGCTGTCGGTGGATTCCATTCCCAGCAGCATGTTGCCCTTGATCTGGCTCTTCGCGCGATCGAGCTCGGCCTGCGTCAAACCGTCGCGGGTGACCTTTTTGAGTTCGGCGAGCGTGACCTCGATCACTTCGTCGACCCATTCCGGATTGGTGCCGGCGTAGACCGCGACGTATCCGGTATCGACGCATGAACTCATGAACGAGTAGATGCTGTAGACGCGGCCGCGCTTCTCACGAACTTCCTGGAACAGCCGCGACGACATTCCGCCGCCCAGCGCAGTGTTCAGCACGTAACTGGCGTAACGCAGCGGGTCCGTATAGCTGAGGCCGGGGCCGCCGATCACCAGATGCGCCTGCTCGAGTTTCTTTTGATGGTTGATCACGTTCGGATGCGCGCTCGGCGGCGTGACCTTATCCGGACGGCCGTTGCCTGCGATGGGGCTGAACAGTCGCTCGCAATCGCGCACCAGCGAATCGTGATCGATCTTGCCGGCTGCCGAAATGAAGACGCGCTCGGCCCGGTAGCGCTCGGCCATGAATGTCACCACCGCCTCGCGATCGAAGCTGTTGACGGTGTCAGCGCATCCGAAGATCGGCAGCGCGAGCGGATGCCCTTTCCAGAAATCCAGACTGAAGAGGTCGTGGATGAAATCGTCGGGGGTGTCTTCGGCCTGCGAGATTTCCTGGATCACCACCTGGCGCTCACGCACGATTTCGTCCTGCTCGAAAACCGATCCGAGGAAAATGTCGGCGAGCAACTCGGTCGCCATCTTGAGGTCGTCGCCGAGGACTTTGGCGTAGTAGCAGGTATATTCCTTGCCGGTGAACGCGTTGAGGACGCCGCCGACCGCATCGATCTCTTCGGCGATCTGCGCCGCAGTGCGCTTCTTGGTGCCCTTGAACAGCAGATGCTCGATGAAATGCGAGAGCCCGTTTTCGAGCGGCTCTTCGTATCGCGAGCCGTTCTCGACCCAAATCCCGATGGTCGAGGACACCATCGAGGGCATGTCTTCCGTCAGTACGCGGACGCCATTGGAAAGAACACTCTTGCGCACCATCAGGTATTACTTACCCTTCCTAATTAGCCTTTTTGGCGAGGTCCGCCTTCGCCTCGCGCAACGAAAGCCGGATCTTTCCGCTCCGATCCACGTCCAGCACCTTGACCGGAATCTCGTCGCCCTCATGTAGTACGTCTTCGACCGCACGCACCCGCTCATCGGAGATTTGCGAGATGTGGAGGAGGCCGTCAGTGCCGGGCATGATTTCCACGAACGCGCCGAAGTCGACGATCTTGCGCACCACGCCATTATAGATCTTGCCGATCTCGGGCTCGGCGGTGATCGCCTGGATCATGGAGATGGCTTTTTCCAGCGCGACGGTGTCGGCTGCCGCGATCAACACGGTGCCGTCGTCCTCAACATCGATTTTGCAACCGGTCTCC
>Ga0182024_10000739_pt1 | contig 85264 bp, 78 predicted proteins | sample P32metaG_FD_120480 | JGI IMG/M metagenome (GOLD analysis project Ga0182024, IMG submission 120480) | Permafrost microbial communities from Stordalen Mire, Sweden - P3-2 metaG (Illumina Assembly) | ecosystem: Environmental > Terrestrial > Soil > Wetlands > Permafrost | place: Sweden: Stordalen... | reverse complement strand
GAATTGCCCTTGGACAATACCTTGGTGATCGCCGCCGTCAGCGTCGTTTTTCCATGGTCAATGTGCCCAATCGTTCCCACATTGACGTGCGGCTTGTTACGCTCGAATTTCTCCTTCGCCATCTTCTTGCGCTCCTCAGTTACCTTTCTTCGCCAATTTCAATATCCGCAACAAAAAGTCTTTATCGAACCACGTGCCCGGTCGCCTTGGAAATCACTTCCTCGGCGACGTTGACCGGAGCCTGTTCGTAATGCGAAAAATGCATGCTGAAACTCCCCCGGCCCTGCGTGCGGCTGCGAATATCGGTGGCATAGCCAAACATCTCCGCAAGAGGCACTTCCGTGCGGATAATCTGGGCGCCCATGCGGGATTCCATTCCTTGAATCCGTCCGCGCCGCCCGTTCAAATCGCCAATTACATCGCCCATATATTCTTCGGGAACGACCACTTCCACCCGCATGATGGGTTCCAAAAGCTTGGGATTGCCGCGCCGGCATGCTTCCTTAAATCCCATCGAGCCTGCAATCTTGAAAGCCATTTCCGAACTGTCCACTTCGTGATAGCTGCCATCTTCCAGCACTACGGCCAGGTCAACCATTTCAAATCCAGCCAGCACGCCGTTTTCGGAGGCTTCGGTAATTCCGTCCTCAATGGGACGGATGTATTCCCGGGGAATCGCGCCACCCACCAGCTTGTCCACAAACAGCAGGCGGTGTTCCTTGTCAAAATGCCATTTGCCGCCCGAACCAGCCACACTCTTGGCCAGCACTTCCAACTCGTCGGTGGACATTTCGTGCATGTCCTCATGCCCAGCCATCGGCAGCGGATGCACTGAAAGCTTGACGTGTCCGTATTGGCCGCGACCGCCGGTTTGCCGGATGTAGCGCCCCTCGGCATTGGCTGCCTTGGTAATTGTCTCGCGATACGCGACCTGCGGCCGGCCCACTGTTGCCTGCACGTTAAACTCGCGCATCATACGGTCCACAATGATTTCCAAATGAAGTTCGCCCATTCCCGAAATAATCGTCTGGCCGGTATCGGGATCGGAATGGACGCGGAAAGTGGGATCTTCCTGTGCCAGCTTCGCCAATGCGGTGCCCAGTTTTTCCTGGTCCACCTTGGTCTTTGGCTCAATAGCCACCGAAATCACCGGGGCCGGAAATTCGATGGATTCCAGCACTACGGGCTTCTCTTCATCGCAAAGAGTGTCGCCGGTGGCAACATTCTTCAAGCCAACACATGCCGCAATGTCGCCCGCATCGATAAACTGAATTTCCTCGCGCTTGTTGGCGTGCATACGCATCAGCCGCCCAATGCGTTCCCTGCTCCGTTTGCTGGCGTTATATACGAAATCGCCCGATTTCAAGACGCCCGAATAGACTCGTATATACGTCAGATGACCAACATACGGATCCGACATAATCTTGAAAGCCAACGCTGCGAAGGGTTGATCGTCCGCAGGACGCCGCAGAATCGGATCATGCCCGTCTTCAGTGACGCCTTCCACGGGGGCCACGTCGGACGGCGCGGGGAGATAATCCACGATTGCGTCCAGCAACGGCTGCACGCCCTTGTTATGGAACGCGGAGCCAGCCAATACTGGCACCAGTTTCAGCGCCAAAGTCGAACGCCGTATTGACGCGCGCAATTCCGCAGGCTCCAACTTATGTTCGGCGAGGTATTTATCGAGCACGGCATCGTCATGTTCGGCGATATATTCGACAACTTTGTCGCGATGCTCACAATAGAATTCCGGACTCAACGCGGACGCGGTAACCGCCTTCTGCACTTCAGGGTTCTTGCTCAGGAAATCGGGGTCCCACAGGTTGGCAATCGGGAAAACTTCAAACTCAGAGCCCAATGTTTCACTCTTCCAAATAATGGCTTGTTCCTCGATAAAATCAATCACCCCAACAAAACTGTCTTCCCTGCCGATGGGAAACTGCAGAGGAACGGGATGCGCCGAAAGCCGCGTACGCATCGAACGCACCGCGTGATCAAAGTCCGCGCCGATGCGATCCATCTTGTTCACGAAGGCGATGCGCGGAACACGATATTTATCCGCCTGGCGCCAGACGGTTTCAGATTGCGGCTGCACGCCGGCAACCGCGTCGAAAATCGCCACCGCGCCATCCAGCACGCGCAAAGACCGCTCCACTTCCACGGTGAAATCCACGTGGCCGGGCGTATCAATAATATTGATTCGATAAAGCTTGCCGAAGCGTTTCCAGGAAGCGGTGGTCGCGGCGGAGGTAATCGTAATGCCGCGCTCTTTTTCCTGCACCATCCAGTCCATCACGGTGGTGCCGTCGTCCACGTCGCCCAGTTTGTAGGTCACCCCCGTATAGAAAAGGATGCGCTCCGTTGACGTGGTTTTCCCCGCGTCAATGTGCGCCATGATGCCGATATTACGCATCGTCTCGAGTTGGAAAGGGCGTGCCATGTTTATGAGTTGCGCTTACCAGCGGTAATGAGCAAAGGCCTTGTTGGCCTCCGCCATTCGGTGCACGTCCTCCTTCTTCTTAACCGCGCCACCACGTCCGTTGGCCGCGTCCAAAATTTCATCCGCCAATTTCGCACGCATTGTTCGGCCGCTCCGGTCGCGCGCATACAAAATCAGCCAGTGAATTGCCAGGGACTGCTTGCGATTGGGGGTAACTTCCACGGGCACCTGATAGTTCGCCCCGCCCACCCGCCGAGTCTTCACTTCCAGCACCGGCTTGCAGTTCTCCACGGCTTTCTTAAAAACTTTGAATGCATCATCGTTGGCTTTTTCTCCAACCTGAGTCAGAGCGCCATAAAAAATTGATTGCGCGGTTGCGCGCTTGCCGTCATACATCATGCAATTGATAAACTTCTGCACCAGATCGCTGCCGTACACGGCATCCGAAACAACGCTGCGATGAAGAATTATTCCCTTGCGAGGCATCTGTGCCCTCTCCTACTTCGCGGCCTTCGGCCGCTTGGCGCCATATTTCGAGCGCCCTTGTTTTCGATTTTCAACGCCAGCAGCGTCGAGAGTTCCGCGAACCACGTGGTAGCGCACTCCCGGCAAGTCCTTCACACGGCCGCCGCGCACAAGCACGATGGAGTGCTCCTGCAAATTGTGGCCAATACCGGGGATATACGTCGTCACTTCCGATGCGTTGGTCAGGCGCGCCCGAGCCACTTTCCGCAATGCCGAATTGGGCTTCTTGGGCGTCTGGGTGTACACGCGGACGCACACTCCACGCTTTTCGGGGCAGCTATCGAGCGCGGGCGATTTTGTCTTGGTCCGGATCTGCTCCCGGCCTTGGCGCACGAGTTGTCCAAACGTTGGCACGACATATCCCCCAGCATCCGTCTCAAACGGACGCAAAATCATGGCGGCACGCAAAAGCGGCCGTCGAGCGACAGCTTTAACGAACAGAACGAGCCTTAGCTCCGAAGGAAACTGCAGGAGACTCCGAATGGACACCACTCGCTCTCGCGAGCAGAATTTCCCCAGTCCAAACGGAGAAAAATAACGGCTTTGCGGGGCTGGCGCCCCATTTCGGCCGCTCTGTCACCTCGTTCCTTCGTTCTCTGTTCCTCGGTGACAGACTAACACTGCACTGTGGCCGCCCACACAGGCGCGCCACGAAACAAGATTATATGGAGCAAATGCTTAATTGTCAATACGACAACTGCGATAATATCGCTCCCGCTCTTGGACGCCCGCCGACGCGGGCAAGTCCCTACTTAAACTCCAGAATCTCCGATTCCTTGGCAGCGGAAAGATCCTCGATTTTCTTGGTTTCCTGGTGAGTAATCTTCTCGATTTCATCAAGCGTGCGTTTCTTTTCGTCTTCGCTCATTTTCTTTTCTTTTTCAAGCTTCTCAACAGCTTCCTTCAAATCGCGGCGAACGTTGCGCACCGCCGTGCGGTGGTTTTCCAGCACTTTATGGACGTGCTTCACCAGGTCTTTGCGGCGATCTTCGGTAAGCGACGGAATCGGCACGCGAATCACCTTGCCATCACTCGATGGATTCAGCCCCAAATCGGAGGTGCGAATAGCCTTGTCAATCGCAGGCAGGGCTCCCGGATCCCACGGCGATATCACAATGGTCGTGGCCTCGGGAACAGTCAGATTGCCCAGTTGATTTACGGGCATCTGCGTGCCGTGATAATCCACGCGGATATGATCAAGCAGCGACACGTTGGCGCGACCGGTACGGATCGTAGTCAATTCCTTGCGAAAATCCTCCACCGCTTTTTCCATGCGGACTTTAGTTTGGGCCAGCGCGGTCTTGCTATCGGCAATTACGGTCATCTTGTGGCTCCCCTTCCGCTGTTAGTACTGTTCCTCGCCGCTATTACGCGGCAGTGACCAGTGACCCGACTTTATCGCCCATCACCACGCGGCGGATATTTCCCGGCACGTTCATGTCGAATATGATAATCGGCATCTTATTATCCATACAAAGGGAAATGGCGGTGGAATCCATCACCGCAAGCCCCCTCTGTAGCACATCAATGTAAGTGATCTCCTCAAACCGCTTCGCGCCGGGCACCTTTTCAGGATCAGCATCATAAACACCGTCCACCCGGGTAGCTTTCAAAATCACCTGCGCCTTGATCTCCATGGCGCGCAGAGCCGCCGCCGTATCGGTGGAAAAATAAGGGTTGCCAGTTCCCGCTGCGAAGATCACTACCCGGCCTTTTTCCAGGTGCCGCGTCGCCCGCCGCCGGATGAAAGGCTCAGCCACCTGATGCATTTCAATCGCGCTTAGAAGACGGGTACTGCATCCATCTTTTTCGAGCGCGTCCTGTAGGGCCATTCCATTCATCACTGTAGCGAGCATGCCCATGTAATCGCCGGTGGCCCGGTCGATGGCCAAACCCTTCTGCCGGCCGCCACGGAAAATGTTTCCGCCGCCAACCATGATGGCCACTTCCACGCCTAGTTGTTGAATTTCCTTCACTTCACGGGCAATCACAGCCACGGTTTCGCCATGGAGTCCTGCGGGAAGCGGCCCCTGAAGGGATTCTCCAGAAAGCTTTAAGATGATGCGATGATAATGGGGTTTCTGATTTTTGCTGGATGCGGGAAGCGGTGGCGCGGCTGAATCCATGAATGTTTGGCGCTCGAATCGTTACCGCCGCCACTCGTCTCCGTGTGAAGTGGTGTTACTCAACAAAACCTGAAAGTGCGTTTAGCCACTATCAATAAAGCCCCGCACTCCGCACTAAGACTACTCCGGCACGTTCGCCGGCAAAACCTCCGCTGATGCCGAGGCTGTCGGCGTTTCGGCCGTTGCGCGAGCATCCACCTCGCCTACCTTGAAACGCGCGAACCGCCGCACAGCGATATTTTCCCCCAGTTTTCCAACCGCGTGGGCTACTAGGTCCTTCACCGCTGCACTTTCATCGCGAATGAAGCGCTGTTCATACAGACAATTTTCTTCGTAGAATTTTTCCATCTTCCCAGTGACGATCTTTTCCACCACGGCGTCTGGCTTACCGGTGGCGCGGGCCTGCGCTCGAAAAATCTCCATCTCGCGCTCGAGAATTTCCGGGGTCACATCTTCGCGCCGCAGAAAACGGGGATCGAGAGCGGCAATGTGCATGGCCACGTCGTGGCACAGCTTCTGAAAATCGTCGGTGCGAGCTACAAAGTCGCTCTCACAATTGACTTCGATGAGCACGCCAATTTTCCCGCCGGCGTGAATATAGTGGCTTACCAGACCTTCGGTTGTTGCGCGTTGCGCTTTTTTCTGCGCAGCCGCCTGGCCCTTCTTGCGCAGGACGTTGATGGCCTGCTCCATGTCGCCCTTGGTCTCCGTAAGCGCCCCACGGCAGTCATTGAAACCCGCCCCTGTACGCTCCCGGAGTTCCTTCACCTGCTGCGCCGCTACCTGATATTCTTCCGAAGCTGCTGGCATAATTTTTCCTTGGTTGAATCTCATTTGCTAATTGTTTAGATGCGTTTTTCGAGCGGTACGCTTCCAGCCAGGAACGGTGGCCGCTAATCCACCAGCGGAATTGGATATACCGGTCTCAGAATACGGCCCGTGTGTTCGCCGCGCAGAGACTGCGCCGGCAAATTCTCAGCTATTTCGTCTGTTCCTGAACTTCCGCGGCGTCTTCAACCGTTGCTGAGCCAGCCGCATGATCTTCCCGCGACGAAGCTGTTTGGCCATCTTCCGCTTTGGCCTGATCCAGCTTGGCCATATGCGCATTGACCGGCACCGTGTTAACAGCCTCCGGTTCCGCGGTCTCGGCTTTAGGTTGTTCAGGAGCGGCCGTTGCGCTCGCATTTGCGCCAGTCTTGGGAGCATCGCCCGCTATCAGTTCATCCAGTTCGGGAACTGCCTCTGTCGCGGCGGATTCGCCCGCTTCAGGCTCCTCGAAATCGCCTTCGGACTTTTCGTACTTCTCGTAGGCGCTGGTATCAACGTAGTCGGTAGCTTCGGCTTCGGCTGTCTCAGCGCGCTTTTCCTCGGCAATCTGTGTCTGTTCAAACGTTTGCCGGCCAGCCATAATCGCATCGGCGATCTTGCTGGTGAAAAGACGTATGGCCCGGAGCGCATCGTCATTACCGGGAATCAGCGCATCCACCGAATCAGGATCGCAGTTGGTATCCACCACGGCTACCACTGGGATGCCCATACGCCGCGCTTCACGCACAGCGTTCATTTCCGCGCTGGGATCAATTACGAACATCAAATCTGGCAGCGAGGTCATGTTTTCGACGCCCTCGAAATTCTGGTGCAAATGCTTCAATTCACGATCAAGACGTGATGCTTCCTTTTTCGGAATCGCCGCCATCCGTCCGTCTTCCACCATGGCTTTCAGGGATTTCATCCGCTTTATGGATTTCTGCAGAGTCGCCCAGTTTGTGAGCGTGCCGCCCAGCCAGCGGTGATTGACGAAGAACATACCGCAACGCTTGGCTTCTTCGGCGATGGCGTCCTGGGCTTGGCGCTTGGTGCCCACAAAGAGCACAGCCTTTCCATGCGCGGCCATTTCGGTGACGTAGCGCGACGCGTCGCGAAACATCTTGACGGTCTTCTGCAGATCAATAATGTGAATTCCGTTGCGTTCCCCGTAAATGTACTCGCGCATCTTGGGGTTCCAGCGGCGGGTTTGGTGGCCAAAGTGAACACCAGCCTCCAGCAAATCTTTCATCGAAATTTCTACCGGCAAAATTCCTCCTTAAGTAAAGGGATGTTTACCCAGGTACGGGACGGGACTTTCAACTCACGGAAGCGAGCGAACGATACCGCAACAACACCCTTTTGCGCCGGCCACTTGCCGGCCGTGAAATTCACCGCCCGCTGGAAGCATCGAACCACCGCCAGCGGGCGATGCAAAAATTCGCAACACCACGATCCGCGAGAATTAGCGCTTGCTGTACTGGAAGCGGCGGCGTGCGCCCTTCTGCCCGTACTTCTTGCGCTCTTTCATGCGGGAATCGCGCGTCAAAAAGCCATTTTTCCGCAATGCATGGTGCAATTCCGGATTGAACTTCGCCAGCGCGCGGGCAATGCCCATGCGCACCGCTCCCGCTTGTCCGCCCACGCCACCGCCCTTTACCATGGCGCGTACGTCGAGCTGGTCCATCGTCTGGGTGAATTTCAGAGCTTCAATCGCGGTGTTATGCCACACCACGTTCTTGAAATAATCGTCCACGGGACGGCCATTTACCACGAACTTCGCCGACCCCGGCTTCAGGTAAACGCGGGCAACGGATTCTTTTCTGCGCCCGGTTCCGTAGAATGTTTCGCGGGCGGCTCGTTCCATCGGGCTTTCGGTCGGACTCACACTTCCTCCTGCAATTTTGACCTGCAAATCATAAAATTAAATTCCACAAGCGCCTTGATTAGAGCTCCAGGGCTATACAGCAACGGCGGGGGGCGCCGGCTGTGGATTCTGGCCCGCGTGGCGCAACAGCGATTCCTTACCCAGATAAATGCGCAGCTTTTTGGCGCGGCGGGCGCGCAGCTTATTCTTCGGCAACATTCCCAGCACGGCTTCGCGAATCACGAAATCAGCACGCCCCGGCATCAGCCGCTGAATGGGAATTTCCTTCAGTCCGCCGGGATAGCCGCTGTGCCGCCGGTAAATCTTTTGCTGGATCTTGTTGCCGGTAATCCGGATGTGCTCGGCGTTGATCACCACGACGTGATCGCCGCAATCCAGATGAGGCGTGTAATTGGGCTTTTCCTTGCCAATCAACAGGCGCGCCACGTGCGTGGCTAGGCGCCCCAACACTTGCCCTTCCGCGTCCACCACTACCCAGCGGGCTCCAACCGTCAATTCTTCGGCCTCTCGGCCCCTTGCCACATGTGTACGTATCACTGCGCTCACACCTCTCCCGCTAGAGACAAACCCTGACAATACGGGAACCCGCGATTTTTGTCAACGCGGAAATTCTGGTGGCCATGTCCCAAATTATTGGATCAGGACGCTGAAGCGTCAAACGATGAGCATTTGTCTCATCGCAGTATGATGCCGTGACTCTTGCATGCCGCTACGCAGCAATGAAACCCGAAATCAGGGCATCCCTGCCATTAGGAAGACGCTATGCCGCGACTAGCGAGATCAACTTTGGATGTTTTCACGTGCTCGGGGCGAAAACCCATACCCACAACCCGCGCGGGAATGCGCCTCAAAATCGGAAAGCGGCGGAGAAGCTTCAGCGCCAAAGGCAGCTCTAGAGTTCCGGAACTGGCCAGAACTCCCCGGATCACATTATTTTGAATGCCGATTTGCAGCCGCTGCATGGCCCACGTCGGGAAGTGCCTTCGCCTTTGCACTGCTTGAAGGTCATTCGTGGCGCAAGTTCCCCGCAGAAGTTTCGGCCCCAGAATGTTCGCGGTGGCCACCGCGTCCTGAATAGCCAGGTTGATTCCCACGCCGCCGATGGGCGACATGGCATGGGCGGCATCGCCAATGCACAGCAATCCCGAGCGTGACCATCGCGCCAGCCGGTCAACCGTCACCGTCAACACGCTGACGTCTTTCCAGTCGCGCAACTCACTCACGCGGTCGCGCAGAAAGGGCGAGAGACCGGCAATTTCCTCGCAAAACGCCGCCAGCCCGCGTTCCCGTACCTTTTCAGCGCTGCCCTTCGGAATGACGAAGGCGCATTGCCAGTAATCTTCGCGGTTCAGTTGTACCAGAATCCTGCCCTTGTCAACGTGACCCAAGGTTTGCGGCGGATCCGTTGGCTGGCGGCTGATGCGCATCCACATCACATCCATCGGAGCGCCGAGATCAATAACCTCAAGTCCCGCCTGTTCACGCACCAACGACCGGCGGCCGTCGGCGCCTATGGTCAACTGGGTACGGACTTCCAGCGAGCCATTGGGACTTTTCGCGCGCACTCCCGCCACCACCTCATCTTCAATAACGAGCTCCGTCACCTCAGCCTGCATCTTCAAATGGAACCTTGGATACCGCTTGGCCTGTTCGACGACGAAATTCAGAAAATCCCACTGGGGCATCAACGCGAGAAATTTGCAGTGCGTTGGCAGGTGCGTGAAATCCGCGATGAAAACGCTCTCTTTGCCTACCTCGCCGGCCAGCTCTTTTACCTCCTGATGGGGGCGTTTCAGGAACTCGTCCAGCAGGCCGAGCTCATACATGATTTCGAGCGTGGAAGGATGGATCGTGTCGCCACGAAAATCGCGGAGGAAATCCGCATGTTTCTCAAGGACGACCACGTCAACACCCATTCTCGCCAGCAGGAAGCCCACCATCATTCCAGCGGGTCCGCCCCCGGCGATACAACAGCGTGTGTTAATCACCTCGGTCATGTGGACGATACTATTACGTGAAATTACGAAATATCCTGACAATAAACTTTGGGGAGATTGGCTCGAAATCGAAGGAGTCTGTGGAGCAGCGGAGCGGCTTTATACCTGGAACCATATCGGTACTAATTAAGGCGCGAATGTGAAAGATCATTGCCCCAACAAAATATTTACGATGAACGTTTTATGGTGACGACGAAAGAGATGTTGCCGCGCGGGCGCTCTCGCGGCCCGGAGCAGCCCCGCTTCCAGCAGCGTCGGCGGTCTTATCAATCTCGATGGAGCCTTTGAAATACGCCCCATCCTCAATCATGATCCGGCTGGTGACCAGGTCGCCCACCACCGAGCCATCCTTCTTAATCTCAATTCGATCACGTGCGCGCAAATTTCCCTTCACGCTCCCGTACACCACCACTTCGCGGGCAATCAGGTCCGCGGTAACTTTCGCGCCCACGCCGATGGTCAGCTTGCGTTCGTCGAGTTGAATCAGCCCCTCGACGGTTCCTTCGACCACCAGATCATCGTCCCCCGTAATTTCGCCTTTGACGTGCAGCCCGGGGCCCAGGCGGGCGGCGTTACGGTCCGTCAGCGAAGCCGGCGCCGCTGAATGCGCCGCTGGAGAATACATATTGTCATTGGGATTCATTCTGGCAGGCTCCCTTAACGGCGCGATTGGCGCGCCACTGCGTACAGCGCTTTCCGGCGCGCCGCTTTGCGGCGAATCCGGTTTTTTATTTCCCCACATTAATTTTCCCTCAAACTGCAAAGCGGCGGCCCCGCCCGGCAAACTGGCCAACCGCGGGCTGGAATTGCCAGACTATCCCTTACGACTCGCGCCATGCAAGCCCAAAATCGAAACTTCATGCCTAAACTGCGGATTTTCCATTAGTTGAAGTATTTAGCGCTGGGGGGGTGCGCCCAGACGCAGATGCCCTGCTGAGGGACTTCTATCTCAATTTTGTACCACATGCGGCAGATTCCAGTGGCGCCACACGCTTACCATGCGCAACGTGAAGCATACGATTCCCCCTAGGATTGCAGCCCACACCGGAGGAACGCGAAGTTTCCTCATAGCCGAGTGGCACAGAATGTTGGGGAGGATACGAGGGGGAAAAAATCCGCGTAGTCCTGGAGTTGATAACGCTTTAATACTTGCGCAGGACGCCGATGACGCGTCCCTGCACTTCCACTTTGTCCGCGGCAACGTAAATCGGTTTCATCTGCGAATTGGCCGGCTGGAGGCGAATCTTTCCGCCCGGCTCGCGGTAAAAGCGCTTTAACGTGGCCTCTTCGCCATTCACTAACGCAACAACAATTTCGCCTTTGTTGGCCACCTGGGTCTGCTCAACGACGATAAAATCGCCATCCAGAATGTGATCGTCCTGCATGGAATTGCCTTTCACCTGCAGCACGTAGGAATTTTGCCCACGCGTGAAATCGCCCAGCGATACGGCTTCGCGCGTTTCAATGGCCTCCAGCGGACGCCCCGCCGCAATGCGCCCCAGCAAAGGCAACTCCACCACATGACGCTCGAGCACCTGGGCCCGCACCGGCCTCGGCAATTGCAGCACTTCAATGGAGCGCGAAAGATTGTGCCCGCGCCGGATGAAGCCCTTGCGCTCCAGCGTGTTCACGTGCTTGTGCACTGTCGCGAGCGACGCCAGCTTCATGCCTTTGGCGATTTCCTCGTAACTGGGCGAATAGCCGTCGCGGTTGGAATGGTTCACCACAAAATCCAGCACCTGTTTTTGCCGCTTGGTTAAAGTCATGGTCATCGCGTGGATTCCTCCATCCACAATTGTAGGCGAACTAAAAGCGAATCGTCAACTACAAATTATGTCACCAGGAAACGGAATCGGCCGGCGGCCAGCGAGTCTGTCGTTCCCAGAGAAAGCGGGAACAACGTGCCGTCGATTTCGCATTCTGACGGTGCGCGTTATCTAGTCCATAGCGTACAATTCCTTCTTTCGCCTGGAAAGTGAGTCCTATTGGATACCGCAATTCGCGCGGAGGAAAAAGAATCGGGGCGCGTTGAAGCCTTCAGCGACGGCGTGTTCGCGATCGCCGTGACCCTGCTCGCTCTGGACCTTAAAGTCCTCAGCCTTCCCAACGGAATGGCCGTCCCCGGGCTAACCTCCACCGGATTGGGGGCCGCGCTCGCGCGCCAGTGGCCCTCCTACATGGCCTCCATTACCAGCTTTTTTTCCGTTCTGATCATGTGGGTGAACCATCACGCCATATTCAGGATCGTTTGCCGGGTGAACGTCCGTTTGCTTCTAGCCAATGGTCTTCTGCTGATGGTCGCGACCATCGCCCCTTTCAGCACCAATCTGGTGGCGGAGTATTTCCGGACGCCCGGCGGCCGCCTGGCCTGCCTCATTTACGGCGGCACTTTCCTGCTCGGCAGCATCGCCTTCAACCTCACCTGGTATGTCATTACCCATGATCCCGGCCTTCTAAGACACGATGCGCCGGAATCCATGATTATAAAAACTATGCGCAGTTATCGAATTGGAGTTCCCATTTACCTGGTGGCCATGCTGGGTGCATTTATCAGCGTTTACGTCACCATGGGAATTTGCACCGCGCTGTGGATTTACTAGTCGGCGGTGGCCCGTGACGCCTAAGCTATGCGATGCTGGCGTGGAAGGCACAATCCCAGTGAAGGCTATTCGCTACAACTTCTCTCGCGGGAGAGCTGCCACAAAATATTGGAGGAATTGACCGATGTCCTATTTGTTGAAAACCGAGCCGACCTGTTATTCCTTCGCTGACCTGCAGCGTGACAAAAGTACGCTCTGGGACGGAGTCGCCAATCCCGCCGCCGTCAAGAACCTTCGCGAGATGAAACCGGGTGAGGACCTGGTGATTTATCACACTGGTGACGAAAAGAGCGCCGTCGGCACAGCTACAGTTCTTTCGGTGGACGCGAGCGATCCCAAAGTTCCCCGCGTGACGATTGCCGCCGTGAAGGCGCTCGCGCATCCTGTGACCCTGGCGGAAGTTAAAGCCAGCGATCTCTTCGCGCAATCTCCGCTCGTCCGTCAGGGACGCCTTTCCGTGGCTCCCCTGACCGCGGCGCAGTTTCGTTTCCTGGTGGAGCACAAGTAGCCTCAGCGGGACATCTGCGCTAGCGATCATCGTCATCCGGAACACCCGACGCGTTGATTTTGAGCGCAGCCCCCATGTGTTATCCCCGCGAAAGCGGGGGTCCAGTCGTTCTAAACTGGCTGAAGAAATGCGGATCGCCGCTGTACGAGCCAAATAGCGGAACAAAGGACGGACGGATTGACCACGGCTGGGGGCGTGCGCCCACGCGCGTCCTGCATTTTCCCGTCCGCCGCGATATACTACGCAAAGCAACATGCGAATTGGGTCAGCAACGTGGGGACCAACTTCATTTGTTCCAGGGTGGGTAATGGCAACAATAGTAGGCATTCCGGAAAATCTCTCTAGCAAGCCTAAGCCGGAAATTCTCGATCGCGCGGTTATTCGCTTTTGCGGAGACTCCGGCGACGGCATGCAGATTAGCGGGAACCAGTTCACCAATACCGTCGCTTTGTATGGCAACGATCTGGCCACTTTCCCCGACTATCCCGCCGAAATTCGCGCGCCCGCTGGCACTTTACCCGGCGTCAGTGGCTTCCAAATCCAATTTTCCGCCACCCAGGTATTTACTCCCGGCGATGCGGTGGATGCGCTGGTGGCCATGAATCCAGCGGCGCTGAAAACCAATATCGGCGACCTGCGCCCCAATGGAATCCTGATCGTTAATAAGGACAGCTTCCGCGAGAACGATCTTCGCAAAGCTCAGTTAACCTCCAACCCGCTCGAGGATCATTCGCTCGACGCCTATCGCGTTTTTTCGGTGGACTTAAATCGCCTGACCCGTCTCGCGCTCGAGGAATTGGGTCTGGACGCCAAGTCCATGGACCGTTGCAAGAATTTCTTCGCGCTGGGCATGTGTTATTGGCTCTACAACCGTCCGATGGACGGCACTTATCGCTGGCTCGACGAAAAGTTCAAAAAGAAACCGCTGCTTGCTGAAGCCAATAAGCGCGCGATGAAAGCCGGCTATTCCTATTGCGAAGCCACCGAGGCGTTTCAAATCAGCTACGAAATTCCACCCGCGAAGCTGGAACCCGGCGTCTATCGCAATATCAGCGGCAATCAAGCCATCGCGCTCGGTTTCGTCACTGCGGCCGCGAAAGCGGGCCTCACTTTGTTCCAAGGCTCCTATCCCATTACCCCGGCCTCCGACATCCTTCACGAACTTTCCATGTACAAGGATTTCGGTGTCATTACCTTTCAGGCCGAGGACGAAATTGCTGCGGTCACTTCGGCAATTGGCGCGGCGTATGGCGGCGCCCTGGCTGTCACCACCACGTCCGGCCCCGGCATGGCATTGAAAACTGAAGCGATGGGCCTGGCCACAGCCGTCGAATTGCCGCTGGTGATTTGCGACATCCAGCGCGGCGGCCCCTCCACCGGCTTGCCGACAAAAACCGAGCAGGCCGATTTGCTTCAGGCGCTTTACGGGCGAAATTCCGAAGCGCCGATTCCGGTGATCGCCGCCTCCACCCCCGGCGATTGTTTCTGGGCAGCCTTCGAGGCTTGCCGCGTCGCGCTAAAATACATGGTCCCTGTAATCATCCTTTCCGATGGATACCTGGCCAATGGCGCGGAGCCGTGGCGCGTTCCCGACATCAGCGAAATTCCCTCCATCACCGTAAAGTTTGAGACCAATCCCGATGGATTTCTACCCTATCGGCGCGATCCGGAAACACTGGCGCGACCCTGGGCGATTCCCGGCACTCCGGGATTGGAACATCGCATTGGCGGACTCGAAAAGCAGGATGTGACCGGCAACATCAGCTATGATCCGCTGAATCACGAGCACATGGTTCGTCTGCGCGCCGCAAAAGTGGAAGCGGTGGCGCAGGATGTTCCCGATGTCGTACCCGCCGGCGATCCCGATGGCGATTTGCTGATTGTCGCGTGGGGTTCCACGTATGGAGCGATCACCGCGGCGCTGAATACCCAACGCGAACGTGGCGCGCGCATTGGCCACGTCCATCTGCGCTGGCTGAATCCGTTGCCCCGCAATCTCGGCGAAGTGTTGCAGCGCTACCGCCGTGTCCTCGTGCCAGAAATGAATATGGGCCAGTTGCTGCAGGTTCTGCGCGCGAAATATTTGGTGGACGCCCAGGGTTTCAACAAGATTCAGGGCCGCCCTTTCAAGCAAGCTGAAATCGAGGCCAAGATCGAAGAAGCCATGGCTGAACTCGTGGCCTAACTTTCTCTTGCTTGTTTTTTGGCGCAATGGTTTGGATGCCATTCCGAACGTCTAATTGCGGGGTCATTCCGAACGCAGTGAGGATCCTGCCTTTTCCGCCTGTTTCGAGTGTCATTCTGAGCGGGGCGAAGAATCTGCATTTGGTTTGCGGGTCGTTCCGCTTAATGAAGCGAAGAGAGCGCAGTGAGGAATCTGCTTTTGCCTCACGGTATCTCGGAAATTGAACACAGTTTAGTCGGTGTCATTCTGAGTGAAGCGAAGAATCTGCATTTCAAAATTTCGACCTTGCCCACTTTTAGGAGAAGCCTTACATGGCAACCGCAACCCTTCCACCACTAACCAAAAAAGACTTTCAAACTGACCAGGAAGTCCGCTGGTGCCCCGGCTGCGGCGACTACGCCATTCTTTCCGCTGTCCAGGCCATCTTTCCCGAACTGGGTATTCCGCGCGAAAAATTCGTGGTTATCTCCGGCATCGGCTGTTCCAGCCGCTTCCCCTATTACATGAATACATATGGCTTCCACACCATCCACGGACGCGCGCCAGCAGTGGCCACTGGATTGAAGCTGCTCCATCCTGAATTGGAGGTCTGGGTCGCCACCGGCGATGGCGACGCCCTTTCCATCGGCGGCAATCACACCATTCACATGCTGCGCCGCAATGTGGGCCTGAAAGTGCTGCTCTTCAACAACAAGATTTACGGCCTCACCAAGGGCCAGTACTCTCCCACCTCCGAGATGGGCAAGAAAACCAAGTCCACTCCTTTTGGCACCAACGACCGGCCGTTCAATCCTGTTTCTCTGGCTATCGGTTCCGAAGCAACTTTCGTGGCCCGTTCCGTGGACGTATTCCAGCAGCATTTGAAGGACACCCTGCGCCGCGCCGCCGCCCATCGGGGCACCGCTTACATCGAGATTCTACAGAATTGCAACATCTTCAATGACGGCGCATGGACGGACGTGACCGAGAAAGAAAACCGCAGCGAAAACGTCGTGATGCTGGAGCATGGCAAACCGCTCATCTTCGGCAAGAATCGCGACAAGGGTATTCGCCTCAAAGGTTTCGACCTGGAAGTTGTCCAGCTTGGAAACGGAGTTTCCGAAAGCGAGCTGCTAATCCACGACGAGCATCATCCTCGTCCCGCCTACGCCTTTCTCCTCGCCCACATGGAGCAGCGTCCCGGCTTCCCCACTCCCATCGGAGTGCTCCGCTCCTGGGGTGACGTGCCCCGCTACGAAGACATCTCCGCCGCCCAGATTCAGGATGTGATTGCCAAGCGCGGCAAAGGCGACATCGCCAAACTCCTCCGCACCGGCGACACCTGGGTCGTCAGCTAGGAATTCTGCGAAAAAAACCTAATTCACTACTTTCACAGCACTCCTATGTCGCAAGCTCTTATTGCCATTCTCTGCATCCTGCTAGGCGCGGGATTGAATGAGTGGATTCGCCGATCCAATCGAATCGAGTCATATGCTGCGACGATTTTTCAGAGGCGTTTCGCCATCTACGAACATCTTTGGAAGAGAATCTGCGCCTAGAAGCCTGACAAGGTCATCGAAGATACGGCACTGACGGCTGAACAAAGACACGAACTTATCTCTGAGGTCGTCTTAGATATTTGCGGATTTTGTGATGAAAATAATTTGTACTTAAATCAGGAAGTCTCGTTCCAATGCTCCGCACTATTCATGGGTGTTGAAGACATTCGGTCGGAATCTGATGCAACTAAGAGGAAAAAGCTTGTTTCTGGTTTTTATGAAGAATACAAGAAAACCCTCGACATTATTCAAGCCGAAACTGGGCTAAAACGCATAAACAAGATTTTCCGAACTGTTACTAGCGCGAAGTTTTCGAGTGATTTAATTGAAAACTTCCGTGCCGCAGAGAGGGAACACAGAAGAGCGGTTCGAACCGAAGCTAAGGGCGAGGATAGTAGGTAAAAGGGACTTATTGGACCGCCGGCGGTAAACTCGTAGCCATGTCCAGCGGTGGTTGTTGAGGACCAAAAAAACTGTGCTCGCGCAGCGCGCGATAAAACCGTCCGCCAATCTCGGCGGCTTCGGGGCCATTCACGCCGCGCGAATTGCCGCGCAGCAGCACGACTAGAGCGAGACGCGCGGGCGATTCATCGGCATAGGACGCGAACCATCCCAGCCGCCCGCCTTCGGTTTCATCGTTGCACGTGCCCGTTTTTCCCAGAGCCTGCGCGCCTTCGGGATCGAAACTGCGCTTGGCCGTCCCATAAAGGACGGCGGCCAGCATTCCATCGCGCAAATCCGGCAGCAGCGGAGCGATATCGAGTTGCCGCTTCACCCGCACTTCAAAATTCTTGATTTCCTCGCGGCTTTGCGGGTATTGCAGGTAATACATGGTGCCGCCATTGGCCACCGTCGCCATCACCGAGGCAAGCTGCAACGGCGTCATGCGAATCCCCTCGCCAAAGCTGGACATGCGCGCCACGCCGCCGCGCGCCGGCTCCGATTCGGGCAGCGTGCCCGGTTCCTCGCCCAGCATACCGTAGCCCGCGCGCTCGCCCAGCCCGAAAAGGCTGGCGTAATGCCGCACAGTCTCGAATCCCATGCGCGCGCCAAGTTGCTGGAAGAATTCGTTGTTCGAATGCGCCAGAGCTTCAGTTAAATCCATCGAACTGCGTCCCCCCACTGGCAACATCGAATCGCGGGTGATCAGCCCCTGCTGCAGCGCGGCAACCGCAATCACCGGCTTGATCGTGGAACACGGCTCAAAGCCTTCCGAAAACGCCATCTTTTGGTTCACGACTGTAAGTACGCGCCCATCGCGCGGGTCCACCGCCAGAATCGAGCCGTTGGTGTGGCCCAACGCTTCAATTGCCGCTTGACGTACAACCGGGTTGTCAAAGGCAGCCTGATCGCCCACCGTCGGATCCACGAAGGAACCCAGAAATTCAGCATGATAGGGACCGAACGCCCGGCCGCGCGCATTCAAATAATGCGAGCCATAGCGAGCGCCGCCCGAACGCGTCCCATAGCGGGAATCCGATGCGGATGATGTGACCGCTCGGCCATGAACTGCGGTGCGAATCATGGCATGCGCGGAGACGCGCGTAACCGCGTGGGTCATCGTCCGCGTCATTTTATACGAATGATAGGTGCTGTGAAGGATTCCGTGGGGATGAACCGCGCTATGAATCAGGCCATGCGCGCGCAAATGTGTACGAGCCGCAGCCCAGGCACCCGGCACGCCTATCATCGCCGCGCAGCAAAGGCCAAGAAAAATGGAGACTACAAAATTGAACGCGCGCCCTTTTCCTCTAACCAGCATGATCCCCCAATTAGATGCGATATCCGTGTGGTATCGCTGCCTGATGGGGATTTTAGGCCTAAAACGGTATGCGATACAACTGAAAATGTCAGTTTTTTCGATTTAGCCACTAGGGCCGAATGCCTGGGCCATCCCCAACATGCATAACAGCAGTTGGGGTTCTCAGCAAAATTGCGGGAACCGTGGACCGTGCTCCTAGCGCCCGGTTCGCGCCTTAGCTGCGGCTGCGGCATTTGCAGTGCTTGAACTTTGGCTCCCGCCGTTCCCCGAATTCCCCGCGGCCGCGCGCGCGGTTGGCTTTGCCTCGTCGCCCGAAGCAGCCGCGGAAGCAGTTGCCGCAGGCGCCTTTCCGCCGGTGGTCAATCCCAAATGCAGCCGCAACGCCGTTTCAATCTTGTCGCGGATGTCGCGATTTTCCTTGAGGAAGTTACGCGCGTTATCGCGTCCCTGCCCAAGACGTTCGCCTTCATAAGAAATCCATGTGCCCGACTTTTCCAGCAGCCCACTGGCTACACCCAGATCCAGTAAATCGCCTTCGCGCGAAATTCCCTCGCCATAGAGAATGTCGAATTCCGCCTCGCGAAATGGCGCGGCCACTTTGTTTTTTACCACTTTGGCGCGGGTGCGCGAACCAACAATCTTGTCGCCATCCTTGATTGCCTGTATCCGCCGGATATCCAGCCGGATGGAGGAATAAAATTTCAGCGCACGGCCGCCCGTCGTCGTCTCCGGATTGCCAAACATCACGCCAATCTTTTCGCGAATCTGGTTGATGAAAATCAGCGCGGTCTTTGATTTCGACGCAATCGCCGTCAGCTTGCGCAGCGCCTGAGACATCAGCCGCGCCTGCAATCCCATTTGCGGATCGCCCATTTCGCCTTCCAGCTCCGCGCGCGGCACCAGCGCCGCCACCGAATCCACCACTACCACGTCCACCGCGCTTGAGCGAATCAGCGCTTCGGCAATTTCCAGCGCCTGTTCCCCATTGTCTGGCTGCGATACCAGCAGGTTGTCCACGTCCACGCCCAGCTTGCGGGCGTATGAGGGGTCCAGCGCGTGCTCCGCGTCAATGAACGCGGCCAATCCTCCGGCTTTCTGCGCCTCCGCAATAATATGCAGCGCCATGGTCGTCTTGCCGCCGCTTTCAGGACCGTAAATCTCGATTACACGGCCGCGCGGCACGCCGCCAACTCCCAGGGCGTGGTCCAGCGAAATCGATCCCGTCGGAATTACGCTCACAGGCACCAATACATCACGGTTGCCCAACCGCATGATGGAACCTTTTCCGTACGACTTTTCGATTTGCGCGATTGCCGCTTCCAGCAGCTTGCCTTTTTCGTCCGTCATCGCTTCACCTCAAGAGGGGATTCCCCGATTGCCGCAGATTCTATCAGAATCGCCGCGACATGGGGGACAATCCGCAGCTTACCATAAGGCGAACAGAAAGCAAACACGAATTGAGCACCCCCTGTAACCGCGTGGTCATCCCGAAGCGTAGCGAGGGACCTGCTTCTCAACTCTAAGCCTATGCCGCGCGCCCCCGAACATCGGGACGCTCTCCTGTCTCCCCTGAGGCTGTCGCGAAAGGAGCGAACGATCAGCACGCTTCAAATATCTCTGTCATCCTGAGCGCAGCGAAGGATCTGCATTTGTTCACGCTTACTACTTCTCGTACTGGTAAAATCCCCGTCCGCTCTTGCGCCCCAGCCAACCCGCCGCCACCAACTTTCTTAATAGTGGGCACGCGCGATATTTCGGATCGCCCAGCCCGCGCTGGAGCACGTCCAGAATATCCACGCACACATCCAGGCCGACAAAGTCCGCCAGTTCCAGCGGTCCCATGGGATGGTTCATCCCCATTTTCATCACCGTGTCCACCGACTCCGCCGTCGCCACGCCTTCCATCACGCAATAGGCCGCCTCATTAATCAACGGCATCAGCACACGGTTGGACACAAACCCCGGCGCATCATTCACCGCCACCGGCTTTTTGCCCAGCTTTTCGCAAAGCGCCATGGTCAAATCGAATGTCGCGTCCGACGTCTGAATCGCTCGAATCACCTCCACCAGCGTCATCACCGGTACCGGGTTCATAAAATGCATCCCAATGAACCGTTCGGGCCGGGTGGTTTGCGCCGCCAGCGCCGTCACCGAAATGGACGACGTATTGCTCGCCAGTATTGTCTCCGGAACCAGCACCGCATCCACTTCGCGCAGCACCCGCGCTTTCAAACCCATTTGCTCCGGCACCGCCTCCACCACAAAATCGGCTTGAGCCAACGCTCCGATATCCGTCACCGGAGAAATTCGCCCCAGCGCTTCTGCCTTGTCCGCTTCGGTGATTTTTCCCTTCTTCACTTCGCGGTCCATGTTCTTGCCGATGGTCTCCATCGCGCGGTCCAGGAACCGTTGCTCCACGTCGCGCAAGATCACCCGGTATCCCGCGCGCGCGAACACATGCGCGATCCCGTTCCCCATCGTTCCCCCGCCCATAACCCCCACCGTCTTGATCTCTTCCAGCTTCATTCAACGCCTCCGTGCCAATGTTTTTCCATTTCCTCTCGCTGCGCCTTAGCATACCCTACGCCCGGATTTCTCTCCTCAACGTTTGCATCGCCGCGCCATCCCCGCATCCCTCATCGCCGCAAGACTCAGGGGACCGCAAACCACCAGTGCTTGGCACTTGCATCACGTGGAGATGAAACCGATGCGATTCAGACCCTTCGCCACTTTCCTTGGGCTATTCCTTATCGCGACATGCGCGGTATTTCCCTCTCGCACAGCGGCGCAAAACAATCCTGTCCCACTGATCAATCAGCCCCTCGTGCCCGACGCCGTCGCCCCCGGCGGACCCGCCTTCACTCTGACTGTAAATGGAACAGGTTTCGCCTCCGGTTCCGTGGTGAACTGGAACGGCAGCCCGCACACCACGACCTTCGTCAGCGGCTCACACCTCACGGCGGCGATCACGGCCGGCGATATCGCCACCGCCGACACCGCTTCGGTCACGGTGGTAAATCCCACGCCGGCCGGAGGGACGTCGAATGTGGCCTTCCTCTCCATCACAAACCCAACGTCGTCCGTAGCCACCACCCTTACCTCTTTTTCGTCTGACCTATCGCCGTCAATAGCAGTGGGTGACTTCAATAACGACGGCAAGTTGGACTTAGCTGTCGTCAGTAACGAGACCAATACCGTTTCTGTGTTTTAAGGAGACGGGATGGGCGCTTTTACACTGGCATCATCTCCAGCGACAGGAGATTATCCCCAATCGCTTGCGGTGGGCGACTTCAACGGGGATGGCAATCTCGATTTAGTGATTGTTAACCAGCACAGCAATAATGTCTCCATCCTGCTCGGGGACGGTACGGGAAACTTTACCCTCGCCTCATCTCCTTTGGCGGGATATCAGCCGAGCTCAGTGGCTGTAGGTGACTTCAACGGAGATGGAAATCTTGATCTGGCGGTCGTCATTCCATTTGTGTACTATGACCGTGGCTCAGCTAGCCATGGCACCGTCACCATCCTTCTGGGTGATGGCTCTGGCAATTTTCGTCTGGCTTCATCTCCTAAAGCGGGCTATGAACCGGTTTCCGTAGCGGTCGGTGACTTCAATGGCGACGGCAAGCTCGATCTGGCAGTTGCCAACCTTTGCGGAAGTATTCCCAATTGTGGTGAGACGATGCCGGGTAACATTTCCATCTTGTTGGGAGACGGAACGGGAAACTTCACGCGCGCTCCCTCTCATCCAACGCGCATTGCGCCCGTTTCCGTCGCCGTGGGCGATTTCAATGGAGATGGAAATTTAGACCTCGCTGTGGCCAATGCACGAAGCGATACGATCTCCATTTTTCTCGGAGATGGAACCGGAAATTTCACCCTTACGTCATCTCCTGCCACCGGCAGCGGCCCTGATTCCTTGGCTGTTGGAGATTTCAATGGAGATGGAAATCCCGACTTGGTAGTGGTCAATGTTGTGGGGGATACCATTTCGATCCTCTTGGGCGACGGTACGGGAAACTTCAGCCTGGCTTCATCTCTCGAAACGGGCAGCAGGGATCCAGACTCGGTCGCGGTAGGGGATTTCAACGGGGATGGCAGGCTGGACATGGCGATAACCAGTGAACTTAGTATGCAGGTTTCCCTCCTGATTCAGGGGCCCGCCGTGACCCTTTTACCCGGCCCTCTTGGCTTTGGTAATGAAATGGTGGGGACTACCAGCGCCCCGCAGACAGACACCTTAACAAACGTCGGCTACGAGCCCATGAGCATCTCAAAAATCGTCATAGACGGAAAGGATTTTTCGGAGACCAACACCTGCCCCTCGAGCCTTGCCATTGGCTCAAGCTGCACGGTTACGGTAAAGTTCGCGCCCGTCACTGGGGGCACCCGAACGGCAATTATATTGATTTCTGACAATGGCGCGGGCAATCCCCAGACAATTCCATTAAGGGGAACGGGTCTTGGTGTGGTGTTATCACCGAGCCAACTGAATTTCGGCAATGAAATGGTGGGCAAAATCAGTCCGCCTATGATCTCCACTCTCACCAATATCGGCTCGACCACCCTCACCATCACGAAAATTACCGTAACTGGAGCGGAGAGCGGAGATTTCTCCGTGAGCAACACCTGCCACGGCAGCGTTCACGCGGGCGGAACGTGCAACATCATTGTTCGCTTCATACCCACACAAATGCGCATACGAACGGCGGACATCAGCGTCACTGACAATGGCGGCGGCAGTCCCCAGAAAATCAAATTGTCCGGGACCGGCACCTAGCGAAGGGCGCCAGGCGTGAAGGCCGGCATGGCCACACGGATTTTCTATGCCGGGATGGATTGCTCCATTATCCTGACGTTGCCCGACGCCAACTCATATACGGCGGAGGCAAGGCCCAGCTTCTTGCTGTCCAGGACTCTCTTCAGTTCCGGAGCTTCGCGCAATTGCTTCACCGTCCATTGAATGTTGGCTTCGACGGCGGCCTGTAGCAACTGATCCTTGGGCAGCTTTAGATCCACGCCTTTCAGACCAGGAGTGATTTTGCGTAGCAGCGCGGTGATGTTTTCTGGCTCATGCCCCTCGCCCTGGAGTTCAGCCAGCGCGGCATCCACCGCTCCGCACTTCTGGTGCCCCAGCACAAACAGCAACGGAGTCTTCAAATGCAGCACGGCGTATTCAATGCTCCCCAGCACGTCGGTATCAATAATATTGCCGGCTACACGAACCAGGAAAATATCCCCCAAACTCTGATCGAATACGATTTCGGGTGGTACGCGCGAATCGCTGCAGCACACAACCGTCGCGAAGGGATGCTGCCCAACGACCAGCTTTTTCCGGATTTCCGGCAGGTCATTTTTCCCGCGAAGATGCCCACTCACGAATCGCGCATTGCCGGTTTTCAGCCGCTCCATTGCGCCGCTGGCATTGATCGGTGACGAGCCTTTGTCTTCATCGCTCGCGCCGCTCGGAGAGGCCAGCGCGAATGCGCCACCCGCCGATGCCGCTCGCGACGTTGGCATTGCGGCAAACGCCGCCGCCGCTCCCAACCCGCCCAACACCGTACGGCGGGAGATGCGCCGCGCCGATCCATCCGCGCGCGATTCGTTTCGGCTTTGTTCGCCTGCTGTGCCGTCGTTGGAATTGATCATCAATGTTCTGGCTTCATCCCTTTTCGATTTCCCCGGCATTTAACGCGCCCTCCTGGTTGAAAATTTCACGCCGCGCTATAGTACCAATCTTCCACCAGATTTTGTACTACAGCGGCCTGCCGCCTCCGTGATTCATGCCTGAATCGCTTGCGCGCCACACGCCATACCGTTACTATCGTCTTGCAGGGAGCTTTGGCTATGGCGCTGATTCCGATGAAGACCGCATCCACAACAGGGTATTGCGACTGCATATGCAATTGCTACAACTTGGCCAGCTTGCGCGATAGCGAGGACGGCAAGGGTTATTGTCCCACTTGCGCCAGGGATCATCTCGAACTCAACAAAGGCATCGGACTGCCTCAACTTCCCGCATCCCAGCGCGCTTTTGGCGCGGTGCCCGCTCACGTGCCGGAAATTCCCGAAACCGCCGATCCTCCAGCCCGCCTTCGCTAAACGATCTGACAGGCCGGCTCAAGATGCTGCTTCTTTAAAGAAGCGGCGTGGCTGACCGGAACCGTCTGCCACTTGCTATCATCCAATAAGCAAGCCTATGCCAGCCGACGCAAAGCTCCGCGTTTACTTCGATGGCGCTTGCCCCTTCTGTCGCGGCGTTCAGACTCGTGTTGCGCGCTTCGATCCTCATGGCCGCGTCGAGTTCGTGGATTATCATAATCCCGTTGCCGCCGCGGAAGCGCCGTTCTCCGAATCTGCGCTGGCGGCCGAGATGCATGCGGTCACGGACAATGGCCAATGGTATGTCGGATATTTTTCCTGGGCGGCGATGTTGCGGGAACTTCCCGCATGGAAATGGCTGGGGTGGCTAATGACTATTCCCCCGTTCCGGTGGTTTGGACCGTCTGCCTACCGGTGGATTGCCCGGCACCGGTATTCGCTACCCGGCTTGGGCGCGCCTTGTGACGAACATTCCTGCGCCTTACACATGGCACATTCACCGCGTTCTCCCGCGCCATAACCTCTTCGCTGTACCGTAGAATCGGCTATTGCACAGTAACCGTGACCGTGGCTTTCTTGCGCCCGTATTGATTAGTCGCATATAGGGTGTAGGTTGTGGTAACCGTGGGCGTGACGACAACGCTGGTTCCGCGAATCGCTCCAATCTGTGGCGAGACGATGTTGTAGAGCGAATTGGCCACGACCCAGGTCAGCGTCACCGGAGTGCCGGACGAGACTGTGCACTGCGAGCCGCAACTGAAACTGGAGATCGTGGGTGCCGGGCCCGTTGGCACATTCGTGGACGTGTAGAGCGGATTGATCAGCACGACCTCGAAATCCGACGCGGTGATGGATTTCAGATTTCCCAGGTCATTATTGCTCCAGCGATTGTCTGGCGTGCCGGTCAGGTACAACGAACTGCCATTGTCGGCCATGATCATTCCGTATTGCTGGAGCGCCGTAAGAATCACTTGATTGGCCGTCGAAAACCCGGAAATATCGAAGCTGGCTTTCAAACGTATTCGCATTCCCATCGGCGCGGCGTATTGCTCTGTGGAATTTGGAGCCCAATGGCTGGCTGGCGGAGTGAACGCCTCAATGCTATTTTGCAGGGTGAACCGCAGCGCATGGGAGATCTGCCCCGCAGCCACTTCGTCATACCGAACCAAGCCCGGAAAAATCGGCAAACCGGCGGCGTCCGCGGAAGTCCATGTGTATGGACGCTGTTCGTCGCTCAACAGATCCCACACCGCCGCAGAATCGGCGTTCCAGCTTCCATCCGACCGCAAATGACTGTTGTCCATTTCGTATAGCCAGCAATTACCCTGGTCAAGCACCAGTACATGCCGGTCGCCATCCCCGGGATGGGGATAGCCTTCGATGGGGGCATTCGCTGGAACCGGCATCGGACCGGGATCGCTTTCGCTGCCATAAGCGGTAAAGCGAATGTCCACTCTCGCCGTGGAATCCGGAACGATGATGTAGGGAATACCGATACTTTGCCCGGCATAGAGTCCAGCGCCGAAATCGGGATGCAAAGCAACAGTGGGTCCAATGAAATTGATGATGCTGCCTGAATTGGGATCGACTGGCGCTTGGGAGATATTCTGGTTCCAAAGATTGTCGGACGGAAACGGAATGAATCCGTTGAGGTTCGCGCCAATACCCAGGCTCATAACGTTGCAAGCCAGGCCTTGCGCGTGGGCCGAAATTGCACCAAGAAATATCCAGACGATACAAATGGGAACAGCAATGATGGGATTGATGCGAATCTTGTGCATGATTCCTCCTGATTGCAACGGCTGCGAATGCCGCGCGCTTAACAAACTTATGAGATGGCGCGATGCTCCAAGAGTCGCCTGGGGTAAGAGAATTATACGTCCGGTGACGAATGCGGAAAATGCTTTACAGATAATGTGTCGAATAAGGGAACTTTGCCGAAAGGAAAAGATGCTGGCTAATACGGTACGGCGGCCTAACGCGAGGAATTACGGCGTTGGTAGAGCAGCCCCAGAATCGCGCAAAACATCGTGGCCGGGGGGATCAGCAGGACAAGGATCGCGTGGCGAAGCACTTGCGTGCCCTGTGGGCCGGTAGCGGCGGCATTGTTGTAGCACATGGCGCAGCCCTGCGCATGAACGAGGGGAACCATGGCCAGTATGGCGAACAAAGCGACGCCGAGCGCTCGCGCCCGGAATGTTATCTTGGCGGCGGATTGCAAGAACTGTTTCACGCCATCATCCTCTGAACCCATCTTTCGATAGGAACTGCCACGTCAGTGGGGCCGCATATTCATCAGGCGAACGCTGTCAGGGAAAAATACCAGCAACATCATGCTAATGCAAAACACCATCACGGGGATCAAAAGGATAAATAGTCCCAGGCGCTCGAAACGAAGATGCATGAAGTAGGAAATAATAAGCGCCGACTTGATCAAGGACAGGCCAATCAGAATCGTGAGCATCACGTTGACCGGCACACGCTCATAAGCCAAACCCACTTCCACGACGGTTAGCCCGAGCAGCGCCACCCACACCATGACGAAAAGGCGCGTAGTGCCGACAACATGCAAAGGTTCTATGGCTTCAGTATCCAGAGCTTCAGGGTGCGCGCTCATGCTGTGATCGCTCCTCAGCTTTTGTAATTTACGGAGAGCAGATAAATCATTGGGAAAATAAACATCCAGACCAAGTCCACGAAGTGCCAGTAGAGGCCACTTACTTCAACGTCATCGGCTTCGAACCGCCCACTACCGTATCCCCAGGACATTACCGCGAGATAGATCACTCCGATAGTGACGTGGAGCATGTGTAAACCAGTCAGGCCGAAAAAAGTGCCTCCAAAAAGCGGGGCGCCCCAGGGATTGCTCCACGGTGTTACACCTTCATGTATCAGGGTGACCCATTCGGTAGCATGCAGAACGATGAAGGCCACTCCAAAGGCGATCGTGGCCCATAGATATTTTACGGTCCGGCTGCGCTGGCCGCGATGCGCCGCCGCCACTCCCATCACCATTGTGAGGCTGCTCGAAAGCAGCGCCAGAGTCATCAAAGAAGACTTTGCTATGCCCGGCCAAAGTTCGAAGGGCCGCGGCCAGTTCGGGCTGGCCAATCGCACGTAGGCGTAGGCAATAAGCAAAGCGGAAAACGTCAGGGAATCGGAAACGATAAACAGCCACATCCCCAGTTTTTTCGAATTGATGGCAAAGGGAGATCCTCCTCCCGACCACGCCGAATCCGCTGTGAACTCAGCTTCCGAATGGCTCACATATCACCTGCCCAAGAATAGAAGTAGGAACAGAAACACCCACAGCCCGTCCATGAAATGCCAATAAATTGCCGCAACTTCGGTGGCCGTGCCGCGGGTTAGGTGCCGTGGGTCACGGACGGCGACCGCTATGAGAGCTACCAAGCCGCCAAACAGATGCACCCCATGAGCGGCCGTGAATACGTAAAAAAAACTGCTACTGGGATTGGATGAAAGATAAACCCCAGCGTGTTCCAGTTGCCGCCATGCCAGTAACTGGCCGCCTAGGAAAATAAATCCGAGAGCGGTCGTGAGCATCCACCAGTACCGGAAACCGCTTTGATCGTGTTCCGCGAGACGGCGGCGCGCCACCACGATAGTAGCGCTGGAAGCCAGCAAGACAAGCGTGTTGAGCCATAGAATGCGGGGCGGCTCCAAATACTGCCACCCGCTATTTGGAAAGCCCTTACGCACCATATACGCGCTTACCAGGGCCATGAAAAACATCAGGATGGCGGCCAGCGCCACCGCGATGCCAGTTATATATGCGCGTTGTGGCACAGCGGCATCACCAGAACGCTTACCACCCTCGCTGCCGCCGTGGCCTCGTTCAAAGCCGCTGCCATTGCCCCGGCCTCCACGGCCGTGACCGTGATCCGTGACGCCGGTCCTAATCAACTCCAATTCGTCAGCAACTGTGATTACAGGAGCCATAGCCTGCTAACGTACCTGCCCAACTTCCGCTGGAGTTAAGTTCTGGGGGATGAAATCGTCAGCCGCCCCTGGAACATTGAATTCATATGGGCCGCGATAAACGGTGGGATAGTGACCGTCAAAATTATCATGGGGCGGCGGCGAGGAAACGGTCCATTCCAGGGTCGTGGCGTGCCAGGGATTGATCGGCGCTCTCGGCCCTTTTTTTATGCTCCAGAAAAAGTTGAACAGGAACACCAGTTGTACCGCGGCGGTCACAAATGCCGCGACGCTGATAAAAACATGTATGGGATGCATGGGCACCAGATAGTTGACTCCGGTGGCATCCGCATAGCGCCGGGGATGGCCCATAATGCCAATGAAATGCATGGGCATGAAGATGCAGTAAACCCCAATAAAAGTTATCCAGAAATGCAGCCGACCCATTCCGTCGTTCATCATGCGTCCAAACATTTTTGGAAACCAGAAATAGGTGGCCGCGAATATTCCGAAAATCGCCGCGACGCCCATGATCAGATGGAAATGGGCGACGACGAAATAGGTGTCGTGGAGATACTGGTCAATCGCGGGCTGGGCCAGGAAGATGCCCGAAAGACCTCCGCTGACGAAAAGGGAAACAAATCCCAAGGCGAAAAGCATTGGGACGGTGAACTGAATTCGAGCGCCCCAGAGGGTTCCTAGCCAATTGAACGTCTTAATGGCCGAGGGCACACCGATGGCCAATGTCAAAAAAGAAAACGCCAAGCCGGAATAAGGGCTCATCCCGGAGACAAACATGTGATGGCCCCAAACCATGAAACCTAAAAACCCAATCGCGCAAATCGCATAAACCATGGCGCGGTAGCCATACACCGGCTTGCGTGAAAACGTGGAAAGGACGTGCGAGGCCACACCCATACCAGGAAGAATCGCGATATAGACCTCAGGATGGCCGAAAAACCAGAAAAGGTGTTGCCAGAGGAGCGGCGATCCGCCGCTGTGTTTCTGCAACGTATCACTGACGATAAGGCCCGCGGGAATGAAAAAACTAGTTCCAGCGCTGCGGTCCAGAAGTAACAGGATTCCAGCCGCCAGTAAAACTCCGAATGCCAGCAGGGCCAGAATTGCAGTCACAAACCAGGCCCACACCGTCAGCGGCAACCGCATGAGTGACATGCCCGGGGCACGAAGGTCAATCGTCGTGGCGATAAAATTCAGAGCGCCCATCAACGATCCCACGCAGAACAACGCGATGCTAATAATCCAAAACGTTTCACCCATCCCTTCGCCCGGGCCGGTGATCTCGCCCAAAGCTGTGAGCGGAGGGTAGTTCGTCCATCCGCTAAGCGGCGCGCCACCGGGGACAAAGAAGGCGCCAATCATGAATGCGAATGCGACAAAAGTGGTCCAGAACGAGAGCATGTTCAGAACGGGGAAGGCCATGTCTGGAGCGCCAATTTGAATGGGCAGGAAATAATTTCCAAAGCCGCCCTGCGGCGCAGTGGTGAGCACAAAGAAAACCATGATGGTGCCGTGCATGGTTACCAGCGAGAGATATTGCTCCGGCGTCATCAAGCCGCCCGCTAGAAACGGCAAATGCATTTGCGGCCAAGCCAGGTGCAAACGCATGAAGACCGAGAGGACGATACCCACGGACACGGCCACCAGCGCCAGAAGAAAATACTGGATGCCAATCACCTTGTGGTCCAGGCTGAATATATACTTCCGGATGAAACCGGTGGGCGCTGTCCCTACATGCACAGCAGCATGTGCCTGCGAACTCATACGGCTTCCGCCTCCTGGTTTGAAATTCTAATCATTTCCATTATGGCAGCCATACTCATCGGGGGGCCGCGGTCGCCGGTGTTATTGGGGCTGGAGCGGGCGCCGGTAGCAGTTGCTGCTCCTGATCGGCGATAAATTTCCGGTAGTCATCGTCAGAGACCACGTTCATGAAGCTGCGCATCCGGTAATGCCCAAGGCCGCACAATTGCGTGCAAACGATTTCATATTGTCCCGTCTGCGTGGCTGTGAAATACATCGGAATAACCATTCCAGGCACAGCATCCTGCTTCAGCCGCAATTCCCGTACGAAGAAACTGTGAATTACATCCTGGGCGCGGAGCAGCAGTTCCACTTGATGGTTCACTGGGACGGTAAGAGTGGGTAAAACGATGTCATCCTTGGCGGCCTTGTCGGCGGGATCAAGGCCAAGGGGGTTGCCCGAAGACGCGCTGACCATCGTAGCGTCCAAGCGCCCAAACCTGCCATCGGGCCCTGGATACCGGAAATTCCAAACGAACTGGTTTCCGGTCACTTCCACTTGAACCGCCTCCGGCGATGCGCCGGTAAAATGCGATGCAGCCCACGCATGGCGAGCCATTACGCCCAGACTCAGAAAGAGCACAATCGTCGCGCCAGTCCACAGGATTTCGAGCGTGTTATTTCCACGAGTGAAATGTACCCGCTGGCCATGATCGCGAAACCGAAATATGGCGAAAGCCAGACCGAGCTGCGACAGCACAAACACGATTCCAGTCACGATAAGCGTTAATTTATATTGGTGATCAACCTCCAAGCCCAGGCGAGTGATAGTGGGCGGCGCGGAATATTTGCCGGACATAAATGCGTACACTGTAACGACAACCAACAAACAAATGAGCAGGGAAAGAAATGCGGCAGTTGCCGCGGAACCCTTTCCCGGAGTCTTCATCTCCATCGCCTTTCGCTCCCCTGACGGCGTTACGCGCCCCCGCGGAACAAATGGGTGGCGCGCCAATGCAAGACAGGACATCATATATAACCGCCGCCGAATTGCAAGACCGTTTGTCGAAAAAAAGTAATCTGGGCAGCACGCCTGAAAATCAGCGAACACCGCTTGTTCCCGGAAAAGATCACCGTTCCCGCCATCCAAGACGTTAGCGGACCTACAATCTTGATAGCGATATTTGGCCAGAAACACTCTGTGATGAGCAATCCTGTGGACTTGTTCCAGCAATTTTGTTACGGTGCGACAAGCCGGACATTGATTGTGGTCACTTTCGGCAAACTGGGAGAAAACTGAAATGATTAACTTCAGGAAAGCCATCGGGATTGCGACACTCTTATCCTTCGCGTTGGCTGCAACCGCCGCAACGATTTCGGCGCAATCGAGCGGAAGCGCGTCACAGGATATGAAGGACGCGGGGCACTCGACGAAAGACGCTGCTAAAGATACGGGAAATGCAACAAAGACAGCCGCAAAAAAAACAGGCCATGCGGTGAAGAAGACTAGCAAGAAGGCGGCGCACAAGACCGCTCATGCGACCAAGGAAACCGCGCAAAAAGTGGAAGGTAAAACGCAATAAATCCGGCGGACAAGGCTATACCTCTTTAATAGTTTTCCGCCTATCTTGGTTTTGGCGCACTCTCAGACTTTCGCCAGTTTCGCTGCAACCAGCGGGGCGCTCTCTCGTTACCACAGCAGCAGGAAATGGCGTTGGTTTAGTGAGGCATATGGTTTCTCGCCCATGATCTCCGTGGACGAGAAACACGCGGCTTATGCCAGCACTTGGAAGGATACGTTGCGCAGAAGCGTCCCGCCGGGAGTCACCACCTTGACTGTCCAGTGATGGCGCCCGCTGGTACTATAGTGGTGATTTCAGAACTGAAAACCACTTTGGAAACCGCCGTCGTATCGTTAGAAGTGACGCTGGCCGCGCCGTGAGAGTTGGCTCCCAGAATGGTGACGACCGCTCCTCACTGCATACCTGAAGTAGCCTGTGCTTCTACGAAGGGACTCAGATTTGCAGACAAACTGAAGATTGTGCCGCAGCCAAACTCGCAGGCGCGGCTGGCCCCGCCCACGGCAGTTGTCCCATAGAACTCCCCGTTGGTGTCCTGGACCAGCGCGGCTTGGGGGGCTTCCCCGTCCGTGCCGTCGAAGCTGAACAGTGTGGTCAGCGCGCCGCGAAGACTGTGTCAGGCGTTGTCCCGTAAAAGTTTCCATCAGTGGCTTGGATCAGCGGCGAAAAGGGATCAGAGCCGCCCGCCGGGCCGAAGCTGGCTAGTGTCGTCAGCATACCACCTGGGGTGATTCTGAATACCGTTCCGCACGTTACGGTTTTCCGCGGCGGCTGGTTATCGTGAGCATCGCTGTTGGGCACCATTGAAGGAGCAGTGCAGGTATTGGCTCCGCCCTTGGAGGTTGTCCCGTAGAAGTTCCCGTCAGTTGCTTGGATCAGTGCCACTTCGGGATTGGCGCCGTCCGTGACGTTGAAGCTTGCAAGCGTAGTCAGCGTGCCGCCTGGGGTGATTTCGAAGACAGTCCCATCGCCGTTGGCCCCGCCGAACGCGGTTGTTCCGTAGAAGTTCCCATTGGTGGCCTGAACCAACGCGTGGGGCTCAGTGCCATCCGCGCCATCAAAGCTATGCAGCGTAGTCAGAGTGCCGCTTGGAGTGACCTTGAAGATGGTACCGCAACCGAGTGGAGGACAGTTGGCGCCGCCCTCGACTGTTGTCCCGTACAAGTTCCCATCGGTGCCTTGGATCAGCGCCGCCGAGGGAAATTCCCCATCTGCGCCGTCGAAACTGAACAGCGAAGTGAAAGTCGTGCCGGGGTCGGTGCCGACATTGCTTTGCGCCGCGATCAAGGGTCCTGTCGAGCAAACCCATAGTACTCCTAACATTAAAAAAATTCCAGATATTCTCATTGCGGACATTTGGTCTCCCTCCTTAAAATAAAACCAGTGGCATAAGACCAGTGGCTACGGCAACGATAGCCAAACTCACCGGTCGAGTTGTCATGGGCATGTCAAGGGGTTGTCAAAGTATTATTTCTACTCCTTGCTTAATAGTATAATTTCAGCCCTTAGCGGCAGGTCGTTGAAAAATTGCGGGCGCGACCTGAATTATTCCTTCGCTCCTGCGTTAAGAAAACCTTGTTCTATTCCCGACTGCTCAGAAACTGTTGATTGTGCCCCGCGTGACAGACCGTTGGGCACCTCACAGCACCACTTCGCTGGGGCAGCACTTGGAAAGGGACGTTGCTCAAAAACAGACCACTGGGTGTCATTACCTGGACTTCCCCGCTGGTGGCGCTCTTAGGTATAGTGGTGGTGATCTCGGAAATAGAAACCACGGTGAACGTGGCCGTGGTGCCGTTAAAGGTGACGCTGGTCGCGCCCGTCAGATCGGTTCCCAGAATTCTTACGGTCGCCCCCACTATGCCGGAAGCAGGTTGTGCCTCCACGAACGGGCTCAGACCTATAGACAGGCTGAAGATCGTGCCGTCATCGTTTGCCCCTCCGTCGGCTGTCGTCCCATACAAACTCCCATTGGTATCCTGGAAAAGCTCCCCGGCCGGGTATTGGCCATCCGCGCATCCACTTTGCGAGCACAAGCTGTAAAGTATGGTCAGCGTACCGGTTGTGGTTATTCTGAAAATTGTCCCACCGCCGTTGGCCCCGTCCTCATCCATTATCCCGTACAGGTTCCCGTCGGTAGCCTGGATCAATCCCGCATAGAGGTAATTGCCGTCAGGGCAGCCGCTTTCCGAGCAAACGTTGTAAATTGGAGTGAACGTGCCGTTTGTTGTAATTTCGAAAACCGTGCCATTGCCGTTGGCTCCGCCAGAGTAAGTAGTTCCGTAGAAGTTCCCATCGGTACCCTGTACCGGCGTCGCGTAGGTGTATTCGCCATCCGTGCAACCTCCTTTAGAGCAAAAGCTGTGCAGCGTAGTGAGCGTGCCGCCTGTGGCAATTTCGAAAACCTCTCCGGAGTTCTTAGCGCCCCCAAAGTACGTTGTTCCGTACAAGTTTCCATTCGTGGCCTGGACCATGCCCGCATTGGACATGCGGCCATCTTTGCCGTTGAAGCTTTGCAGCGTGGTGAAGGTTGCGCCTGGTTCGGTGCTGACTTTTGTTTGTGCCGCGATTTGCGACGCCGAAGCACACAAATAGAACGCCGCTGCGATTACCAAAATTCCAAACGGTCTCGTTGTGGACATCTAATATTTTCCCCCTGGGGCAGGGCCAGCCGACAGTCGCGAGCATGGGCTAGTTACGCAAGCCGGTTGTCATCGGATTGTCAAAATGCTGTCTCTACATCTTCGTTAATTTGATCTCTTGCGGGAGAATACAGCGGAGAGCGTTATTGGGGTAAACAAATCGAGGGCGCACATGCTAACCATTGGTCTCGAGCCCACTGTAATGATCGGGCCTCCCGATTATGTGCTCCGAGAGATCATTAACGGTGACGGGCGAGGGACGCCGGGGCTAGCCAAAGAAGCCGCTGTTACTAAACAAAATGCGGGCGCGGCGCATGTAACATTGGCGTCGCGCCCGCTGGATGGAAGCTGGTGGTCAGTTATCTGGGCAGACCCGCGATTACATCCTTACCGCTGCGTCGGCCGCTTCGGCGAGCTGGCTCAATGTACTAAAGAACGCCTGCGGCTGGCCCAGGAAAAGGTTCGTTGCGGTAAGAGCTGTCACTGCCGCCACAGCACCGCCATTTAGGGGTGCGGTGGGACGAATAACGGCGCACTTTGGCAAGTCAGGGCTGATGAATTCGCAGGGTACCGGAAAAATCAAGTTGGGCTGGACCAGCTTGTTTCCATTGGCGATGAAATTCGGGAATTCCAAGCCGTTGGTTGGATCCAATAGCGGAGCAACTGGCGGCTGAACTCCATTACCAGCGAAATCCACCCATTCCACGAAGTGCGCGACCTCGTCGCCGCCAATGCTGACCATAATCCTGACGACCTCCGCGCTGGAGGCTTGTTGAACCAGGGTGGCGTAAAGACTCGATCCTCCCTGTTCGATAGAACCGAAGTGAAAAGCCGCAGTATTAGCGATGGCCTGGATGTGATCCGTGGGGCCGAAATCGGCATTGGTTCTTGGAATCGCGGTAAATTCGCCATTGGACAGTTGCGGCAGGGCATCCGGGAAAGTGGCGCCAAAGTCGGGATTGTGAGGACTGCGGTAACGTGTGTACCAACTGGTGGGCACGGCGAGTTGCATGATGTTGGTGAGGCGTCCGATCTGTTTTGCCCCATTCGCCTTGCTGCTGGGCAAAGTGCGGAACTGATCGAGGTTCACGGCCTCCGCGCCCATTGATACCAGGTAGGCGTTGAGAAAAGCGGCGTGGCTATGTTCATCGTTGGTGTTGCTTGTAATGTATTGACCGGCATCACCATCGAGTTGAGACAGGGCAAGCTGATAATTGTTCTGAGTACCAGTCGTAACACCGCCAAGTTCGGTGTATTGCACCCACAAGTCGGTTTCGAGTAATTCAGCAGCCGCCACAAACTGCAGAATGGCAATATCCCCCGACGTAAGCTTGCCGGAGGCCGGTCTGGTGGCCGCTTTCGCCGTGGACGGCAAGAATGAACTGGCCGAGATTGCCGCGCCAGCCATGCCGACGTTTTTCAGAAATGAACGGCGTCTCATGGCTTTCTGGAATGACGATCCGCCGGAGCCGTCGCTCGCCGGAGGAATCGCTTCAGATGTAACATCGCCGGAAAAATCCTTTCTTTTCATTTCGTTCTCCAATTTTCTTGAGATGATTTCACTCCATGAACGAACCGGCTGGTCCAATTCACCGCTTGAGATTAGGCTCGAAAGAACGTGGAAGTGTCACTTGCAGGTCACCGGTATGCAATAGATATGTCTCTATCGCAGAGCTGAGGGCGGAACACAACGTTGGCCGGTCCGTGCGCGAACCCAAAAAACAAGAGGCAGCAATAATCAAAGAATGAATTGCGCGGAATGCGGAAAATGGACTTTGATTTTCTCAAGCAGTCGACGAATCGCAATAGAACGGGGCATTCGCAGGCTGGGATATCTAGGGTAGGAAGCCGCCTCCGGTTATTTACCCGCTGAAAAAGCCGTGATTATCCCTGTCGCGGGTTGGCGCGACCTTTGGAGTTTCTTACTAATATTGGGGATCGTGATGACATAGTTTTACGGGAAACAGCCTTTCCGATTATTACCGGAACTTGGGGACAATTGTTAGTGGGTGGAATCGCATAAATGCAGCGAAATTTGTCTATAGATCATAACGACCAGTCGATTCCACGCCTTTCACGACGTTGCGAGGTTGAAGACAAAAGGAGAAATGGTGCGGAAGGCGGGATTCGAACCCGCACGCCTCGCGGCGCCACCCCCTCAAGATGGTGCGTCTGCCAGTTCCGCCACTTCCGCAGAGGGAGATTCATCCCGATTGTAGCAGACCACGCTACGGTTTAGCAGGCGCGGGCATGGTCGGAGTTTGATGAGAAGGAGGCGGCATCGCTGGAGTAGGCCGGGGAGGCGCCTGAACCGGCAGAGGCGGCTTCGTATGCGAGCTCTTTTGGGTTTGTTCCAGGATCGAGTTGATGGCATTGTCAACGCTTCCCTGGCCCGGCCCACGTTTCAACACGAGCGTCAGCGACGTCATCATGAAAACAATCGCGCACCATGTTGTAGCCTGGGAAAGGAATGTGGCCGGCCCCCGCGGGCCAAAGGCCGTCTGACTGCCAGCGCCGCCGAAGGCTCCCGCCAAATCCGCGGCGTTACCGCTTTGCAGCATGATCACCACAACCAGCAACAGGCATACCATGACGTGCAGGGTAACGAGCAACCAAGTAAATTTCCAACCCAACCATACCAATCCTACCGCAACAGCGAGGGCCGTGGCCCATTTTGCTTCGTTCGGCATTCTATGCTCCGCAAACCTGCTTCTCTTACATCGGGTACTTTACGATGGATGCAAATGACTGAGCGTCCAAGCTGGCGCCACCCACCAGGGCGCCGTCAATATCATCTTCGGCCATTAAAGCACTTATATTCTCGGGCTTAACGCTGCCGCCATATAGAATTCGCAATTGGGCCGCGCTTTCCGTAGTAAACTGTTCGGAAACTTGCTGCCGAATCAAACGGTGGGCGGACGCCGCAATCGCGGGTGTGGCCGTTTGACCCGTCCCTATGGCCCAAATAGGCTCGTACGCAACCAGAATACGCGAGAATTCCTCCACCGTCAACGCAGCGAGTCCCCCTGAAATCTGGCGCTTCAAGACGGCATCCGTCTCGCCCGCTTCGCGCTCCTGAGATGTCTCCCCAATGCACACTATGGGAGTAAGTCCCGCGGCTAATGCAGCCCTCGCCTTTTTCCTTACGGTGCTATCGGTTTCGCCGAAGTATTGCCTTCGCTCAGAATGGCCTACGATAACCGCGTGGCATCCCAGTTCCACAATCATAGGGGCGGAGATTTCCCCGGTAAATGCCCCCTCTTTCTCCCAATGCAGGTTCTGGGCGGCGACGGCAATTCGCGTTCCCTGAGTTGCTTCAATGACGGTCGTTAGCGCCGTAAAAGGGGGAGCGATGATAATTTCGCAATGGTTTACGCCTGCGACCTTTGGCGCAAACACGTCCATGAATGCACGTGCTTCGCTTCGCGTCTTGAACATTTTCCAATTCCCCGCAATCACCGCTTTCCTCATCATCTCTCCTTGTCACAGCACTAAATTGATCGTAGAGGGCGCCCTAATTTCGGCTTTTCCACTTCGAAGCATGGGGGAGCGATTCGCTGCTTATCCTTTATGGCGCTACATCATACCTGAGTAGATGGCTGGAAGCTGCTCCCGCTTAAAGCGTTACACTGGATGAGCTCATCTAGAAGCGGAGGGTTATTTCAGGAGAAGATCAATCATGCAGGCTATCACTTCACCATATCGAGGTATGTTGAATTTGGGAAGGCCGGCGACAGCCTCAATTGAATTGGCTGATCAACGAGTGGGAATTGGAGCTTGGGACGCTGTCAGGTGCGCGATGTTGTTCACTGTGACAATAGCGATGTCGCCGCCAGCGGGCGCGCAAGTCACCACCTCGCAATATGGAAATATGCGGACCGGCGCAAATACCGGCGAAACCGTCCTCACTCCGTCGAACGTAAACGCGAAGCAATTTGGCAAGCTTCACACTTTCGCGGTGGACGGCGATGTCTACGCGCAGCCGCTATTTCTCCCCGAGCTCGAATTTCCGAGCAAGGGAAAACATAATGCGGTGTTCATCGCCACAGAGCATGACAGTGTTTACGCGTTCGATGCGGACGACAACTCTTCCGAACCGCTATGGAAGACCGGCTTTGCGCGCGGGGATGCTGGAATCATGCCTCTTACCGCGCGCGACGTGCGCTGCCCATTTATCGCGCCGGAAGTGGGCATTACTTCTACCCCAGTGATTGACGTAATGAGCGGCACAATCTACATCCTGGCTAGGACCAGAGAGCAGGGCCGCTACCTGCAAAAATTGCACGCGCTGTCAGTCGTCACCGGCGCGGAAAAGCCGAATAGCCCGGTAACGATACAGACGTCGGTACAAGGCCGCGGCGGAGGCAGCAAATCAGGCCGCCTGGATTTCGATCCCCTGCTGGAAAACCCACGCGCCGCGCTCCTGCTTGCTAATGGGACCGTTTATCTGTCGTGGGCATCGTCCTGCGATGTGGGTCCCTATCACGGATGGGTAATATCCTACGACGCGCGAACGCTCGCGCAGGTCGCCGTTTTCAACGACTCGCCCGATGACACTCAAGGCGGAATCTGGCAGTCGGATACCGGCCTGGTGGCGGATGATGGCGGTAATGTATTCCTCGCTACGGGCAATGGCGGCTTTAATGCTGACTCGGGAGGCCGCGATTATGGCGACAGCGCTTTGAAGCTGAACGGGCGCACCCTCGCTGTGCTCGACTATTTCACGCCATTCAATCAGAAACACCTGGATAACGCGGATGACGATCTAGGCTCGGGCGGTACGGTACTGTTGCCCGATCAGGCCGGCAATCATTCCCACGAATTGGTGGTTGCGGGAAAAGGCGGAACGATTTACGTGGTGGACCGGGATCGGATGGGCCGTTTTCAAGCCGGCAGTGACAGCCAGATCGTGCAATCCCTTCCAGGCGCAGTTGGTAGCTTCTTTGCGGCGCCAGCCTGGTGGAATGGCCATCTTTATTTTCTTGGCGATGATGGCATCCTCAAGGATTTTCATGTGGATCGGGGGATGCTGTCCTCCGCGCCCGTTGCCAAGACCTTGGCGAAGCTAGGGGGTCCCGGTGCGACTCCCGAGGTTTCCGCCAATGGTTCGCGCAATGGCATTGTGTGGGTGATTGAGTCTTCAGGCAGGCGTCAGGGAATTCAGCCAGCGGTATTACACGCGTACGATGCGGGAAACATCGGTCATGAACTCTACAACAGCGAGCAAACCGCCAAGCGTGATCGTCCCGGCGTCGGTCTACATTTCGCCATTCCCACCATCGCCAATGGCCACGTCTATGTGGGCTCCAAAGACCAATTGGACATTTATGGCTTGCTTAACCCCGCCAACTAATCGGCGTGCGACCGGAATTGCGACGTTATGGCTTGTCGGTGAGGGCGGCGACGCCGGGAAGGGTGCGGCCGGCGATAAACTCGAGCGAAGCGCCACCGCCTGTGGAGATGTGGGAAATATCGGCGCTGACTCCCGCCTGATGCACAGCGGCCACGGAATCACCACCGCCAACGATGGAGATTGCGCCAGCGCGAGTGGCTTCGGCAACTGCTTTAGTCACTCCCAGCGTGCCCGCGGCAAAGGCCGGTTTCTCAAACATGCCCAACGGCCCATTCCACAAGATCGTGCGCGCACCACGGAGAGCATCGCGAAACAGTTCCACAGTTTTCGGACCGATGTCGAGGCCCATCATTTCCGCAGGCGTGTTGCGAATGTCCAGCGTTTGAGTTTGCGGCGCATCCGGTGATGTAGCTACAACGTGATCCACGGGCAGGAGGAAGGGAAATTTTCGCGCACTAACCTGCCGCAGGAAATCGCGCGCAAGGTCGAGTTTATCGTCTTCGACAAGCGAGCGGCCCACTGCAATCCCTTCGGATTTGAGGAACGTGTAAGCCATCGCGCCGCCAATCACCATGGCATCGGCAATGCGCATTAGGTTTTGCACCACTCCAATTTTGTCGGAAACTTTGGCACCCCCCAAAATCGCAACGAGTGGTCTTTCCGGACTGGTCAGAGCCCTACCCAAATATTCCAATTCGCGCTCCATCAGCAGTCCGGCTGCGGCTTGGTGAATGTGATGAGCAATACCCACCACCGAGGCGTGGGCACGATGAGCTGAGCCAAACGCGTCGCAAACAAAGAGACCATCGCATAGAGCCGCGAGCTGACGGGAAAACGCATCTTCGTTTTTTTCTTCCTCAGGATGGAACCGGACGTTCTCGAGCAACAGAACGCCGCCATTGGAAAGCGCGTGGCTCTTCGCTTCGGCTTCGGTGCCAATACAATTCGCAGCGAAGTCCACTGGTTTTCCGAGAAGCTCGGCCAGTTTCGCCGCGACAGGCGCAAGGCTGCACTTCGGATCGGGTTTCCCTTTTGGGCGGCCCAAATGCGAGGCCAGCACCAGACGTGCGCCACGCTCAATGGCGAAGCGCAGGGTGGGCAGAGTTTCCCGAATGCGCGTGTCGTCGGTGACGCGGCCATCGGCCAGCGGGACATTGAAATCCACGCGGATAAACACGCGCTTGCCAGTCAAATCCAGGTCGCGAATGGAAAGTTTGGCCATGCGTCAGTACGCTATGCTCATTTTGTCACGCGCGATGTGAGCTGATTTTCGCAACTATAGATTAGAACCCATCAGCTTGATGAGGTCGCGGCAACGGCACGAATAGCCCCACTCGTTGTCGTACCAGGCCAGCACCTTCACGCAGTTTTGTCCGACCACGCGGGTATATTCCGCATCCACGATCGCGGAATGAGGATTGCCCCGGAAATCCGCAGAGACCAATTCCTCTTCGGTGTATTCCAGAATGTCCTTCATTGGGCCTTCCGCAGCGGTTCGCATCGCTGCATTGATGGCGACGGATGTTGCAGGCTTTTCGGTGAACACAGTCAGGTCCACCACGCTTACGTCTGGCGTGGGCACGCGCATGGCGTAGCCATCCATCTTGCCCTTCAGTTCGGGAATCACCAGATGCAGCGCCTTGGCTGCGCCGGTGCTCGACGGAATCATGGAAAGCGCCGCTGCGCGCGCCCTGCGCAAATCCTTGTGCGGCAGGTCGAGCAACTTCTGATCATTGGTATAGGAATGAATCGTGGTCATGGTGCCGGCCACAATGCCAAAATTTTCCAGAATCACTTTGGCGACAGGCGCCAGGCAGTTCGTGGTGCACGAGGCGTTGGAAACCACATTCTGCCTCGCCGGATCGTAGGTCTTGTCGTTCACGCCCAGCACAATGGTGTGGTCGGGATCGGTGGCCGGAGCGGAAATGATGACCTTCTTCACCGTGCCGCGAATGTGCTTTCGAGCGTCCGAGCCGTTGGTGAAGAGACCGGTGGATTCCACCACGATTTGCACGCCGGTCGAGCTCCAGTCCAGCTCGGCGGGATCCTTCACCTTAAAAACCTTAAAGGCCTTCCCATCCACCGCAATGGAATCGCCATCATGAGTAACGTGATTGGAAAGATTTCCGAGGATCGAATCGTATTTCAAAAGGTGGGCCAGCGTGCGCGGATCGGAAATATCGTTCACCGCGGTAATTTCAATATCCGGATGCCCCAGCGCGGCGCGAAAAATATTTCGTCCGATACGTCCAAAACCATTGATCCCGACCTTGATCGGCATGATTCCCCCGTTGGTATTCCTGTGGTTCCGCTCTTGCACGCGGCGGAAAAACTTGCGGACAGATGCTAGGGCGCGCCGCGAAAAAAGTCAACGCGACTCATCGAACCCCCAGAAATCCCACTTGGTGTGATTGAGCCATGTCATGGTGAGTGAACTCGCGGAGCCCATCTTAGGGAAACTGCTCCACGCGGGTTACCTTGCTATTCAGAAATGTTACGAATACGGTCTTGCCGGGAGGACGTCCGTAGATCCAGTCTTCGGTCTCGCTGCCATCGTCCGAGGCTTGGCGGATTTTTTGATCGGGTCTGCCCATCGCGGCAATTACCATGTCGGTATTCATTCCCACCAATGCGCGGCGCTCTTTTATAGCATTGCGAAATAAAGGAGGAAGCGTATCAACCCAGTTCACCGCAGCGGAATGCTGGTCGTCGAAGCTCAGAAATACAGAAAGATCCCGCTTCAAATCGTCAGCGCTCATATCTGGCAAGGGTTGGCCATAATCGAGCACCAGCGTTGCTCCACGTCCTCCGGATGAAGGGAATGGCGCATTCTGCTGGACTGGTATAGATGATGGATCGGGTGCAGGGGAAGGCGACGGGACAGGGTTCTGCTGCGGTCCCGGGCCTTCATCCGGTCCTGAAGGCTGCCCTGAGCCAGGCCCCTGCCCGGGGCCTGGAAGCGGACCGGGTCCTTGTCCCGTAGTGGGGCCGCCAGTGCCCCCAATTCCTCCATGCAAATGCTGGAGCAGCCGAAGGCGATGCCTGGCGCCACCATTAATTTCAATTACGATTTCGTTCTGGCCAAATCGCACATCGGTAATCTGGACGGTATCGCCCGGATTCGCGGCGCGGCCAGATCCGGCAAGCGCGCGTGCTAATTTGTTTTCATCCAACGGAGCACGCGGAAGGTACGCAAATCCTTTCTGCTCGGCTGGCAAAGGGCGCACGACGCGCGCGAATTCTTTATCTATGAAGCGAACAATTTCAAGGCGTTCGTGCAGTTGCAATGGACTCTGCTGGGTATCGCCATGCCCAGTAACGCTAAGAAAAATTTCGGATAAGGTCGGCACAGTGATTCCCGACGGGATGGCATTGGCGTCCGAGCGAAGCGGAGCCGCGCCATGGGGAACATCAGACGGCGAAGACGCCAGGAAGAGGGCCAGCGCAAAATAGGACCAACGCCACATCTGAGTTGTATTTTAATCCTTTTTGCGGTTTGCGGGAACCGTCTTACTCTTAACGCCACCATTCGCATGTCCTAACGTTACGGCAGCTCCCTGGTGGTCAATCGAAAATGGAAGCGGCTCCCCGCCGGATTCGATGACCGCCCGCTCTACCGATTTCCGAGCATCCGGTTGGATCAATAGCACCACACACCCCCCGCCTCCAGCTCCGCAGACCTTTCCCGCGGCAGCTCCGGCACGGAGAGATGCGGAAATTATTCCGTCAACTGTAGGCGTGGAAATAGTGGGAAGGTTCCGGCGGCGGAAATTCCACTCGCTGCGTATCAGGCGGCCTGTTTCGTCCCACTTCCCCCCTTCCAGGGCGGCGCGGAGAGCTTGGGCAATTGCGGAAATCTCGGCCAGATTGCGGCGGATCCGGCGGTTGCCATTCAAGTGCTCCTGATAGACCTTCCAGTTATTAATGCCCGACCGGCGAGGCTTGCCGGTATAACACAGCAGCAGGCGCTGTTCGAGTTCCCGCAAATTCACGCGGAGCGGCTCATAGCGTTCGCTGCCGGGTTCGAGAATGACGGCCATCGCGCCGCCAAATGCCGGGGGGTAGTGGTCCTGCGTACCTGTGGGCACTCCGAGGACGATGGCTTCCACATCGCGGCTCAGATGAATCCAGCGCTCGCGGCTGAGTCCGGCATCAGTCAGCTTATCAAGCGCGGCGCAAATCGCTACGGCGAGCGCGCTCGAGCCGCCCAATCCTGCACCGGCGGGAGCTTCGGAATCGGTGGTGACGGTGAGGCCAACATTCGGCTTGAAATAGCGAACCAAGTGAACGAGCAGCGGAAGTTTGTATGTCGCCGCATTCGTCAATTGTCGAAACGAAGCAAACCCTTCCGAGCGGCGAGTATCGAGTGAACGCAGTACGATGGCGCGGTCTTTTCGAGTGTCAATTTGACAGCGGGCATAACGCGTGATGGCGCAATTCACCGTCACCGCGCCTTCGTGAAAAAGATAGAGCGGCCAAATATCGAGCGTCCCTCCGGCGAGGTCAATGCGAGTGGGAGCGCGGCTATTAATCTGAAGATTCTTACTATGGGCCAGCGGCGACTGCCTTCTTGCGCGCATTCGCGCGAAATTTACAGATCCCGATAGGCCTGCACATTAAAGAATGGAGCAAACGCATTGATGAGCGCAACGCGGAAAGCGTCCTGCCGGGTGATGATATTGTTCGTCAGCACGCCCCAGGTTCCCTCGGCATTGCGAATCCCTTCACCGCTCGCGAAAGCGTCAATGGCTGCGGCAAGCTCTACGCCTTCATCTACCACCTGGCGAGCCAAGGTCTCTGGAAGCAGCAATGAGCCAGACTGTCCGTAGGCGCTTTGTCCTCTTGCATCCATCACAAACGCCCAATTTTGGAGAAAAACCCGGCGGCAATTTTCGGCCGTGATGACGTCCACGCCGCCTTCCATGCCCACGAAATACCCGCATGGCCTGTCAAGCGGCACTCTTTCCACCAGCGCCTCCGCGCGAAACCGCGCGCCTTTCATCATTTCTTCGCGGCTCAACGGCGTGTGGCGTACTCCGCTGGGAACGTCCATTTCCAGACCTTCGAAATGCGCGGCCGGGTCGAGCATGGGGCCGATGACTGCAAGCGTCTCTCGGAGCGCCATCAACTTTGGACGACGCTTGCTTGCAAGCGCTACATAGATTGTTCCCATCGAACCTAATCTGATCCCAACATCACAGCGAGCCTGAGAAATCGTCCAGAGCGGCGGCCATCCGCCGCAGACCTTCGCTCACAATTGCTGTTTCACCTCCGAAGCCAAGCCGGAAGTGGTCAGGCATTTCGAAAAACTTCCCAGGAACAACGGAAGTTTCATATTTTTCGCGAAGCAGAATACAGAAATCATCCACTGACCCTGAGAGGAGACGAGGAAAAACTATCGTCCCCGCCGGCGGCCGGACGCTTTGAAGATCGGCACGCGAATCCAAAAAACGGTCAACAAGTGCGCGGTTTGTGGCAACGTGGTCGCGTGCCCAATTCCCTATTTCATTCAGATGGTCCAAGGCAATAACGCTGATGCGCTCCGCGGCATGGGCGGGAATAACACCGAATAAATCGTTGAGGCGCCACATGCGTAAGGCCAGCGGCGCGGGCGCCAAAATCCAGCCACAGCGGAGGCCGGAAAGTCCATAGGCCTTGGTGAGGCTGCTGGTAACGATAAAATTATCGCCAAGATGGAATGCGGAGGGCGAAGAATCAAAGAGCGTCTCTCTGTACACCTCGTCAACCAAAACATAAGTGCCCGCCCGCACCGCTATCTCGCCGATTTGGCGAAGTACAACATCCGACGTCAGCACCCCAGAAGGATTGTGAAGATTGGTAAGCACGATGAGGCGGGTGCGCTCGTTCATCGCGCGCTTCACATCTTCCGCGATAACCCGGAAGCCGGATTCGAAGGTGCGAGGGAACCGGCGCACCCGCGCGCCCAGGTATTCGGCGGCCAGGAGGATTGGCTCGTAGCCCGGATGCTCTGCTAATAATTCATCGCCTGGCTCCAGGATCGCGGCCATCGCGAGGTGATTGGCCATTGAAGTGCCAGTGGCGGCAACTACGCACTCTATGGGAACGCCTGCTCGGCGCGCCAGACGATCTTGCAATGGGGCGTAACCATATTCGCTGGGACCGGATATTTCGATGTCTTCGAGGCGCACTGGCAGTCTGGAGAGCGGCAGTTTCAGAATGTCACTGGCCGCCAGGGAGAAGCGAGCGGAAGAACACGTCTTCGCCCATTCCAAATAAGCCGATCTCAGTTCAGCACGCGAAGATCTCACGATACACGCTCCGCAGTGCGATTGAATTTGCGCCAAAGGAAATATGCGGGAATCCCAGCGGTCAGAATTCCGAAGCCAATCGCGGTATTGAGAGGGAACTTGTACGCCGTATTCAACACAACCAGCCCCGATACCGCGATGAAAGCAATGGTGGTGACGGGATGGCCGGGAACGCGCCAGCCGGATTCCGCGGAACGGGCCAGGCGGAAGGCCCGACGTCGAAACACGAAAATGCACGCCGCCGTCAAACCAAAGAACAGGAAATCCATCGAGACGACATAGCTGAGGATCTGATCGTAACGGCCGGAAAAGGTAATCACGATGGTCCAAACTCCCTGAAGAGCTATTGCCACCACCGGAACGCGAGTTCGAGGATGCACCCAGGCCATACTCCGAAAGAAAAGCCCGTCCTCAGCCATGGCGAAGTAAACACGCGGCGCGGTAAGAATCGACTGGCTGAGAAAACCCAGCGCCGATACGACAATGGCCGCGGCCATGAGAGCCTCACCAGTATGCCCAAAGGCGAGGTGCATGATAGTCGAGGCAGGGGTGGTTGTGCTGGCAAGGCCGGCCGGGCCAAGCGCGCGAACACACACCCAGTTTACACAGAGATAAAGCACCACGACCCCACAAACGCCCAGCACAAGGCTTCGCGGCAAATTTCTCTTGGAATCCCGGACCTCTTCCGCAATGAAATTGGTCGTCTGCCAACCCGCAAAGGCGAAGAGTACTGGCACCATGGCCGCGCCGAAGGAAAAGACCGAATCCTTTGGATGCATTACGGGCGCTATGGCGGGCTGGCCGCCGTGAAAAGCAAACCACGCCCCGCCGGCGATGAAAGCAGTCAGCGCCGCTATATTGAGGGACATTAGAGCACTCTGCACCGCACCGCCCGGCCGAATCCCCAGGCAATTCACGATGGTGAATAGGCCCAGAGCCAGGGAAGCGACGAGGGCGTCAGAGAATTGCAAGTGGCAAAGCTCTCGCAGGTAATGGGCGAAGATGATGGCAACCGCGGCCATGCCGCCGGTTTGGATGACAAATAACAGTACCCATCCGTACAAAAACGCGAGCGCCGGATATCCGGCTTCGCGGAGATAAGCATACTGGCCTCCGACGGCCGGAAGGCGTGCCGCAAGCTCGGCGTAAATGAAGGCCCCAGCCAGCGCGATCACACCACCGGCGGCCCATGCCAAAAGGATCAGCCTTTGCGAATGTACATTTTGAGCGACAACATAGGGGTTGATAAAAATGCCGGCGCCGATGATGCCGCCCATGACGATCATCGTCGTGCTGAACAGGCCGAGCTTCGCGGCAAGGCGAAGCGGAGCAGGTTCGGAGCTTTGTGAAAATGAGACCGGATTCATCTGCGGTGGGAATGGAGCGGCCGAGGGGACTCGAACCCCCGCCTACAGCTTGGCAAGCTGTCGTACTACCCCTATACTACGGCCGCAAAACGGAACATCTTTTATAACACGAGCAAATAAGCGCGGCAAGCGGAAGCACGCGATTTCGGCGTTCATTTCAAAAATTTAATCCACTTCGGTAACACGCGTGGAGCGAATGATTGGAGATTTTTTCTGGCGGTCGGCGAAGCGCACGGCTCGTTCTCGGTCTATGTACACGCGTGCGAATTTCTCGCCATCATGATAATAGACGGTGACCTGCCAATGGCGGTGCTTGCGACGCTTGTCGCGACTCTCCGGCGGAGCTTTCTTGGAAGTGCTACGAACTGCCATGCCTAAACTATGACAACATCAAGGCTTTCTTGCAAGTTCCGCATACTCGCAATGTCCCACAGCAGACGAACCCTCGGCTCATTGGAACTTTCCTCTTCCGGCCCACGTAATATCCAGTGAGCCCCAAAGGGACGTGATGACCATTAACGTGAAAGATACAGAAAAAATAAGAGACGGCCGCGGACACGCACCGGAAGTTTTTCGCGAATTTAAAGCGCTATTATCCGGTGGCGCCGCGATAAGCAGCGACCCAAAGCGTCCTGATATTTATGAGTTGCAGCGCGGGAACGAGATTTTCTACTTCTACCTCTCGCCCATTACTGGCGAAGTGCTGCTGCTGGCGGTTTGGGAGCCGGGACACGGGTCAAGAGCAGCAATCCTGGAAGTCGCAATCAGTGCGCGGCCGGGATGCTTGGCGCGGCCATAACCACATCCGCCGCGGAAAAATTCAGCTCATCGTAAATCTGTTTTCCCATCTTGAATATGCTCGTCCCCGCATTTACGTGGGCATAAACATAATCCCCATCAGGCTGAGAAATCACAACGTGCAATGCTTGGCCGGATTTCGGGGTAAGCGTCGCTTCAATCTCCGGTTTCGACAGACTGGCGGCGATCGCGGCCGACGGACGGTCCAATATTTCTGTGGCGCGGGCATTTAACAGCGGAAGCAGAAATTTCCAAGTCATGGCTTCCTTGCGTGCCTGGGCCGCGGGCTGCTCAATAATCCAGTTGCCTCCCTTGTTCAAGCACACAAGCGTTTGATTGGCGTTGCGAATTTCCACCTTCGTCAATTCCGATTCGGCGACATGCAGCAGTTTCTTGTCCCGCAATTCCTGCATCCCCACGTCAAGCTTGTTATACAAATCACCGTGAATCAGAAAGACCATCTGACGGGACGTATCCTGCGCGTAATAGTCACCGCCGCTCTTCTTGCCAATCAGCAACTGGTACGATTTCCCGGTCTTGTCCTTGGCTGTAAATGTAATTGAGGGATTATTCAAGCCGTACTTGCCCAAATCATCGACCTTCTCACTGGTCACGGCACCGATGCGGTTGGTCTCAATCTGGGAAAGCAGAGCCAGCACTTGGGAGTCGTCCCCATAGAAACTTTGCGGCCTTTCCAGATGCCACTCGTCGTCCTGTTTGGAGAGAACAAAATCGCCTTGGGCATTTCTAATTTCAAATGACGTTATATCCGGGCTGCGATAATCCAGGATGGCGTTGTCGCGCAAATCCTGCAAGCCCTTATCCGCGTTAGTCAGCAAGGATGACGAAAAGAGATAAATGTCAGGAGCGCCGTCAACGAGAGCATATACATCTGTGCCATTGAAATCTTTTGCACCCAGGCTAATGCGATGCTGCGAGCCGTTCTTGAGCTTCACATGAAGAGTTATGGCTGGCTGGGCAAGACCGTAGGTTGCGAGGCCACTTGGCTGGGTGGAAAATTTCCGTTCCACCATGGCAGAGGAGAGGCTCGCAATTAAGCTCTCGATGACTGAACGATCGGCGCGAGAGTTTACCGGCTGGGTAATTTGCCAACCATTTCCCTGGCGCTCGACGAGCACGTCTTCTCCCTGGCGTTGCACATTTACGGACGTTATATCGTCGGCATTAAATGAAAAGACCGGCTTCAAAACCTCGGAAGAGGATGCTTCTTTGTGAGGGTGCTTTATTTCAAAATACCAGGTGAGACCGCCCGCAATCACCGCCAGCAACAGCAGGAGGATGGTGCTTTTCTTCATTCCGACTCTCCTAGCGCCGCTTCCACCAGATATAAATACCGGTCAGGATGACAATGCCGGGCAGGAGCAGTACGGTAAACCATTGCAGACTGCGTTGTTGAGCTTCGGTTAGGTCCACTCGCCGATTTTGCGGATTCCGGGGACGAATCGAAATTAAATTTTCATCCTGGGCAAGCCAGTTGATGATATTGTAGAAAAGATCTCCGTTGCGGGCCATGCGCGACCATTGATCGCTGGCAAAATCGGAGTCGCCAATCACAACCAGCCGGGCATCCTTGCCGTTCTGATTCATTTCCGCTGTCACGCCCAGAGAAAGAGGGCCACGCATGTCTGTCGCGGGATCAAACTTAACTTCGTTGTTAGTAATTTTATCCACGGCGAAGCTGGCCTGCGAAGTCTTCAGAAGTTCCACCGGAGACATATCGGTCTTGGACTTGTCCGCGATGGAAACCGTGCGCGCCATGGGGAAAAAGGTCATGGCGCGTTGGAAATTCTTGGTGATAGGGCTGTCGCCATAATCCACAACGAGCGGCGCAGCCGGTCCTATTCCAAACAGGCGTCCAACCCCACTCGCATCCACCGCGATATTGTCAGGCGCACTAATGTTCCACTCGGTGAATATGGGTTCCAGCTTGGGGTCGGTTTGCGGATCAATCATCAGCAAGGCTTTGCCACTATTGTCGAGGTATTGCTGAATCATGGTAACTTCCTGCGGAAAGAGCGGCTGGACGGGCCCAGCATCCACCAGCACGCTGCAATCGGTTGGCACGGTGCCCGCACTAACCAGATTCACCACCTTGGTCTGATATCCTTCCTTGACCAATTCACCGGTAACGGTGCTGTAACTGGCGTTTTCACCGGAAATGGACTTCTCGCTGTGTCCTTCGACAAAACAAATCGTCTTAACCGAATCGCGGGTAAGTTTGAGGATTGCGCCAGTGACATCCTGCTCATCCTTGCCGTCGAGACGCTGGTTACGCACACCAACGACTGCCACCGCTTGCCCGATGCTATCAATGCCATACTGCTTGGCGAGTTCGGGATGTTCCTGGGGATCCACCACGTGGTAGTGGATGTGCGGGCTTAGATTCGAATACTCCGCCATCAGATCATTTAATGATTGGTCCGGAGTCTTCACAAAGCTGTAGACATCCACATCGGTTTTCAAGCCGCCGGCAATTTTCCTGGTCTGATCGGAAAGGGTGTAGAGCTTCTCGCTGGTGAGGTCATAGCGCTTGTGATGCCGGTATCCCAGAAAATTGATGATGCCGAGAATAGCCAGGACGACCACAACAAGGACGCCCGTGTTGGTTCCCAACTTTGAAGAACGGCGCGAAAAAAAGCTCACGATACTGCGGAAGAGCGCCACGATGGAGATGAGTAGCAGCGCCGCTCCGGCGACCAGCAATACTTTGACGAGCGTGGAGAATATACCCTCCACCGAATAACGAAGCCCGGCCGCCAGCAGCAGCACCGCACCCGTCCAGCCAACAGTGCGGAAGATTTCGTTGCGGTTCAAAGCCATGCGTTTCTCCTTGGATAGCGGCGAGGCGGCTCAGGCGCGGCGCCAGCGCATGGAATCGAGCGACCGCACCGTGAGGAAAAGAGCGAACACGATAAGACTCGCATAGAAGATCAAACTGGAAGTGTCAATCACGCCACGCGAAAAATCATCGTAGTGGCGGACGATGGAAAGATATTGCAGAACCTCCCCCTTGGCGGTTCCGCCACCTTGTTGTCCCCAGTCCAGCACCCACAAAATCAGGAAAATGGCGAAGGTTAAAAACGCGGAGACGATCTGGTTCTCCGTGAGCGAAGAGATAAATGATCCGATGGCCAGCAGCACAGCACCCAGCAGCAAGACGCCCAAATAACCGGCAAAGATGAGTTTCAGAGGGGCCCTGGGATCGCTGTGTTCGAACATATACATCTGGCACAGGATGGTAGGAAGCAGCATGATCAGAAAAAGCGTCAGCGATCCCAGATATTTTCCAAGCACGATACGCGTATCCGAAACTGGCGAGGTCATTAGCAATTCCATCGTGCCGCGCTTCCGTTCTTCGGCGTAAACGCCCATGGTCAGCATCGGGACCATAAACAGCAGCAGACTGCTTAAGACACCGAGAAAAGCGCGCAACACCGTTCCCGGCACGTCAAAATTCGCCGACGAACCGTAGCGCATTCCCTGCATCATTTGCTCAATGGACTGCTGGATGACGATGTCAAGAATGCGGTTAAAAAACCAGCCGCTCAAAATCAGAAACAAGCCAACCACAACCCAGGCAATGGGGGAGACGAAATAATGATTCATCTCCTTGCGATATATGGCGTAGAGGGTTTGCATCCTTTGTTTTCCCCTGTAGTCCGCTTTTAAGCGGCCGGCTTGTGAGCCGGATCTTCGGTGGTAAGTTCCAGGAAAATTTCCTCAAGGCTCAGGCTGGCGCCGCGCAATTCATACAATCCCAAGCCCCGACCAACGATTCGAGCTGCGATTTCGCCCCGCAGGTCCTTGCCAGGGGCAGTTTCCACGGTTACCGCTACACGCCCCGAAGAACCAATTGCTTCTGTGCTCGACATATGCAAGCCGGCAATGTCTCCCAGGGCCTCGCGAACCTGAGCTTCCGAACCCGCAATCTCGAGTCGCACGCGCTCGCCGCCGCGAGTCTGAGCCATTAGATTTTGCGGCGTGTCCACCGCCGCAATGCGGCCCTTGTTAATGATTACCACCCGATCGCAGGTCATGCTGACTTCGGGAAGAATGTGGCTGGAAAGCACGATGGTATGGGTGCCTGCGAGGCTCTTGATCAAATGGCGCACTTCGATGATTTGCTTGGGATCAAGTCCCACGGTGGGCTCATCAAGAATGATCACTTCCGGGTCGTGGACCATTGCCTGAGCCAACCCCACGCGCTGTTTATAGCCGCGGGAGAGCCGCTTGATAATCTCGTTGCGCTTGTCGGTAATATTGGTCTTCTGTAACGCATCATCAACGCGAGCGGCGCGCTTTTCGGGCGGCACATCTTTAATACGGGCGACAAAGTCCAGATACTCAACCACCGTCATATCCGTGTACAAGGGCGGGTTTTCGGGCAGATATCCGATTCGGCGGCGAACATCGAGCGATTGTTCGAACACATCAAAGCCCGCGATGCGCGCCGTACCGCTGGTGGCGGGCATAAAGCCCGTCAAAATGCGCATGGTCGTTGTCTTGCCAGCGCCGTTGGGCCCAAGGAAACCGAGTATCTCGCCCTTATTCACCGTGAACGAGACATGATCCACGGCTTTGACTGCGCCGAATGATTTGGTCAATTCCCGCACTTCAATCACGGCAGATTTTCCTCCAGGACAGGCTTCGCGTATGGCATGCTAAAAATTCGTCAAAATCCACACAGTGGAATGTGAACCACAAGAGGGATACGTTCGTTTAGACGAACCCAAAACACTTTAGTTATACAAGAAAAGTGCTGATTTGCAAAGCATGTGAACTGCTATTCATTCGTCTCGTAGAATCTGTGGAGATCGTCCAACCCCAAGCAGTTCCTGATAGACGCTGATCAACTTCTTCCCCTCCTCCTCCCAGTTGAAACGCTCGCGCACGGCGCGGCGCCCTCTTTCCCCCATTGCGCGGCGTTCTTCCGGGTGATCGCAAAGATAGCGGATTGCCGCGGCAATTTCCATCGGATTCTGCGGGTCAACACAAATGCCGCAGCCCGCCGATTCGATAATTTCTCGCCAGAGGGGAAAATTCGAGGCGATAACCGGCAACCCCGCGGCCATGTATTCAAAGAGTTTGAGGGGAAGTCCCACCAGAAAATGGGGCAGTGGCAGGACGCACACCATCCCTGCGTCAACCGTGGCCAGGAGATCGGGCACTTGCCGGTAATCAACCCATCCCAGGAAGTCCGTTTTCTGAAAACCGTCTTCAGCCCGCACGTCACGCTCATAGCGCTCCGATTCAAATTTCCCGCATAGCACCAGCCGAGCATTCATGGTGTCGCTTAGCGATCCCATCGCCTGAACGAGTTCCGAAATACCACGGACAGCAGTGAGGCAGCCTATGTAGGCACAGCGAAATTCCGGGTGAGGTTGCGGGCGTTTTCCAGAGGAAGCGAACTGCGCAAGGCGAGGATAATTCCTGAGAACAATCACCCTTTTGCAATGGTTAAACTTCGCGGCGATCCCGTCGGTGGCTGGGAGGATGGCCTCGAACGAGCGGGAAAGGAGCTTTTCCACAACATCGGAAATAAATGCCAATGGATAGCGGATCGTTCGGGGCACATAGTCCTTTATCAGAATATCTTCATGCAAGTCTTCATGGACGTCATAAACCACCTTCTTACCGAACACTTTCAGCATAAATCCCAACGGGACCAGCTCGGGGTCCTGCAAATGATATACGTCGGCTTTTTCGGCTAACGCCACTCGCCAAATGCGCCCCTGTATAAGTAACCTTTCCCAACGGTTCACCGGAGGCGAAACCGCTCGAATTTGCACGCCCGAGGCACAAACGCACTCCGCGTGAGGAACGACTATGGTGACCTCATAGCCCGCCGCGACGAGAGTCTTCGCTTCCTTGTGGTACACCCGAACATCGAACGGGGGGTGCGCCGACGTGAGAAAACAAACTCTTTTTTGCAAAGTAGGGACGTTACTCCCTGTGAAGGAGTTCCGTTCCCTAGAGTGCATTTTCGAGGTTGATCGGAGATCGCGAGCGCTCAGCAATTACAGAGGATTGGTTCTCGAAAAACCATGCAATCAGAAAAATCAAGATGGCCCCGTTGGAGGCCAAAATCTGCGGCAAAGCAGTAGAATGCAGAAACAGAAAAGTCACAGTCAGAAAGGCATAAACCGCCATGGTCGTCACGGTTTTTCGGCGCCGAATGACCCAGATATGCAGGGCCTGCATTATGAAACCAGCAAGAACGCTGCCGATTAAAACGCCACCCATGCCGAAATCAGCATTCAGGTCCCCAATAAAAGCCGCGTTCGCGGTGATGGACTCGATCCCATTAGGATAGAGAAACTGTCCCACAACATTCGGCGTATCGACATGCTTCATTTGCAAAAGGGCCGAAAGCATTCCAATGGAAGCACCGTGTAGGTGTCCCATTTGTGCGGGAAAAAACTCGAAATAGCCATAAACCATTTCCGCCGGGATATGAAATAGTCGATCCCCAATAGCTTGGAGCACATCACCGATCTGCCCGAGGTCCAAATTGGTACCAACGTATGCCCACGTAGCCACCAATACGGGAAAAAGAAGAATAATCACAAAAAACGTGGCCATAGCCCGTCGGCTAAGGTGCCCGTGCTTATAGTAATAAAAGAAGAATGCGACCATTAGAAAAATAATCGCGACAGGTCCTTTCGCTATGGTGAGCGCGGCGTAAAGGACTCCGGCGATCAATACAATGATCGACCGCCACAGCCATTTCGCCCGCCGCGTAACAAGATACGCACCAATCGAAACCATTATCAGATAGGGATATAGCACAGCGCGAAGGACGGAATAAATGTAGAGGAATGGTGAATTTAAAAGCTTAAATGATTCCTCACGCAGGACTGCCGCCGCGAAGGCATCTCCTGGATTAGCTATTAGATAGAAGAGGGGTACAGCTTTTACCTCCCACAGATACAGCAGGGTCATCACCAGAGCGAACACGAAAAATCGCACAAAAACCTTCGAGAAGCGTTGGGTTACCTGCGGTGCAATGAGAGGAGCGCAAAAGAAATCCTCCACCTCGGAAAGGCGAAACGACAACACCCGACTGGCGAGACCCCACCCAATAGGCACCGTGATTATGACGCTTTCGACGGCGAACAGGAATACGCGACGGTACGGGCCGTCATTCTCAGAATAAACATAGAACGCGGGCCACAAGATCGTAACCAGATAGGTGACATACCAAAAGCTCGGAATTGTGCCTCGGTGAAAGCTGAAGGGGCGACAGGAAGGCCACGCCAGAGCGAGTGAGCAGAGCAACGCCGCACAGGATATCCAGGCGATCGCCGGGCCAATATTCGTCCATGCAATCACGAACGTGAAAATCATGGCGCTAATCCAGGCGAGACCTTCCCACAGATTCCGACGATTATGCGTCTGGATTAATCCTAGAGTGGGCCCGTTCATTCGCAAACGTCCATGTTAAACTTTGCCGATGCAAACCGCCATTGGCCTAATGCGCTCGGTCTCCCTGCTCATCTTATGACAAACCCGTTTCCTGCTAATGCCGGCTCGTTTTCAACAGCCGCTGAAGCAGCATTCGGTCCTCAAGCCAAGCGGTATGCCTTGCGTGAAATTGCCCGTCGCGCTGGGGTAACTGCTGAATTCTTTGCTACCTGGCGGATCGAGACATCGCATGATGCAACAATCGTCCATATAGGCAGCGATTCCGGCCGGGTTATAAGCTTCCCTGCGGCTCCTCAAGAATTCTGGAACGAATTGACGGCGGGAAAATTCCGTATCGGCCAGCCACTGTGGCCGCTTGGTCGGCCTGATCAAACTGGAGCCGCACAGGTTCCGCGTCCTATCGTGCCGTTCGTACCGGAAACTGTCACGGGAGACGAACAACCACTCTTTGCCATCCGGAACAGCAAATTCGCTGTGTGTAATCTCGACTTGTTGCTCTCGACCCTGCTCACCCTAAGCCGCTTCGAAGAAACACTTTCCGGCCAGCGGGATTTCTACGGCCGCTTCCCAGCCACGGAGGGCGTGGCCTTTCGGGAGGGCTTTCTTGGACGGCCCATCGTGGACGAATATGGCCTGGCTTTGCAGCAAACCCTCGAAGCGTTACTCCCAGGGTGGAAGCCGCTGCCCCGCTTTTTACGAGCAATGGTAACGCATGACGTGGACAACGTCGGCTTGCCATTCAGTTTTCGGCCAACGGTGGGACATGTCGCAAGACGCTGGAATCCGTCCGCCGCTCTCCGAGATCTCGCCGCAACTGTCAGCCCTCTCGACCCCGCTTACCTCCATGCTGTCCGTCGAGTGGTAACCACTGCATCCCGCCGAGGATTGAAATCATCAGTTTTCTGGAAAGCCGGACCGAGTGGCCCTATGGACAGCGGGTATGACTTGCGCCATCCGAAAATTCGCCGGACGATTGAGTGGCTAGCCGATCGCGGCGTTGAACAAGGCGTACACCCCGGCTTTGAGACATTTCGGCATCCGGAGAAACTTCGTGCAGAAGTGAATCTCGTTCGCGAGGCGGTCGGCGACCAGGTTGTCGGCGGCCGACAGCATTACCTGCGCTGGTGCCCTGATACCTGGGCTCAATGGGAAGATTGCGGCCTGGCATACGACAGTAGTGTGGGATTTGCGGATCATGTCGGTTTCCGCGCTGGTACGTGTCATCCCTACCGGCCATGGTCGCTTTCCGAGGGCCGTGAGCTAAACATAATCGAAATTCCCCTGATTGCCATGGAGGTGACCCTTACGGGCTACATGGATCTCGGCGTTAACAAGAGCGTTCAGATCGTGAAAGACCTAGTGGATAAATGCCGCCTAATGGGGGGAGTTTTCACTTTTCTGTATCACAATGACAGCATTCTCGATTTGCGCTACGATGGTCTTTACGAACGGGTACTCGATCAGATCACGGGGACGGAGGCTTTTGACTGGCGGTCCGTCCGAACGTATTGCCTTATTAACGGAAAATCGAAAACAACTGAGTTGGAAACGGCCTAGTGATTGACATTCTGACGAGATTTAAAACCGTCACGTTTCCCTTCAAGTACCAGGGGACTCAAGGCCACGCCCCTAGCCAGGCTAACTCAGACGGAGAACAATGGCTGGTTGCGGACCGAACAAACATTGATTTATTCTTTGGCGCGGATCGTAGTAGACACCGTCCGTTCATCAGATTCTGGAAAGCTGGCTGCTTGGGGCTCTTCATGGTAAGAGACGGGAATTGGATTTTCTGTGGCTGGAGCGGAATGCCCGGCAGTCGTTTCCCTAGCTATTTGCCGCAGAACATCTTAAAAAGAGGCGGTTACTGGACGTTTGGTGTACACACGAGGGAGGAGTTTCGTGGCAAGGGCTACTACAAGCAAGGAATGCTGCGTCTTGCCCATCTCATTCAGCAGAGGGATCCTGAAGGTACAGTGTATAGTGACACCAATCCTAGCAATGCCGCCGTTCGGCATGCTCTTCCCTCTATAGGTTTTAAACCATGCGGCGTCATCATTACCTATAAATTATGGGTACCTCGCGTCGGACATTGGGCCCTGTGGGGCAAATGGTTGCGCAACGAACCGCATCCTTCTGGTATTACTTTACCTACGCTCTCCAATCCAACGGGCGAATCGCCGCTGAAGCACAAAGAGCCCTGAGACATCTATTGCGCACGCCAGTCGCGTCATCGACCTGTCATCCGATGCAAACACATGCAAAAACGACAGAGTACCTCCGTGATAGCCATGGCAGCCAGATAGCCCGCCTAGAGCGAATCCTCGCCGTGGGCTTAGGCTCTGTATCTTTCGCCGAATCGCATGGCTTCAAGACCTATGACATTGGAGACGCGAAAGGCACTCCGATTGTGTTGTGGACGTTTACAAGAAACAGTCCGCTCAGCCGCCTCGTGCGTTTAGCCATTTATGGGAGCCTCTATCTCGCTCCTTTCGCCTCGCGAAGACTCTTGGGAGTAAGGCCTGAGATCTACCCTCTTGGCGTAGCCATGTTATCCTGCGCATATACATGTCTAGCGGAGGTGACCTCGGAAACAGTGTGGAAAGATCGTGCTAGGTCGTTGCTGGAATGGCTGACTCAAAATACAATTCCGGCACCTTGCGGTGAGACGTGGGGCGTCCCGTTCCGCTGGTTCGGCTACGGCGGCGTAATGCCAGTTACGATTGGCGCCGCCCACGGAAACGTATGGACGGCCAATGCATTTTACTCTTATTACCAACTCACCAAGGACCCCTGGGCTCTCGCCCATTCGATTCGCGCTTGTGAATATTTAGTATATTGCCTCAATTCAACACAGCATCCGTCGGGCAGCCAATCGGTGAGTTACACGGTACTCGACAATTCTCAATGCATTAATATAAATGCGGAAATTGCGAGCGTTTTAATTCGGCTCGGCCGGCATATTAGCCATGAGGATTTCATTAAGTTGGGAAATGGAACGCTGCACTTTACGCTCGAGACCCAAAATCCCGATGGAAGCTGGGGTTACGATATGCCGCTTCCGGATCGTCCATGGGCGCCGAATATAGATGGCTTTCATACTGGAATGGTACTGAGCGCCCTGGCAGCATTGGTGCCTGTCGTCCAAACTACCGATCCAGAACTGGCCCTCCAATGCTCTAGCGCTCTAAATAAAGGCGCAAGGTTCTACTTGGATAATCTTTTCACTCCTGACGGTCAGCCCATGTATGCGGTCAAGAAACGCTATCCTCTCGATCCGTATTCCTGCGGACAGGCCATGATTACCCTCATCGATTTATGCGATGAGAATAGTATTGACAAAGGGATTCGCGGCCGCATGGAGAGCTTGCTTCATCAGGTGGCCGATCAGACCATTCGGCTGATGTTGGAGCCTGACGGGAGTTTTCTGACGGCCAGATATCCTTTTCGGAAGATCCGACTGAAATCGCTACGCTGTGCCCAAGCGGTACTTTGCCTTGCCTTCATACGATACAGTCAGTTTCTCCTGAACCGTCTGAATGTTGGATCTTCACCTAAGGTCGCGGTGAAATCGTGAGCGCCGCCGACTTCCCCAGTTTTTCCAGAGCGTTTCTCCAGCGCTTGCGCGGCAGTAAGTTCGGCCGCCACGTCGCGATCATCACAGGTGGGACTGTCATAGGCCGTACAATCACGGCTCTGGCATCGCCCTTGCTTTCTCGAATATATACGCCATCCGATTTCGGTGTGCTGTCTGTATTTTTCTCGACTACTACAATGCTGGTAATAATCGGGGCCTTCAACTACGAAGCGGCGATACCTTTACCGAAAGAAGACGAGGCCGGGCTAGGCGTGCTGGCGGTCTCTTTTGGGGTGCTGGCCCTTAACACACTAATTTGTGGCCTCATCGTCCTGCTATTTGGATCTTGGGTGGCCCACCTTCTCGGCGCTGCTTCATTGTGGCGTTATCTATGGTTGCTTCCCGTCGGCCTGCTCGGCGGTGGTACGTTTTTTGTCCTTAACTCCTGGGCCATCAGAGTTCAGGAGTTTAAGTCGCTGGCCAAGCGCCGCATCACCCAGTCGGCGTTACAAGTACTTGTGCAACTTGCCGCGCCTTTGTTTGCCCGAGGCCCTATTGGCTTGCTCTTAGGAGACTGCGCCGGCCGCGCAGGCGGATCACTAGCGCTCCTCGCGGATACGCGCGAGTATATTAAAATTCGAAGGCTACACCTGTCATGGAACAGAATCATGGAAGGTGCGATCCGTTACAAGCGATTTCCTATTTTCGGAATGACATCAGTATTACTTCACACAGCCCTAACGGCGTTGCCTGCATTGCTTCTTGCCCGGCTTTTCGGTTTGCAGGAGGCCGGGTGGTTTGGGATGGTCAATCAGATCTTGGGGATAGCGGTGGGGCTAATAGGGCTGGGCGTGGCCCAGGTGTTTCTCAGTAACGCCGCCCAGCTGGCCCACACTTCCCCTAGGGGTTTAAGGTCATTGTTTTTAAAGACTAGTCGCATCGCCCTTCTGGCCGGAGTGCCACCCATTGCACTGGTGCTTTTCGCCGGCCCTCGATTGTTCGGGATCATTTTTGGCACCCAGTGGATGGAAGCCGGTGTATATGGCCAGCTTTTGGCGCTACCTTTTTTAGTTATGCTTGCCGTTGGCCCGGTGTTTCCAGCCTTAACCGTTCTGGAGCGGCAGGACTGGCAGGTCGCCGCAGATGGGATCGGACTAGTAATTATGTTCTTTGGAATGCAGTATGTTCACCACACTGGACGTTCCGGCCGGTGGGGCATCGCTGTCTACGGAGTTGCCATCTCGGTCACGTATTTATTACTATTTGTGCTTGCCTACTATGCGATATGCAATCATTGCGCCAAAGCCGGCTTCCGAAAATCGGACACTCCCCTGGTGAATTAAGAACTTACGTGAGAGAAACATTACCAGAGCGAAATGTAATGGACGACCAGACGGGCAATGAATCCAGCCCGTACGCCGACACCATCTATCAGCAGCCCTGGTGGCTAGATGCCGTTGCGCCCGGGCGGTGGGGAGAGGCAACCGTCGTTAGAGACGGGCAAACCATAGCCAGGATGCCTTACTTTATCAAGCGGAAATTGGGTCTTACGGCTCTGACCATGCCGCCTTTGACGCAGACGCTTGGGCCTTGGATACAGCGATCGGACGGCAAGTATGCCAACCGTCTGGCTGTGGAACAAGGCTTGATGGAGGAACTGATTTCCCAACTTCCCACATTCGATCTTTTCGTACAGAACTTCTCTACCGAGACTACAGACTGGCTACCTTTCTATTGGGCTGGATTTCAACAAACAACCCTGTATACTTACCGGCTCGAGGATCTGACAAACGTGGACGCCATATGGGACGGAATGCTACATAGCGTTCGGCAAAATATCCGAAAAGCAGAAAAACTTGTGACAGTGAGAACCGACCTTGGAATCGAGCCTCTTCTGGAGCTAATCGCACAGGTATTCGTCCGCCAGGACATGAAGAGTCCCTACAGCCCGGATCTGGTACGGCGCCTCATCGCTGCTTGCGCACTTAACAACTGCGGACAAACTTTTTTTGCCGAAGATACGCGAGGCCGAATACATGCCGCTCTGTACATCGTCTGGGACGACAAGACCGCGTATTGCGTGCTATCTGGCGCGGATACGACTCTACGGAACAGCCATGCGGGCAGCTTATTGTCTTGGACAGCAATTCAATTTGCGGCGAAGGTTACGAAAGCGTTTGATTTCACAGGGTCCATGATTAAATCACTTGAAAAACACAAGCGAAGTTACGGGGGCAAACAGGTAGGGTACTTCTCGGTTCGCAAAATGAAATCACGGATGGCTGTGTTAAGCGCCGCACGAGACGCTTGGAACGTCATCCGGCAAAAGTAGCGGCGCTGACGAAAGCTACATTTCCGGCGGGGACCAGCCGCGTTGCGGTTACAAGAAGGCCGCGGAACATTTGGGAGACACGGGGCGAAAGGAGAAACAGCGGCTCTTGCAGTCGGTGAAATGCCGCCGATGGCCCGCAGTGGTATCCTTCGCCGCGAGGTTGACTCCAACTTGCGTTCGGTGGCCGTCACAGGTATCTTAATTTGGTAGGGTTTCCAGCCGATAATCAAAGTTCCGGATTGGATCCTGAACGCCTTAGGCGCATGTATTAGTCAGGTGGTAGTCAAGACCGCCATTCCGTTCCGGAGACAGACGGAAACCCGGACAATGTCTTTGGTCTCTCCTTACAAACTTGCGAGGCATCGGACAAATGAAGCAATTCAGACAGCTTGCCAGAAGAATTCTGGACCGCACACTCATTCCCTTCTTGTGCTATGTCCGATATCGCATTCACGCGTCGGTCCCTCCTTATCGCATCCTGGAAGAACTGACTCGCAGGACAATCGCTGAATGTGCGGAGTTCGTTCAGACCGAAATGGAAACAGCCCTCGGATTCGATCGAAGAGAGGACCTCTGGGACTACGTGTGGACAAAGAAAAACGACTCTGGCCTGGTTGCAGAGTTTGGAGTTTGGAATGGTTACTCAATTAACCGTTTCGCAGAGAAGACCTCTGACGTTGTCTTTGGATTTGACAGCTTCGTAGGTCTCCAAGAGGACTGGAAGGGTACGGCACTACCAAAGGGGGCCCTTGACCGCGGCGGGAAATTGCCAAAAGTCAAGAAGAACGTTGAACTCTTCAAAGGATGGTTCGACGAGACCTTGCCGCCGTTCCTGGCCAATCACGGGAATGATTTTGCGTTTATTCACATAGACTGTGACACCTATGAAGCCACCGTTACCGTGTTGAGGTTGCTCGCTCCGAGAATAAAACCGGGGACGCTTATTGTTTTCGACGAATACATCTGCTTCCGAGGATGGAAGTGCGGCGAGTATAGAGCATGGCAGGAATTTGTCACCAGCAACCACATTCATTATGAGTACCTCGCGTTTTCGACCACACAGGTAGCTGTCCAGGTATCTAGAGAACGGTGAGCGCATGCCGGCTATTGATAGTCTTGAGATTCAGAATTGACGGACATTTGGTTCGTCGGTGATCCATTTGCCAGACCACCGGCGCAGAGCGCGGCACCCACTGCTTGGGTCAATCACTGCTGAAGAGAGCACTGCGCCGAATTGGTCAGCGCCGCGGCTTCAGATTGTGCCCAAGCACGAAGCGGAAAGCCTACAGCTTCGCCGTAGCCCGCTTCAAAACTCTGCTCATTGTTAAGCATCCACTTCCAATTGTCACATACAAAAGAAGCAGGTGATGTAACAGGCGGCAAATAAAAAGCCGCCACTACTGGAATAGGAGACGGAACAACCGGATCCCCGGGGCTTGACGTAGGGGTCGGATACTCTTCGCTCACCAGCGCCATCGCCCCAGAGTAAGGAATCCGTATATACTGCTCGAATGTCGCAAGCTGAGTCCCATAGAGACTCGCTGAGAGGCCCATATCTGACACTAGATTATAATCAACCGCAGTCTGCAGCGTCTCAACAAAAAGCCCACCTTCTACTGTAGCCGACTCATTAAGATTGTAGTAAGTTAGGGTGTCATAGATGCTGCCGTACGGCGCCTGACTCTTGCTTGACCAGGAATGAATATCCGGCCAATCCTTGAGCAGCAGCCATCCTGCCGACGATGTCTGTAGGTTAGTCATCTCGTGAGTCAGCACGCCTTTTGCGAGGGCTAATTCCTGGGAATTGCCAGTCAACTCATAAAGGAGCATCCTCATGGTAATTTCTGCGTTGATATAGTCGCTGGGCGCGGGAGTGCTGGCATCGGTACCCGGCATCCAATAGGGGTTTGTTATCACTAGTCCCCCGTCTCCGTCCGTCACCAACTGGTTTTCGTAGGAATCGGCAATATTCACTATCTGACTCGTCCACTCTTGCACGATAACTGGATCAGCGATACTGGGACGCAGTTTCGCCAGAAGCAAGAAGCGCACAAAGGGAATCAGGATGCCGCCTGTTTGTTCACCATGCCAGACCATGGATAGCGGTGTACCGAGAGAATACGTGCCTGTAGCAGGGAGGCCAAGGCCAGTATTTGCAATACGATAGTTTGATGCGAAGTAGTCGAGAGGGGCATTCGCAATGCTATCGAGGTCCGATTCACTGTTAACCGTATTCGTAGCCAATATGACGCCACTCGCGGTCTGCCAACTTAATAGAAACCCGCTGGGCGACATCTGCGTGATTTCCAAATTAGTCAGGCCTGATGCAGGCCTCAGAACCTGCGCATAGAATGACACTTTCCCATCCGCCGTGGGTATCGATACGGAACCATTAAAAGCGGCAATCGATGTTGGCCATCCGGTCACCGTGATCATCGGCCCTGTCTTGGGTGGGCCAGGCGCGCTGGGGTCAGAGACATTAAGAATGCTCAGACTCTGCACAAGACCGAGCACCTCGGTCCCGGTAGCCATGAAAGAATTTATATACTTCTGATTTCCCGTGGCACTATATGCGGTAAGAAGCGATTCCATGTAAAATCGAGTATTCCATACCACGTCTCCGGCAATGTTACTGGAAGGCAACTCAGTTATCTGATTTAAAAGGCGGGAAACTGCGGCATCGTAATTCGGCAGCGTATTCGACGAAGGCCCCACGAGGGGTGGATCCGACTGTAACACGCCGGGCGTTGAGGGCTCCGAAATCCCACATGCAACCGTAAAACAAAGAAAGATTCCGACAGTTACTGTGTGCACAATTCGATTAGACGTCATTGATTTCTCCCGCCCTGATAAGCCCCTATGTCAATTAAAGATCCGGTAATGGAATTGTTATCTATGTCCGCACGGGGTGCATCGCGATCGGACCCCCGCGCCCTCGCCGGGCTGTCAGCCTTGAGGTGAAAGTCTCCTGAGAAAGGATCAACGAAACCAGGATCTTTGCCTTGAATACAGTCCTCACAGATCAGGTGGTGTTCAACTGCAAAGTCTCCGCTGGCATTCTGATAGGTGAGATTGTTACTATATTGGTTGTGGATACCAACGTCGCCGGAGCTTTCTGTTATACCCCAGCCTTTTAGTATCGGGTTGCCGTTAAATGAAGCGATGTTGTTCCGCACGACAGTATAATCGTCACCGCCCGGACATCCTCCCTCATTGCAGGGCGCATCCCCGGTTCCCACAAGTATGCCGCCGCCCAGGTTATATACCACGGTATTATTTATGATCGTCGCGTGGGTGGCGGCATGCCATAAATGTATGCCAAATACACAATTGTGTACAACCAGGTTATTAACTATACTTCCGCCGCGGTTAGACTGATAGATTCCCTGAATCGTCCGATGACCCGTCTGTGCGCACAGAGGATCGCCCACGCCGACGTCATGCACATAGTTCGCAATGATGTTGTTGTCCTCGGACTTATAATTTCCGTCAGCAATTGCCGACCCGCCGCTGCTATTGCTGCAGCCGTCCGCGGCATTGTGAACATTATTACCGATCGCTCGCTGATGGCTTCCTACCAGATCAATTCCATTACAATCTGTCCCGGCAATTTCGAAGTCATCAATATCTGTATAATCGCCCGAGTTTAGCCATACCACACTGCCATGAGCGGCGGGCGCAATTACAGCACGCCACTTGCGCTCGGACACATACTTGATTCTGGCATCAGGCGTGCCATTCGCCGTGGTTACAACCCTTTCATTGTAGGTGCCGGCAAGTACGTGGATAACGGAGCCGGGACTCGCGACTTTTCCCGCATAAGTGATCGTAGCCCAGGGATGCGTCTGTGAACCATCGTTCGTATCCTTACCGGCAGGCCCGACAAAAAAGTCCGCAGGACGCTGGGAGCGGGAATTCGTCTGCCCACCTGAAGATTGACCTTTCCCCGCGAGAGAGTGCGAAAGGTCTCTGGAATGCCCCGTGCTACTTAGCAGAGTTACGCATGCCAAGCATAAACAGAAAGCGAAGAATGCTTTTATTAGTCGCGCTGTTAATCGCTTCACTTATCACCTCTCCAGGAGTCGGGTTTCTTGGCTCGACCATCTTAATTCTTTCTCGGATCCCGCTGGTTCAAGTCACATTGTCCGCTCGGTGATTATTCATTGTAATTTCCCGCATCAAGACTTTCGCCGGGCTATTGGCCTCCATCTCCCCCCAATGCGCACGGGCCAGCAAAAACAACGCTCCGAAAACAAACGCTCCGAGTGTTCCCAAAATCACAATTAGCGCCCGCGGAGGGTACGATCTGCCCTCCGGCTTGCTCGGGGGATCCAGAACAGCCACGGAGGGCGCCTGGCCCGCTTCCTGCGCCTTGGCTAGTTCGTGCTCCTTCGTAAGGACCTCGAAAACTGCCTCTTTGATTTTTAAATTACGCAGCAGATCCGCGTAAGTGACTCCAATCAAGGGCAGCTGCCGGATCGTCGGGTAGAGCGACGACGTTTCGGAGCCATCACTGGTGTCGCTGGGGGCGGCCCCACCCGGCTTTCCGCCGAATTTCAAAAGTTGTTGTTTGAGTTCCTCTACCTGGGCCGCCGCCGCCCGGACTCGTACATTATCACTGGCATAAATTTGCCTGAGCCCTTCCAGTTGGGATTCCGCCGCAATTAACTGGCCCTGCAGGAGCGCCGCGGCCTCCACCATGGCCTTGCCTTGCTCGCTGATGTCGATCGCCCCGCTCTTACTGGAATACTGGCTAAAGATCTTTTCCGCAGTCTCCAATTCCGCCGTCACCTGCACCAGGCGTCCTTCCAGGAAGACTCGTTCCCTATGGGCCGACGAGTTATCGAGTTGCGACATCAGCTGATTCAACTCGTTTATATAGGCGCGGCTGATATCGGTGGCGCGTTGGGGATCCGTATCGGTCACCGTATAGGTGATGATTCCACTCTTCCGGTCCTGGCTTACGTCCGTGTTTTCCTCCAAGCGCTTCCGCGCCTGACCATACTGCCTTGTGCGATAAACCTTCCGCAGATCAAATTGATCAACTACACGATCTTCCAGGGTCGCGCTCTTAAACACCCCCATTAGCAAATCGCCGGTGTCCTTGCCACCCAGTAGCTGCCCGGCTATTCCCCCGATATTGTTGTTTCCGCCACTTCCACTCCCTCCCGACATGCTCATAAAGTTGAGAATTGAGGCGGCAGCGGAAGAGCGCTGCTCGGGCGGCATCAACTTGGCGGTGGATTCGTATTCCGACGGAATTAGAAACGCCACCAAGGTGGACAAGACCAACCCAATGGCGGCCACCCGAACAAGCAGGCGCCGCTGTTTCCACAGTAGTCGAACCTGATTCCACCGCTTTTGCCGCCTTAGATCTTGATATTCCAGCGACGGTGGGGTCTCATTGAAAACAATTTCCGGCGGCAACTGATCTTCCTTGGCAAACACGTCACTCATTCACGGAGTTCCTCATTTTTGCCCTATAACGGCGACTTCGGCCATTTTCCCCAGGATTCGGGCCAGAGCGTCAGTTGCATTGATCCGGTTACGTTCGTTTGGGCATTGCTGAAGATAACCGGAAACAGCCATTTCTCATATTGTACCGCGCTCGTGACGCTCAGATGCCGCCCTATCAACCAATCGAGATTGGCACCGCCATCTGTTATCGTTCCGCCCAGTGGCACATATTCCTGGCTTACCTTTTCATGGCGGAAATTGAATTGCAGGCGACGTCGAGGTGTGAACCAATAATTTGTCCACGCCTGTACGCCGGTACCCTGCCTACCGATCCAACTGCCTATAATATTCCCGTATTGCGTATATCCGCTATGGTAGTGGTCATTCGAATAGAATGCACCGGGTCCAAAGCGGATAGCCAGGTCAGTGAATACACCCTCAGCGCGGAAATCCATCTTGGCGATACCCGGCAGATGTGAAAAATAAACCCCCGTGTCCCAAGCGGAGCGATCTGGATAAGCGACAGGGGAGTATTGGTCCTCCGTAAATCCATCGGCATAATACTCCACCCACTTCCTGAGGCCGGGGACCCGATAAGTTAGATCGAAAAACGACCTGCGATCTCCTGGACCGATAGGCCGCAAGGCCGTTGTGGATGGTCCATTACTGACGGAAAAATAAGTGCTCGCGAGCTCCCCGATCGTAAATGGAACCGTCTGGCCCGAAAAGAGCACGGTACGCGAGAAGCCTATCTCCAAATTTTCGGTTGGCTTGAAACTGAATTTCTCACCGTGGATAAAAGGCTGCGGGTTTAAAAAGGTCGTCCAACTTCCAACGGCAGCTCCTTGATTATCGACTATCCAGCGTTGTCCCGCGACCTGACCTAAAAACGCTTCCACGCGCATTGGTCCCATCAAACCCAGGATCCACGGCAGCTTAAAGGGCGTGACTCGGCTGATGCGGAACATGGGGATGGGCTGAACATTATCGCTAATTGAGAGGGGACCGCCATCCTCCGGCCCCCACCACAACGTCTGCTGGCCATAGGTAATTTGCCAGTCATGCAGGTTTAAACCAGCGTAGGCATCCAGCAGCCGGCCGCGATTCAACGTCGATGTCGCCGTGGTTAAGGGGCAGCATGGCAGACCGCCTTCGAGCGAGGGGATTAATTGCAAAGCTGATTCCGGCAGGGAGGGCGATGCAGGTGCGTGCTGATATTCCCACTGGACGTAGGCTACCCACGGCCCTTCCGTGGCAAAGCCAGAGGCACCCGTGACATTGTTATACCCCTGAGCGTAAGGCCGCCCAAAATCATTGATGATTGTCTGGCCGAAATCGAAACCATCCGTCAAGGGCTTACCGGCTATTTCTGTCGAGCGAGTGTACACCGACTCCAATTGTGCCCGCCTGTTTTTCCCGCCACCAAGCAGGGTAAGGTCGTCGGCAAATTCATTCTCCAGCGTGGCATAAATTTGATATGCCTCTTGGGAAGAACTTTCGCTGATCGTGTCACCCATCTCGCTTAACAGGCGCGCGCACTCTCGCCGCGTCCACGGGCGGAGGTCCAGAAATCCGGTATTAGCGTAGCCCATCGCCACCAGGCGATCAAAAGCCGGGTAAATCCAGCTATCCATCGGCACGTAGGGAGAGCCCATGTCCCTTCCCTGCCACTTACCGTCTTCCGATCGAATCGGGAACGCGGCCCATTCCCCCCCGCCGACCTCGGGATCGTGGCGCGTATTGTAGACATGTTCGGATATAAGGTAACCGAGGGCGCTGCCGACCAGCGCATCGCTGGGAAAATGCTGCTTGGCTTCTACGCGACTGGCACTTATCACTCCCGCCAAGCCATAGGCCAGCAGCTTGGTTAGCGTACCCGGATATTCGTGAGCGACGATGCCTGCGATCGACCATGCCAGCGCGGCATGTTCCGATGGAAACGACGTGCCTCCGTCCCAGAAATTGCCCTGCCCACTGTCCTGGTAGGGCCTGTCACGACCAGTTGCATACTTCAAACTTTCGGCCACGGCCAGACTGTCCAGAGCGGCCTCGCCGCTCAAGAAGCCCGTTTCCCTTTCGTGATCGTCGTGGGTGATGTTTCCCAGAAAATACAAACCGGCGGCCCCGCCGATCATTGAATACACCCCGTAATTCGAGATGTCCTCGAACTGCGAGATTGTCGAAGGCGATGGATTCAAGTGCCCGCTGGCATCCTCGTCCGTCACCAGAAATCCCGCTGTGATTCCCGCCAGCGGCACCAACCACACGGTCTGGTCTGTTCTGATCCCCGCCGGGCTGGTCCAGATGGAAACCTGATCCTGCGCCAAATGCTTCAGCAAAAGCGGGCTCAGAGTATTAACGCGACTTTGGTCCCCATTGGCATCCGGTCCCGGTTTAGGTTCATCTGCCTGCGTCGCAGGCTGATTCGCGGGTGCGGGCGCAGTAGCCGCAGGGGGCTGTGTCTCCCCGGGCGAAGCAGGCGAAGGGAACGGAGCGGGAGGAAACGCCGACGGCGGCGCTTGCTGCTGGGTATTTGCAGCAGGCAAGGCCGGAGTATGTTGCGCCGGCGTTTCCTGTGGCTGGGCCCGTCCGGTCGGGGCCAATCCTCCAGCTGCGGCCGCCGAGCCCCCACTTCCCAACCGCATCACCAAACAAAAGGTCAAAACCAACGGACCGATTGCCTGCACCGCCCTCTGTTTAGGTTGGAATTTGAAAGACAATGCTCCCACGCCAATCTGCAAAGATTGTTATCGCACTCCAATAAAGGTGGTCACCGGCTGTTTAAGACCACCGGTTAACAACCCGGCCATTCTCACACAGTTGCAGCTCATTTCCATATCCTTTGCACCCCCAAGCTATCCGGATCCCCGTTAATCGTCCGGGTGCGGCTCCAAAGGGCCGGCCTTTACACGCATGGCGCGGCGCAATGCCGAGCCGCTCTCCACCCCGCTGGAATTTCCTTCGCACCTAAAATTGTACACAATGGCATTGAAAATGGCGCTTGGCGCAAAGCGTCATCTGCCTAACCGGCAATGGGCTGGCTCACATGAACCGCATCCCTTGTTATAGCGTCACGGCATTGCTACTATGATACAGGCCCGCCGAGTAAGGCCTCCTACTCCTTCCAGAATAATATAAAGAATGTGCGGAATCTTTTGCGCTATAAATCTGCGAGAACGGTTCGAGTGGGCTGAGTTCCACCGCTTTACCTACCTTACCGATCTGATTCGTTACCGTGGACCGGATGATTCCGGTTATGTCGCCTTAAATGGAACAGGCGGCCCCCCCATGGTTGGGGCGCCCTTTCCTATTTTTCTGGGGAACCGCCGCCTTTCGGTCATTGATCTCTCGCCCGCTGGGCACCAGCCCATGACCGACGGAAAGGGACGCTGGATCACTTACAATGGCGAGATTTTTAATTATCTGGAGATTCGCAAGGAGCTGGAGGCCGCGGGCCGCAAATTTCGAACCTCGACCGATACCGAGGTCATTCTGCAGGTATATGACGCCTATGGCGAAGCGGGTTTCGAGAGGTTGAATGGCATGTGGGCCTTCGCCCTGGTGGACTGTCCAGCGCGCCGCGTAATCGTAAGCCGTGATCGCTTTTCCATCAAGCCCCTATATCACCTTCGCAATGGTGACCTGTTATATTTTGCCAGTGAGATCAAGCAACTCCTGCCCTTGCTACCGCGACGCAACGTGAACGTTGAAGTGATGTCCGCTTATCTCTGGCAAGGCCTGCTCGATCAGTGCCAAGAAACTTTTTTTCAGGGCATCAAAAGGGTAGCTCCTAAAACTAACTTCGTTGTTTCTCTGGAGAGCGGCGAAACCGTAGAGAGGAAATATTGGGATTATTCTGCAGCACAAGAAAAGGATGGCAAGAACACACTCGAGCAATTTCGCGAGCTGTTCACTGACAGCGTCAAGATCCGCTTGCGTAGCGACGTTAAGATGGGTGTGCTATTGAGCGGAGGGCTTGATTCCTCGACCATCGCGGTCGTTTCAAATGACCTGTTGCGAGAACCGCTGGAAACTTTTTCCGTAATATCGGAAAATCCGAAAAACAGCGAGGAGCAGTTCATCGATGCGCTGTGCCAGCCCACTCACATAGCCAATCGTAAATTGATGTTCCGCGAATCCGATGTGCTAGATGCACTGGATGAAACCCTTGACCATAGCGGCGAGCCCTTCGGCGGATTCAGCATAATTGCCCAGTTCAAGATATTCCAGATGATTAAACAGCAAACCGACCTCACTGTACTTCTGAGCGGGCAAGGAGGTGACGAGGTTCTGTTGGGATATCGAAAATTCTTTTTCTTTTATGCCAAGCTTCTGGCTCGGGACGCTAAGTTTCAGGCCATCGCACTGCTGTTGCACAGCTTTCTTCGAGGCACGGTGATGCGTCAGTTTCATTTGGCCGAAGCACGCCGCTATATTCCATTTTTTCACCACCCGAAAAATGGGGATTTCCGCCGGATTCCCTCCAAATTATTGCCGGTTTGGGGATGTAAAGATATGCGTTCCCGTCAGATCGAAGACATTGATCGGTATTCCGTTCCGGCCTTAACTCATTACGAAGATCGCAACTCAATGGCTCAATCCCTCGAAGTGCGTAACCCATTTCTAGACCACCGCCTGGTTAATTTCGGCATCAATCTTCCAACCGAATGGAAAATACAACGAGGCTGGACAAAATTTATTCTCCGGGATGCCTTCCCGGAGGTCCCTGCGGCGGTTCGTTGGCGCCGCGACAAGAAAGGCTTCTCAATCCCCGAGGAAATGTGGCTCCGGAGGGAGCTTCGGGAGCCGATTCAGCGGAGTTTTCAGAATAGCATCCTCGCGCAAATGGGTTTCATCGAAGATAATGCGTTCCTAAAGTACTATGAGGATTTCCGGGCCGGGCGGGGTTACATAAATCCCGCGGATATTTCGCGGACCTTTATCGCCGAGGTTTGGGCACGGAAAATGTTCGCGGGCGGCCCTAATATTTTGAACTGACACCGCTGGCCTGTCTCGCCCGGGTTGCATAGGCTGAGAATGTAAAGAAAACGGAGAATGAGCATGACTTCAAACGAAAACGCTGCAGCAGTTCAGAGCGCCAGCAATGACAAGCTCTGGGCTAAGCCGTTCCCCTTCCTCGATCTGGCTGCTCAATACGCCACAATACGAGATGAGGTAAATCAATCGATTGCTCGAGTGATGGAAAGTCAGCACTTTATTCTGGGACCAGAAGTGAAGGCCCTGGAAAAAGAAGTAGCCAAATATACCGCATGCAACTTTGGCATTGGCTGCGCATCTGGTTCTGATGCTCTGCTGCTAGCGCTGATGGCGTTCGAAATCGGTCCTGGAGATGAAGTAATTACGACCCCTTTTACCTTTGTGGCTACTGGCGGATCCATCGCCCGCCTCGGAGCGCGGCCGGTGTTTGTGGATGTTGATCCCGCCACCTTTAATTTAGATCCAGCAAAATTGGAAGGCGCATTTAGCGATCACACCAAGGCCGTTCTTCCTGTTCACCTTTTCGGCCTGATGGCCGAAATGGCGCCGATAATGGAACTTGCGAAGCACAATAGCGTGCCCGTAATTGAGGATTGCGCCCAGGCCATTGGCGCTCAATATCATGAAGCCAGCGCTGGTTCTATGGGCGTGATTGGATGCTTCAGTTTTTTCCCGTCAAAAAATCTCGGTGGCGCCGGCGATGGCGGCATGATGACCACCAACGACCCAGGGTTAGCGGACCGATTACAGGTATTGCGCACACACGGCAGCCGGACGAAATACGATTACGAACTGTTGGGCATGAATAGCCGGTTGGATGCGCTTCAAGCGGCGATTCTTCGAGTCAAATTACCCCACCTCGATCGGTGGTCCACGCAACGCCAGCGCCACGCGGCGCGGTATCGCGAATTATTTCAGGAATTCGAATTGATGGGGCAAGTCAAGCTCCCAATTGTTCCTTTCGGTTGCACTCACATCTACAACCAATACGTGATCCGTGTCGAGGAACGCGACGCGCTTCGCGATCATCTTAAGAAGTCGGGTATTCCAACAGAAGTGTATTATCCCAGGCCCTTGCATCTGCAGAGAGCCTTCTCCTATTTGGGCTGCAAGGAAGGGGATTTCCCGCATTCTGAATTGGCTAGCCGGCAAGTAATTGCGCTTCCGGTATATCCCGAGATGGTGGATGAGCAACTGCAAGCCGTCGTGGGAACAATCGCGAATTTTTATCGCGAAGGCAATTGAGGGTTAGCGGTTTCCCTTCTAGGAGAAATAGGTGGAAAAAATAGTGACGCAAAAAAATCCGCGAGTTGCGGTGATTGGGGCCGGGTATTGGGGAAAAAACCTGGTTCGTAATTTCCATGAACTGGGAGCCCTAGGATGGGTCTGCGATTCCAACAACGAAATACTGCGGCGGATGAGAGAGGAATTCAATGTTGAGATCGTTTCGGATGTAAGCGCGCTTCTGGGTAACGAGTCGGTGGACGCAGTTATAATTGCAGCCCCCGCGGCTCAGCACTTCGAATTGGCCAAAAACGCGCTGCTCGCCGGAAAAGATGTGTTTGTCGAAAAACCGCTGGCGCTGCACGCCACGGAGGGCCAGGAACTCGTGGATCTGGCCCGCGACCATGGGAAAATTCTAATGGCTGGCCACATTCTGCAATATCATCCCGCCATTGCCGCAGTGCGAGACCTGATAGAAAAGGGCGAGCTGGGAAAAATCCACTACTTATATTCATCACGTCTGAATCTCGGCAAGCTTCGTACTGAGGAGAACATCCTGTGGAGTTTTGCTCCGCACGACATTGCGGCGATTCTCTATCTTCTCGGCGAGGAGCCCGTTTCTGTCTCGGCGCAGGGCGGAAGTTATCTGAATCCGCCGCTGCTGGACACCACCCTCAGTACGCTTGAATTCGGCAGCGGTGCAAAAGGCCATATCTTTGTAAGCTGGCTCCATCCCTTCAAAGAACAAAAACTCACTGTCGTGGGCAGCCAGAAAATGGTGGTCTTCGATGACACGTTAAAAACCGGCAAGCTAATGGCTTACTGCCATAGCGTTAATTGGCGCGATGGCAAACCAGTGGCCGAGAAAGATACCGGTCACGAAATTGCAATAGGCGCTCAGGAGCCTTTGCGACTCGAATGTGAGCACTTTCTAGAATGTGTTCGAACCCGCCGCCAGCCTGTCACCGATGGAGAAAACGCATTACGCGTACTACGTGTATTGGAAGCTTGCGAAGCTTCACTGCTTGCAAAAGGAGCTAGTGTGCCGTTCGCGAAACCAGCTCCGTCATACTTCGCACATTCGACGGCACTGGTGGACGCGGATTGCGAAATCGGCGAGGGCACCAAGATTTGGCATTTTACGCACATCATGTCCGGATCTACATTGGGCAAGAAATGCAATCTGGGGCAGAACGTGGTCATCAGCCCGGGCGTGCGCATCGGCACCAATGTAAAAATCCAGAACAACGTTTCCGTTTACACGGGTGTGGAGCTCGAAGATGACGTTTTCTGCGGACCTTCAATGGTCTTCACCAACGTCATCAATCCCCGCAGCCATATCATTCGACGCGATGAATACCGGAAAACTGTCGTAAAACGGGGCGCGAGTATTGGCGCCAACTCGACGGTCGTCTGCGGTGTCACCATTGGCCGCTACGCCTTGGTCGCTGCCGGAGCCGTTGTCACGAAGGACGTGCCCGACTATGCGCTGGTGATGGGCGTCCCGGCCAGACAAGCTGGATGGGTCTGTTATTGCGGTGACCGGCTGCCGGAGTCGTCCCCTTCTCCGGTTTGCTCCTCTTGCGGCAAGACGTACAAAGTCACAGATGGCCAGTGCCATGAAGTTCCGCAGGAGTCCAGCACTGATGGGCGTTCGCGAAGCGCTGGACATTCCTAGCCGCCAACATGTGAGCGCTGCTTCATTTGAAATTATGAGCAACCTCAACCAGCAGATACAAGCCGATCGCCTGCAGGCCGCCGACTCTGTAACTATTGGCGCGCATAGCATCATTAAAGCTCGGGAAGTTAAGCTCGGAAGCAACGTCCGCATCGCGGACAATGTCGAGATCATCTGCGATCGTTTGGAACTGGGCGAGGGCTGCTCGATAGGCGCCGGGAGTGTAGTGCTGTGCCCGGAGATCGTCTTCGAAAAGGAGTGTTCCATTGGAAAATCCCTGCAGGTAGAACTGAATGACTATCTCCACTTGGGTAGGCACTCTGTTTTGGGGAATCGAGTCTCACTCGCGGGGCGTGGCGTCAAGAGCGGGGAATTCCTCTGGATGAAGAACGATGTGGTGGTGGGTGGCGGCGGTGCGCAGGGCCTTCGGTCGTATCTTGAGATTGGAGCGCGAAACACTATTGTTGACAGGTGTTTCATCAATCTCGCCGAGGGGGTGATGATCGGTGAGAATACGGCCCTTAGCTACAACGTCGTCCTGCTTACGCATGGCGCCTGGCAGCCTGTCCTGCTCGGCTTCCCAGCTAAGTTCGCGCCTGTTCGGATCGGGAACTACTGTGTCGTCTATCTGAATTCCGTGGTTCTCCCTGGAGTCACTATCGGAGATTACAGTACGATCGGTGCATGCTCGGTCGTTGTTCGGGATGTTCCAGCGCACAGCCTTGCGGCGGGAAATCCGGCCCGGATCGTGAAGGGCAATCCCGATTATCCGACGGGCTTGGATCGGGGCAAAATCGACTGGTTAATCGGATCGATCCTTTCAGATTATGTTGCTACCCTGGAACCTAAGGGTGTGCGCGTGGCCCAGAATCGGCTCGCCGCGGAGCAATACATGACACTCGTTCTCGGGGGCCAGCAACACACGATTGGATATTCGACGGAAGCCCGGCTTTCGAAATTTCCCGGTAAACCCGACATCACTCTGGCTTATGGTGAGCAGACTGGGAAATTCAGAGGGAAGTGCCACTTCAATCTTTGCAAGGAAGTGATTACCGGGGAGCTAACCGATATAGGAGAAGATCTTCGAGATTACCTCCGCCGGCGGGGAATCCGGCTTTTCACCGGGAGTTCATTCCGGGGACTTCCGCTCGCAAATTTGAAGCGCCTGAAGGAACAGAGGGACGCGCATGATTGAGTTCACCCACCAGGGCTATCTCGCACTCCTGCAATTCATCAAGGACCTGCATTATGAGATAGTATGTTTTCGGGACGTTCGACAGGATGGTTCCTACGTCATCCTCCGACACGATGTGGATTTTTCTCCGGAAAAAGCTCTGGAAATGGCTTACTTGGACCATCAATTCGGCGTAAGTTCCACTTTCTTTTTCCTGCTTACTTCTCCTTATTACAATATTTTGTCAAAGAGCGGCGTGGGATGCGTGAAGGAAATCGCGAAACTGGGTCATGAGTGTGGCTTACATTATGATTGCGAAGGGTTTGAAGGGCTTTCCACGGAAGCTAGACGCCAACGTGTGCATAACCTTGCGGAATGTTTGGGAGAATCGGTCGGGGAGCGGATCAGATCGATTGCGCAGCACAAGCCCGCACGCTCCGCGATCCGGGAACCATTTTCGTCCTATCTGGATGCATATAGTGCACCGTTTTTCGAAAATATCGGTTATATCAGCGACAGCCGCGGTGCCTTTCGAGTACCCGACGTGCACGAATTCTTCAGGCGAAATCGACGGAGCCAGCTGGTGATCCACCCGATCTGGTGGCATGCGCAGCCAAAGACCAGGGACGAAGTCTTCGAGTTCATCGAAAAGGAATACTCCATTAAAATGGCAGATCTGCTCAAGTCTGAATCTAAGACGATTGAGGATTTCCTCAACCAAACGCAGTTGGAGCGACCTGAAGTCGCTCCGACATTATAATGATTGGAGGCCGGAGGGGCGACACCTCTTCCGAGCACTACGCCTTCGGATACAGGGAGTGATGCCAGAACTCAGATAGCGGCTCTGACCTTGCTTCGCCAATAAAAATGCCGGAGGAAAAACTGGTTTCTCTCATTCTCGCCGTTCGCAATGAAGCTCCTCATATCGGGGCCGCGCTAAATTCACTGCGCGAACAGAAAACGCGTGATTTCAAGATTGAAATTCTGGTCGTGGATGGCTGTTCGAACGATGGAACTGGGGAAAAGGTCGCGGAGATCGCGAGGCTCGATCCCCGAATCCGGCTCTTCCACAATTCGCAGCAGAACACTCCCGCTGCTTTTAATCTGGGATTGTCAAAGGCCCGCGGCGATTACGTCTGTATTATGGGAGCCCATACCACTTACGAGCCAGCTTATATCTCCGTCTGCCTGAAGGAACTTACCGCCCATCGGGCGGTCGGCTGCAGCGGTCGGTTGATCACTGAGCCGGGCGATGACACCCCAATCGCGCGCGTAATTGCATGGACTCGTGGCCATCCATTCGGGACTTCCAGCCACTCGACGCATACGGCCAAGGCCGGCTTCGTTGACACCATCCCCTATCCCGTTTTTCGACGCCAGGCGCTCATGGATGTTGGCGGATACGATCCTCGGCTCCATCGCAATCAGGACAACGACATTAGCCAAAAACTTCGGGCTCGCGGACATAAGCTGTTCCTGACCGACAAGACATATGCACATTATTATGCAAAGCCCACAATACGCGCTCTGATGAAATGGGCATTTGACACCGGCTACTGGAACATCGTTAGTTTGAAACGCAACGCTTCCTCAATGGCGTTGCGGCACTTCGTTCCTTTTTTCTTTACCTTGGCGATTTTGCTCGCGTCAATTTTGGCGATCGCGTCGTTCCTCGTACCGCAGCACGAAAGGACTTGGTTCCTCGTGCCCCTGGTTGCTTTGCTAGGCGTGCATTTGTTGGCCGGCGAACTCGCGGGAATTCAGATCGCGCTCCGACGCAAGTCCCCGGTGGCGCTGCTTTCTCCAATCGTATTCCTCGTCTTCCATCTTTCTTATGGCCTGGGGACCATTTGGGCCGCGATGACCAATGCAAATGTCCCGGGCGAACCCGATTCCTCGGATGTCCATGCGACCGCCTAGCGCTGCCAACAAACTTGTGAAACTTTCGGGTCTATTCGGGGTTTTGTCATGAAGCGGGCGTTTGACGTTGTCATATCTGGGCTTGCCCTAGTGATTCTTGCGCCGTTTTTGGCGGTGCTGGCATTGGCCGTAAAGCTTGGCTCTGCAGGTCCATGTTTATATCGGGGTTCTCGGGTCGGATGGCACGGAAAGAATTTCTCGATCATCAAATTGCGTACAATGGTATCTAATGCCGATCGAATGGCGGGCGGTTCCTGCACTGCGTCTGACGACCAGCGCATTACCCGAATCGGGCGCTCTTTGCGGCGTTACAAATTGGATGAGATTCCGCAGCTTTTTAACGTTCTTCGCGGCGATATGAGTTTGGTTGGACCGCGGCCAGAGGTGCAAGAATTCGTAGATTTGTTCACCCAGGACGAGCGCGAGATTCTGACAGTGCGCCCGGGCATCACAGACTGGGCCACCCTTTGGAATGCGGATGAAGAATCGTTACTCGCGGGTAAGACGGACCCGGAGCAAAGTTATCTTAAGGAGATTCGGCCAGGTAAGCTGCGTTTGCAGTTGAAATACGTGCATGAGCGGTCTTTTTCACAAGATTTGAGCATTTTGCTGCAAACATCGCGAATCGTGGTTTCTCGCCTGCTAGGAGGCAGGCGAGGTCCAATGAGCAACCTTCGAAAATCGACCCGCCACCCCCAATGAAACCGTCTATTCCAATGTCGGCTGCCCACATCGACGAATCAGACATTCAGGCTGTGCTGTCTGTACTGCGCTCGGGCCGGCTCGCGCTGGGCCCCGCCACGGATGCTTTTGAGTCGGCGATGGCCAACTATGTGGGCACACGCCATGCCATTGCAGTCAATTCCGGTACCGCTGCGTTGCACTTGATTGTTAAGGCGCTGGAAATCGGCGAGGGTGACGAAGTCCTGGTTCCATCTTTTACCTTTGCAGCCAGCGTGAATGTCCTCCTATACGAACGAGCTGTTCCTGTATTCGTCGATATTGAACCCGAAACTTACAATCTTGATCCTGACGATCTTCGGCGGAAGATCACTCCGCGCACTCGCGCTATTCTGGCGGTTGATGTTTTTGGTCATCCCTGCGAATGGGATGCGATTCTTGCCTTCGCTCGTGAACATGGATTGAAAGTTATTGACGATTCCTGCGAAGCTCTTGGATCTGAATACCGCGGTCAAAAAATTGGCCAGTTTGGCGACGCCGCCGCGTTCGCCTTCTACCCGAATAAGCAAATGACCACGGGCGAAGGCGGCATGATCGTCACCGACGATGACGAAATCGCAGACCTGTGCCGCAGCCTTCGAAACCAGGGACGGGGGGAAATGGGTCCGTGGCTGGAGCATGAACGCCTGGGATTCAATTACCGCATGGACGAAATGTCCGGAGCTCTGGGCTTGTCGCAATTGCGCCGGATTGAGGAATTCATAGCCCGGCGGGAGCACGTCGCCAACCTTTACAACGCCCGGCTTGATGGGGTCGACTGGCTTCGGGCACCTGCTGTGAAATCCCATGTGCGAATGAGCTGGTTCGTATATGTGATTACCTTGGCGGAAGGAATTGACCGGGCCGCCGTCGCCCGTGCCGCGGAACTTCGAGGGGTGCCTGTACGCGCATACTTCTCGCCTGTTCACCTGCAAAGATATATAATTAACCGTTTGGGACATTCCAAGGGATTGGCATTGACTGAATCCATCGCAAGACGTACACTCGCCATTCCCTTCCATAATCAGTTGACCGTTGCTCAAATTGAAGAGGTCGTCGATACGCTTCAGACCTCGGTCAATCACCTTGCCGGGCGCGCGTCGGCTTGAAAGCGGACATATGAAGGAAAGCCTCTTCAGAAAAATGTCGTCGTTTGTCGTGATGCGCCGGGCGTGGTTTTCCGGTGTCGTCCAGGCGCTGCTCGTGCTGGGCTCCCTCACCATCGCATGGCTGCTACGGTTCGATTTTGGCGTTCCTTATCGTACTCTCTTCCTGATTTCCGTTCCTTTGCTCATCGCCATCAGGCTTCCGCTATTCGGCTATTTTGGGCTTTTCCGGGGTTGGTGGAGTTATGCGGGTGCCAAAGAGGGCTTCGACATCGTCAAAGCGGTGCTCGCCGGTTCGGCTATTTTTTGGCTGATCATGCGTTACGGACTGGCCAGACCGCAATTTCCACGTTCCGTTTATGTGCTGGAAGGCCTACTGACGCTGGGATTGCTCGTCGGTGTCCGGTTGCTATCCCGTCTTTTGGCAGAATCCATGCGCCAGGTTGCCGCGGCAGGAAAGAAGGTGATGCTGATCGGCGCCGGCTTTGCTGCCCACACCGTGATACGCGAAATCATGCGTGAGGGAAGCGGTTACGTGGCGGTCGGCTGTGTAGATGATGACCCTTCCAAGAAGGGCGTCCGTCTGCACGGCATTCCCGTCCTTGGGACAGTGGACGAGCTTCCCGCGCTTATTGCTCCCCACGAAGTCGATGAAATATTGATTGCCGTGCCTTCGGCGACCGGGCGCCAGATGCAACGCTTCGCCGAGATATGCGAGATGAGTGGCCGGCGATTCCGGACCGTGCCCGCTCTCGGAGACATCATTAGCGGCCGCGTCAGTATCGGCGAATTTCGCGACGTGCGCCTGGAAGATCTGCTCGGTAGAAACCCGGTCGAAATCGATTTGGAATCCGTCAGCCGGCACATCGCCGGTCGTATTGTGCTAGTCACCGGCGCCGCCGGCTCTATCGGCTCCGAGCTTTGCCGTCAGATCCTTGAATTCCGCCCCGCGAAGCTAATCTGCTTAGATCAAAGCGAAACAGGTATTTTTTATCTGCAATTGGAACTGGCTCACCATAAGAATGGCACTGCCGAGGTTTTTTGCGTGGCCGATATCAGCGACCGCTACCGGATCCGCCATCTTTTCCAGGAGCATCATCCTCAGATTGTCTTCCATGCCGCGGCATACAAACACGTCCCGGTTATGGAAATGAACGTTCAGGAAGCAGTGAAGAACAACGTTTTCGCTTTTATGAATCTGCTCGAAATTGCGGAAGAAAGCCGTTGCGAAAGCTTCGTCCTGATTTCTTCCGACAAGGCCGTGAACCCGACTAGCGTGATGGGGGCTACCAAACGTTTGGATGAACTCATTCACTCGTGCCGCCCAACGAACTCCATGCGGTGTGTTTCAGTTCGTTTCGGCAATGTCCTCGGATCGAATGGCAGCGTTGTACCTGTGCTGCAGGAGCAGCTCCGCACCGGCCAACCCCTAACAATTACCCATCCCGATATCAAGCGATTTTTTATGACCACCCGCGAGGCTGTATCACTGGTATTAGAGGCCTTCGCGATTGGCGATCACGGCGACATTCTAGTCCTCGACATGGGCGAGCCAGTACGCATTCTCGATCTCGCACGCACGCTGATTCACCTTTCTGGTAAGTCCGAGGAAGAAGTAAACATCCGGTTCACCGGCCTGCGCAAGGGAGAAAAACTCTGGGAAGAGCTCTTCTACCCTCATGAGGCTGTTGTGGCCACTTCGCGACAAAGAATCCGCCGAGCGCGCAGTAAACTCGCGGGATGGTCGGTCCTCCATCGGCAGCTTGAGGAATTGAGGGCTTCCATGACCGTGGACGGTCCCGGGCCGGTTCGCGCCAAGATGCTGGAGATTATTCCTGAATTCTCGCCTTCGCCCATGCCGGAAGCCGTCCGGGTTCCGGTAACAATGGTTGAGCATTAGGGGCGGTTAGCGGCGTCGCTAGCCTCACACTGCGCCTTATTCACTAACTGCGGTTATCAACGTCCTAGATATGCTCGCGAATTTGCCACGCCATCACCGCAGCTGCAAACCAGAGCATACTGGCCTCGATAAGTACTGCCCAGGTGGCGTGAGCTGGCAGCAGCTGCCATACTGCAATCGCAAAAACCAGCAGCCCGATAGCTCCTATTGAGGCCCCTGCCGCATCCATGGAGGCTGCCTTGCGTCCTCGCACTGTGCCTTCCATGCCGACGCGCTGCTTTTTCTGTTTTTCGTGTTTTTCAATCAGAGTCGCGCTGGCCGGAAAGATGGCTGGAAAGGCCAGGAACAAACCGCCTACCGCCGGTCCCCATTTTTTTGCGATGATACCGGCAATCACAGTAATTGCTCCCCCAAAAATAAACCGCACTGCATACTCGTGGAATTTCGTTTTTTTCAGGCACGACCAGTCGACGTCAATTCTCATCTTCTCGTCATCGCAACAAGACGGCCCAAAGACCAAACGCAACCGTGGCCCATATTGGGATTAATGCACAAGTTACAACGAGCGCTGGGGGCCTGTAACGCATCATTAAATGGCTTACCGCAGAGGCGTAAATAAAAAATGCCACGGTCCCGGCAATCATCGAGCGAGCTTCGATAGCGGCGTATTGCTTTCCATTTGCGCTTACCGTCAACGCCAGGGTGGCCAGGGCGATGGATGGCGCCGCGCCAAACAATCCGCCAAAGCTCTTGGGCTTGAACACATCGCCTAATGCGGAGAATGCTGAAACCGCCAGCCCGCCAATCAGCATCCGCGTTAGGATTTCCTTGATCAAACTCGCTTGCGCTCCAAGATGCTACTTCTCGCTTGCGTATTTCTTCCATTCCCGCATCATCACTTTGGCCATTTCTTTCGCAGCAGTGCGCAGCCAATTCGCCTTTCGGCCATCCAAATCCTTGAGGATCCTCTTCACTTGCCGCCCGGTTCCCAGGTGAACGTTGGCGGCTTCTGAAGCCATGGCATGGAGCAACCGCGCTTCATCGCGTTCTCTGGGCAGAGCGTCAAGATTAATCGGATTGGAATCGGGGGAAAGGCGGCGAATCAACCAGGTTCCGATAACTTTCTGGTAAGGATCGCGGGAGCGTACCGCCGAGCTGATCACACGATCATAAAATGATTGACGATGCGCAACGTGGTTTTCCAGCCACAGAGACGATGATGGAACGACAGCCTTCGCTTCCCGCGCCACGCATCCGCCCTCCCATTCCGCAATGGCCACCAGCCGTTGCTGGCCCAGACTGCCCATCCCGGCCTCGCGCCGCACCACTTTATATTCCAGATTTTTTCCAGGCAACTCTTTCTCCAGCGCGTTCCTAGCATCCCTTGGGAGGTCTTTCCCCGCGGCGGGCAAATCTTGGAGGTTTTTCCAAAAGTCGCACGGCTTCTGCATTACCGCGAGCCCGAGTTTCTCCAGTGCCTGTTCCCGCTCGGCGAGGACAAAAGGGCAGCCACCGCGCTTGAGCGATTGCTGATATCCCTCGAGAATGGCGTCGCAGCCCTCCTTCCACTTAATCGTTAGTTGGCCCGAATCGAGCACGAACCGCAGGCTGGCCGCGAGCCGCACCAGATCGTTTGTATACGGCAGCGGGAAAGCTTCATCGAAATCGTCCACGCCCCAGCAAAGCCGCCCTTCCACATCGCGCCATGTGCCGAAACTCCCCACATGGAGGTCGCCGACAGCCAGCACATTTGGCGCCGAACGAACGTCCTTGCATACCTCCGGCCACAACTGAATCCAGCGGTAATAGGTGCCGCGAAAAAACATAAAGGCATCGTCTTTCATTCGCTGATGCTTCAGACGCAGGTGGGCTTCAACCACCGTGGTGCAGTTTCGCATCCACTTCTCATAGCTGATTGTCGCGTCACGAATGTCCATTCGTTCCCCTGCACTACCGGCGCATCGAAAGCGCTATCAATTCGGTCCTGGGACGTAAAATTCTATTGAGCCCTCTGCCACCGCTCATGTAAATGCGATGCGACAACAGCATGACATCTTATGCACGAGATGACCCTGGCTCAATCCGGCAAATAAGGTATGCATTTACCAGCGGCGTTTGACCGGGGGAAAAGCGGGCGTTAAACTGAATGTCTGGGGGCGACACGGTTTCGACGGAAGCTGTCGCGGCCTGAAGGCATGCCGGACCCCACCTGTCCGCAAATCGGGTGGAAACAAGTTAACTGCCAATACGCAGCTAGCTCTCGCCGCCTAATTAAAAACTAGGTAGCGCGTCTCCTCTCGCATCGCCTGTGTGCGGGAGATGAGGCGTCGCAATGCAGGCTGGCTGGCGCATCTGGGCCTCGGATGCGCTGGCGAGACAAAGAGGCTAGCTGGCAGCGTTTCTTGCCCGCTCTGAGCGCTGCCGGCGAAAACGCCGGAACGGGCTAAGCATGTAGTCTTCTGGTTGCAAGGCTTTTCGGACGGGGGTTCGACTCCCCCCGCCTCCAACTTATTTATTTTCTATAACTTACGGAAAATAACTGACCTTCCGGGGGGCCTCGTATTTGGCGAATCTCAAGCCGACGGACAACTGTACCTTGTTGTATTCGGCTTCCTTCAGGATAGGAACGTCAGGATCGGCATCGTCATTGCGGAAAATCGATTTTGCGCACGAGTTCGCGGTAGCGCGGATCGGAGCGCAGGGATTCGAACGCGAACTCGGTCCGGAGAATGATCAGCCGGACGTCGTGTTCCTGGTATGCGGTTTTGAGCCACTCGAAGGCGTGGTCCTTGTCCCCTAAATCGGCATAAAGCCGCGCGATTTGGGTAGGTGAAATGTAACCGGTCCCGGTTTTGCGCTGTGCGAGTAAGACTTCGATTCCCCTGCGTAGAGCCTCCGGCCACCCGCCGGAGTGGAAGCCCGCGTCCAGGGCCGTGGCGAACTCAATGTAATTCTTGTCGCCCTCTAATTGAGCGTCCGTTTTAAATTCCTGAATGGCCTGCGGATATTTGTGCTGGTGCCAATACGCAAATGCCAGACAACCGTGCGCTCTGCCAAAGGTTGGATTGCCAGCAACAACTTTCTCGCAGACCTCAATCGCTTTCTCAAATTGGTGGTCTGATGTGTAAACCAACCCTTGCATGTAGCCAATGGCCGGTGATAGCGGATCGAGCTCATGGGCCCTGCTCGCTTCGTCGATCGACTCCTGCGCGCGTCCCCCAATGTAGGAGAGCATCTCGGCGAACCACTCATGCGCGGTGGCGTCGCTTGGGTCGAGCTCAAAAGCCTTTCTGAACTCGGCCTCGCCGCCGGAAAAATCCCAATTGTAGTCCATCTTGTTGTAACCCAGGTCCGTATGCGGGCGCGCGAGTGTGGGATCGAGCTCCAGGGCCTTTTCTGCCGCGGCATTCGACTTGGGGGTGACGTCATTGGGGTCGCTGCCATAGTTGCCCAGCACGGCATAGGCATCCGCCATTCCCGCATATGCCAATGCATAGCCGGGGTCCTTGTCGATGGCTTGATGG
>Ga0182024_10000738_pt1 | contig 85344 bp, 84 predicted proteins | sample P32metaG_FD_120480 | JGI IMG/M metagenome (GOLD analysis project Ga0182024, IMG submission 120480) | Permafrost microbial communities from Stordalen Mire, Sweden - P3-2 metaG (Illumina Assembly) | ecosystem: Environmental > Terrestrial > Soil > Wetlands > Permafrost | place: Sweden: Stordalen... | reverse complement strand
TCCTCTCCGGTCACTCTCAGTTCGGTGGAGCGGCGTCGCGCCCCATCACCTCGCACAGCTCGGCGCCCCCGTCAGGCGTGACCAGGTAGAGGCTCTCCGTGCGTACGCCGAAGCGGCCGGGGACGGCCATCGCCGACTTCGCCGCCGGGCAGGCTGCCATGACGATCACCGGTGGTTTCTACAACAGCACGTTCAGCAAGGGCCTGGGAAGCAACGTCAGCATGTTCCCGGTGCCGGTGCTGGCGGGTGCCCAGTACCCGCACAGCCTCTCCGGTGGCCCGAACAACGCCTACGTCGTCTTGAAGTCGTCGACGCACGTCGCCGACGACGTCAAGCTGATCAAGTTCCTCACCACGCGTTCGGTGCAGGAGCTGTCCGTCAACGAGCTGGGGCAGCTTCCGAACAACGTCTCCTTCACGCCGTCAGCTCAGTTCCAGCAGAGCCAGCGCTGCTGACGACGATCTACGAGTACCTGCTGGTGAAGCACTGCGCCCCCAACGAAGCCTTCGACAACATCATGCCGGGAACGATCTGCAGCTACTGGCCGTTGAGCCACCTACCGGTCGATCCGCGAGAGGCGGATCGACGAAAGCCCGGTAATTCGCCGATCCAAATCGCGGCAGCTGTTGCATCTACCGTTCTGACAGCCCCTTACCCGTCCTCGGAGGCCTTCCAAGTGTCCAGAACGAACCACACTGCACGTAAAGGAACGTCGCCGGCGTTCCAGAAGCGATGCGGGACGGTGCAGTCGAAGGCCATCGAGTCGCCGGGCTCAAGCACGTACTCCTCGAATCCGATCTGGGCGGACAATGCGCCTTCCAGGATTACGCAGTATTCGCGGCCGTTATGGCGTATCGCGTGGTCGGTGGCAGTCGACCCGCCGCCGGGCGCGTAGTAGACCTCCTTGAATTCCCCGTGGCTCTCTGCCAGCGGCGTGAGTCGTTCCCAGCGAACGCCTCGTTCGAGGTTGATAGCTGGGCGGTCAGCAGGGTGCAACACGATCGACGAGGATCGGCGCCGGCGGGAGCGTGCGGCCTTCCCTGACTCGGGATCCGCCTCCGGGCGGCGGTCGTTTGGAGCACCGCTGATCAGGCTGTCCGTCGAAATGTCGAGCGCCGTGCTGATGGCATAGAGCGTGCTCACCGACGGCCTCGTCGCGCCGTTCTCGATCTGGGAGATCATGCTTGCGGAGCAGTCAACTCGCCTCGCCAGCTCACGGACGCTGATTCCTTTTTCCGAGCGAGCCTGGCGTATCCTGCCACCGAGAGCGTCGATGACTCGTGGTGATGCAGGTTGCTCGGCTAACTCCGCCTGGGACCCGCTCGCCGACGAATGCGCGAGCACGCGACGCGAGCCCCTCGGGCGGCCCTCTGTGCTGTCCACGTAACGAAAGCTATCAGCTGTTCACTGTCACTTGACAGCGTTATACGCGTGGCCACTACTCTCAGGAAGTCACGTTCAAGTCGGCGGGAACGGCTGTGAGAGTGCGACCGTCCGCACGACTTGGCCTGTGCCGAACGAACGAGGAGAGTCCGTGTCGAATCGGCCCGACGGTGCACCTGCGGCGGCAGGAGTAACGCGACCGAGGACGCTCGGGAGAACGACGGCCGGCCGGAGCTTCATGGCGCTGTGCGGTATGGAGAGGAGGATGAGAGATGGGAGACATCGGGATTGGCATCTTCGCAGGCGAGGTTCCGGCGTCGCTGAACGATGGCGGTGCCGGGTCAGCCGACAACGAATGGTCCCCGCGCGTGGCCTTCGTCACAGGTATCGCGAGGGGTCAGGGACGGTCCCACGCACGCGAGTTCGCCCGGCTCGGAGCCGACATCGGCGGGCTCGATTTGTGCAGCCCGATCGCGTCGGTTCCGTACGATCTGGCGACCCCATCAGATCTTGAGCAGACGCGCCAGGAGATCGAGGCGCTCGGGAGACGAGCAGTCCTGAGTGTTGCGGATGTGCGCGATCAAGAAGGCGTTCGCGCCGCGGTCGCCAAGGTCTTGCAGGAATTCGGACGGATAGACGTCGTTGTGACCAACGCGGGCGTGTTCAGCGTCGGAGATCCGTTGTCTCTCTCGCCCCAGACTTGGCAGGACGTCCTCGACGTCAACCTCACAGGAGTATGGAACACGGTGCAGGCGTGCCTGCCGGCGATGATCGAGGGCGGGCGCGGCGGAAGCGTCATCATGACGAGCTCGATCGGGGGCATGCAGGGCTTGCTGCACTGCCCTCACTACGTCGCAAGCAAGCACGCCGTGATCGGCCTGATGAGGGCGCTGGCGAACGAGCTGGCACCGCACAACATCAGAGTGAACGCCGTCTGCCCGACGAACGTCAATACTCCGATGATCCAAAATCCGGCGAACTATCGGACTTTTCGTCCCGACCTCGACGACCCACGAAGCGAAGACATTGTCGAGGTTGCCAGCAGCATGCATCTCCTCGGTGTGCCCTGGGTCGAGCCCGAGGACGTGACAGCGGCAGTGGTATGGCTGAGCTCCGACGCGGCCCGGTTCCTAACCGGGGTCGCCCTGCCGATCGACGCCGGACTCACCTCGAAGGTGCAGAACTGAGGTCAAAGGCGGCCCACCTTCTCCGGCGGCGGGTTCCTGTGACGAGTCAGACTCAGGCAGGGGCGTGACGGACCCGCTGATGCTCCGGGGTGATCCGAAGGATTACCCGCTCACTTCGAATCAAGCTGGCGTCGAACGGCTTTCCCATGTACCGCTGAGCCAGCTGTTCGATGTGCTCCCGAGCCTCCGGACCGGTAACTGTCTCGACCACTCTTCCCCTCACGTCGGCATAGTGCTGCATGTCACCTGCATCCATGATCATCACCGCCACGCGTGGGTCGGTCACCACATTCAAGTACTTGCGCCGGTGGACCTCGGTGTTCACGAGGATGTTGTTCTCGTCGCTGTCGACCCACATCACGTGGGTCATCGGGACACCATCAGGCCCCAGGGTGGTGAAGGCTGCGAAGTTCCTGCCGTGTGCTAAGTCCTGAATCTCTGAGTCGACCGTCAACTCACCCTCCCGCCGCCGGCTCCACGTAGCCGGCCTCGTCGTACTCCCCCACGCCTCCGTAGAAGGCAATAGCACTGCAAGTCTGCTCGCGGTCGTTCTGGAAGCCGTGCACTTCACCCCGCGGGATGAATACGACATCACCCTCTTCGACCGCGACCGGGCCATCGGCTGTCAGGTGCGCGCCCCCGCCGTGGAGAACCACGAAGACCTCGTCAGCGTCCGGATGAACATGGAGTGAGTGCGCTTTCATGGGTGGAAAGTCGGTCGAACAGACGACGGCAGCTTCTGACCCGACGCTTTGCCTACCCACCAGCCACCAGAGGTGCATGCCCTCCCACCCCGGGCGAGTCGGGATGTCCGGGTCCTCCGCAACGGTCCTACGTGACACGATCTTCATGGCACCCTCTCTCCCTCGTGGCCCCTTGCTGGGCCAAGTAGCCTTGTAAGTACTAGGTAATGGACCGAATGCTTCCGCCGTCCACGCCGTAGACGCTTCCGGTCACGAAGCTCGCCTGGTCCGAAGCCAGGAACACGATGACGGCGGCAACCTCTTTCGCAGTTCCCAAGCGACCCATCGGTAGCTGTCTCAGGCTGATCTCGTACTGGACCGCCTCCTCCGGGGGCATGTGATGGATCTCGGCGAGGCTGTCGGCGAAGCCTCCTTCCTTGGTCCAGAACGGAGTCCAGATCGGCCCAGGTGCGACAGCGTTCACCCGGAGAGCCGGTCCCTCCGCCCGCGCGAGCGCCTTGGTGAACGCGAGCATGCCCGCCTTTGCAACCGCGTAGTCCATTGGGTTGGCCTCAGGTTGCCGCCCGAGATCGGAGGCGTTGTTTACGATCACGCCGCCACCGGCGGCGCGCATCACCGGCAGAACCATACGAGTGACCCGGATGCAGCTGAACAGGTTGAGGTTGAGAGTCGCCATCCAGTCTGCGTCGGTGATCTGATCGAAAGTGCGTGACACACCGGCACCGGCGTTGTTGACGAGCACGTCGACGCGCCCCGCGAGCCGCGGGAGGACCTGGCTGATGCTTTGTTCGACTCCAGCGAACGTGGCGAGGTCACCGACGCCTGTGGCCACGACTCGCTCTCCGAGATTCCCGCCGACCTCTCGGAGTCCTTCCTCCTCGATGTCGACGAGGGCCAGGTTCGAACCCTCCTCAGCAAGGAGCTCGGCAGTCGCGAGGCCTATCCCACTGGCAGCCCCGGTAATGAGGACGTTCTTCCCTTCCAGGCCAAGGCGCACCGGCCGATGCTCCTACTCTTCTGCCTTCATGACCGCGAACGCCAGCGCGCGCATGGTCTCGCCCCCTGCCGTGTCTGCGATCGAATGCACCGCATTCGGAGGAATGTGGACGAGGTCGCCCACGCCGACGGGCCGATCTTCGCCGTCGATCGTCATGATGCCGGATCCGCGCAGGACGTAGTAGAACTCGTCCGAGTTGTGCGAGTGCGGCGCCAGAGCTTGCCCGGGCGCCACTTCGAATTCGGACACGAACTCGAGGTATGTTCCGAGCGTCTTCTCGCGCACGGACTCCTTTTCGAACATGAAGTACGTGTGGCACGATCCCTCGTGCTCGACGGTCACGGGTAGCTCGTCTGCTCGCCGTACGTCCATTCCTGCCTCCTTGGGCTAAGCCTGGGCTTCTTGGAAGAGTTCGAGCGTGATGCCATCCGGATCCCGGAAGTACACGAACCAGCACCCGTCGAGTGGCCCGCCTTCGATGTGGAGAGGCTCCGCAAAGAACTCCACGCCCTTTTCTTTCAACTCCTGACATCTCGCGTGGATGTCGTCGACGAGGATGCACAGGTGTGGTGAGCCGACATCGCAGTTACGTCTGTCAAAGCTCTCCTCGCGCTCGTTGTCATAGCTGAGAAGCTCGACATGGGTCTCGCCAAAACTGAGGAAGGCGAACCGCAAGTTGGCCCCCGGGACGCCAACGGCCTCGGACAGCTGCTCACCCGAGCCGGACGTCACGAAATCCGGGCGGACGCCGAACAGTCGCTCGTAGAACGCGAGAGATCGATCGAGGTCCTTTACGGTGAGCCCTACGTGATGTACTCGTCCAATGGCGCCTGGCATCGGTTGCTCCTTACTTGACAAAGATAGGGTTCATTGGCGAACCCGTCGCGCCTACCAGCTTCAAAGGCAAGGCTACGTACAGGCCCTCGAAGCAGCCATCTGCGCGCGAGTCTGCAGCTAGCTCCTCCAGCCAGAGCGCTTCATGAAAGGAGATGCCGCGGTTGCGTAGCAGTAAACGATGCAGAGGGTAGAGCTGATCCGACCGTGCAGAGTACGGCAGTTCATTGGCCAAGCTGTCGGTTCCCAGGCCGATGATCTGCTCGCGATCGATCCACTCGAGCAGCTCTGGATCGTCACTCACTCCCGGCTCGGAGTAGTCGGCGAAGAACTCCTCCGGTCCGACCTCGTAATAGCGCGACAAGCTTCCGGTGCGGATGAGGATGACATCTCCCTTTTTCACTTCAACCCCGAAGTCCCCAGCGACCGAAAGCAGTTCTCGGAGCGTGATCTCCGACTTGCGGGGTAGATAGGGAACCCCCCTCGCAGCCGCAACATCGAAGAGGACGGCCCGGCAGAACACACCCCGCTGTGAGATCGGCGCGATGCTGCATCGCTCGAGGCCGCCTGCCGTGGTCTTTGCGGGATAGCCGTTCCAGAGCTTGTCATCGACCCAAATATGGCCCAGCGCGTCCATATGTGTCGTGCCATGGCACGACATGAAGAAGCCGTCGTCTGCGTAGCAGGGCCGGTGGCTCTCTATCTCTGCCTTGCCTGACGCGTAATGAGACCAATCTCGGTAAGTGACCCGGAGCGCCCGAGGACGTTCGCTCGAAAGCGGGTCACCGCGCTCGTCGAAGACGCGCAGCCCGAGGGTGAACGTCTTTCCCTTGCGCACCAAACGCGCCGCCTCGACCACATCGTTCGCGGACAGCAGGTTGAGGGCCCCGACCTCGTCCTCTTCGCCCCAGCGGCCCCACGACGTGCGCTCCGTCGAGGCGCCGCCCGGATTCTCAGTTCGACCGGCCGGCTCAATCTCAGTACTCATTGGCGACGAACATCTCTTCCGAAGGAAACCTCGTAATGATGACCGGGCCGTCGTCCGTGAGACAGATCTCCTCCTCGATCCGGGCGGCAGACCATCCATCGTCGGCGGGGCAGTACGTCTCGAGAGCAAACACCATCCCCACCTTCAGTTCTGTGGGATGCGCGAGGGAGTTCAGGCGGCTGATGATGGGTCGTTCATGCAGGCCGAGACCGAGTCCGTGCCCGAACTGAAGGCCGAAGGCGGCCATCTCGTCTTCGAAGCCGAACTCGGTGGCCTCCGGCCACACCTGTGCGATCTCGTCCGTCCCGACGCCTGGCTTGGTGAGCGCTATCGCCGCATCGATCCACTCTCGCGCTCGGCGGTAAGCGTCACGCTGGGCCGGCGTAGCCCGCCCGACGGCAAAGGTTCGGTAGTAGCAGGTTCGGTAGCCGTTGAAGGCTTGGATGACGTCGAAAAACGCCTGCTCTCCAGGTCGGATGAGCCGATCGGAGAAGTTGTGAGGGTGAGGGCTGCACCGCTCGCCCGAGACCGCATTGATCGCCTCCACGTCGTCGGAGCCGCGCTCGTAGAGCGTCTTCGTGGCGAGCGCAACGATCTCGTTCTCACGTACCCCCGGCTTGAGGGCCTCGGCAATTTGCCAGTACACGCCGTCGACCATCGATGCCGCGGTGGCGAGAAGCGCCATCTCGTCAGCGGATTTGATCTCCCTGGCGTTCAGCATGACCTGTTGCCCGTCTCGTACCTCGATCCCCGCCGCCTGCAGCGCGAACAACAATGGTGGCTCTATCAAGTCCGCCCCGAGCGGGCCAGCCGGGGAGCCTGCATCGGCCAGGATCGACGCGATGGTCGTGGCGGCATCCTGCACGAGGCCGGCGTCGGGAGCAACCGCGCCTCTCAGGCCGATCATGCCGGCCCTGCAGTTCTCCGGTCGCAGCCACGGCGAGTAGAGCTGGTGATGTCGGGCAGCAGACCCGAAGTCCCAGACGATGGGCTCGCCGCCGCGCGTGAGGAGGGCGAACCGCGTCATCTTGTCCCGGGCCCACTCGCCGATGTGAGTCGAGCTCAGGTAGCGGATGTTGTTGGTGTCGAAGAGCAGAAGTGCAGCGAGGTCAGACTCTTCGAGGGCTGCCGACGTGCGGCCCATCCGGTAGGACCGCAGACGCGCGAAGTCGACGCGCTCCTCGAAATCGACCCCCATAACTCCCGGGGCTGGGACGACGCCAGGTTTGGCCCACATGGTTCCTCCTTCCTACTGCCGGACGCCCGCGTCACTCGCGAGGGCAGGCAGGATCTCGTCGGCGATCAGCTGCAGCGAGGCAGAGCTGTCCTCGAGGGTTACTCCGGGCGGTCGCGCCCAGAAGATCACTTCGGTGACCGGACCTGCCTCAAAGACGTGCTTCAGCTCGTCGAGCACTTGTTGCGAGGTGCCGATCAGGTAGCTGCCCGTCGAGAGCTCAGCGGGGGTCCGGAGATCGGTCTGTCTTGTAGCCGGATCTCCGGCTTCCCTTGCCCACTGGGCGTACACGTTGTGCTGATAGAGGAGGTGCGAGCCGAGCATCTCCCAGGCACGTTCGGGGTCGCTACAGACATAGACGAGCCGGTTCGTCCGAATCTCCGGAGCCTCGAGGCCGCCCTCCACCACGGTGAAGGCGTCGGCGTAGACCTCGTACAGATCGAGCGAACCTCCTGAGTCGGCGACAAAGCCGCATCCGAGCCTGCCGGCGCGACGAGCGGCAGGGATGCTGCTGCCACCAAGGAAGATCGGAGGACTGGGCGACTGCGCTGGCGGGGGCGTGACGGTCACGTCTTCGAAGCGGTAGCAGGCGCCGTCGAACGAGAACGGTCTGCCGCTCCACGCCAGTCGCAGCAACGCGACAGTCTCTTCTGTGCGCCGGCCCCTCTCGGAGCGTGGCACAGCCATTACCTCGAACTCCTTGCTCCGGTACCCGACCGCCAGTCCGACATCGAGACGGCCGTTCGAGATCAGATCGACGACGGCGAGGTCTTCGGCAAGCCGGAGCGGATGGTGCAAGGGCGCCAGCAAGACGGCGGTACCGAGGCGCACCCGCTCGGTCCGGGCCGCGATGGCGCCGAGCGCAGTCGGGAGCGATGGCATGTAGCCGTCGTCGGTGAAGTGGTGCTCTGACAGCCAGATGCTGTTGAAGCCGAGCTCCTCCGCCCAGCGGGCTTGGTCGAGCGTCTCGTTATAGAGCTGCTGCCAGGGTATCCGCCAGGCCGCGGGGTTACGGAAGTCATACCAGACTCCGAGATGCATTGGCGCTTTTGCTCTTGTCGCTACATCCATGTGTGTGCCTCGCTCTTCGCGTCGTCGACAGCTTCCTGTCTCGGGCCTACTGCGCGGTGAAACCTCCGTCGACGCAGATCTCGGCCCCGGTCACAAAACCCGCGCAGTCACTGGCCAGGAAGGTGATCACCTCGGCCACCTCTCGCGGCTGCGCTGCCCGGCCCAGCGGTGTGAGCTCGATGAGGCGGGCAGTTATCTCGGCGTCCTGTCGTTCGATCATTTCGGTACGGATGAGGCCGGGGTGAACCGAGTTCACTCGGATCCCCTCTCGGGCATAGGTGATCGCCGCGTTTCGGCTCATCAGCCTCACCGCCCCCTTGCTCGCCTGGTAAGCCGAGACACCGGCAGCACCGACGATGCCCCATATCGAGGAAATGTTCACGATGGCACCGGTCTGCCGGCGAAGCATCGAAGGGATCACCGATCGCATCGCGAGGAACACCCCACGTTGATTCACTTCACAGACCGCGTCCCAGTCGCTCGGGTCAATCTCGTGCAGGGGCAGGTAGCTCCCGACGAGGCCGGCGTTGTTAATCAGCACGTCGATGCGGCCATGGGCCTGCTCGATGTCCGACACCCATGTCTTCCATCCCTGCTCGTCCCGGACGTCCATCTTCCGGCAGCTGTACGTCGTCCCCGCCTCGGGCACGAGGTCACACCCCAGCACGATGCCGCCTTCGTCTTCGAGCAGGCCGGCGGTGGCCCGTCCGATTCCACTGCCGACACCCGTTACGACACACACTTTCCCCTCGACGAGGCCCCGGCGCGGTCGGCTCACGAGCTCATCGCCTGCAATACGTCGGCCACCGCGGCAAGCTCGGCCCCTCCGAAGCCCATTCCCTCGCCTGCGGCTAGAAGCTGGCTGACGTTTGCCGCGCTGAAGAGCGGGAGTCGCACGCTATCTGCCATCTGCAGCGTGAGTCGGAGATCCTTTCGGGCCAGTGCGATGGTGAACCAGGCTTCTTCCGGAGGATCCAGCAAGAACCGGCCGCGATAGGCGAGCATCGGTGATGCGACCACGCTCTTGAGAAACGTGTTGACGGCGTCCTCCCGGGAGATTCCGAAGCGTTCCGCCAAGAGGATCCCTTCACAGAACGCCGTCACCTGGACGGAGACGCTCAAGTTCAAAGCGAGCTTCATAGCTGAGGCCTGAGGCGGCGTTCCGATGTAGGTGATTCCACCCGAACCGATGTCCTCCAGCACGCCGCGTACCGTCTCCAGCGCGTGCCCATCACCGCCTACCATGAACGAGAGCTGTCCCGCTTCGATGGTTGAGACGCTGCCGGAAACGGGCGCCGCCAGGAAGTGACCACCCTGAGATCCGACGAGAGCGCACAGCTCCTCGCTGGCACCGGGGCCGACCGTGCTCAGATCGACGAAGTCCGCCCCAGGCCGGAGACCCTGCAAAACGCCGTCCGGACCGGTTGTCACGGCGAACAGGGCGTCGGCGTCACTCACCATGGTGAAGACCACGTCTGCCCCCTCGGCGCTTTGCCGAGGCGCTGGGGCGAGTTGCATTCCCCTGTCGACGAGGTCAGCCGCCTTCTCGACCGTCCTGTTGAAGCCGGTGACGGCGTATCCGGCGGCAAGGAGCCGGGCAGCAATCCGGCTGCCCATCACACCGAGCCCGATGAACCCGATCCGGGGCTTTTCCGGCGAGCTCAAGCCCCGCCACCTCGTCCCGCAGGACCCGATCTAGAGCGCGACAATGGCCTCTACAAGCTCCTCGGCCTCGTCCATGCGGTTGTAGCCGGCGACGCCGACGCGCGTCCAACCGCCATCGTGGGCCACACCCAACCGGCGCGCCAAGGCGGAGACGTACAGGTCGCCGTGAGTGATGAAAAGGCCGCGCGCCCTCAAGAGCGCCGCGCATTCGGCCGGCGAGTGCCCGTCGACTCGAAAGGCGATCGTCGGCGCCAGTTCTCCTCCGGAACCCTTTGCTCGGAAGACCCGCAGATTCGGCATGCTCCGCAGTTGGCCGTCGATCCACTCAGCGATCTTCGTCTGCGCTCGTGAGAGCTGGCCGATCGCCTCTCGCGCCCCTTCACCTCCAGCGCCGCCTACGAGTCGCGCGAGCGAGTCGAGTGTGCCGACCAAGCCGGCGATGGCTTCGTGGTTCTGACTTCCCGTCTCGAACTTGTCCGGCCCGGAATCGAGCGCCGGCGTGACCTTGTAGGGCTGCAGCTCCTCAGCCAGCTCCTCTCTTATCAGCGCGACACCGAGGTGGGGCCCGTAGAACTTGTAGGCCGAGCAGAGGAGGATGTCGGCCCCGAGCCGGTCGAGGTCGACCTGGTGATGAGGGACCGCGTGCACGGCGTCTACCGCGACCAGTGCCCCGGCCTCGTGCGCGAGCGACACGATCTCCGCGACGTCGGGGATTGTTCCGATCGCGTTGGAAGCGAGCGTCACCGCCACGAGCTCGACGCGCCTCGCCGACAGCTCCCTCGCCACGGCGTCGCTCTCGAGTCGGAACGACTCTTCGTCCACGGGAATCCAAACCGACTCGCTCCCGTGGTCCGCGAAGTTCTGCACCCACGGATCGACGTTGCCGAAATGTTCCAGCTCGGTGACAAGGATCGAAGACCCTGCGCGTGCCCTCTGCCGGGCGAGGGCGTGCGCGAAGCTGAAGGCCAGACTCGTCATGTTCTGTCCGAAGACGACCCGATAGGCGGTCCCCCTGACGAGGCCCTGGAACTCCCGCCGAGCACGGGCGATGATCTCTTCGGTCTGGTCGCCGGTCGGGGCGACCTCCCTCCTGCTTGCCACCCCGGTGACCATGTAGGCGCGCATCGCGTCGATGCAACCATCAACCATCTGTGTGCCACTCGGGCCGTCGAAGAACTTCCAACCACGGATCTCGCCGAAGTTCACGGCGGGAACGTGGGCCCGCAGCCTGAGCGAAATCTCATCCGTCAGTTGATGCGCCATACCATCTCTCTCTCAGCTCGCAGAGTCCATCGGCTCGGCGTCATCCCGGGTCTAGCTGCGTCACAGCACAGGTGGGCCTTAAGACGGGTTCTCATCGCGCTCACGGAACTGCCTCGTCGTACACCGGCCGCAGCTCCTTGTCGGCGGTCAGCTGGTCATCACCGGTGAGGGGATCGATGACACCTCGGTGCCGCGCCCGCAGGTAGACGGCGAGGCCCAAGGCCGCGAAGAAGACAACGATGTAGGGCGCGAGGTTGAACGGGAATGCCGGCACTGGAATGACCGAAGAATAGAAGGCGTAACCAAGCAGTCCCATCGCAACGAGGGGCAGGAAGACATAGGCAAACTGCATGCCTACCTTGTGACCGGATCGCGAATCTCGTGAATTGAAGTTTCGGAGTCCTGCGAGCGCAATCGCGAAGTAGACCGCAATGAGACCTAGGGTGGTGCAGCTGCCGATGAAGCCCACCACGGTAGCGGGTGTCGTCGTCTCGCCCACGATGACTCCGGTGACCACGGCAACGGAGCAGATCATGATGACGAGCCGGGTGGGCGTGTGGAATCTGCGGTGAATTCGCACCAGCCAGGGCACGCCCACGCCACCGCGTCCCATGTCGTAGAAGATACGGCTGGCCAGAGTGACGATACCCATTGCACCAGAGAAGCCGCTGACCGCGACGAGGATGTCGATGGTTTGAGCCCAAGTCGACCCAGCGTATCTGCTTGCAATCGTACTGAGCGGGGTGGCGTCCGCCGCCCAGACGTGCCCATTCGACGCGCCGTAGCCGACGGAGAGCGCATAGGTCACATAGACGAAGAAGAGACCGGCGCCGATCAGGGAGAACATGATCGCCCGCGGGATGGACTTCGTGGGGGTACGCGTCTCCCGGCCCAGTGCGGCGGCCGCCTCGAAGCCCGCAAAGCCGGAGAAGCCGAAGATCATTCCGTATCCGATTCCACCCCAGCCCTTGGTGGAGTAGTGAGGATTGAAGGGCGAGAGGCTCAGACCGTGAGCGCCACCCTTGGCCAGGACATACGTCATCACCACGGCTAGTGCTGCCATTGAAGCGAGCTCCAGGGTCACCTGGGCGCGCACCGACGGCTTGACGCCGACGTAGTTGATCCCGGCGCACACGGCAATCATCGGGATGAAGAAGACGAGCCATGACACTGTGATGTTGTGCAAGGCGAAAAACGCCACGAGGGAGTTCGAAGCAATCGCGGAGTTGACCGCCACGCCGAACATCCAGGCGCCTGCGTAGACCCAGCCGGCGGTGAACCCCGCCGGTATACCGAACGCCGCTCGGACGTAGGTGAAGCCGACTCCCGCCGCAACGTAGCGCCGGGCGAATTTGACGATGACGAAACCGAGCGCAAGCGATCCCACGAAGCCGAGCAGGTAGCTGAGAGGAGCGGCGCCACCGGCTTCGGAGGCAGCGAAAGCCGTGCCGAGAGCCATGGCCATCGTCGGCGCCAGGCCGGCCAGGCTCAGCCCGGAGGCCTCCACCGTGCTGAGTGCCTGCTTTCCACTTACCAGGGTGTGCGCCTGTGCGGCCCCACCTCCGGCTTCAAGTCCCCCCACAGCCATGGCCGTTCCCCCTTCCTGTCGACCCGCCCCTCAGGACAACGACATGTCAACGGTGAGGCGCGTGACTGGTCCCGGCCTCATCACTCGTCCGCAAACTAACTGACTCTGAACGCGTTAAGGGATGCTAGAACGCCACTGCACACGCGGTCAAGAGATCTGCACAGTGTGGGTTCGACCGTCGTAGGTCGCCTCAGGCGGGCCCCGATGGTGCGATTCCACATCGGCTCAGTGCCCCTTGACCTCGTAACCGGCGTCGGGCTTGGAACTGGCTCCGGCCCAGACCCAGATCATCTCGGCCTCTTCGGTGGGCGACGTGTTGTGGAACCCATGCCACTCGCCCTGGGGATGGAAGGCCACGTCGCCGACTCCGAGCACGACCTCTTCCTCTCCGTTCATCGCCACGCCGGTGCCGCGGACGAGATACACCACCTCTTCCGCACCGGGGTGGCGATGGAGCTCGTGGACCGACTCGCCAGGAGCGAAAATGGTGCGGCCGAACACGACGTGGCGGGATCCCCCGTGGGCGTGGTCGACGAGGAACTGAACGGCCATGTTCACCCACCCGTCGCTCGACGAGAGCGTCGACTCGGGCGGGAGCTGCGCCACGTTTACCTTGTAGCTGCTTTCAGGCATGTGTCCTCCTGGTGTGACAGTCGCCGCTGGACTACCTCCAGCTGAGCACTCGCCGTATGGGCAGCGGGTCGCGAAGATACACGGCCGGCACCGTCAGCGGACGAACCACCGGCCGAAGACGGCAAGGCCCACGAGATCATTTTGAGTCACGCTCTGGTGTGCAGTGATCATTCTCCCGCTCTTCTCGATTGTCAAGCAGGGGCGCGCAGTGGCTCGAGACTTGAGGTGCGAGAGGTGTCAGTTCGGTGCTGGATTAGCTGGTTCGACCAGCCAAGCCTCGTCCATCACCTCGCTCCTTCTCGTGGTCAGGCTGTGCGGGTTCCCGCAGCGCGCAGGCGCCCACCACGCCCGGGGCCTATGCACAACGTGGCTATACGCTGTGCCACATGTCCCTCGCCGCCGCTTCACAACCGCAGCCAGCCGCGGACGAATAGCAAATGACGCAGACGTGAAGGCCGCTGTCTACCGTCGTCGGGGCGAGGTACGGATCGAGGAAGTGCCCGAGCCCGCGCCGGCCGCCGACGAGCTCCTCTTACGAGTGGCGACTGCCGGCATCTGCGGGACTGACGGCCACGAGTACGCCCACGGACCTTTCCAGTTCGCCGTGCCCGCCAGATCTTCCTGGGGGCCGCCCGGGGGACTCATACCCGGCCACGAGTTCTCCGGAACGGTGGTCGCTGTGGGCGAAGAGGTCAGCGGCTTCAACGAAGGTGACTTGGTGGCTTCAGCAAGCGGGATCTCCTGCGGCGACTGCGACTGGTGCCGCCGCGGGCGCACCAATCTCTGCCTGCGGTACGAGACGGTCGGTCTCCAGCGACATGGAGGGCTTGCGCAGTTCTGTGTGGCACCGGCCGGGAGCTGTGCCGTAGTCGATCAGGCCCTCCTGACTCCTGACGCAGCCGCCCTCGCCCAGCCGATGGCGATCGCCGTTCACGCCGTCAGCCGCGGTGAGCCATCGGCCGGGATGGAGGTGCTCGTCGTCGGTGCCGGGGGGATCGGCGCCTTCCTCGTCTTCGCTCTCGTCCAGTCAGGCGCCGGCGTATGGGTCTTCGAAGCGGATGCTGATCGGCGGGCCCTCGCGCTCGACCTGGGCGCGACGCTCGTCCTTCCACCCCCTGAGCCCGGGGACCTCCGAGCCCTCCTGGACCACCACGGCTTCGCGCCTGCCCTCGTCTACGAGGTGACAGGCACCGCGGGTGGTGTTGCCGTGGCGCTGAGAGCACTCTGGCACGGAGTCCGACTCGTCGTCGTGGGCCTCCAAGCGATACCGGCAGAAGTCGACTTGCGAAGGGTGAGCCTCAGTGAATGCGAGGTCGTCGGAACGAACGCCCTCGTGGCGAAGACAGATCTCCCACGCGCACTTGAGCTGCTTGGCCGCCGCCCCTGCTCGTGGACCGATGTTGCCCCCACGGCGTTGGCATTGGACGATCTCGTGCGGGACGGACTGCAGCCTCTCGCCAGCGGCAAACCGAGCAGAGTCAAAACGCTCATCGACCCATGGACATCCGCGTCACGCGCGACGCGAATGTGAGGGAGTGACCCTAATTCCCGCAACTCCCGCCCGCGTAAGTGCCCAGCAGCGAGCCCTGGGTATAGCTGCAGACTTCCTCGCCGCAATCATGTGGGGTTTCACGGGAATCATCGTGTATCTCTCCAAGACAGAGTCGATCGTGCTCACTTTCTACAGGCTATGGATTGCGACGACGATCATGGTGCTGGCTCTTCTTCTGAGCCGCAGAAGGCTCTCGTGGCACGTGCTGCTTCGTGCGGCTCCGGCGGGCGTCCTCCTAGGAGTCAACCTGACTTGTTACGTGTTCGCCTTCAGACTGACGACGATCGCGGATGCCTCGGTGATCGGGGCGCTACAACCGGCTCTCGTGATGATCGTCGCAGCCCTGATGTTCGGCGAGCTGGTCGGCGTTCGCGAGATTGTCCTCACTGCAATCGCCATAATCGGTGTCGTCGGCGTCGTCGCCGGCCCGCGGGTATCGATCGGTACACACGCCACCGGGGACCTCCTGGCAGTCATCGGCACCCTTGCTTTTGCCGGCTACTGGCTGGTCGCGAAGAGTGCTCGCGTTCAGCTCCCCACGTTCGAGTTCATGGCTGGAGTCTGGATTACCGCCGCAATAGGTATCACTCCGATCACGTTGATCTCGGGTAAATCTCTCAGCGTGGTAACTGCGACGAGTTGGCTATGGATTGTTGCGCTCGCAGTGGTGCCAGGGATCGGTCACTTGCTCATGAACTGGGGGCATCGATTTGTTGAAGCCTCGGTGTCGTCGGTCATCAGCATCACTAACGCCGCGGTTGCTGCCGTTGCCGCGCTCGTCATTCTGGGGCAGCCACTGTCGCTGATCCAGATATGCAGCGGCTCGGTGGCGATGGGCGCCATTGCTTTGGTTGCAAGGGGACGACGCAAGCCATTGGAGGCAGGCGTCGATCCCATCGGCGTCCCGGACTGAGTCGTCTCCGCACGCAGACACGAGCTCGCGCGCGGGATGATCCGGATGGATCACAGATGCGTTAAGTGAGGGAGGACCTCCTCGTCGATCAGGGTGATGCTCTCAAGATCACGGAAGAGCTGGTGTTGGAGCATGACGCGGTCGGCTCCCGCCTCTGCGAGGCCGGCCAGTCGCTCGACAATCTCGTGGGTCGTGCCGACGAACCAAGAGGTGAGGTCACCGGATATGAGTGCGCCCGGGCTTTCCGTGCTCAGCTCACGCCGGATCCGCTCCACCTTCTGCGCGACGTCGTCATTACTCGTACCGATCACCGCGTTCTCAGCCAACACCGATAGGCGCAGGCTGGACGGATCACGCCCTTGGCGGATGCACTCTTGGTCGAGGGCGGACCTCACCTCTCGGCACTGTTCGGGCTGGAACAGGGTGGTGTTGTATTCGGTGGCGAAAGCGAACGGCGGCTCTCACCGTACGAGGCTTGCCGGAACCGCCGACGATGAGCGGGGGCGGCTGCTGCACCGGCTTGGGTAGCGCCGTGCAGCTGTCCAGGTTGAAGTATTGGCCGGAGAAGGTCACTCCATCCTCGGTCCACTGCCTGTGGATGATCTCGATCTGCTCCTCGAAGAGGCCGAGGCGTGTGCGTGGCGGAGGAAAGTCAAACCCGAACACTTGATGCTCCAAGCCGTACCACCCAGCGCCCAGACCAAGCTCGATCCTGCCGCCGGAGATGTGGTCCACCGTCGCGACCATGGAGGCCAGGACGGAGGGATGCCGGAAGGTCACGGGTGATACCAGTGTGCCAAGCCGGATGCGCTCTGTGTGGCTCGCTAGCCCGGCAAGGATCGCCCAAGCGTCCATCGCCGGCTTACCCGGCAGACCATCCATGGAGAGGTAGTGGTCGGAGCGAAACAGGCCCTCAAGGCCGCTGCCCTCGACCGCGGAGGCAATTGTGAGCCAGTCCTGCCAGGTGACGCCCTCCTGACCTTCGATCATCAAGCAGAGACGCATCGGGAGGCCCTTCCTGTCGCAGCGAGCGGAAGCGTCTCCGCCCGCATCACTCCATCACTAAACGTCGGTCTCGCCGCTGCTTCTGGAGGATGTGTGAAGATGCGACAAGCCCGTGGCTCAAGCTACTCTGCGGCGAACCTAGCGGGAGGTGCTGAGATGGCGATCGGCCGTCGGGGTATGGCGAGGACTCTGTCGACGTTTGGGGTGGGAGCGCTGCTGGTCGCCGGGGTGTCGACCCGGGCGCCGGCGCAGGCTGGGACGCCGCCGAGCAAGGCGGTGCTCCTCGTCGGCTCCTTCAATGGAACGCACGGCCAGTACCGGACCATCCAGGCCGCCGTGAACGCTGCCAAGCCCGGGGACTGGATCCTGGTCGGTCCCGGCGACTATCACGAGACGGCCGACGAGAGCCGACCGCCGGTCAACCCTGGCCAGGGCCAGATGGGCGGCGTCTACATCTCCAAGTCCGGCATCACCCTCCGGGGCATGGACCGTAACTCCGTCATCGTGGACGGCACGAAGCCCGGCTCTGCTCCGTGCAGCAACAAGCCGTCCGCCCAGAGCTACGGTGCGCTCGGCAAGAAGGGGGGGCCGGTGGGGCGGAACGGCATCCTCGTCTGGAAGGCCAACGACGTCAGCGTCGAGAACCTCACCGTGTGCAACTTCCTCGCCGGGACCGGCGCCTCGGGCAACCAGGTCTGGTGGAACGGCGGCGACGGCTCGGGCAAGATCGGCATGCGCGGCTATTGGGGCAGCTACCTCACCGCCACGTCCACGTTCTTCAGCAACGAGCGGACCGCCGCCGAGTACGGCATCTTCGCCAGCAACGCGGCCGGACCGGCGAGCTTCGACGAGCTCTACGCCAACGACATGAACGACTCCGGCACCTACGTGGGCGCCTGCCAGCGAGCCTGCAACGTGACGATGAACCACCTGTGGATGGAGTACAACGCCCTCGGGTATTCGGGCACCAACTCGGGCGGGACCGTCGTCGTGGAGAACTCGCGGTTCGACCACAACCAGGACGGCTTCGACACCAACACGCAAGTGATCGGGGATCCTCCCGCCCCCCAGGACGGCCGGTGCCCGCACGGCGGCACGAGTCCCGTCACTCACACGACCTCGTGCTGGGTCGTGATCCACAACGACTTCTACGACAACAACGATCCAAACAACCCGGCGGGCGGAAGCGCCGCCGCTGGTCCGGTGGGCACCGGGATGACCGTCTCCGGCGGCCGCTTCGACACCGTCCTCGACAACACGTTCGCCGGCAACGGGGCATGGGGGATCCTGTTCGTACCTTACGCGCAGCAGGGCAAGCCCAGCCTGGGACAGACCTGCGCGGGCGCCGGCGGCCATGAGCTCCCCGGCTTCGGCTGCGTGCTCGATCCCGAGGGCGATGCCCTCTTGGGCAACACGTTCCGCCACAACGGCTACTTCGGGAACCCCTCGAACTCCGACTTCGGGCAGATCACCCTCTTCGGTGGCGAAGCGCAGAACTGCTTCCGCGACAACAAGGCACCTGACGGCAGTGCGCCGGCGAACCTGCAGCAGACCCAGAAGAGATGTGGGCCGACCACCACCGGAGGCAACACCGGAGGCGAGCTGTTCCCCGAGGTGCTGTGCGACACCGGGATGGCGACGTGCCCGCCGGGGACCCACTATCCGAAGCCCACCGGAGTGGTTCTGCACCCGGTGCCGATAGGCCTCCCGACCATGCCCAACCCGTGCGCAGGCGTGCCGGCCAACCTGTGGTGTCCGAAGGGCTCGCCGCTGAAGGCACCCCCGGGCGGCGCCGTGGCCACCGCCACGGTCGCAGCCGGTGCGGTTGCGGGCGGCCTCCCAGTGGTGCCGGCGAGAAGAGAGGGCGGAGCCGCAGTCTGAGGCTGCAGTTTCGACCTCGTAGTCAGGCGGGTTGCACCTGCCGCCGTCTCGAAGCGAGTCAGGCGCGTCGTCGCTCGCCGCCGCGCTTGAAGCCGACACCCTTGAAGAAGGTGTAGCAGAAGACGCCGTCGGCCTCGCTTGTCCGGTAGAGCGCCCGCACGCCGCCGGCGAAGGTGTCCGCGTCGATGAGTCCTGCGCCGATCGCAGCCTCGCCGACAGCTTCGATCATCACCGTGAACGTCCTCTTGGTGAAGCCCTCCACGAGCTCGGGACGACTCGAGTCCACGTACACCATCCGAGGATCGACATGGACGGCGCGGAAGCCGGCCTCGACCATGAGCGGGTAGACCTGCCGGCCGATCAAGGCGTTGCCACCGGCCCGTCGCTGTAGCTCGATCTGGACCTCGATCACCTTGCGGGCCGCCGGGTTGTCGGGATGGAAGTAGGCCGACCCATGGTCGCCCTCGATCACCGTCATGGTGCCGCCCGCCCGGAGCACGCCGCCCAGGCAGGCCAAGGCCGTCACCGGCTGGGACAGATGCTCGAGGACGAAGCAGACGAAGATGTGATCGAACGACTCGGCGGCAAAGGGCAGCGAGAAGATGTCGGCTTGCGCGAACTCGACATTGGTCAGTCCGGCCACGTCGACCCGTCGTCGGGCTTCGGCGATCGATTCTGCCGAGATGTCGACGGACGTGAAGCGGGCGCCCGGGCTCCGCTCCGCCAGCGTGACGGTCTGTGCGCCGACGGCGCACCCTGCCTCGAGCACGCGGCTCCCCGCCGGGTAGCGCGTGTCGTGATGCAGCAGGTCGACCAGCGTCCCGGCCTGAGCCCGCAGACGCTCGGACTCCCGCTCGTGGTAGCCGTGCACGTACGGGTCGCCCATCGGTCCATCAAAGCACCCGCCGCCGACTGTCGAGCCTCGACGCGCTGATCGCCCATCGGGCAATGCGGGGACGAGATCACCGAGCTAGCCAGGCGCCGCGTCTCCAAGGACCGCCGGCGCTACCGCTTCTGCAGCCGCACCTCGAGGCTGTCCCGGAGCGAGTCGCCGATGAAGTTGAAGGCGATGACCGTCAGCACGATGATGACGCCGGCGGGATAGACCTCCCACCAGTAGCCGTCGAAGAGGTAGTTGATGCCGTTGGAGAGCATCCCTCCCCACGTCGGCGTGGGCGGCGGCAGTCCGAAGCCGAGGAAGCTCAACGTCGCCAGCAGCAAGATGGCATCGGCGATCTGGAAGGTGGCGTTCACGACGATGGTGCCGACGGCGTTGGGGATGATGTGGCGCAGCACGATCCTGCGCGAGCCGCCGCCCATCACCCTCACCGCCTGCACGTACTCCCTCGTGCGCAACGAGAGCGTCTCGCCGCGCACCAGCCGGGCTGGCCCCAGCCACGAGAGGGCCGAGATGACGACGATGAGCATCACGAGGTTCGTCTGGAAGAGGCTCGCCAGGAAGAGGAACAGGAAGATGGCCGGAACGGCGAGGACGATGTCCACGAGCCTCATCATGATGGCGTCGACGGCTCCCCCGAAGTACCCCGAGATGGCGCCCCAGACCACCCCGAACGTCGTCGCCATGAAGGCCACGGCGAGGCCGATCTCGATGGAGCTCTGCCCACCTTCCATCAGCCGCCCGAGGATGTCGAAGCCGAGGTAGTCCGTCCCGAGAGGATGCCCGCGACCGGGCCGCAGGTTCGTGTTGAGGGACGAGTGCACCTGGTCGGTGTGGTAGAGCAACGGCCCGACGAAACAGAACAGCGTCACCGCCACGACCAAGCCGAGGCCGACGAGCGCCATCTTGTTCTCGAGGAAGGCCCGCCCGATCATCCGCAGGACGCCGCCGGACCCCGCCGACCCGTGCTGTGCCTGCTCCTCCCGGAGGACGCCGTCGCCCCCGAACTGTGCTTGGGCCTCGGGCACCGTGACGGTCTTGCCGCTCCGGACTTCAGTCATAACGCACCCTCGGATCCAAAATCGCGTAGCCGACGTCGGCCAGCAGGTTCCCGAAGACGGTCGCCACGCCGACGAGCACGGTGATCCCGAGCTCGACGGGGTAGTCGAAGGTGACCGAGGCGGTGAAGAACGTCAGGCCGAGGCCCGGGAAGTTGAACACGTTCTCGATGACGAGCCCGGCGGTGAGGATGCCGGGCACCGACAGGCCGATCATCGTGGTGACGGGGATGAGCGAATTCCGCAGCAGATGGCGGGAGAGCACCTTCCGGGGCGGCAGGCCCTTGGCCCGGGCGGTGCGGATGTAATCCTGCACGAGGGTCTCGATGGCGGCCGAGCGCATGTACCGGCTGAACAGCGCCACGTTCACTAGGGTGAGCGTGGCGATGGGCAGGACGAGGCCGGACGGCTGGGCGAGGACCTCTGTGATGGTGGCCCCCTGCGGGGCCTCGGCGGGCAGGATGTGGGCGCCCACGGCGAAGATGGCGATGAGGAGAATGCCGAGCCAGTAGGAGGGCATCGAGTACAGCAGGAACGAGATGCCCGTCGCCACGTAGTCGGTCGCCTTGTTGCGCCGGGCGGCCTGGGCTATCCCGATCGGGACTGCGATCACGATAGAGAGGATGAGCGCCACGCCGACCAGCAGCACGTCCTTCGGCAGCTCGTGGGAGATGATGGCGTCGACGCTCAGGTTCTCCTTGTAGGAGTAGCCGAGGTTCCCGTGCAGCAGCTGCCAGAGGAAGTGGACGTACTGGAGCGGGAGGGGGCGGTTCAGCCCGTACTGGCTCACGAATGCCCGGATCTGGACCGGCGTCGCCCTCGGCCCGATGATGGCATGGGCGAGGCTGGGCCCGGTGCTCACGAGGTTCTGGAGGATGAAGGCGATGACGGTCACGCCGAGCACGACGATGACCGCCTGCACCAGGCGCCGGGCGAGGTAGCCGATCATCGCCGACCCGCCGTGACCCGGCGCCGTGATCCGTCGGCGACCCTCGGTGCCACGGTCGACTCCCGCTCGACGAGGCTCGTGTCGAGGAAGAGGACCTGGGCCGGCGAGTCCTCGCCGTCGAGGCGCGCCAAGAGGCGCCTGGCGGCCGTGGCCCCGATGTCGTAGGCGGGCTGGGCCACGACGCTCAGCGTCGGGCGGACGATCGTCGTCCACTCGAGGTCGTCGAAGCCGAGCAGCGAGATGTCCGCCGGGAAATCGAGCCCGCTCGCCTGGATCGTCTCGAAGGCCCCGAGCGTGAGGACGTTGTCCACGGCGAGCACGGCCGTCGGGCGGCTCCGCAGCTTGAGCAGCTGGGCCATGGCCTCGTTGGCGCTCTCGCGGGTGTAGGAGGCGCTGCGGATCAGCTGGGCGCTCACCCCGAGGTTGGCCTCACGCAGCGCCGCCAGGTAGCCGACCCCCCGGGAGGCGCCCGTGGAGGCGTGCGTCGGATCGAGCGCCGTCTCACCGAGGCGCTCCAGAGGCGCCCCGTGCAGGTCGTTCGTGAGCAGCCCGATGCGCCTGTGCCCGAGGGTGATCAGGTACTCGACGGCGACGCGGGCGGCTCTGACGTTGTCGATCAGCACGGCGTCGGCCGCCACGCCGCGGACGGCCCGGTCGAGGAGCACGACCGGGATCGCCCGGTCGGCAAGGCGCCGCAGGTGGAAGCCATCGGCGAACTGGGTCGGCGTGACGATCATCCCGTCCACCTGCCGTTCGTGCAAAGTCCGGACGGCGCGGCGCTCGAGCTCGGGCTGCTCCTGGCTGTTGGCGATCAGAACCTCGTACCCGGCGCTGCGGGCGACGTCGGTGATCCCGGCCATGGTGCGGGCGAAGAAAGGGTTCTCCATGTCGGCGCTGACGAAGCCGATCGTCCTCGTCCGGCCGGTGACCATGCTGCGGGCGATGCTGTTCGGGGCGTAGCCGAGCCGGGCGGCGGCAGCCAGCACGGCGACACGTGTGCTCTCCAGCACGTACCCGTAGTCACCGAGGGCACGAGCAGCCGTCGCCCGGGATACTCCGGCTGCCTCCGCCACATGGGCCAGTGTGGGGCGCCCCTGCCCCTTCGACGGGCGCGCTGTCATGGGCGAGAACATTATGCGACTGTCTCACACTACGCCAGCGGTTTCTCAGCAACAGTAGGTCAGGCTCGCTCGCTTCCGTGGAGGGGCCGCGCTCAGGGGGCAGCAATTTCCCGTTGACTGCTCGGGGGGTGTCTGATAGCGTTCTCACACCACATCGTGTTGTACCGCTGCGGCATCTGGGAGGAAATCATGAATCGTCCCCGGCGTAGGTTCACATGGCTGCTCGTCAGCCTGCTCGCGAGCGCACTGGTTCTCGCAGCCTGCAGCTCGGCCGGGGCGAACGGCGGCGGCGGCGGCGGGGGCTCCGGCGCCCGTGAGAAGGGGGGAACGGTGACGGTCGCCTACCTCCCGGGCACGCAGCCCGTCTACATCTTCCCCATCTTCCCGGCCACCGACGACACCGTGCAGGAGTTCTTCTGGTTCGTCGAGCAGTTCTGGCGGCCGCTCTACTGGTTCGGCAACGGCGCTGCACTGTCACTCAACGAGAAGCTCAGCATCGCCGAGCCGCCGGTCATGTCGAACGGCGCCGGACCGCCACGATCACCCTGAAGGACTGGAAGTGGTCCGACGGCAAGCCCATCACGACGAGGGATGTCGAATTCTTCGTCAACATGATCAAGGCGGAGAAGACCAACTACGCCCAGTACGTGCCGACCTACTTCCCCGACAACGTCTCGAGCATCAAGTACACGAGCGGCCGGACGTTCTCCATCACCTTCAATCGGGCCTACAACTCCTCCTGGCTCCTCTTGAACCAGCTGTGCCTGCTCTTCGCCCTGCCCCAGCACGCCTGGGACAAGACGAGCTCCTCGGGCAGCGTCGGCAACTACTACACGACGACGGCCGGGGCGGCCAGCGTCTTCAAGTTCCTCGACGCCCAGTCGAAGACGCTGTCCACCTACTCGACCAACCCGCTGTGGCAGGTCGTCGACGGTCCCTACCGGCTGCAGAGCTACCAGGCCAACAGCGAGGTCACGATCGTCCCTAACAAGAACTACTCCGGGCCGGACCGATCGACGCTCTCCAAGATCCAGTTTCTCAACTTCACGAGCGATGCCGCCGAGTACAACCAGCTGCTCAGCGGGAACGTCGACTACGGCTATGTGCCCTTCAACGACGTCCCGTCGGAGGGCCGCCTGAAGAGCCAGGGCTACTCCATCGTCCCCTGGGCCCAGGCGGGCATGAACTACGCCACCTACAACTACACCAATCCCAAGTCGGGCCCGCTCTTCCAGCAGCTCTACATCCGCCAGGCGCTCCAGCACCTCGTGAACCAGAGCGGGATGATCAAGTCCGCCCTGTACGGATCGGGCGTGCCCACATACGGCCCGGTACCGCCCTACAAGCCGCAGCCGACGGCCAACGGCCAGGTGCTGAGCGACTCCGTCGAGCGTCAGGACCTGTACCCCTTCAGCGTGAGCGACGCCATCTCGCTGTTGAAGAGCCACGGCTGGACGGTCCACCCGAACGGCGTCGACAGCTGCGCCCGACCGGGCACGGCTGCGAACGACTGTGGGGCCGGCATCACCGCCGGCGAGCCGCTCAGCTTCCACTTCCTCTACCCCACCGGTGTCATCCAGGACCAGATCGAGATACAGATGCTGTCCAGCGACGCCAGCAAGGCCGGGGTGAGCCTCCAGCAACGGCCGGTGCCGCCGTCGGTCACCTTCGCCGCCACCCCCTGCACGAAGGGTCAGGCCTGCACCTGGGACACCGACTACTACTACCTCGGCGGCTGGCAGTACGGCGTGCCGATCAACTACCCCCTCGGCACCGTGATCTTCGGCTGCGGGGGCTCCTACATCGGCGGCTACTGCTCGAACACCCTCGACTCGCTCATGCAGAAGGCCGAGGTCGGCACGAACGCGCAGCCGCTCTACAACTACGAGGACTTCCTCACGAGGAACGTGCCGGTGCTGTGGCTCCCGCTCCAGCCGTACCAGTTCTCCGCCATCAGCAACCACCTGCACGGGGTGACGCCGCAGAACATGGGCTACTGGATCAATCCCGAGAACTGGTACCTGACCCGCTAGGCCCGCCGGCCTCAGGCGCTTGCCGGGCTTGCACCGCTCGCAACCAATCAAGGAGGAAACCCACAGTGACACAGACCGAGCACGCCCTAAAGCCGGTCGCCGAGGACTTCGAGGAGACGATCAGGTTCGCCGGTGCCCAGCGTGAGCGGATCCGGGACATCGCCGGCGAGGCGAAGGAGGGCGGCATCGCCAACGTCTGGCTCGTCGGCTGCGGCGGCTCCCACTACGCCATGTCGGCCGCCCAGTACACCCTCACCCAGCGCGGGAAGCACATCGTCTCGTTCCGGATGAACGCCAACGAGTTCAACCACGCCCGGCCCGCCCTCGTCGGGTCCGACTCCCTCGTCGTCGTGGGCTCCCACAGCGGCAAGACGCCCGAGACCCTCGAGGCGATCGACGTGGCCCGCTCCCTCGGTGCCCGCACGATCATCGGCATGACCCGGTCGACCGACAGCGAGCTCGCCAAGCGCGTCGACGCCGCCTTCACCTACGACAGCAAGCACACGGTCTGGGAGCCGAAGCAGATCTACTTCGGCCTGCTCGCCCACGAGCTGCTGGCGGCCTACGGTGACGAGAATGCCGACGACCTCGAGGCGGCCGCCGCCGGCTACCTGGCCCTGCCCGAGGCCCTCCGCCGAGCCATCGACCAGCAGGACCCAGAGAGCGCCCAGATCGCCGCCGAGCTCGCTCACGAGCCGATCACCTACGTGCTCGGGGCCGGCCCGAACGAGGACGTGGCCCGCTGCCTGGCGATGTGCTATCTGCAGGAGATGCAGTGGCTCCACGCGGCCGCCTTCAACACCGGCGAGTTCTTCCACGGCGCCTTCGAGATGGTGACCGACGACATGCCGGTCATCCTCCTGCTCGGAGAGGACACGTCCCGGCCGGTGGCCGAGCGGGGCGCCCGCTTCATCGAGACCTACAGCAAGCGCACCTTCAAGGTCGACAGCAAGCAGCTCGAGCTTCCCGGGGTCCCGGCGGCGGCTCGTGCCGACGTGGCACCCATCGCCCTCGGTACTCTCGTCTCCCGTCTCGCCCAGCACTACGAGGCGGTCACGGGGCACGACCTCAACACCCGGCGGTACATGTTCAAGGTCGAGTATTGACAGCTGTGGTATCCGTCGGCGACAACGTCGTCGACATCTATCCGTCGCTCGGCATGATGTTCCCGGGCGGCAATGCGGTCAACGTCGCGGTGGCAGTGGGGCGCAGTGGCGTGGAGGCGGCCTACGCCGGCGTCGTCGGGACCGACGACGCCGGCGCCGCCCTCCGGGCGGCTCTCGAGGCCGAGAACGTCGCCACCGAGAGGCTCCGCACGAAGGACGGCTCCACGGCCTCTTGCCTGGTGGAGCTGGCCGCCGGCGAGCGGACCTTCGTCGAGGGCGACCTCGGTGTCTCCCGCTTCCGCCTCGGCGCGGCGGACCTCGAGTACCTCTCCGAGTTCGACTGCATCCACACCGGCGACTGCAGCGGCACAGAGGAGCAGCTGGAGGAGCTCGCCCGTGCCGGCCGAATCTCGTTCGACTTCTCCAACCGTCCCTTCGACTACTGCGCCCCCCTCCTCGACAAGGTCTGGCTGGCCTGCTTTTCCGGTAACCATCTCGACTCCGGAGAAGCTGACGCCCTCGCCGCTCGCGCCCTCGAGCGCGGGCCTGAGATGGTGCTCGTGACGAGAGGGGGTGACGGCGCCTTCCTCTCCACGCTCGCCGGCGTCACGGTCAATGTGAAAGCTGAGCCAATCGTGCCCATCGACACTCTCGGGGCCGGTGACGCCGTCATCGGGGCGGTCCTGGCCGGGCTGCTGCGGGGCGACGACCCGGACTCGGTCATGCAGGCCGCCATGGCCCTCGCCGCCCGGGTCTGCCAGCACCACGGGGCCTTCGGGTACGGCCGATCCCTGCCCGGATAGCCGCCCCGCTGGCTGTTCGACGGCCTCGACGAGGTCTCGCCCGTGGGGGCAGGGAGTGCCCCGAGAGCGTCCCGCTAGCGACGGCCCGCCTGTAGGGCGACCTCCTTATCCTGGGAGGAGCGATGTCCCCGCACACCCGCCGGATCAGTCAGAGGTTCGCCGTCGGCGCCGTCTTCGTCGCCGCCATGTTCATGTCGATCATGGACGCGACGATCGTGAACGTCGCCCTCCCGACGATCGGGCGGACTTTCCACGTGCTGCCCACCGCCGTGAGCGCCGTCTCCATCTCCTACCTCGTCAGCCTGGCGGTGTTCATCCCCGCCTCGGGCTGGCTGGGCGACCGGCTCGGTGGAAAGAGAGTCCTGCTCGGGGCCATCGTGATCTTCACGCTGGCCTCGGCCCTCTGCGGGCTGGCCGCCAACATGACCGAGCTCGTCGTGTTCCGGATCCTGCAGGGAATCGGTGGGGGGATGCTCGCCCCGGTGGGAATGGCCATGTTGTACCGGGTCTTTCCCCCTGCCGACCGGGTACGGGCGGCCAGCATCCTCACCGTCCCGACCGCCCTCGCCCCTGCCCTCGGTCCCGTGCTCGGCGGATTGCTCGTCTCCGACCTGTCCTGGCGCTGGGTCTTCTACGTCAACCTCCCCATCGGCATTGCCGTTTTCATCTTCGGGCTGTGCGTCCTCGAGTCAGTGCCGCAGAAGTCGCCCGGGCGCTTCGACCTGCCGGGTTTCCTGCTGGCCGGCCTCGGGCTGGGCCTCGTCATGTACGGGGTGTCCTCCGGACCGAGCCGGTCGTGGGTGGATCCTGATGTCCTCGCCACCATCGCCGCCGGCGTCGTCCTGCTCGCCTGGCTCGTGCGCTACGAGCTGCGCACCACCGACCCGCTCATCGACTTCCGCCTGCTCACCAACCCCCTCTTCCGGACCGGCACCGGCGTCATCCTGCTCACCACGGCGGCACTGCTCGGCTTGCTCTACGTGATCACCCTCTTCTACCAGGACGGTCGGGGCTTGTCCGCCCTCCAGGCGGGGCTCAGCACCTTCCCCGAGGCCATCGGGGTGATGGTGGGAGCCCAGCTGGCTTCCCGCCTCATCTACCCTCGCCTCGGCCCCCGCCGCCACGCCGCCATAGGCAACCTCGGCATGGCGGTGTTCATCGCCCTGCTGGCCCTGGTGGGGGTGCACACCAGCCTGTGGGTGCCGCGACTCTTCCTCTTCGGGATGGGAATCTTCCTCGGCCAGACGTTCGTCCCCATCCAGGCGGCGTCCTTCGCCACGATCTCGCCTGCGGCCACCGGCCGGGCCTCCACGATGTTCAACGCCGTGCGCCAGCTCGGCGGGGCCGTCGGCGTGGCCGCCTTCACCACGGTGGTGGTGGCGGTCGGCGCCGTGCACGTGGTGGGACACCGGGCGGTCGCCGACCTCACGTCCTACCATGCCGCTTTCCTCACGGCCGCCGGCTTCGCTGTGCTCGGCGCACTGCTGAGCCTGCGGATCCACGACGCCGAGGCCATCTCCACCATGCCGGGCCGGCGCCGAGAAACCGCCGACCGCGCAGCCCCACCGCACGGCCTCGCCCTCGAGGGGTAGTCGCCGGCGGCCGAGGAGCTTTCGGACGCGCCACGTCTCGTGAGCCCGACTAGCGCACCCGGAGCTCTACAGCAGAGCGCCCAGCGCCCGGATGCCCTCCCACTCCTGGGCCACGACGAACACCACCGCCGTCGCGACGGCGATGTAGTAGGCGAGCTGAACGTGGGGGACCGTCCGGGCCACGTCGAGCACCACACGCCCGCCCCAGCGCTCGATTGCTCTCCGTCCGGTCGTGATCCAGGCGATGTGGCGGATGAACGGATGAACGGTGGCCGGATCGATGTGCGGCCGCTCATCGGTCGGGATCTCCTCCCACCGGTCCTGCAGCGTCTTGGCGCCACAAAGAAAGGCGAGACCTTCGCCGGCGAGATGCCCGGGCCGCTGAACGAGATCTGCGAGCCGTTCCTTGACCGTCCCCTCCACGAAATCTCTCAGGCTCTTCGGTACCAGCTCGAGGGCGTGGGTGACGATCCACCGCACGATGGCGGTTGCCGCCCGCTTGAAGCGATTGACGAGACCCGACAACTGACGCGCCAAATCGTCGAATGCTGCCGTGCGGACGGCGGTGTCGAGCACGCCGGCCAGGCCGTGGGTGACTGACTGCACGCCGACGCCGACGACGGAGGTGGTCACGAGGGCCACGGTCTCCGCCCCCGCCACGTCGCTCAGCGTCGTGACCTGATCGGGGATCGTCGCCGCAGGTGCATCAGCGCCGCCGGACACCTCGGGCTCCCTCATCAGCGCCGCGAAATGTTCCACGTCTCCGGCGTAGCTCCCCCCGAACTGACCGATGTTCGGACACGGGATTGGCGGGCCAGGCCGGGTCGGCCGCTGGTGAGATTGGCCGAGAGCGCCGACGAACAGGCTGACCTGACGGGCTGGCGGATCAGGTGAGGGCGTACGGCATGGCTCGGTGGGCCCTGGCGTATCGCATATGCAGCATGATGGCGGCGCAACTGACGGCCGCATAGAAGCACCACAACGAGGCGAAACCGTCGGCGCTCAGCCTGGCCAGGATGGCAACCGCGACGAGATTTGCGACGCCGAATATGACGATGTGGCGGAATCCCGAGGCCAGCAACGATCCACAGGTCGCCACGAGATAGAGACCGATGATGAGAATCCCGTGCTGCAGCCCGATCGAGTAGGCGAGGTGGTACGTGCCCAGTCTGACGCTCGGATGATTCCGCAGCATCGTCAGGAGCAACACCGTAGCGACGACGGTTCCCAACGCGAGGAAGGGCGCGATGCGCAGCTTTCGCCGAGCGGTGGGCTCGAGCAGCATGATGATGAGTGGCACGACGACCGGCAGGACGACGAAGGCGACGACGAGGTAGATCCACATCGTCACGCGGCCGAGACCTTGGGGCACGTGGCCCTGCAGGCTCCACCATACGAAGGCCTCGTCTATCTGGTGAAGACCTAAAAGCAGAGGGAGAGCAGCCAGGGCTATGTGGTCGTTACGGCCCCGCAGGTGTCGGCAGGCGTCGATGCCGATGGCGGTGACGACGATCCCGCCGACAAGGTCGCCCTCAGGAGAAAAGCACACGGCTATCGGCCGTGTCCTGATGCGGGCCCGTCAGGCTGGCGCCTTCCGCTGGCAGGGACAAGTGGCAACGCTCTCCTTCGCAATACTCAGAAGAGGGCGCCGAACCTGGCAAAAGAGGCAACAACCGACACTGTCGTCTTGTCCAAACAAGACGTCACTCCCAAGAGGGACATCCCCAGGGTACACGTCGGGGCAATCATCACTTGGCGCGAAGAAGGGGCGACCCGATCGGATCGCCCCTCCTCAGCTCAGCGTTGGATGCTTACGGCGTGTTCCCGTGCGCCTTCTCCCCGAGCTGCAGGGCGAAGTTGGCGAGCGGCAACCCGCTCATGTCCTCTGAGGGAAGCCAGAAGTAGCCCGGCCCGCCCCACTGGGTGATCGCCGTGGCCGAAGCCGTGCCGCCCACCGGCTGGGGTGAGCTGCTGGCGATGACACTCGGCGTCCCGGTCGCCCCGGGATCGCTCAGCACCGACTCGGTCAGATAGGCAAAGCCGTCGACGTTGCTGAACACGAAGACGAACCGGTACCAACCGTCGGTGGTGATGACCGGCGTGCCGGCACAGGAGCCGGGTGAGCCGTGGCCGAAGTTGATCACGAAGCCGGCTGTCGACGGCGCGCAGGCGGTGATGATGTTGTCGATGCCGTAGCCGCCGGTGTTGGTGTTGATCTCCAGGTCATCGTCGACGAGCGAGCCGGCAACCGGCGCCGTGGTCGGGGACAGGTAGAGGTCGTTGGTGACGGTGAAGCCCTTCGTCGGAAAGACGTTCTCGGCGCCTGCTGCGGCGCCAGTCCCGAAGAGGGCGAATGGACCAGTGCAGGCCTCACCTGGGTTCGAGCCAACTGTCGTGTTAGGGCAACCTGCGCCCATGTTGACGTCTCCGGTCCCCGAAACGACAGCCATCGAGCTTCCGACAAGCGCCGGCGTCGCAGGAGCATAGTTACCGAAGCCCCCGTTGGAGAAGCCGCCCGAGACACGGTCGATCGTGCCGTAGTTGCCCGCAGATCCGTTGCCGTCACACGGTGCGTTCCCCGTCCCGGCGGGGCAGAAGAAGTTCGTGTTGTACTTGAACTGTTGCGAGAACGCCGTCACCGGATGGTTCGTCGCTGCCACCGTCGTGTCTCGGGCACCACTACTGGTGGACACATGCGGTCGCACCTGGTGCACGACAGTTTTGTGGCTCGTCGCCATGGCCGACGAGCCAGATCCGGCCACGACCGTCACCATGGCGCCGGCGAGGGATATCACCCCGATCGATCCCGCGAGCCAGCGTCTCAAATGAAACTTGTTTTGTAACAATTTGTCTCCCCACCATATCGGCCAAAGTTAAGAAGAGAACGTAGGCCGTATTAGACATCCCCCGGAGGCGATCATAGACCTGTTTTCAGCTGCTGGCCAAACAAGGCTCTCCCTGTGGCTGCCCAAATGCACAGAGCGAGTTACGCACCTCACTGCAAAAGCGCTTATTGAGCTTGTAGCCAGCCTCGCTACTTGTAATTGCCCAACCACTCACAGCACTATTACCAGGAAACCGTTGACTTCCGTAATATCGAGCTGCAGCAGAATCATGGGTAATTCGGCGTGGATGGTCTCAGCAGAGCGCTTGCACCGCTGCCACGAGAGCGTCCTCTTGTTGCCAGTTGACCTGGAAATGGCGGTTCGGATCGTCCATCTGGTTGTAGTACCACCAGAACATATAAATACCGAAAGTAAAGATCGTGGCCACTATGCGGCCGAGGTAGTTGTTCTCGGCCTTCACGCGACTCTGGTCCGGTGCGGGCACGATCTGGCCGAAGCGGTCGAAGATGACGGCCAGCTCATACTCCACACCGACTTCGGCGTGATCGTGCCTCACGAGGTCCTTGTCCAGGAGGACGAAGGCGATCAGCTCCACGATGCCCCGGGCGATGATGCTGAGCACCAGCCAGATCACGGGGTCGCGAAAGTCGCCCGTCATGCGCCGGAGCACGTCCATGTGCGCCGAAGCCCGTTGGAATGACGGCGTCAACTCGTCCTGCAACCCGCGCCGTCCGGCCTCCTCCCAGGCGAAGGCCAGAGCGGCGTCGAAGAACTCGACACGACGGATGTTGTGATCGCGCATCCGGCGGACTAGCTGGTAAAAGACATAGAAGCTGTAAATGCCGAGCGTGAGAACAGTCCAGCCGAGTGCCGTCCAGTAGTTGAAGATGTAGTCCGTCTCGGTCCGCCGCTGCCAGGCGAAATGCAGGTGGTCAACGGCCTGCAGCGGTGGCGGACCGGGCACTTGGCCGAAGGCTGGCGGGGAAGAGGGCGGCACCGCAGTCAGGCCTTGTCACTCTCGAACGACGGCGTCGGAGCGATCTGCTCGGCGGCCGCGACGAGATCTTCGGCGGTGAGAGCCCGATCGGGAAAGGCAGCCGCCAGGGCGGCGGGCAGGAGGCGAGTACGGATGTCGGAGAACGTGTACCCGAGACTGTTGGTGCCTCCGGTCACTCGCACGAGGTGCTCGATCGTAGTGTCGTCGATGTCAAGGCCATCAAGGTCCATGCGCAGGAGCGCCCGGCGCTCGTTCGCATCCGGGCGGCCGAAGTGCTCGTCGGCGAGGCTCCGGCGCTTTATTGCCGGATCGACGACGTCGTAGCGGTTGGTGCAGAGAAAGACGAGCACTCGCCCGCGGAAGCGCCGGAAGCTGTCAATCTTCTGGACGAGCGTGTTCACTGCCACCTTGTCCTCGTGGTGGATCTCCCGCGTGCTGCGGGACGAGGTGATCGAGTCGCCCTCGTCGACAAGGAGGTAGGCGGTCCGCGCCTTCCCGGCCTCCTTGGCGACAGTGGCGAACGCCTGGCTGATGAGCGCCGACATCTGCCCGACAAAGCCCTCGCCACGAACACGCGTGCTCAGCTTGAAGAGGGTGCCCGGCTTGCCGGTGGCGACGGCGAGACCGTTGGCAACCGCCTCCGCCGTCTCGGTCTTGCCCGTCCCGACGTCGCCATGGAAAAAGACGAGCGGGTAGAGGTCGGGCAGCACGCTCAGAATCGGGAGGGGCGCGCGGTGGAATCGCCGGCTCCACTCCTCGACTCCCTCGACGTCGATCATGAGCCGCAGGCCTGCCTCGAGGCGGGCGAACCGCTCGGGGAAACCCACCAGGCGGCGCGCTCGTTCCGTCAGCCACTGGTCGGGCAGGGCGAGCTGCAGCTCGAACAGCTCCTCGGTGGGGAGTCTGTGGCCAGGGTAAGTCATCGCCGCCTCCTGCTTCCGCCGAAAGTACTGCATCCTCTCGTGCGGCCCCACTGAACCCGCCCGTCGTCATCACCGCCAGTGGAGCCGCCGGACGGCCGATGCTGCGGCTACGTCCGGACGGCCCTGGACGATGCTCCGGCCCGGCCGGCGAGCTCGCGGCGAGCACTTGGCAGCCCGGCACCTGGTGGTGGCAGATACACCCCGTCGCCCGAGAAGCCGGACAGCAATAGGTCTGCTGTCCCCTGAATGTGACAGGACAAGGCCGCGAGCGCTCGCTCCTCGTCACGAGCCAGAACGGCATCGAGAATCTCCCGGTGCTCGCCGGCAACATCGCGAGCCTGCTCACTGCCGACCGGACATGCCCAGCGCAAGTAGAGGTCGATCGAGGTGCGGAGGGAGGTCGAGAAGTCGAGCAGACGGCGGTTGCCGCACCCGGCGAGGAGCGTGCGATGGAACTCCTTGTGGGCGGCGGCCCACTCGTCGCGAAGCTGCTCGGCGCCGGTGTCGGGGTCGTTCTCGAACTGCGGGGTCTGCTCGAGGACGTGGTGTGCGCCGAGGAGCTGCGCATGCCAGGCCAGATCGGCCCGAGCCATCGCGTAGCCGAGAGCCAGCCCTTCGATGTCCTTGCGAAGGGCGGTGAGGTCTTGCAGGTCTGGCAGCGACAGGGGCCACACCGAGTAGCCGGACTGCGGCTTGGCAACGACCAGGCCCTGCTCTGCCAGCTTGGTCAACGCCTCACGAGCTGTGCCGGCGCTTGCCTGGTAGGCGGTCTGGAGCTCGGCGAACTTCAACCGCTCCCCTGGCGCGAAGTGCCCGGCCAGGATGTCGCCTCGGAGCGATTCGTAGACGCGATCGACGTGAGTGGTCGGAGCTGACATGCAGCTTCGATACTAACAAGAATTATGCACATCAAACAAATATTGAAAATATCTTGACCCAGCGAAGGAAGACCACTATCGTCACCATCCGGCCGTTCTTTCGCACGTACCTCGCAATGGTGGGGACAAGATGGCCAAGGGGAGGCAACGGACCATGCCGGAGGGCAGGAAGGTCGCACTCGTCGTCACGTCCCACGACCAGCTCGGCGACACGGGCGACAAGACGGGATACTGGCTGCAGGAACTGGCCGTCGCGTACTACTCGTTTCTCGACGGCGGATTCGAGGTCTTGCTCGCCTCGCCGCTCGGAGGGGCCGCACCGGTCGACCCGCGCAGCGTCGACAAGGCCAAGGCGGCGACAACCGATGCACCTGAGCACCGTTGGCTCGACGATGCCGAGGCCAACGAGAGGGTGAATGCGACGATCCGAACCACGGAGCTCGACGCCGCAGCGCTGGCCGCTGCCTACCTCGTGGGCGGCCGCGGGGCAATGTGGGACATGCCGAACGACCAGGCGCTCGGGCGGCTGCTCGGGGACCTCCTCGACGGTGGCAAAGTCGTCGGAAGCATTTGTCACGGAGCCGCCGCATTCGTCGGCCCGGCCTCTCCCGGCCGCGAGCCGCTCGTGCGGGGACGGCAGCTCACCTGCTACTCCGACGACGAGGAGCGGGCCGCCGGCGTCGAAGCCGTTGTCCCGTTCCTGCTGGAGTCGGAGCTGCGCCGACTCGGGGCCGATGTGCTCGTCGGCGAGCGAGGCACCGACTTCACCATCGAGGACGGGATGCTCATCAGCGGCCAGAACCCGGCCTCCTCCGCCTCCACGGCCAAGGCGGTCGTGGCAGCGCTGTCCGCCCCAGGAGAGGGCTGAGGACGATGACGGACACCTGGATGCGCATCCGGGGGGGCACGGTCATCGACGGGTCCGGGCGTCCGCCGATGGCGGCGACAGATGTCGTCGTCCGAGGCAACCGCATCGTCGCGGTGGGCGACGAGACCGCCGATGGTGTGACGATCCCTCCCCGGGCAGAGATGGCGACTCTCGACGCGGCCGGGCTCACCGTCATGCCGGGGTTGATCGACACGCACTGTCACATGTCGTATGGGTCCGGGCAGTCCCAGGAAGAGATCGACATGTGGACGAGCCACGAACTGAAGACGATCATCGCGGCAGCAAATGCCGAGAAGGTGCTGCGCGCCGGCGTCACGAGCGTGTCCGAGCCGGGCGGCAATTACTTCATCGGCGTCGGGGTGCGGGAGGCCATCAAGCGTGGACTCATCCCGGGGCCGCGCATGCTTTCGGCTGGGCGCTACCTGACAACGAGCAACGGGCTCACGGACTGGTACCCGACTTCGGTCGGCGTGCCGGATGGCAGCATCGGGACGCTCACGAACACGACCGACCAGATGAAGGACGAGATCCGCCGTCAGGTGAAGAACGGCGTCGATCTCATCAAGCTCGCCGACAGCGCCTACGGTCAGCTGCAGGCCTTCACGAACGACGAGCTCAAGTCCGTGGCCGACCTCACCCATCAGCTCAACCGCAAGTGCACGATCCACGCGCGTGCGTCGGCCGAAGTGAGCGCGGCCGTAGACGCCGGCTTTGACTGGATCATGCACGGCAACATCCTCGACGACGACTCGATCGAGAAGCTGGCCGAGTCGAAGATCCCGCTCGTGCCGACTCTGCTCCTGCTGGCGAACCGATCGGACTGGCCCGAGCTCACCGGTGGCTCCCCCCAAGTCGTAAACGGCGCACGTCGCATGCTCGAGCGGAGCGCCGACTCGTACCACCGGGCCGTCGCTGCCGGAGTCAGGTTCGCCATGGGCACCGACACCGGCTTCAGCGTGACGCCCTACGGCGAGTGGCACGCCCGAGAGCTCGAGCTTTTGGCCGTCTACACGGGCCTTTCCCCGCTGGAGGCGATCACCGCAGGGACGCGTAATGGTGCGCTCATGATGGGCCTCGACGGTGAGCTCGGAGAGATCAAGCCCGGCTACCTGGCAGATGTCATCCTCGTGCGCGGCAACCCGGCAGAGGACCTACGGGTCCTCCTCAACAAGAAGAACATCGTGAAGGTGGTGAAGGACGGCCAGGTTGTTCGCTTCTCGGAAGGCCTCGACGAAAAGGTCTTCCACGTCGATCGCCAGCCCTATGTCTATTCCCGGGTCGACCTCACTTACGAGATGGTGTTCGAGGACGACGCACGGGCGTCTTACACGACCGTCCCCTGGAGCATGTCGGACGCCCGCGACCTCCTACGCGACGTGGCACAGGGACAGGCGGCCAGCGTCGATCCCGAGCTCGAATCCCTCTCCCGCTGACTCGGAGAGCTGACTTGTCGAGCGATCGCCAGAAGTCGGGTGCCGAGCTGAGCGGCGGGGAAGAGCCTGAGCGGTGAAGCCCCTGCAGCTGACCTATGGCGGAGAGGTGTACGACCGCACTGAGGCCCTCTACTCGGGAACAGTGTCACCGGAGGGTGTCGATCTCACCTATGTGCGGACGGGCATCGAAGACCTGTTCTGGCGCCAAGGACACTACGGCGAGTTCGATCTCTCCGAGTTCTCCTTCGGTGCCTACTTAAGCACCCTCGCCGACGACCCGGCGGGATTCGTTGCGATTCCCGTCTTTCCGTCTCGAGCCTTCCGTCATTCGGCGATCTACGTCGCAGCCCCCTCGGACCTCGTCGACGCAAGCCAGCTCGCTGGCGCCACGATCGGGATCCCTGAGTGGAGCCAGACTGCGACGCTCTGGGTTCGTGGCATCCTCGCTGACCACTACGGCGTTGACCTTGAAAAGGTTGACTGGCGAACCGGGGGCCTCGAACAGCCGGGACGTGTGGACAAGTCGAAGGTGGCCCCGCCGACGTCTTGTTCGATTGAGCCGATCGACGCCCGATCGACTCTCATCGAGGAGCTCACAGCCGGCCGGCTCGATGCCGTCATCTCCGCCCGCTCGCCGGGGACCGCACTCCGGGCCGGCGCCGTCCGGCGTCTCTTCAGCAACCCGCGCCAGGTCGAAGCGGATTACTTCGCGGCAACGAACATCTTTCCCATCATGCACGTTGTGACAATGCGACGCGAGCTGGCAGAGGCACATCGCTGGCTCCCGGTGACGCTCTGGAATGCGTTCGAGGCGGCACGAGCCCTGGGGCGGAGACCGCTGCTCGATCATCTCTACTGCGCGACGAGCCTTGCCTGGGAGGCGGAGTACGCCACCGAGGAGAGCGAGTTGCTCGGTGACGCGTTCGCCTACGGTATCGAGCCGAATCGGCCCACGCTCGAGACGATCATCCGCTACGGAGCCGAACAGGGCTTCTGTGACAAGGGGCTTCTCCCTGAGGATCTCTTCTTCGAAACGACCCGCACCAGAGCACGCATCTGATCGCCAGAGGAGCCGGTGAGCAGGGTCAGAAAGGACGCAACGTGACAGGAGCATCAAGACGTGGCAGGGCGGCCGCAGCCTGCGCCGCACTCGCCGTCCTGCTGGCAGCCGCCGGCTGTGCCACCAACGGGTCGGCCTCGCAGGGGGGCAACTCCCACGCTGTGCTTACTCTCGACGTCTTCCAGCCGTTCAGCGGCGCAACAGCGTTCGAGGGCCCCGAGCAGCTTGCCGGATGTCTCGCCGGCGTCAAGGTCGTCAATGAGTCCGGAGGCGTCCTCGGGCACAAGCTGCAGTGCGTCCCGACCGACGACAAGGGCGACCCGGCCGACGCCGTGCCGATCGTGGACAAGATGTTGGCGTCGACGTCCAACCTTGTCGGCGTGGTTGGCCCGGCCCAGACCGCTCCTGCGGTCGTGCCGCTCATCACCGCATCCAAAGTCCCGATGTTCTCGGACTGCGGCTGCGCCCAGTACGACCACAGTACGAATCCCTACTACTTCCGGATCGACCCCTCCGACAGCCTGGCCGGCATCGCGATGGCGTACTGGGCATATACCAGCTACGGAAAGCATGCGGCTGCGTCGTTCACCAACGACCCGGGCGCACAGACGACGGTGCCGGCGCTGTTGCAGGAGTACAAGCACCTCGGTGGCAACTTCGCCGCCAACCAGACGCTCGTTCCTGACCAGACCTCGTACCGCACCGAGGTCCAGAGCCTCATGGGATCGCACCCGAGCGCCATCGTCACCGAGATGGACCCACAAACGGCGGCGACCTACTTCAGCGAGGTCCAGCAACTGGACAACGGCACCTTCCCAAAGGTCGAGGTAACCAACCTCGGCTTGAAGAGCTCCTACATCCAGGCCGTGAGCAGCGCCATCGGCAAATCGGTCTTCTCCAGCAACTTCGTCTCGGTCGCACCGATCAGTCCCACCGGCCCGGGTTTCCAGTCGTACAAGCGAGCCGTCGTGACTCTCGGCTCGGCCATCAAGCAACCGGCCCAGTACCTGACCGATTCATATTCGATCGCTGACTTCGACAGCGTCATCCTGATGGCGCTCGCCATGACGGAGGCGAAGTCGACGAATCCGTCGACTTGGGTCCACCTCGTGACGGGCATCGCCAACGGCGGTGCGGGTGCGACACTTGTGCACAGCTATTCCGCCGGCGTGGCGGCCAGCAAGGCCGGCCACAAGGTGGCCTACATCGGCGCCAACGGACCGTTCGACTTCAACAAGTACCGGAACGCCGCCGGTGCCTTCGAGGTGCTCAGGTACCAGCCGGCCTCAAATTCGGAGAAGCAGGTCGGACTGATCTCGCTCGCCGTCATCCAAAGGATCACTTCCCGTTGAGGTGCCCGCTCCGACGGGGACCCGGGGAGCGCAGGGATCGTGCCGCCGGTGAGGGCCGACACTCGGGGCGGACCTACCGATGAGCTCGTTCGTTTCGGCAGTCGGCTTCGGGATCGTGACGGCGTCGATCATCGCTCTCGGTGCTGTCGGCTTCACCTTGCAGCTCGGGGTGACCAACATCTTCAATCTGGCCTTCGGCGCTGCCATGACGGTGAGCGCTTTCGTCGGTTACGAGGTGCATGCCGCCTTCCACGTCAGCATCTGGCTGGCCGCCGCCGTCGCCGCGCTGGCGGGCGCTGTCCTGGCGATGACGATTCAGGCGCTCCTGTACGGGCCATTCCTGAAGCGGGGAAGCAGTGTCTTTACAGTCGTGATGGTCTCACTGGCGCTCGGAGTCGTGCTCGAGTACATAGTGGAGGCGATCGCAGGTCCAGGTTTCTATAGTTACGGCCTGCCACCGGCCCGGTCCGTCCACTTCATCGGGTTGACGTTCACGACGCGCCAGCTGGTGATCATCGCGCTTGCTGTCGTGGCGATGCTGGGCCTGCATGTGCTGCTCAAGATGACCCGCCTCGGGAGGGCCATGCGGGCGACTGCCGCCGACGCCGAACTGGCCCGCCTGAGCGGCATCAACACCCGCCTCGTCGTGCTCGTCACCTGGGCGATCTCCGGGACCCTCTGCGGGATGACCGGCGTCGTCCTGGCGATGAACACGGTCGTGTTCGACCACTCCACCGCGAACGAGTTCCTGCTCCTGATCATCGCCGCCGCCGTCGTGGGCGGCATCGGCGAGCCCTACGGAGCCATGGCTGGTGCGCTCTGTGTCGGCCTGGTGAGCGAGATATCGGCCATCTGGATCCCGCAGCTCAAGGACCTCGTCGCCCTCGCCCTGCTCTCAGTCGTCTTGCTCGCCTTCCCCGGTGGCATCTCCGGAGGGCGCCGGGCCACCGAGCTGTCTACGACATGAGTCAGGCTTGGGAGTACTACGTAATCACCCTGCTCGTGTATTTCGGCACGAACGCCATTGCCTGCTGGTCGCTCAACTTGCAGTACGGCGTGGCGGGAATCATGAATTTCGCCTTCATCCTGTTCCAAGCGGCCGGCGCCTACACGGTCGCCGTGCTCACGCTCGGCCCGGCGATTCCGGGCGGATTCCAGGTCTATGTCGGAGGCACGACGCTCCCCTGGCCGGTGCCGCTCCTCGCCGCTGTGGCGGTGGGATGCGCCCTCGCTCTCGTCGTGGGGATCGTCGCGCTGCGTCCGCAACGTCGCGACTACCAGGCCGTCCTGATGCTCATTATCTCGATCATCGCGACGACGCTGATCAGCACAGAGACGGGTCTCTTGAATGGGGAGTCAGGCCTGGCGGCGCTGCCCAAGCCCTTCGCGTCCGTGGTCACGAGCGGACTGGTGGGCTACGGGTGGTTCTACGTCGCCCTCACCAGTGCGCTCGCTGGGATCACCTATGTGGTGGTGCATCGCATCACCTCCTCCCCGTGGGGACGACGGCTCCGGGCGATGCGGGACAACCCATACGCGGCTGCGGCGCTCGGTACGAACGTGCAGCGCGAGCGCCTCACCGTGTACGTGCTCGGCGGTGGCATCGCAGCCCTCAGCGGTGGCATCCTCGTCCAGTTCATCTCTGCCTGGGCCCCGTCAGGGTGGACCTATCCCGAGACGTTCCTGTTCTTCGCCGCCATCATCGTCGGTGGGCTCGGGAACAACGCCGGCGCCACTCTCGGCGCCGCCATCGTTCTTGGCGGGATCCTCGAGGCGGTGGCGTTCATCCCGTCCTTCGGTGTCGCCGGTGTCGGCGAGTCCGTGCAGTGGATCGTGGTTGGGGTGCTCGTGATCGCCTTCTTGTGGTTCCGTCCGAAGGGACTGTTGCCTGAGCGGCGCCGGCGCCTACGCCTGGACCAGCCCGACCACACGGAGGCCTCGGTGATCCGGCTGCTCCGCCGGGACGGGCCTCTGTGAGCGAGGCACCCGCCGGTCCGGAGGTGGTGCTCACCGTCGATGGCCTCCGGCGGACCTTCGGTGGTATGGCAGCAGTCGACGGCGCCACCTTTGCCGCTGCGCGAGGGCGAATCACCGCTCTCATCGGACCGAACGGCGCCGGTAAGTCGACCGTGCTAAATCTCGTCGCCGGCGCGCTCCGGCCCGACGCTGGTCGCGTCGTCTACCTCGGCGATGACATCGCCGGCGAGCCGGCGCACAGGGTGGCAAGGCGCGGCATCATCCGCACCTTCCAGTTGCTCGGAGAGTTCGAGCGCCTCACCGTGATGGAGAACCTTCTCGTGGGCGCCCGCCGAGCCCGCGGCGACACCTTGGGAGGCGCCCTGTTGGGCAAGCGGTACTGGCGCAGATCCGAGCAGGCTGCAATCGGTCGGGCGATTGAGCTCCTCGAGCGCTTTGATCTGCTCGCCCTCCAGCACGATTACGCAGGGGAGCTGAGCGGCGGTCAGAAGCGCATGGTCGAGATCATGCGGGCGCTAATGAGCGAGCCTGCCCTCCTTCTGCTCGACGAACCGCTCGCAGGCGTCAGCCCGGCGCTGTCGCGCGAGGTCGAGGCGCACCTGAGCGCCCTCCGCAGCAATGGCCTCACGATCGTCATGGTCGAGCACGAGCTCGGTACCGTCGACCGGCTCTCGGATGCGGTCGTCATGATGGCCCAAGGGCGAGTGCTGGCGGAGGGCTCGCTCGCTGAGCTTCGGCGTAACAAAGAGGTCGTGGATGCGTACCTTGTCGGTTGAACCGGCGCGCCCCGGAACGCCGTGCCTCACAGTGTCGGGAGTCACGGCGGGTTACGGCCAGGTTCCGGTGATCCACGACGTCTCGGTGGACGTCCGTTTGGGCGAGATCGTGTGCGTTCTCGGTCCCAATGGCGCCGGGAAGAGCACGTTGCTCAAGGCACTCACCGGCATCCTTCCCTGCATCGCCGGCTCGGTGAACCTCCTCGGCGAGGACATCACGGGCGTGCGATCCGATCTGATCGTCCGTCGTGGGATCGGCTATGTCCCGCAGTCGCGCGACGTCTTCGGTCCCTTGACCGTGCAGGAGAACCTCGAGATGGGTGGTTACACCCAGAAGAAGGCGGTCATCGCGGAGCGCATCGACGAGGTCCTCGGGCTGTTCCCGTTGCTGGCGCCGCTCCGAAAGCGCCGGGCGAGTAATCTGAGCGGCGGCGAACGCAAGCTGCTCGCCCTTGGCAAAGTCCTGATGACGCACCCGAAAATGCTCATCCTCGACGAGCCGACGGCGAACCTGGCGCCGAAGGTCGCCCACGAGCTTCTCGAGAGTCACGTCCGGGCTCTTGCTCAACATGGCACCACTGTCCTCTTCGTCGAGCAGCGGGCTGTCGAGGCCCTTTCGATCTCCGATTGGGCATACGTCATGGTGAGTGGCGCCCTGCAGCTCTCCTCTCCAGCCTCAGGAGTGCTGGGGAGTGAGGAAGTGGCCGATCTGTTTCTCGGGGCGGCTATCGAGCCCCGTGCGTGATGCGCTTATCCGGGAAGCGGTCTGCTGACTCGCGCCTGCCGGCGGTGACTGGCCGGCGGACGACCGGCCAGCCCGTCTAGGCCGTCGTCGATATTGACGCAGGTTGTTGTTGATCGGGAGTGATCGATAACTCTGGACCTGGCTGATAGACAGCCAACCTATTCGACGATGCGGTGCAGTTCTGCGACAAGCACTCGACGAGAGCTCCCGAGTATGCCCGACCTGCCGGTCAGCGCCGCTGCAGTCGCACGTCGAGAGCGTCCCGCAGGCCGTCCCCGATGAAATTGAAGGCAAGGACCGTGAGGACGATCATCGCGCCTGCCGGATAGATCTGCCACCAGTAGCCGTCGTACATGAAGTTGACGCCGTTCTCGAGCATGCCTCCCCAGGTAGCTGCTGGCGGCGGGAGGGAGAAGCCGAGGTAGCTGAGCACGGCGAGGGTGAGGATGGCATCCGCGATCTGGAATGTGGCGTTTACCACGATCGTCCCGATGGTGTTCGGCACGAGGTGCCGGAAGACGATCCGCGGGAGGCGCCCGCCCATCGTCCGCACCGCCTCGACGTACTCCCGGGTGCGTAGGCTGAGCGTCTCGCCCCGCACCAGTCGGGCGGGTCCGACCCATGAGAGGAAGGACAGGACGAGGATGAGAAGAAGCAGCGTGGGCCGGAAGATCGACGCCAGGTCGATGAAGAGGTACACGATCGGGATGGCGAGGATGACGTCGACGATCCGCATGAGGATCGTGTCGGCGAAGCCGCCGAGGAAGCCGGCGATCGTCCCGTAAATCACGCCGAAGCCGGTCGATACCAACGCGACGGCGAAACCCACCTCGAGCGAGCTTTGGCCCCCGACCATGAGTCGTCCCAACACGTCGAACCCAGAGTCGTCCGTCCCGAGCGGGTGCTTGCCTCCGGGAGAGAGGTTGACCGAGAGCATGACGGCGTGGGTCTGGTTCGTGCGCCAGATGAGCGGGCCGACGAAGCAGAACAACGTGACTAGCACCACGAGCACGGCTCCGACCAAGGCGAGCCGGTTGTCGATGAAGGCCCGAAGGATCATCGTCCAGGGCGCTCCCGCCGACCGGACGACCTCGCCGCCCGGAGCGCTCCCAGCGGGCGCCTCGGCCGGTGACGGCGCGGGTGCCATCCCGCCCGACGACATGGACTGAGCCGGCACGGTCGGCTCAGTCATAGTGAACCCTCGGGTCGAGCACGGCATAGGCGACGTCGGCGACGAGGTTGCCGAGCACGGTGACGATACCGACGAGCACGGTGATGCCGAACTCGACTGGGTAGTCGCTGTTGACCGCGGCGGTGTAGTACTCGAGCCCGATCCCCGGGAAGTTGAAGAGCGACTCGACGATGAGGCCGAAGGTGAGGATGCCAGGCAGCGAGAGGCCGACGAGGGTAGCGATCGACAGAACCGAGTTGCGCAGCACGTGGCGCGTGAGCACGAGTCGCTGGCTGAGCCCCTTGGCCCGGGCAGTGCGGACATAGTCCTGGGCGAGGCTGTCGATGGCGGCCGAGCGCATGTAACGGCTGAAGAGCGCGTAGGAGACGAGCGTGAGCGTCGCGATCGGCAGCACGAGCCCGGCCGGGTGTCCGAGCACCCCGGTGATCGTGGCCTGCTGTGGCGCCTCTGCCGGCAGCAGCCGGAGGTTGATCGCGAATAGTTCGATCAACAACAGGCCGAGGAGGTAGGAGGGCATCGAGTACAGCAGGAAGGAGAAGGCCGTCGCACCGTAGTCCATCACCCTGTTGCGCCGCGCTGCCTGCAAGACGCCGATCGGGATGGCGATCAAGAGCGACAATACGAGTGAGGAGCCGACAAGGATGGCGTCGTTCGGCAGTTCGTGGACGACAAGGGAATCGACGCTCTGGTTCAGCCGGAACGAGTAACCGAGATTACCGTGGATGAGCTGGTTGAGGAAGGACAGGTACTGGATGGGCAGCGCCCGGTCGAGCCCGTACTGATGGTTGAAGTTGACGATTTGGAGCTTGGAAGCCTTGGGGCCGATGATCGCCCGGGCGATGCTGCCGGGGAGCAGGTGCTCCAGGATAAAGGTGACCAGAGTCACCCCTAAAAGGACGACGACTGTTTGGACGATGCGCCGGACGATGTAGGCAGTCACGCTCTCATACGCCGTCTCGCGGCACGACGGCATGCCATGTCTTGGTGAAGACCCGCTGCTCGCCTTCGAAGGCGTCGACGACGTTGGTGAGCAGGAACGACTCGAAGGTCGAGGTCATAGAGCTCGTCGTCCGTACGGCCGTGCGCCAGGCCCCTCGCGCGACCCTCATCTCCCGGGTGCAGGTGACCTGGGCAGAGAGCGGCTCGCCCTCCACTACGCGGAAGACGTCCTGCTCGTCCTCGTGGTACTCGAGCCCGTCGGCGTGCAGGCGGTGGCCGTCGGTCGATCTGGTCGTGGTGACGACGGCGCCGGTGGCGACATCGCGGGACGTTGTGCGGCTGTGGGAGCCGGGGAATCGGTCGTGGGGGGGAATCGGGGCGCTTTCGGGCACGGCGAAGTGTGGTGGCGGCTCGTGCTCGCCGCCGGCGGTGTGCACCGGCAGCTCCAATGCCGAGGCAGCGTTGGTGAACAGACTGAGTGTCACGACCTCGGGCGACGGCCACGCCCAGGGCCAGTAGGTCGGCGAGATGGCGAGGCGCAATCGGTGACCGGCGGGAACGGCATACCCGATCGAGTTGAGCGGCACCTCGACGACATAGCGCTGCCCCGGAACCAGCGGGTCGATAGTGGCGTCGTCGAGTCGGTGCGTAAGGTTCTTGAGCCCTCTCGTGATGAGGGTCGATTCACCCTCGGGCCAGACGTCGCAGAGGCGCACTACGACGAGCGCCAACGGACGGTCGGCGGCCAGCTCGAGCCGGGCGGTCGGCACGCCGAGCAGCTCCACTCGTTCGGTGAGCAAGGGGGTGTCGAATACGAGCGACACGCCGTCCTCCGGCCGCTGGTCGCCTGGCCAGTCGATCGGGCCTCCATGTCCGCCCCACTGGCCGGCGTCGACGACGACGGCCTGAGCGCCACGGATACGTAGCTCTGTCACCTCGCGCCCGGCCACCTCGGAGTCGCCCAGCTCGGTACAGGCCGCGACGAGCGTCCCGGCCCCGACGGACTCGCCCGCAGCCGGCGGCCCGAGCAGGAACTGGCGCGTCTCTACCTCCTCTGCCGACCAGCCCGCGAGGGCGAGCCAGCGGCCCGGGTGGGTCGGGTAGCCAGCCTGTGGCCAGAGCGCCTCGGGCATCCACACCCGGAGCTTCGGCTCGTCCATGATCCCGTTGTCGATCCCTTTCAGCCATCGGTCCCACCAGCGCACCGCCTCCTGCAGGAAGCCGATGGCCGGTCCGGGGGCGCCATCTTCGGGGTAGTCATGGGCCCAGGGGCCGATCAGCCCCTTCGCCGGCCCCTCGTAGCCCGCGAGGAACCGAAGAATTGCGTTCCGGTAGGCGTCCGTCCACCCGCCCACCATGTAGACGGGACAGTGGATCGCCCCGAAGTCCTCGCACACCGAACCCTGGCGCCAGAATTCGTCGCGGCGCTGGTGTGCCATCCAGGCTTCGATGAACGGCGGTGTGCGCTCCAGGCGGTGCATCCAGGTGCTCCGCCACTCCTTGCCGACGACGGTGGGGTCCGGCGGGAGAAAGTCGCACGCGAGCATCGTCGAGGCCCACGGGAGCGCCGTCCATGCAAGCACGCAGCCGCCCATGTAGTGCACGTCATCGACGTAGCGGTCGTCGGTCGAAGCCACGCTGATTACTGCGCCGAGCTCGGGCGGGTGATGTGCGGCGATCTGGAGCCCGTTGAAGCCCCCCCAGGACTTGCCGATGATGCCGACCTTCCCGCTGCACCACTGTTGGCGCGCGAGCCACTGGATCACCGCGACGCCATCGGACTGCTCGAGCGGAAGGTACTCATCCTCGAGGATGCCATCGGAGTCACCCGAACCGCGGAGATCGACTCGGACCGAGGCGTAGCCGTGTCCAGCGAAGTAGTGGTGGATCGGCGCGTCCCGAAGCACCAGGCCGTCGTTCTTGCGGTAGGGGACATACTCGAGAACGGCCGGCACCGGCTGGCGCTCAGCGTCCTCAGGCAACCAGATCCTGGCGGCAAGCCGGCACCCGTCCGACATCGGGATCCATTCGTGGGGAATCACCCTCACCTGTGACGGGAACTCCACCCTCACGACCACAGTCTCCTCCGTTCCTCTTGTCGGTTCGGTTCGTGGAGGGGCCTAGACACGCCGTGGCAGTGGCCTCGGTCCGCCCTTTGCACAACTCAGTGCACGAAGTACCAGTTCTCGGGGTAGACGTTGCCGAGCGGGTCCTGGGGCACGGTGCCCCGGAGGTTCGAGCTTATGGCCGAGATCTGTGCGTCGAACTGCGGCATCCACAGCACGGGCACGTTCTTCGAGAGGTAGTCCTCGTACGCGTACAGCGCCGAGTTGCCGCCGGTATGCAGCTGGCCGATGAGGCGGTCGGCCTGGGCCTTGCTGTAGCCGGTCGTGTTGGACGAGCCGCTCGTGTCGAAGATGGCACCACCGTCGGGCACGTTGTAGCCGGGGTCGAAGTACCAGCCCTGGCCGTAGTAGTTCATCTGCCAGCAGTTGGCCTTGGCGCACGAGATGTCGTCGGCGATGACCGTGTCGAACGGCGCGCCCTTCAGGTTGAGCGAGATCCCGGCCTGCGAGAACGATGCCTCGAGCTGGGTCACCTCCTCGGTCACCGCCTGGAGGCCAGTGGTGTACTCGAAGCCGAAGGACAGCTTTGCCCCCGACGCGATGCCAGTGCCGCACTCGTTGGCGCCGGAGCCCGGCCGCGTGCAGGTGTCGGTTCCGTTCGGGACGACGTGCCAGCCGTGCTGCTTGAGCAGCGCCACCGCGGAGGACGCCGAGTAGGGGTACGGGTTCGACCTTTGTGCCGGCGAGAGGAACTGGCTGCTCGGCACCAGCGGTACCGGGCCATAGGTCGGGTTCCCGAAGCCGTGCAGGAACACTTTGATGTAGCTCGGCTGGTTGATCAGCTCCTGCAGCGCTTGGCGGACGTACAACTGCTTGAAGAGGGGTCCGACCGTCGGTGAGGCGAAGTTCATGCTGATGAAAGTGATGCCCCACGTCGGCCATGCGGCCACGGAGTAGCCGGCCGACTTCACCCTACCGAGAGCAGCAGCGTCGTTGAATGGCACGTATCCATACGTGACGCTGTGCCCTGCCAAGAGTGAGTCGAACTCTGCCGTATCGCTCGTGAAGCTCAACACCCGCAACGTTGTGATCGACCCTGTCGCTGGGCCGGAGTAGGACTTGTTGCGCACGTAGGTGGCATCTCCGCTGGAGGTAATGTAACTCGACAACTTCCAGGGGCCATCCACGACCTGCCAGATCGGGTTCGAGGCGTAGGTCCCGAGGTCCTTGTTCTCCTTCGTCAGGTAGCTATAGACGGCCTTCGCGCCCTTCAGGGTGAGGTCGTAGTTTCCAATGGGTCCGCTCGCCGATTCCTTGTCCCAGGCGCGTTGTGGGATCGGGATGAGCTGGCCGAGCTCGTTGTAGAGCCAGGAGTCGGAGTACGAGCCCTTGAACCGGATCGAAAAGCTGCTTGGGCTCAGAATAGTGAACGATTGAACATTGTCCGGGAACTGGCCGGCCACGTAGTCCCACCAGTTCTCCTTGGCAGCCTTCAGGAGGTTGAACCAGAACTGGACGTCTCGCGACGTCACTGGCTTCCCGTCCGACCAGAGATACTTCTTCAGCTGGATGGTCGCAGTGGTCGTCCCGCCACTCGAGGTGATCCTGGCCGGCTGCGCCAGGCTATAGTGCTCGTCGAGGCCGGCACTCCCTGGGCCGCCGAACCAGTACAGCGGTCGCCACATGAGGTACTCGGAGTCCTCGATGTTGGCACCGGTTGCGTAGTCATACGAGAGCAGCGGGAGAATGTAGTTGAACTGATCTCCCGGTGAAAGAGCGATCGTTGCGGTGCCGCCTGTGACACGCTTTCCATTCGTCCCGGACCCGGGCGAAGACGCCGCCGAGCAAGCCGCGAGCACCACGCCCGACGCGATAAATGCGAGCAGCGTCGAAAGTTTCCCACCTCTTCGCATAGCGAACGCCTCCTCTCCGTGAGAGCGACTTGGAGGCTACACTGCGTGCGTGGGCGGAGGGTTTCAGTGGCCCGAAAAGTGGTTCTCCTAACTCTTCCGTGGGTCGATCAGGCCGCCTGACGGCCCGGTAGTCGCGGGCAGTAGCCATTGAGCGGGGCTGGTCGACCGTCTGCCGATCGTGCTCGGAGACCGCGCGACGTCTTCGGTCCGTTGGCCGTGCAGGAGAACCTCGAGATGGGTGGTTACACCCAGAAGAAGGCGGTCATCGCGGAGCGCATCGACGAGGTCCTCGGGCTGTTCCCGTTGCTGGCGCCGCTCCGAAAGCGCCGGGCGAGCAATCTGAGCGGCGGCGAACGCAAGCTGCTCGCCCTTGGCACCGTGCGTGATGCGCTTATCCGGGAAGCGGTCTGCTGACTCGCGCCTGCCGGCGGTGACTGGCCGGCGGACGACCGGCAGGTCCCTCTCTCAGGTACCCCACCACTTCTGACTGGTGGCGTCCGTGCAGGCGAGGAGCTGCTGGCGCGTCCCGGCGGTCTTCGAGCTGCCGGGGTCGGTCAGGCACAGGCCGTTCGACTTGAGCACGTACTCACCGTTGGAAGGGTGGGTCCAGACTTGGGTGTACGCGGCCGTGCAGTCGCTGATGTACACCGTGGTCCCGGAGCCGCCGGTGTCGGCCAGGCACATGCCGAACACACGTAGGTGGCCACCGTAGAAGGACCACACCTGGGCGCCTGTGCTGTTGCATGTGTAGAGATCCACCGGGTTGTTGGCCATCTCCCACGAGCTGAGGTCGTCCAGGCACATGAAGTCGTAGCCCTTGATCGCCGTGCCAAGTGCCGTCCTCACCATCCAGGTGAACGACGTCGATCCGGACGCGCCGGCGGTGTCCCTGGCGGTGACCTTCACGCTGTAGCTGCCGACGGCGGAGAACTTCCCGCTGATCACGCCGGTGCTGGAGCCGATGGACAGGCCCGAGGGCAGGCCGGTTCCACTCCATCTGAGTGCATCGGCCTCGCTGGAACTACCCACGATCCTCAAGTCGTATCTACCATCGGTGGCGCTGTTCAGGTTGCTGCCCGGACTGGTCACTGTCACCGTGTCCGCAGAGTGCCCGATGGACATCGAGCACGCGTCGGCTGCGTTGCTCCAAAGCGACTGCATAGCGAACGACCCGGTGGAAAGGGTCACGTTTCCATAGGGGTCGCGGGAGCCCCAGAGCTCGCCGCCCCAGGCGCACTTGTCCGCTATCTCGCCGCCCGAGATGCCGTCGTTGTAGTCGATCCATCCCGAGAACGCGTCCGGGTCGGTGACGGTCTCTGCGTACTCGTGGCCGCCGACCACGGAGAACCCGTCCTCTGTCCCGTTGGCGTTGACGAAGTCCTCCCCGCAGCCACTGCCGGAATCAAGGACGTAGGGCAGGTTCGTGTACGGCTCGTTGCTCTTGCTGTGCCAGGCGCAGTAGTTGCCGGAGCCGTAACTACAGCTCGGGGCGTAGAAGCCCTGCGGGCACGTGCCCGACTGGGTGGCGATGACAATCTGAGCATCATTCAGGTCGGTGATGCCTTGTGTCGAGGTGAATGCATCCGCCTCGGCCGCCAACTCGCCCTGGGTTGCCCCTGTTGGCGGAGTGCTCGTGTCGTGGAAGGCGCCGACGTACACCGAACCGGTGAAGGACGGATGGCCGCTCCCGTCTGAGTACTGGTCGGTAATGGTTGACCAGTCGTCCTCAGGTTGGACGCCCAGTCCGGCATAGAAGCTCTCCAGGTACGAGGCGGACGTCTCCTCGTTGGAACTGGTGGACCAAGTAGGCCCCCAGAACAGCAGGTAGACGTGCGGGCTGTGCTGCACCGGTCCGCCGTTGTAGACGAGGCGGCAGTTGGGCTCGCTGCATCCGGCCGTCGCCATCACGCCGGCGTGCGCCCTGAGCGGAGGCACTACGCCGGTGATCCTGGCCGCCCTGGTGTGGCCGAGCCTGGCTGCGTACGCGGTGTGCAGGTTCGTCACGATGACATGCGGCATTCCCGCTGGCGGTCGGGACGTGCTGGCGCTCGCGGCTGAGATGCCGCCGAGCGTCAGGCTGGCTGCCGCCAGGGCCGTGCCACTGGCAAGCAGGGAGCGGCGCCGCGGGCGGATCGGTGATCGAAGATCGTCTGTGTGCAACGGAGCCATAGAACCCCCACCGAAAGACCGGCCGGGAACCCTGCGCACCCGTGTCAGTCAGAGTAGCCGAACGGTGCATGGCCGAAAGACCGGCGACAACTCCTCAGCTCTTAACGTCATTTCGTTCACTCAGCACAGCCGGCTTCTGTGGCACCTATGCGAAGCTGTAACGCGGGTGGCGATCGCGTCAGCGTGTGGTGTCATAGACGGTGACGCTGCCCGCCACGCCTGGGAGCGGGCACTCGACGCAGCCGTCTCGGATGGAAGTCCGGTGTGGATACACGCCGATCTGTTGAGGCCCAACCTCCTCGTCAACGGGGGAAGGCTCTGCGCCGTCATCGACTTCGGCAGTGTCGGAGTGGGCGATCCTGCCGCCGACGTGATCGCGGCGTGGAGCGTGTTCAGCCATGCCGGACGGGAAACATTCCGCACAGCCCTCGAAGTGGACGACGGCACGTGGAGCCGAGCGCGCGGCTTCGCGCTTCACCAGGCGGCTTTGATGATCCCGTACTACGCGGAGACGAATCCTGGGTTCGTCGCCCTGGCCAGGCGCACCGTCGAGGAGATCCTCGCTGACGTCGCCAGGTGACCCGATTCCTGTGCGGCTGCAGGGACGTAGTTGAACATCGGCACGAGCGCCGGGCGCGCAGAAGGGGAGGATCGGCGCGGCCATCTGGCGACCTGCCCGTCACCGGTACGGAGTCATGTTCACCACGATCACGTAGCTGAACGACAGGCCGTCCACCTGCCAGGCATAGCAGCCGGACGACTTTACCCAAGTGCTCACGGGCGCGACGCGAACGCCGCCCTTCGTGTTCGCGGTTGGTCCCGGAGGGACGACGAGCGGCGACGGGTTCGTCGCGGAGCCGTCCACGTCGATGGGCCCCGCCCCGCTGAGTCGTTCGCCGCGTACGACAAAGGGACCGTCGTAGTTCGGCACGGCGAACCAGAGGGTCTCGAGTGCGAACCAACCGGGCACATCGGTACCGCCGAGCTGTGATCGGACCGATCAGCTGGTCGACAGCCAGAACCTGAGCTTTCCGTCGACCTCGTCCTCGAGCATGCCGCCGTTCACTTCGATTACGCGTCGGGAGGCGACGTTGTCCACCTCGCAGGTGACCAGAGCTGGGTCGATGCCCATCGCACGGGCCATAGGCAAGACGCTGGCAAGCATGGCTGTGGCGTGGCCCCGACGCCGAGCCGACGGCCGCACGTCATAGCCGATGTGGCCCCCACCGTTGCGAAGGCGATCAGTGAGCCGGTGGCGGAGGGCGATCCGTCCCAGATAGGCGGAATCCTCGATCCACCACCATGTCGTGGAAGGCACCCAAGCCTCCGGCCGAGGTGTCTCCTCCTCGGCCTGGGCGCGCAGCCATGTGACGTAGACGGCAAAGCCGCCGGGGGTTCCCCACCGGCCGCTCCAGTCTCTGATCTCCTGGCCGATCATCGTCTCGTCGTGCGGACCACCGCGGCCCTCGGCCTCTAGCTCGTCCATCGCCATCAGGAACGACTCGTGCACGCTCGAGACCGGCAGGCTCAGCTCAGGCATGGCCGAGTATGGCTCCGGAGCAGCAGACCCGGTGAAAGCTGCGATCCCCGGTCGAGTCAGCCGGCGCCGGCACCGCCGAGGGCAAAGGCTAGGAGCGACGCGGCCACGTAGTCGTAGAGGGCGAGCCCGGTCCCCACAACTGAAGTGCCGACGGCCCGATGCTTCATCACGCCTCACCTTCCTCGACCGGCAGTGGCCGTCTCGCCCGAGGATGACGGCCTCTGCGCCCAAACAGGAAAGTACCCTATCTATTGACTGCCGCCAAATGACAAATGTCTTGGCATCGGTGCGGCCCGGCCCAGCGGGCCGCCTGATGACCGCCGCCCGTCCAGGTACCGGCGACTTTTTCGAGAATAGGATGGCGGAACCGTGGTCCAGAGTGACTCATCATTTCGAGAGACGGGAGGCCCGCAGTGACCGACGTCGTCCCGGCGACGATAGAAGCCGGAGCCACAGATCACGGAGCGCCTCCGCGCCCGGCGCTACAGGTCGTGCCGCTCAAGGGTTTGCCCATAGTGGCGGCGATCGTCTTGTTCGTGATCGTCTCGATCGAGGGCAACTGGTACTGGGCGCTCGACTTCTGCCATGTCGCCGGCGGGGCTCTCTGGACCGCCATCGACCTGTTCGTGGGGCTCGCGCTGGGTCCGATCCTCGGCCGCCTGTCGCTCCCGGCCCGGGCCGAGTTCGCATCCCGCTTCATGCCGAAGATGGTCCTCATCATGCCCACCGTCGTCCTCATGACGCTGGCAGCCGGATTCCAGCTGGCCCTGAAGCAGGGCAACCTGGCCGTGTCCAACCCGAACCACGCCTGGCTGATCGGCTCGTTCGTGGTCGTGGGGATCATGGCCGTCATCGCCCTCGGGGTGCTCGAGCCCGCCAATATCGCGGTCCTCTTCGAGATGAGGAAGCCGCGGCCGAACGGCGAGGTGATCGGCCGCCTCATGCGGCGCTTCGTCTATACGGCCGGCATCACCGGGCTGATGCAGGTGGCGACGCTCGTCATCATGACGAGGGTGGCGACTCGATGACCGCCACTGTCGAAGGCGCCCCCGCAGTGAGCCCGGCGCGCCGCCTCCCCCCTGTCGCCGAGGTGGCCATCTCGTCATTGGCGCTGGCCGTGGTGGGAGGAATCGTCATGGCCTCGTACGTCCCGCGACGGCCGCCGCTCGGCTTGCCGGTGGCACTTCTGGCCGCGAGCGCCCTCCTCACGCTGGGCGCCGTCATCATGATGGTTCGGCTGCGCAATTTGGCCTGGCACACGTTCTTCCTCGTGGCCCGCTGGGCACTTCTCGCCTATGTCATCTCGGCGGGGATAATCGAGCTGTCGTTCGTGCACAACCACGCCCGAGGGGGGCCGCTCGCCGTCGTGACAGGGATGCTCGTCGTCTTCGCGGTCGATGTCCCGCTGATCATCGCCTACACCGTGACGCGTTTCACCACACCGCTCGGTGCCTGAGCCTGCTGGGGCCGATGACCCCTCTCTCCGGCTGATCCGCTCGGATCGGCTCAGCGGCGACACTGCCCAGACAGAGGGGATGCGGCGCTCCGAGGCGATCTCGGGAGCGACATGCGGTTCGGTGGCCCTCTGGATGGGCGAGACCCGCCTGGCACCTGGAGCGAGATCGGCGAACCATCACCACGGGCACTCCGAGACCGGCATCTATGTAGTCGCCGGCCGTCCGGCCTTCGTGCTGAGCGGCCGTGACGGCGCCGGCGAGACGCGGCTCGAGACCTCGCCCGGCGACTACGTCTTCGTACCTCCCTACGTGCCCCACCGAGAGGAGAACCCTTCCCTCGACGAGGAGGCCGTCGTCGTGATCGCCCGCACCACACAGGAGGCGATCGTCGTCAACCTCGACGACTAGGGTGACCTCGAGCGCCCGCGGCTCGAGGTCGTCCACCCGGAAGACGGGCCTCGGTCTCGCGACTGCCCGGGCATCTTGATCGCAGGCCGGAGTTTGCGGATGGCAGAGCAGTCGAGGATTGCGTTCAAGCCGGCTGCCGGCAAGGTGATGTCAGCCGGGGACGCCGCAGAGTTCATCCTCGCGGGCGACAACGTCGGCATGAGCGGGTTCACCGGCGCGGGCTATCCGAAGGCTGTGCCTTTCGAGCTCGCCCGTCGCGTGACCGAGGCGACCGCCCGAGGTGACCGCTTTGCCGTCAGCGTGTGGACAGGAGCATCCACGGCGCCGGAGCTGGACGGTGCCCTGGCGGCCGTCGACGGCATCGATCTGCGAATGCCCTACCAGTCGGATCCGGTGAGCCGCGCCAAGATAAACGCCGGCTTGCTCGACTACCTGGACCTCCACCTGTCGCACGTGGCGCAGATGGTCTGGGAGGGTTTCTTCGGTCACCTCGACGTCGCCCTGATCGAGGTGACCGGCATCACCGCTGAGGGCGCTCTCATCCCGTCTTCGTCCGTCGGTAACAACAAGACATGGCTCGACATGGCCGACCGGGTCATCCTCGAGGTCAACTCGTGGCAGCCGGGAGAGCTGGAGGGCATGCACGATATCTACTACGGCACCGAGCTCCCCCCGCACCGGAGCCCGATCCAGATCGTCGAGACCTCCGACCGCATCGGTGTGCCCTACCTCCGCTGCCCGCCGGAGAAGATCGTGGCCGTCGTGCCGACGCACGCCCCCGACCGCAACAGCCCGTTCAACGCTCCTGACGCCGCTTCTCGGCTGATCGCCGATCATGTGGTGGACTTCCTCGCCCATGAGGTCCGGCGCGGCCGCTTGCCCGCCACGTTGCTGCCGCTCCAGTCCGGTGTCGGCAACATCGCCAACGCCGTGCTCGCCGGCCTCGATGCCGGGCCGTTCCGGCCACTGACGGCCTACACCGAGGTGATCCAAGACGGCATGCTCGCCATGTTGCGGTCCGGCACGCTCAGCGTGGCCTCGGCGACCGCCTTCTCCCTCAGCGACGCGGGCACCGCCGAGATGCGCGCCAACATGGCCGACTACCGCCACCGGATCATCCTCCGCCCCCAGGAGATCAGCAACCATCCGGAGGTGATACGGCGCCTCGGGTGCCTGGCGATGAACGGCATGATCGAAGCCGACATCTACGGCAACGTCAACTCCACCCACATCATGGGCTCGAGCATGCAGAACGGGATCGGTGGCTCCGGTGACTTCGCCCGCAACGCCTACATCTCCATGTTCCTCACCCCTTCGACCGCCAAGGGGGGAGCCATCTCCTGTCTCGTGCCGATGGTCAGCCACGTCGACCACACCGAGCACGATGTGCACGTCATCGTCACCGAGCAGGGCGTCGCCGACCTGAGAGCCTTGTCGCCGCGGCGCCGGGCCGAGCAGATCATCGACCATTGCGCCCATCCCGACTACCGACCGGCCCTGCAGGACTACTTCGACCGGGCCATGGCCCGCCCGTCCGGCAAGCACACGCCGCACATCCTCGAGGAGGCCTTGTCCTGGCATGTGCGGTACCTCGAGGAGGGCACGATGCGGGCGATCTCCGGCTGACAAAGTGCGTCGCGCGCGCCCGTGGCCACATCCTCAGCGGCGCCCGCGCCGGTTCTCGGCCGGTTCTCAGAAATGGTCGAGACGATGATGCGGTGAGATTGGGGCGCCGCCGGCTTTCCTGCGCCGCTGCCGCCTTGTGCTGTGCCGCCCTCCTGGCTGCCTGCACCTCTGCGGCGAGCCGTAGAGCACCCAGCACTACCGCTCGCCCGCCGGCCGCGTCGTCGGCGGCGTCCGGTGCCGGGACCGTGACCCGAGCGGCGAGGCCGCCCCACCGAAGGCGCACCACGCGCCGCCCGGCCGGCCCCAAGCCTCGGCCGGCCCAGAGCACATCTCGCTCGGGCGGGAGCTCCCTCGTCCCTCTGCCCAAGCCGGCCGCGCTGGATGCGTTCTCGGCCCCCGCCCTGGCCGGGGAGGGCCATTGGCGCCCGGTAGGCCGGCGGGTCGGCGGAGCACCCGCGGTGTTCGAGACCTACCTGCGACCGCCCGGGTCGAGCCTCGAGGCCGGCATCGCCTGGATGGACCCGAAGCTGCTCCGAGCCGAGCTCTACTCCGGGAGCGGGAGCCCGGGAGGCGGACCCTGGAAGCTGACGGCGCCGATCGCGCCATCCGCCGCCCGAACGCTGGTGGCGGCGTTCAACGGCGGTTTCAAGTTTCCGGCGACGGAGGGGGGCTACTTCGCCGAGCACCGGCTCGTGTACCCGCTGCGGGCGGGCGGGGCCTCGCTCGTCATCTACCGCAACGGCGACGCCACGGTCGGGCAGTGGGGCCGGGACGTCCACATGACCGCCGCCGTCGTGGCCGTTCGCCAGAATCTCACACTGCTTGTGGACCACGGCCAGGCGCTGCCGGGCCTCAACCCGTACGACACCTCCGTCTGGGGATCGACGCTCGGCGGCATCCCAGACGTCTGGCGCTCGGGTCTCGGTGTGCGGCGAGACGGCTCCCTCGTCTACGTCGCCGGGCCGTCTCTCGAGATCACCCAGCTCGCCGCCCTGCTCGTCCGCGCGGGCTGCGTCCGGGCGATGACCCTCGACATGAACCCGGACTGGACGGTCTTTGCCGCCTACCGCCCGGGCACGCAAACAGGGCGTGCCAAGCCGGCCAACGGCATCGACCTGCTGACAGGAATGGTGCAGCAGCCCTACACCTTCTTCGAGCCGTGGTGGGGGCGCGATTTCGTCACGATGTCAGCACGTTGAGGAAACGGCGGGATCAACCGCACCTGCCCCCACTTGACGCTGCAGGCGGAGTGGAGGCCAACGCCAGGCTGACCGGGGCAACGAGCGTGGCCCTTCTCGTCCTTCTAGCCGCCGAGGGCGCCACGGTGCCGTTCGTCCGGCCGCTGCTCACGCCTCACGTGTTCATAGGCATGATTCTCGTGCCGCCGGTGCTCCTGAAGACCGGTACAACCGGCTACCGCTTCGCCCGCTACTACGACGGAGTGCCTGCGTATCGCGAGAAAGGGCCGCCGCCCGTCCTGCTCCGTCTGCTCGGCCCATTCGTCGTCGTGCTCACCGTGGTCGTCCTCGGCAGTGGCATCGCCTTGCTGCTGGCGCCCCATCGATGGCAGCAGACGCTGCAGCTGGTGCACAAGGCGAGCTTCGTGCTCTGGTTCGGAGCGATGACCATTCATGTTCTCGGACACGTTGGTGACACGGCACGGCTGGCACCTCGCGACTGGTACGGGCGCGCGCGCCGAGAGATCGCCGGGGCCGGGCTCCGGCAGTGGCTGCTCGTGGCGAGCGTCGTTGTCGGCATCTTGCTCGGCGTCTTGCTCGTGCCGCGCGTTGGCCCCTTCCTCCACCTCGCGGGCGCCGGGGGACAAAGTCGCTGAGGCATCCTCCAGCGGCTATGCGATGCGCGACGTGCTCCAGCCGAGACCGCAGGAACTGAGGCGGCGCTCAGGGGGCATCGCACCTTGCCTCAGAACAGCGTCAGATAGCGATCTACCTCCCATCGGCTCACTTCGGCGTGCCAGCTGAGGAACTCCTGGCGCTTCACGTCGGCGAAGTAGTCGACATAGTCACCGTCACCCGTCTTCCCGAGCGCGGCGCGCAGCACGTCGTCCTCAACCAGCTCGTCCACCGCGTGCAGGAGCGTCGGCGGCATGGCCTTGATGCCTCTGGCTGCGATCTCAGCCGCTCCCAACAAGTAGAGGTTGTCCCGGTTCGGCTCTCCCGGGTCAAGGCCGCGATCGATGCCATCCAGCCCGGCACCGAGCTGCGCCGCCATCGCCAGGTAGGGGTTGGCTGCCCCGTCGCAGGCCCGGTTCTCGACCCGCCCCGCCTCGGGCACCCTCAGCATCTGAGTCCGGTTGTTCCCGCCGTAGGTGGCATACGCCGGTGCCCACGTGGCGCCCGACGTCGGGGCGCCGACGCCCATCCGCTTGTAGGAGTTGACCGTCGGGCACGTGACTGCCACAAGTGCTCGCGCATGGTCGATGAGGCCGCCGATGTATTGGTAAGCGAGCCCTGAGAGGCCAAGCCCGCGCACATCGCCCGGATCGGCGAAGAGCTCCCCTCCGCTGGTGCTGTCCCACAGGCTGGAGTGCAGATGAAGGCCGTTGCCGGTCAGATTTGCAAAGGGCTTCGGCATGAAGGTCGCTGCCATCCCGGCGTTGTGGGCGACGGTGTGCACCATGTAGCGGAAGAAGATGAGCCGGTCGGCGCTCGTGACGGCGTCGGCGTATTGGAAGTTCTGCTCGAACTGTCCGTTGGCGTCCTCGTGGTCGTTGGCGTAGTTCGCCCACCCCAGTTGGTTCATGTATCTCGAGACCGTGGTCAAGTGGTCGTACATGCGCGTCAGACCCTTGGCGTCGTAGCACGGCGACTCTGCGCGATCGAGGGGGTCCGCCACCGCGATGGTCCCATCGCCTTGCCGGCGGACGAGGAAGTACTCCGCTTCGCAGCCGACGTTGTACTCGAGGCCTCGCTCGCGTGCCCTCGCCACGGCTCGCTTCAGGATGATCCGGGGCGAGTACGGCCACGGCTCTCCCTCGACGTGGATGTCGCAGTGCAGCACGGCCAGCCCCGGCTGCCACGGGACGAGGGTGTAACTAGCCAGGTCAGGAACGGCGATCATGTCCGGATCGGCCGGGCTCTGACCCATCGGGCCGGCGGCGAAGCCGGCAAAGCCCGCCCCACCGCCGAGCAGCACGTCGAGAGCTTCGACCGGGACCATCTTGGCGCACGGCTTCCCGTGCATGTCGACGAACATGGCGAAGAAGAACTCGACACCGTCGGCGGCGGCACGGTCCCGAAGTTCCGTCTCGACGTCTGACATCATCCCCCCGATCGAAACACGCCGGCTGGCTCCTGGCGGCCGACCTACCGGACTATCAAACGACGCGGAGGATTAAACCCGAAGCAGACGAGGCCCGCCAACGCGGAGCTCCGCCAGTCGCTGTGCGCAGCGTCGGCGGTGCCGGGCCTCAACCCGTACGACACCTCCGTCTGGGGCTCCACGCTCGGCAGCATCCCCGACGTCTGGCGCTCGGGCCTAGGTGTGCGGCGGGACGGCTCCCTCGTCTACGTTGCCGGGCCGTCTCTCGAGATCACCCAGCTCGCCGCCCTGCTCGTCCGGGCGGGCTGTGTCCGGGCGATGACCCTCGACATGAACCCGGACTTGACGGTCTTTGCCACCTACCGCTCGGGCACGCCAACAGGGCGTGCCAAGCCGGCCAACGGCATCGACTTGCTCACGGGAATGGTGCAGCAGCCCTACACCTTCTTCGAGCCGTGGTGGAGGGGCGATTTCCTCACGATGTCGGCACGTTGACCAAGAGCGGCCGGAGACTCCGACGGCAATTGGAAATGGGGACCGCCCGATGGGCGGTCCCCATTGTCCTACTTCGTGTCGTCCTGTCTGAGCTCTGAGGCCCAGACCCAAATCAGGCGATCAGCTGCAGGCGGCTGCCGGCGTGGTGAACTTGCCCTGGTCGGAGTACTTCCCGTTCAAGCCGATGCTCGGTGCCTGCCGGAAGAACCAGGAGAAGAAGGCCAGCTCCTGCATGTGGTAGGTGAAGCCGCTGGACGGAACGCTGAAGATCGTCCCGGACAGTGGGTCGCCAACCTCGAGGTTGGACTGGCAACCCGTCACCTGGCCGATGTGGCCCCATGGGGCGGTCGGATTCCCACCGTTCTGCACGTACGGGTCGTCCATCAACTCGTCGGCCTCGTGCGACAGGCTCGAGACGTCGGAGACGTTCGAGAAGTCCTTGGAGTTGTCGTACTCGTCGAACGCGTAAGTCTGGAGGCCTGAGTGCTGGTAGGCATTGTGAAAGCCGAGGACACAACAGGTCGGGCTGGACGCGCTGCCCTCGTACAAGACCACGTTGTGGGTCTCGAAGATCGGCACGGTGGAGGCGTTCACACCCATCGAGGCCAGCGATGGGATCGCCGTGTTCTGGATATAGCTCTCCAGAGTGCTGAGGGGGATGGCGGCAATCTCCCCGTTGCCGCAACTGATGCTTGCGCCGAGGGTTGCCTTTGCCGGCACGCTCAGGGTCAGCTTCGACAGCGTCGTCTGGGCAAAGTTGATGCTGAAGCCGGAGTTGGAACCTGAAGGCCCGGTGTACTTCCAGAAGTTTGCGCGCTGGAAGGCGTCCATGTACTCGCCCGTCCCAACAGAGGTGCCGTCGAGGGTCCAGGCCCGGCTCTTGAAGATGGGCGAAGCCTGAACGCGGGAGATCGCACTAGCTCCACTGTCGCAGCTGTCTTTTACCGTGGGGTCCCAGCTGAGTGAAGTGCCAGTGATCACGATCTTCAGCGGGACAATGAAGGTCCTGATCGTCGTGGAATTGCTCGACCCCTTCACCTCCGGATTCGACCCGACCATCGTGTAGGTGTAGGTCTTCTTGTTCTGTGGGTCGGTCACCTTCGAGGTGAACGTTGCGAGTGCTCCTGAGGACGTCGCTGCCTTGGCAACCTCGGCCTGAGTCACAGTGTGGGGTACTCCGACGTCGTACAGAACGTGCTGCGAGGTGATCGGCCGCAACTTGGTCACCTTCGGCGTCGCCGCCGACGCAGTCGCCGCCAGCGGCGGCACCATCAGCGCCAGCAGGCTCACGCCCAGGCCACAGGCGAGCGCGGCTCGCCTCCCTTTTGACAACGACATTTGCCAACCCCCTCTTGAACGGCCGTCACTTTGAGACGCTCCCCTGGCCGCCGGAAAGGGGACGCGCAAAACGGGCCTCGCTGCTCGCTCTAGGCGCAATCATTCCACATTCGGGCAGCGTCCACCAATCCGTGAGGCGGGCGGCGCCGAGCCGGATGCTGAAGTCGAAGAACGGCGCCACTTTTGACAGTCCCCGCCAGGCGTTCCTTCGCCGCCGCCAGGCACCGGTATCATCACGTGGTGCTCGTCGGTCTTCTCAATCCTACGTCGTTCGTCCACTCGTCGACCTATGCCGCCATCTTCATTCTCTGTGTAGCGCAGTCCTGCTGCATCCCGACGTCATCAGAGCTGACGATGGGGGTCGCCGGGGCTCTCGCCGCCACCGGCAAGGTCAATCTGGCTGCAGTCATCGCCATCGGAACCGTCGGAGAGGTCGTCGGTGCCTACATCGCTTATTGGGTCGGTCGAGCGGGCGGCCGGCGCGTCGTCGACCGGTGGGGAAAGTACCTACTGCTTTCCCACGCCGATCTGGACCGGGCAGAGGCGTGGTACGAGCGCCACGATCGCTGGGGGGTCTTCGGGAGCCGGCTCGTGCCGCTCGTCCGCAACTTCGTCGCTGTACCGGCAGGCATCGCCGAGGTGCCGCTCGTGCGATTCGGCGTTCTCACGGGAGCGGGCAGCCTTGTCTGGCTCGGGGCCTGGGCAGGCATCGGCTATGGCGTCGGCTCCCAGTGGACGAAGATCGCCCACGACTTCAGCGACGCCGGGTACGTGATCGGTGTCCTCGTCGTGCTCGCCATCGTCTTTGTGATCTGGCACCGCTACCGGTCGTACCAAGCCGCCACCGCCGGCGGGAACGGACCTGCCCACGTCGGCGCCCGAACCCACAGCGAGATGCAAGAGACGCCACAGGCTCGCCTGGACGCCCCGTCCGGCACCTCGGCGCCCGCCGCATCCGCAGGCCCGCCGGCTCCGCCGGACTGAGCCGAGCATCTACCCGGCAGCTACGCCGGACTGAGCCGAGCCTCTCGATCAGTCGTCGTCCGCCTCTTTCAGGGCCTCCCCGAGGCGCCGATCGACGCTCCACCGGCTCTCGGGGAGATGGTGCTCACGGGCCCACCGGAAGGTGAGCATCTCGCTCCCGGCCTCTTCGAGCAGCCGGGCCCCGATGCTGTCGTGCATGAGGTAGAGGCCCATCCGAGCCTTCCAGCCTCGGATCGTCCGTCGCGACGGCGCCGGCGCCTGACCCCTCGGCGCCCCGGCTGCTGCCGGCAGCGGCTGATTCCCGGCCCCGGCCGCAACCATGGCGACGGCGGGGGGGTGGCCCCATGTGACGACCTTCTCCCGACCGAAGGCGACCGCCATCACCGTCGCCCCGACTCGGCCGAAGGTCCCGAGGCGTGCCTCGTTCTTGCCCACGTCGTGCAACAAACCGGCCGCCACGAAGGCACGATCCGGCTCCTCGGCCGGCGTCGCGCTCGAACCGTCAACCAGGTTGATGGCACGGCGGGCCACTCCGATGGCATGGCGCCGGTCGGGACCGCTCATGGCGCCGAACAGCACCGCCTCGCCCGGCAGCAGATGGCTGATCGCCCAGCCCTGATCGGCTGCCGGTGGCCCGACGGGGAGGAGGGAGCCGAAGAACCGGCTGGCCAAGTGCCACAACGAGCCGAATCCCTGGGCTTTCCTCATCTGAGGATTGTTCCACGGCCGGGCGGCCGCTGACGCCGACTTCGGCGACGCTGCCTGCCTGTGCCATGATCGACGCTCCGTGAAGTACGCATGAGAGGAGCGGGCCGGTGCGTTGGAACCTTCCGTCTGACCAGGTACCCGAGGCTTGGTTCAACGTCATCCCGCACCTGAAGACCCCGCTCGACCCGCCGCTGCACCCGGGCACGCGCCAGCCGATAGGTCCGGACGATCTGGCGCCGCTGTTCCCGATGGCGCTGATCGGCCAGGAGGTCTCGGCGGAGCCTTGGATCGACGTGCCCGGTGAGGTGCTCGACATCCTCCGCATCTGGCGACCGACCCCGCTCGTGAGGGCGGAGCGGTTCGAGGCGGCCCTCGGCACGCCGGCCCGCATCTATTACAAAGACGAGTCGGTCTCTCCGGCGGGCTCGCACAAGCCGAACACCGCCGTGCCCCAGGCCTTCTACAACAAGGCCGAGGGCGTGCCCCGCCTCACCACCGAGACCGGCGCCGGCCAGTGGGGGAGCGCCCTCGGCTTCGCCACTGCCCTGTTCGGCCTGGAGTGCAAGGTGTACATGGTGCGCGCCTCCTACGAGCAGAAACCCTACCGGCGCGTGATGATGGAGACCTGGGGCGCCGAGGTCGTGCCGTCGCCGGTCGACGAGCCCGGTCATCCGGGTTCCCTCGGGAAGGCGATCAGCGACGCCGTCCGCGACGCCGCCACCCGCGAGGACAGCCACTACTCCCTCGGCTCGGTGCTCAACCACGTCCTCCTCCACCAGACCGTCATCGGCCAGGAAGCCAAGCGCCAACTGGACATGGCGGGCGAACGGCTACCGGACGTCGTCATCGGCTGCTGTGGCGGGGGGTCCAACTTCGGCGGCATCTCACTTCCCTTCGTGCCCGACGAGGGCGTGCGGCTACTCGCCGTCGAGCCGACGGCCTGTGCCACGCTCACCACCGGCACCTTCGAGTACGACTTCGGCGACACCGCCGGCCTGACGCCGCTCCTGTCCATGTACACGCACGGCCATGACTTCATCCCGCCCTCTATCCACGCCGGCGGTCTCCGGTACCACGGCGACGCGCCCATCATCTCCAACCTCGTGCGGGCGGGAAGAGTCGAAGCCACCGCCTACCCGCAGTCCAAGGTGTTCGAGGCGGCCGTCTCCTTCGCCCGCTCGCAAGGTCCGATCCCGGCCCCCGAGACGGCACATGCCATCCAGGCGGTCATCGACGAAGCGCTCGCGGCGAAGGAGACGGGCGAGGAGAAGGTCATCCTCTTCTCCTATTCCGGCCACGGCCTCCTCGACCTCGGCGCCTACGACGACTATCTCCACGGCCGGCTCGACGCAGACGGTGCCCCGACCCGGGGCTGAGCGCCGGCTGAACGCCCGCTGAGCGGCGCCTGATGATCGCGGAGCGGCGTCGCTCAGACCCGGAGGAGTGACGAGCGCAGGCAAAAACAGCCAGTAAACTCACGGGATGATCAAGCAACTGGCGGAGTTCGCGCGCGTCGATTTTTCACCCCGGCACCATCAACCGGCAACCGGACGAGTCGTATTGGCCACCGTGCTGGCGATCGCCGGCTCGCTCGCCGCCGACGCCGTCCTAGTGGCCATCGGCCATGCAGTCTTCCCGAGCACGAAGGGCTACTCCCACTTCCAGTTCCCCAGCTACTTCAAGCTGACAGTGATCGGTGTGATAATCGCCTGCGTGGCTTGGCCGGTCGTGACGAGGGTGACGTCTGCGCCTCGGTGGCTGTTCTTCCGGCTGGCCATTCTCGTCACGCTCGTGCTGTGGCTCCCCGACCTCTACCTCCTCGTGAAGGGACAACCGGGTGACGCCGTCGCGGTGCTCATGGTCATGCACGTGGCGATCGCCCTCGTGACCTACAACCTGCTCGTGCACCTCGCCCCCGTGGCGCCGCTCGACCTGGAGAGCTCCCCCCCGCCCGGTCGAGGCCGGTCGCTCCAGTCGAGCAACTGACTGGGCGCTTTGCGGTGGCAAGGCCGCCTGAGGACAGGCACAAGAAGCAAGAGGTGACTCGCCGGCTACCGGTGATGTCGCTCTTGGTACTCCTAGTCAGCGCCGCCACCCTCGTCGCCTGCAGCGGGGGCGGCGCCGCCGCTAAGGGACCGTCCACAACGAAGGGACCGTCCACCACACGCCCGGCCGGCTCCTCGACGACAAAGGCCCCGGCCACCACGACCACCACAGTCCCCCCGACGACAGTCCCCCCGCCGGCATACGAGCCCCTTCCCGTAAAGCCCAAGATCTCGCCCCCGCTGGCCGGCGAGGGGAAATGGGTGCGGATGGACAAATGGGCTCCCGGGGCGCCGTCGATCCTGACCACGACGTTCCGGCCCGAGCCGGCTCAGCCGAGCATCGTCGCCTACGTCGCCTGGATGAGGACCTCGACGACGCAGTTCGCTCTCTACCCGGGCTACGAGGGGCCCGGTCCCACTTCGCTCAACCGGGGGCCGGAGAGCGTTCCCCAGTCCGGGTGGCCGAGGTTGCTCACCGCGTTCAACTCGGGATTCTACGAGAAGGACTCGGCGGCCGGGTTCTACACCCACCACACGCTCTACTTCCCCATGATCAACGGTCTGGCGACTGTCGTCGCCTACAAGGACGGCACCGTCAACCTGATCGACTGGCAGGGCGGTGCGAAGCCTGGCCCCGACGTCCTTGTCGCCCGCCAGAACCTGCCGCTGTTGGTGAACGCCGGCGCCCCCACTCCGGGCACGGCAGTGGGGAGCCGGTGGGGCATCACGCTCGGCGGCGTGCCGGCGGTCTGGAGGACCGGCCTCGGCATCGACGCCAAGGGCAACCTCATCTACGTGGCCGCCGCCGACCAGACAGCCGCCAGCCTGGCCAAGATCCTCGTCGACGTGGGCGCGGTGCGCGCCATGCAGCTCGACATCAATCCGGAATGGCCCATCCTGATCACCTATGGCGGCCCGGACGCCGCCCAGCCTTCGATCTTCGTTCCGAACCCGGCTTCCATTCCCACCCGGTTCCTCTTCCCGGCCACGAAGGACTTCTTCGCCGTCTTTGTCCGGGTGCCAGGCGTGACAAAGCAGCCCTGGTAGGGCCCTGCCCGCCGGCGCCCTCGCGGGGCGCTTGGTCCTTCAGCAACCGGCAGCTGCTCGGAGCGCGCCGGCCGCGCGGGCTGGTCCCCTCAGCAACCGCCCGCCGGCCCGGGCGAGCCAGGCCCGACGGCCGCCCGGTCCCTCAGCAACCGCCCGCCGGCCCGGGCGAGCCAGGCCCGACGGCCGGCTGGTCTACGGTGCCGACGTCCACGGGCCTCGGGTTGGGCCCGAGGTGCACCACGTACCAGGTACCGCGCCACGAGATGAGCGAGGCCACGGCAAAGGATCTCACCACACCACCCTTCTCGTAGGCGAAGCGGACGCCGGGCAGGTGCCAGTAGCCGATGAGGTTCTCGCAGGCACCGGGGGCGATCCAGGCGGCATCGGCCGGCGCCCCCTTGACGCTGACGAGGTTGGTGCTCGCGGCGACTGCGCCGAGCGCCTGGTGATAGGCAGCGAGGTCGAGGCGGTAGAAGCCGATCAGGCGATCGGTGTAGTCCGCCGCCGGGTCGGGCAGCAGACCTGTCTTCATGTGCAGATAGGCGGCCTCGGGGAAGAAGAGCGGGAGCGCTGTCCGGAATGACCCGGTGACGATGGCGTCCCAGAGCGGCATGAGCCTGCTCCGCAGGGCGGAACCCACCGGAGGCTCCGCCCGAGTCTGCGGCAACCTGCCGGGGTCGATCGTTGTCGTTGTCGGGGCCGTGCTCGTAGTCGTGCTGGCCGGCGCCGTCGTCGTCGTCGTAGTGGCCGGCGCCTGCGTCGTCGTGGTGGCCGCCGTGCTCGTGGCCGTCGTGGCCGGCCGGGCCGTCGTGCTGGGCGGCCGGTCGGCGGACTTGGCCGGCGTGCCCGCCCCACAGGCGGCGGCCACGAGGGCGACTGCCACGAATACGAGCATTCGAGGTGGCGAAAGTGCCAAGCTGTCGCTTCGGTCAGTTTGGCCGCCCCGTAGCGGCCGACGGACTCTCAAGGCCGCTTGCACGGGCGCCATCTAACTACCGCGAAAGCGGTCCGGCCGGCGCAGCCCATCGGCTTGGAGGCTCAGCCTGTCGCCGGATGCGTCGGGAACGTCCCGTGAGGCCCGAGCACGTCGAAGCCGTCAGGAGTGTTCAAGAGCCCTGGCACTGTGCCGGGAACCCCAGTCCTCCCGTACTGCCAGACGAGGGCGCCCGTCGCCGGATCGACGGCCACCATGCGATCGTTGGAGTCGTCGTTCGCCATGAGGACTCCCGAAGGAAGCAGCTCCACGAGGGACGGATGGTTCAGCTCGCCTCGGCCGGACGACGGCCCGTACCTGTAGAGAATGCGACCCGTGCGGGTGAACTCCACGAAGGCTCCCGGCATCTCGTAGTCGGCCACGAGATAGCGATCCGGGCCTATCTGTTGGGGATCCGACGGGTACCCGACAGGGAGCTGGACCGCCCACACGAGCCGGCCGGTGAGCGTGTACTCGTCGATCCACGAACCGTTGATCTCCGAGACGAGCAAGTCCCCGTTCGAAAGCGGCGTGTCGCCGTTGGGCGAGCCGAGATTGGTCGGCGGACGGTGGATGCAGGCGCCGTCAGTGCCGATCTGGGTGACGATCCGATGCGACGGGCTGAGCACGAGCACCCGGCAGTTCATCGGGTCGGCGACGCTGATGTCGCCGTTGCGCAGCAGATAGGCGTCATCGGGGCTGTCGAGGTAGCCCGGGGCTGATCCCGCCTTCCGGGGATGCCCGTAGCTCCACACAACCTTGCCGGAGGGGTAGGCCAGCTGGACGACGGTATCGTTCTCCTCCTGGTTGGAGATGATCTGCGTCCCGTGGTGGGTGAAGAAGGCGTCGTCGGGAAAGTAGAAGCCCCCCGGTGGAGCCGGCTTTTTCGCCGACGGATACGTCCAGATGATCTTCCCGGTGTCGTCGAGCAGCAGCAGCCGGTTGTTCCCCCGGTCCGCCACGAGCAGCTTGTCGCCGAAATAGGGGGAGCCGGCACCGGTCTCGCCGACCCAGCCGAAGAACTTGTTCGGCTCGAACATCTGCACGACGTTCGTCGGCGCGTTCGCAGCCGTCTCGCCGCCCACCAGCCACGCACGTGAGCCGATGACGGCGACCCCGGCATGGGAGACAGGCACCATGAGGCGGCCGGCGACGGCCGCCCGGCTCTTGGCGGGGAGCCACGCCCAGATGGTGGCGAGGTTGGTTGGCGTGGCCGACGGTCGCGAAGGGGGGACTGTCTCGCCACCGGCGATATAGATCGTCCCACCGAGGGTGACGACAGCCGCCCCGGCCAGTGGTGCGGGCAGCTTCCCGACGACAACGGCGCCATGACCGGCAGGATCGACCATCTGGACGACGTCGACGGGATCGCCTCGGTGCGGACCGGAAGCGGCCTCCCCGCCGAACACATAGATGTCGCCGTGCCAGGCTGCCGCAGCAGCGTAGCGAACGGGCGTCGGGAGGTCGGCGACTGTGGTCCAGTGCCTGCCGTCGCCGGTGGCCAGCACCGCAGCGTCTCCACGCGAGCCGTCATAACCGCCGATCAGGTAGGCCGTCGCCCCGATCGTGACGGCGACGGCATCCGCCCGCGCCCGCGGCAATGGCGGCAGCTCGATCGCCTTCTGTTGCGAGGCAGCCTGTGATCCCCCGGTGGCCCCGAGCGACGCTAGCCGCTCGGCCTCGCGGGTCGGGGCCGCCGCCCCTCCGCCGAACAGGTAGCCCTGTCCGCCGATCACCGCCCCGGCCGCGTCGTGCAGCGGTGCGATCAGCCGACCCACTGTGGTGGCGGTGCCATTCGAGAGCCTCACCGAGTAGACGCCTCCGGCGGATGCACCTCGGTCCCCGAGGCCGCCCGCGACGACGAGCGACCGGCCGCCGGCGCCGGCTAGGACGACCGGCCGGCTGAGCGGGGCGTTCAGCCGCCAGGGGAGAAGACCGGCCTCAACGGCCGCTGGCAGCCTGGAGCTTGTCGGCACGTCTCGCTTGCCACCCCCACCTTGCGCCGTCCGGGTGCTTGCCGTGGCCGACGGTCGCCGGGCCCCTCCTCCGCCGGCGGCGGAGACTGTGACGCCGATTATCGATCCCAGCATCGCGAGCAGGATCACCAGACGGACTCGTCCGGCCCGCCGGGCGGCCGCTCGCCGCGCCGCTAAATGCCGGCGGCGAGCCTCCCTGTCTGCGGGCGGCCGGCGCGACGCCGCTGGACTCGCAGGCTCGTGCCGGGCAGTCCGCCCCGCAGCCGACGGTCGCACCACCGCCGAGGTATCCGCGCGGCGCAGGGCAGCCCGGTCCGCAGGCAAAGGACGAGGGGGCGCCGACCTCGGCGGGGGGCGCCGACCGCGGCGATCAGGAGGGTGACGGGACCTCGCCGAGGTCATCTCATCGCCACGCCGGGGCGCCTCCTTGAGCGATCGCGCGCGTACTGGGCCGGCGAGCGGACTTTCTTCGAACGGCGACTCCCTCCCATGACCGGGCGGGAGTCGGGCTCGGGATCCGGCTGCGCCTGGACGAAAGGAAACCCATCCGTCGCCGTCTCGGACCCGTCCGAGCGGATCAGGTAGGCCTCATAACCTTGAATCGGCTCGATGAACTCCAGTCCTTCGTCCACTGCAACGGCCAGGGCGGTGGCCAGGGCGTCACAGAGCCAGAGGTTCTCGCCTGTCACAGTGGCGGAGGCGGCAAAGGACGGCGAGCGGCCCGTCGGGTCGACGAGGTGACCTGCTCGCTCGTATGTCCCTGACGTCGCCACTGCCGAGGTGACCCGCGCCACGCAGGCGAGGGCGCCAGGGCGCCACGGATGAGCGATCCCGATCCTCCAACCGTTCCCGTCGGCGGCGGTCCCCGTCACGGCCACATCTCCGCCCGGCGTTCCCGTCACGGCCACATCTCCGCCCGGCGTTCCCGTCACGGCCACATCTCCGCCCGGCGTTCCCATCACGGCCACATCTCCGCCGGCGTTCACCATGGCGGACCCGATACCGGCTCCGGCCAGGACGCCGAGTGCCTCCTCGGCAGCCCAGCCCTTCACGAGACCGGTCGGATCGAAGCCGCCCGGCATCGCCCATGGGTCGAACCATCTCTCCGTCAGCTCCCGGGCGCGGTGGCAGAGATCGATGACGACGTGGATCTCCGGCGGCGCGCCCTCGAGCCCGAGCGCGCCGGCGCGGAGCCTGCTGACGGAGCTCTCCGGCTTCCAAGTGCTGAACAGCGCGTCCAGCTCAAAAAACCGCAAGCAGGCCGCCTCGAAGGCGGTCCGGACCTCGCTCTCGGACAGCTGACCCGGTGCAGCCTGCATGGACACCACCGTGCCCATGACCTCCTGCGTACGGGCTAGCACCGGGCGGAGCTTCTCACAACACGTGCAGATGGTCGAGGGCAGATTGCAGCGAGTAGGCGTAGCCCGAGCTCGTGTAAGTGGCGCCCGAGACGGCGTTGATGTGGGCGCTCTGAGCCGACAGCACCTCGCTCTTCAGGTAGGGGATGGCCTGTTGCGCGATCGACTGGGAGGTGGGATCAGGTGTCTGCAGGCTGGCGACCGTCACGTCGACGATGTGATTCCCGCGGACCGTCACCTTCACGGATATCACACCGAAGCCGTACTGCTCGGGCGGGCCTACGGCAGTCCGCAAGGCGCCGGAGGATGTGCTCGGCGGCGCCGTCGTCGTGGTGCTGCCGCTCGAGCGGGGCACTGACGTCGTCGGACCTGACGGGGGCGAGCTACGGCCAGCAGCTCCGAGGACGGCGCTGGGGCGGTCGGCGTGGAGCGACACCACAGCTGTAGCCCCTACGGCCGCGGCCGCCACCGCCATGCGGGCTCGTCTCACGATCTTGCTCCCGTGCCTCTTGCCCGGGCCCGCCGGCTGTGATGAGCGAACGATCTCGTGCTCACAGCGCGTACACCTCGTTGTGGATCGACTCGGCTGGAACGCCGATCTCTTTGGCCAGGTCCACGATGTCGGCAACGAAGGTCTCCGACCCTGACACGTAGACGTCGCGGTCGATCAGATCCGGCACCGTGCGACTGAGCCAGTCGGCTACAAGCGCCGAGCGCGGGCCCACCACCTCGTGCAGGCGACCACGGCGCTGCCGAACGAGCTCGGCGATCTCGCCTGCCAGCACGAGATCGTCCGGAGTCGACGCTCGCAGGACCACGACCGGCTCGGTCCCCCTCGGCAGATCCTCGAGAAGTGACCGGGCAGCCGTCACGCCGATGCCGCCGGCGATGAGAGCCACCGTGGTGCGGCGACGCGCGTGCGTGGTGAAAGCTCCGTAGGGCCCTTCCACGATCACGGGGGTGCCCGGGCGCAGCCGGGCGACGGCGGACGTGAAGTCTCCAACCACTTTCACGGTGAGACGCAGGTAGGGCGCCTGCGGCCGGGCCGAGATGGAGAAGGGGTGGGCCTGCCACCACAGCCCGGGGACGAGGAAGCGCCACTCGAAGAACTGCCCCCCCGAGATGGCGAGAGCCTCCACGCGGCGGCCCTTCAGGATGACCGACACCACGCCTGGAGCCTCCGGGCGGACCTCCACGACCGTGAGGCGGTGGCGGGCAGAGCGCACGAGCGGCAACCCGAAGCGGTAGACGATCACGAGTCCCGCCGTCGCTGCCCACGCCGCGCTCCAGATGGCCCGAGAAAGTGGGTGACCGACGAAAGAAGGCCCGAGGGCGAGCTCGTGGAAGAACGCCAGCGCGAGGGCCAGGTACATGAACAGGTGGAACGCCCACCAGGCCTCGCGTCGGAACCGTCGCCTGATGGAGTGAATCGATGCGACACCGATCGCCAGCATCAGGATCAGCCCTGCGGTCGCCATCAGCATGTCGGGGTACTTGGAGAGGAACACGGCCAGTTCATGCCAGGCACCCGTCTTGGCCGCCTCGGCGTAGCCGAGTGTCAGGAGCACCGCATGGGCCGTGATGAGAGAGATGGGCCAAGGTGCGAGGCGGCGGTGCCAGCGAAGGAGGCCGTCCTGACCGAGGACTCGTTCCACCGCCGGAATGCGACTGACGAGGAGGACCATCACGAGGGCGAGGTACGTGCCGACGAGGCCAGTCAGGCTGCCGAGGAACGTGGCGATGCCTCCCGGTGCGGACAGTTGCCCATGGGTCTCTGCCGTCAATGCGACACCGACACAGAGACCCATGCCGAGCCCGACGACGACGGTGGCCGCATCGAGCGTCCACCGCCTCGGCACCGGTCCCGGCCGCGAGCCCTCGCGACGCCGGCGCGCCTTCGAACGCCCGGGCGCCGTCCGTGGGTCGAATGTCGATACCGCCACCTGATCTCCTCCACTCGTGTCGAGACATTTTCGCCGGTGAGGCTGAGAGCTGCCTGAGTCTTGGCGCCATCGCCGCTGAGCATCCGGCGGCGAGCCCTCCCTCCAGTCCTGACGGCTCTCGTGTCGGGGCCACGTTCGTTCAGCCCGCTCTCAGCCCACGCTCAGCTGCCGGGCAGGCGGACGCGCGAACCTGGTCGTGATGAGCGGCTCCGACTCTGGTCCCGATGCTGCCCGCATTCTCGTGGTCGATGATGAACCGTCAATCGTCGACTCTGTGTCGACCGTGCTCCGTTACGAGGGATACGAGGTCCGCGAGGCCACAACCGGCCGGAGAGCTCTCGCTCTTGTCCAGGAAGAGTCTTTCGGTCTGGTTGTCCTGGACGTGATGCTGCCCGATCTCGATGGCTTCGAGGTGACGCGGCGAATGCGGGAAGACGGCATCGAGGTCCCGGTGCTCTTCCTCACCGCCCGCGGCGACGTGGAGGACCTGGTCGCCGGCCTCGGACTCGGTGGTGACGACTACGTGATCAAGCCCTTCCTCTTGGCCGAGATCGTGGCCAGGACCAAGGCTCTGCTCAGACGGTCCAACGCAGCCACCCAAAGGCGACTCTCGTTCGCCGACGTCGAACTGGACGAGGGGACGCACGAGGTCTGGCGAGGCGGCGTCGCGGTTCAGCTCACAGCGACGGAGTTCAGCCTGCTGCGCCTCTTCCTGTTCAACCCCCGGCAGGTGCTGTCAAAACAGCAGATCATCGACCACGTGTGGCACTACGACTTCGGCGGGAACCAGAACATCGTCGAGACCTACGTCCGCTACCTGCGGAGGAAGCTCGATGCGCTCGGGCCGCCGCTCATCCACACGATCCGCCTCGTCGGGTACGTGCTGAGGGAGCCTGACGCCTAGATGTCCCTTCAGATCCGCCTCGTGCTGGCAGCAGGGGTGGTGGCGCTCGTCGCTCTCGTGCTGGCGGCGGTGGTGGTGTACGCCTCTCTCGGTTCGTACCTGAACAACCAGATCGACAGCACGCTCGCCGCTGAGCACTCAGGTATCGAGGAGTGCCTGAACAACGGGGCGCGTCCGACCCTTGATCTCGTTGCCGACGACGCACCGGGAGCGTTCCTCGAGGAGCGGAGCCCAGCCGGCCTGGTGGTGGGGGCCGTCCCGGCCTTGTCGAGCACCGGCCGCCGCGTCAGCCTGACCGATCCGGCGTTGCCGCCGCGCGTCACCGGCTTGGGGCACCGGCCGAGTGCCCGGGCCGGCGCCGGCAGCCGTGGTCCGGCTGTTGAGCCGGCTCTGGCCGAGGCGGACTGCGGAGGCGGTGGCGCGGCGCGATTGAAGGCCGCTACGAGACCCCCGTTAACCGACACCCACTCGCAGGAGGCGGCCGTCTACTTCACCGCCGGCCCGGCTCGTGCCGGCGGTCCGAACTATCGGGTACGGGCGTCATGGCTCGATAACGGCTACCTCATGTTCCTCGCCACGCCCCTCAGCCAGCGCAACAACATCCTCGGCCGGCTCCTCCTTACCGACCTGAGCGTCGGCGGCGGCGCGCTGGCCGTGGCGCTGCTGCTCGGCTGGTGGCTCGTTCGCCTCGGCATGCGCCCACTGGCAGAGATCGAGCGCACGGCGGAGACGATCGGCGAAGGGGACCTCGCGGCGCGGGTCGCCGAACCGCGACGTCCCGGGACCGAGATCGGTCGCCTCGCTCGCGTCCTCAACTCCATGCTGGCGCGCCTACAAGACGCCTTTGCAGCCCGCGACCGCACCGAGGGTGAGTTGCGGGCGTCCGAGGAACGCTTGCGGCAGTTCCTCGCCGACGCCTCACACGAGCTTCGGACCCCGCTCGCCGCCGTCTCTGCCTACACCGAACTGTTCGAACGCAGCGCCAGCGACCATCCCGAGGACCTGCCGCGGATTCTGGGAGGTATCCGTAGCGAGTCCGTACGAATGGCCCGGCTCGTCTCTGACCTCCTCCTTCTCGCTAATCTCGACGAAGGTCGGACACCCGAGCGGTCACCAGTCGAGCTCGTCGCGGTCGCCGCAGAGGCCATAGAGGCGGCCATGACCATCCGCCCGGGCCGGCGGATCGACCTCGTCGCCTCCGAGCCCGTCGAGGTCATCGGTGACGAGGCACAGTTGCGCCAGGTCGTCGACAACCTGCTCGCCAATGTCCATGCCCACACTCCCGACGGCACGCCGGCAGAGGTGGCCGTCCGGGCCGCCGGCCAAGATGCGGTCATCGAGGTGACCGATCACGGACCGGGCCTCGGGGAACAGGGCATGCGGATGGCCTTCGAACGATTCTTCCGGGCTGACTCGTCGCGGGCGAGGACGGGCAGCGGGGGTTCCGGGCTCGGGCTTGCCATTGTGCGCGCCATCGCCGTCGCGCACGGTGGCTCTGCGACGGCGTCCGAAGGTCCGTCGGGAGGCGCCAGGTTCACGATTCGCCTTCCCCTTGCCGGGCTAGCTGGCGGCGAGCCGGCACCACCCGGTGGATGAGTTCGCCGGGCCGGCGACAGCGACCCGGCCCCGCCCGGTGGATCACGCCGCCCGGCCGGCTTCTCACCTCCGTGAGATTCACAGCCCGCTCTCAGTCGGCGCTGCACCCGTTCTCGTCCCGGCGGTCCCTACTATCGACTCATGGCATTTCCGGCCGCCCCCGAGGCGCCCGAGAACGCGATGGACGCACCAGGCCCTGAAGAGCAGGGCCGACCGACCCACAGGAAGCTCAACTTTCTCCAGCGCCGCCGGATCCGCGTGAAGACCCGGCGGGCGGCGCGACGGCGGCGCCGGGCGGCGCGGCGTTGGTGGGCGGGGAGGCATCCGGTCGCCACGGGATTCGCCGTGGTCGTGCTCGCCCTCACGCCCATCTGGGTCTCGCTCGGCTCCGCGCTCACGAACCCCTCGTTCGGGACGACACTTCCTGCCCGCTTCGCCGAATGGGCCCGCGAGAACGGCGGCGCCTCGGCAGTCTCGTGGGTGGAGAACCTCTACTACTCGCACCATCCTCCCCCGGTCGGGGGCCGGCCGCCGAAGGGCGCCATCCCGCCCCCGTCGGTCTCGGGAACCTCGCCCGGCGCCGCAGACCCTGCAGCCGTCCTCCATCCCCTGCCGGTGCCGAAGCCGATCAAGCCCCTCGCCTCGCCCCCGATCGCCGGCGAGGGACAGTGGCACGCCGCCGGCCGGCTCGTCGACGGTGTGCCGGCTGTCTACGAGGCCTTTCTCCGCCCCGATGCCGTCCACACGAGCCTCGTGGCCGGCGTGGCCTGGATGGACACGAAGCTGCTACGGGCCACGCTGTACTCGGGCAGCATGATCCCCGGCGGTGGCCCCTTCCCGCACACAGCACCGATCGAGGCGGGCGCCGCCCGGAGCCTGGTGGCGGTGTTCAACGCCGGGTTTCTCATGGCTAACGCCGGCGGCGGCTATTACACCGACGGTAGGACGATCCTGCCCCTCCGCCAGGGGGCCGCCTCCTTCGTCATCTACCGGGACGGCTCGGTGCGGATCGGGGAGTGGGGCACCGAGGTCAAGATGACCCCGCAGGTCGTCTCCGTCCGCCAGAACCTCGTGCCGCTCGTCGACCACGGGCAGCCGGTCCCCGGGCTCAACCCGAACGACTACTCGGCCTGGGGAGCGACCCTCGGAGGACAGGTGTACGTCTGGCGGTCGGCCGTCGGCCAGACCGCCAACGGAGCCCTCGTCTACGTGGGCGGTCCCGGCCTCAACATCACCACCCTCGCCGATCTGCTCGTGCGAGCCGGGGCCGTGCGCGGCATGGAGCTCGACATCAACACCGACTGGGTCGACATGGCGACGTTCACCCCGAGCGCGGCGAAGGGGCCTGCCGCACCGGCCAACGGGCACAACCTGCTCTCCGACATGGTGGGAACGCCCTCGCGGTACTTCGCCTCGTGGTGGGCGCGCGACTTCTTCACCATGTCCGCGCGCTGAGCGCACGGGCTCCTCAGCCGGGCAGCCGGCGGAAGATCGCCTGGGGGAGCAGGCGGAAGACCGCGAACACGACCCGCAGGACAGGCGGCACCCACACGACGGCGGCGTTCGTCTCTAGCCCCCGCACGACGGCGTCCGCCACCTCACCCGGGCCGACGGCGAGCGGCGCCGCCGGGCGCCCCGTCGTCATGCGAGTCCTGACAAAACCCGGCCGCACCACCATGACATCCACCCCGCTCCCCCGGAGGGCTTCGGCGAGCCCGACGGAAAGGGCGTCGAGGGCCGCCTTGGCGGCGCCGTAGACGAAGTTGGCCCGGCGCACCCGCATTCCGGCGACGGACGAGAGGACGACGAGGCGCCCGTAGCCCTGTTCGACCATCAACTTGGCGAAGGTGACGAGGGCCGCGGCCGGTCCGCCGGCGTTCACGGCCACGAGCTCTGCGACACGCTCAGCCGACAGCTCGTCCAGCTCGGCAGAGCCGAGATCCCCGGCCGCCGAGACGAAGAGATCGACCGTGCCGAGGAGGTTGCGAGCCTCGGCCGCAAAGGCATCGATCGAAGCCGGGTCGGTGACGTCGACGGCGGCCGTGTGGACGGTGGCCACACCGGCCCGGCGCAATTCGGCGGCGGCGGCGGCCAGGCGGTCGGCGCTCCGGCCACCGAGGACGACCGCCTCGAGACGTCGCCCTGCCAGGCGGTCAAGGATCGCCAGGCCGATCTCTGACGTGCCCCCGAGCACAACGGCGCTCTGCGGCATGCCGGTGGCGTCGATCATCCCGTCCCCCTGGTGTCTCCTGCCGCCCGGGCGCTTACCGCTAGGGCCCGGCCAGCGCCGCCGCGCCGCTCCGGCCACAGCCGTTGCGCCAGGTCAGAGCTCATGAGCCTGTCCGGATCCACCTGCGAGCACACCTCCTGCCACTCGGCCAGCCTCGGGTACATCACCGCCAACAGCTCGGGGCGCAGCCGGGAGTCCTTGGCCAAATAGACGCGGCCGCCGGCGGCCGCCACACTCTCGTCGAATTCATCGAGCATCTGAGGCAGTCCGGCCGAACCGAGCGGGACGTCGACGGCGAGCGTCCAGCCGCTGATCGGGAACGAGAGCGGGCCGGCGTCGCCGGCACCGAACCGTTTCAGGACGGCGAGGAACGATGGGAGACGGGCTCGGCCGAGCGACTCGATCACGTACCGGACGACCTGCTCCTCCCCGAAGGGCACCACGAACTGGTACTGGGCGAAGCCCAGGCGCCCGTAGAGCAGATTCCAGCTCCCGAGCCCGTCCAGGGGGTGGAAGAAGCTGGACAGCCGCTGCAGCTCGCCAAACCGGCGCCGGGGCGCCTTCCGGAACCAAGCCTCGTTGAAGGCGGCCACAGTCTGGCGCGTGAGCAGGCGGAACGGAGGCGGCGCCGGCACGTTGAGCAGCTGGCGGGGGGAGAACCGGAGCGGATCGGCCCGGGCGGCGCGGCCGGCGCGGAGTTCCCCCAGGCCGGCGTGGTCGCCTCGGGTGAGCACGCTGCGGCCAAGGTGTGCGCCGCCGGCCAGGCAGTCGACCCAGGCCACCGAGTACCGGTAGCCGTGATCGCCTGACTCCATCCTCCCCATGCAGTCATCGAGATCGTCGGCTCGCTCGGTGTCGACGAGCATCATGGACGTCTCGATCGGGACGAGCTCCACCGTCAGCTCGAGGATCAGCCCGGTGAGGCCCATGCCGCCGGCGGTCGCCCAGAAGAGCCCGCCGGCCTCGTCGGGCGAGATCGTCCGGCGGCCGGTGGGGGTGGCAAGGACGGCGCCGCGCACCCAGCGGGCGAAGGACCCGTCACGGTGATGGTTCTTGCCGTGGACATCGGCGGCGAAGGCGCCCCCGAGCGTCACCTGCCGGGTGCCCGGCGTCACGGGCACGAACCAGCCCCTCGGCACCGACCAGCGCAGCAGCTCGTCGATGCTGAGGCCGGCTTCGGCTCGCACGATCCCCCGGTCGAGGTCGTGCTCGATGATCTGCCGGCAGGAAGTGACGTCTATGACCGTGCCCCCGGCGCACTGGGCCGCGTCACCGTAGGACCGGCCGAGACCCCGAGCAATGACCGGCTCCCGACGGCGGAAGGCAGTGTCGAGGGCGTCGGCGGCATGACTCCCGCTCGCCGGGGTGACAACCTGCGCCCTGCTCGGAGCTGCCCTTCCCCAGCCGGCGAGAAGCCGCTCGCTGCCAGAACCGGTGCAGCTGTTGCTCAGGGCGCGCTCACAGGGCCAGCGCCAGGAGGAGGAAGACAGCCCAGGCCAGGCCGATGGCCTGCACCAGCCGGTCACGGAGCACCAGCTCCTCCGGCGCGCCGCCTCGGCCGCTCGCGAAGGCTCGCTCGAGGGCGAGCACCGCCAGGGCGAAGGGCACCGTCGACAGCAGGATGAACACGCCGTCCTGGGCCCGGTCGTCGATCGTGGCGGAGCGGGCGATCGCCCACAGGCAGTAGGCGGCGATGGTGACGCCGGCGGTCACCCAACGGGCCGCCTGCAGCCACGCCAAGCGGTACCAGCTGAGTGCCGGCCTGTGCTCACCCCGATGTACGCCGAGCTGCCTGTATTCAGCCGTCCGCTTGCCGAGGGCCACGTAGAGGGAACCGGCACAGGCGACCACGAGGAACCAGGGCGAGAGCGGGACGCGTGCCGCCACTCCACCGGCGAGCGCCCGCAGGACGAAACCCGACGAGACGCACGCCAGCTCCAACACGGGCACGTGCTTCAGCCGCGTCGAGTACGCCACGCTGACGACGCCGTACGCCCCGAGCACTCCGGCGAGGGCGAAGCCACCGAGAAGCCCGGCACCGCCGACCGCTAGCACGAGGGCCACGATGCCGACGGTCCGGGCCAGGCCACCGCTCAGCTCGCCCGCCGCCACCGGCCGGAGACGTTTCACCGGGTGGGCGCGGTCGGCCTCCACGTCGAAGGAGTCGTTGACGAGGTAGACACCGGATGCGGCGACGCAGAACAGGGCGGCCGCCCCCGCCGTCCGGCCGATCGTGACGGGACGCCCGACGACTGCCGCAGCCGCCGGAGCGGCGAACACGAGAAGGTTCTTGATCCACTGCCGGGGCCGGGCGGCGATGAGGAGGGCACGGACCGGGTGCCGCCGGCGACGTGCCGGCACGACGCGCCCGGCATCGCTATGTCGAAGCCTCTGGTCCATCCACTCCTCCGGATTTGCCCCCTGAGTATTGCGCCCCACAGCGCGGCTCGGTGGCCGAATTGGCCGCCCACGAACCCAGGGAGAGAGCGAGAGCCCCCGCTGAAGGCTACGGGATGGCCGAGCCGCCGCGACGCACATCGCCCTACGCGCCGGCGGGGCCGCCTTCCCGACCGAGCCGCCCCTGGTCGGCGGGCCGTGGCGGCGGAACGGTGCCGTCCCGTCGACTGACAGCAACCGCCGGACCGGCCCTCTTTGTCCGCAGTCACGCCGATTAGGCTCAGCGACATGACGGGCACGATGATCTGCACCGCCCAGGCGCGGGTGCGCCGCCTTCGATCGTGATATCCCCGCACTCCCTCGATCCTGTCACCACCGCGTCTGCGCAGGACTCTTCCGCTACGGCACTAGACGCCACCGCGGCCGAGTCTTCCGAGGCGTTACTCAGTCGGCAGCGAGGGGTCTACTGCAACCGGACGCTCAACCTTCGGGCGATACGTGCCATCGGCTACGACATGGACTACACCCTCGTCCACTACAACATCGAGGAGTGGGAGCGGGCCGCCTTCGAGCGGGCGAGAGCGTCCCTGGCCGCAGATGGTTGGCCCACCGAGTCACTCGAGTTCGACTCGACGAGCGTGATACAGGGCCTCGTGATCGACACGGAGCTCGGCAACATCGTCAAGGCGACTCGATTCGGCTATGTCATCCGCGCCCAACACGGCGGGGATTTGCTGTCCTTCGCCGAGACGCGGGACGCGTATCACACGACAATCGTCGATCTTGCCTATCCCCGCTGGCAGTTCCTGAACACGCTCTTCTCGCTCTCGGAAGGCTGCCTCTACCTGGGGTGCATCGACCTGTTCGACCGCGGCCTGCTGCCCGCCACGTTGGCCTATCGGGACGTCTACCAGCAGGTTCGACTGGCCATAGACGGCGTGCACGCCCGGGGCGATCTGCAAGAGGAGATTGCCGCCGACCCGCAGCGGTTTGTCGAGGTCGACCACGACCTGGCTCTGACCCTGCTCGATCAGAAACACGCCGGCAAGACGTTGATGCTCGTGACAAATTCCGCCTGGCAGTACGCCAGCTCGATCCTGACCTATGTCCTCGATCCGATCCTGCCGAGAAATGTCCGCTGGCGGACGCTGTTCGATTTCATCATCGCCAGCGCCCGCAAGCCCGGCTTCTTCTCCGGGGAGCACGCCACCTACCTGATGGTGGACGAATCAGAAGGACTTCTCCGTCCCCACCGAGACCTGCTCGTGAAGGGCGCCGTCCAACTGGGCGGTGACGCCGCTCTCGTGGAACGAACCCTCGGGGTGAGCGGGGCCGAGATCCTCTACGTCGGGGACCACCTCTTCGGCGACGTGAACGCATCCAAGCTCGCGCTCCGGTGGCGCACCGGCTTGGTGCTCCGCGAGCTGGAGCCCGAGATCGCCGCCCTCGACTCGTTCCGGGCGCGGGCGGCCGTGCTCGACGGGCTGATGGAGCAAAAGGTGGCCCTTGATAACGAGGTCGCCCATCTGCGGCTGGCCCTGCTGCGAGGGAAGGCCGGCTACGCCGAGGACTCACGGCCGCCACCTCAGCCCAGCCGGCTGCGGGCGCTCGCCCGGCAGGCGATAGATCTCGAGCAGCTCATCGCCCCATACGCCAAGGAGGCGAGCGAGCTCGGCAACCGCAAGTGGGGGCCCCTCCTTCGTGCCGGCAACGACAAGAGCCTGTTCGCCCGGCAGCTCGAGAACAACGCCGACATCTACTTCTCCCGGGTCTCGAATCTCCTCGGCGTCACCCCTTTCGGCTACCTGCGGGCGAGCCGAGGCAGCCTCCCGCACGACTAGCGGGCGCCGGCGGCGAGACCCGCTCGGGCCTGACGAGCCGCGTCAACTCCCACGACGGCGGGCGGGCGCGACGGACGCGCGCCGTCCAGGGCAAGTTCCCGGCAGATTCTCGGCAATTTCTCTGCCGGGCGCGACCGGAGCGGGCTCTCCGAGCCGCCACACTGGGTGGATGCTCTTTCTCGTCATCGGCCTCCTCGTCGGCGGACTGATCATCGGTGCGCTCGGGCGCCTGCTGGTACCCGGTCCCAACCCGATGGGCATCTGGGCGACGATCGCCGTCGGCATCCTCGGTTCGCTCGCCGGCGGCCTGCTCGGACGGCTCGCCTTCGGCCTGCGCTACCGCTACGCCGGCGGCCTCGCCTTCGTGCTCTCCGTCATCTGCACAGCTCTCATCGTGGCGGCCGTCTCGCGGCGAGGGCGGCGCGCCCGTCACCTTTGAAATCTGCCGGTTATATCGGCCGCCCTCCGACGGTTGCGTGTCTTCGTCCCGGGCCCGCCCGGTTCAACCGCCAGGATGGCGGAGGTTCCGCAACCGCTCGCCGGCGTCCGGAGCTAGCAGGTCGACCACGCCGTAGATGGGCTTGCCCTCACCACAGACCCTGCCGAGAAGATCGGCAGCCGGGTTCGGGGGCGCCGGCAGCCCGGCTGTGAGGACGACGAGCGGCCGCCCGCTCGTCTCCCGCAGCACGGCCGCCTTGCCGATCGTTCGCCACAGCGTCTCCGAGCGGGCCAGTCCCGGCCGATGAGCCGTGAAGCTGCCGGCGACATCGAAGAACCAGCCGGCCCCGTGACGATCCCGTGCGCTAAAGGTGACCTCGATCCCGCCCGGCTGCCGCCGGTCCTGCTCGATCTCGGTGAAGCCCGCCGTTACGAGCAGCAGCCGGCTGACCTCCTTGGCTGTCCAGCCTTCCCGGAGCGCCCGCTGCACCTCACCGCCGCCGCCCGTGCCGTTTTGGGCTGCCGCCGGCAACGACACTCGTACCGGCGGCAGGAGGCCCTCGTCAGCCAGCCGTCGCCTCTCGGACTCGAGCCTGACCCCGGCCAGCTCCACGTAGCGCTCGTCGAGGTCGTAGCAGGCGTAGTGGCGCCCGGACAAGAGTGCCGCCACAGCCGTCGTCCCGGCCCCGGCGAAGGGATCGAGGACCAGGTCACCCCGGTAGGTGTACAGCTCGATGAGGCGCAGCGGCAGCTCGACCGGGAAAGGGGCCGGGTGACCGATCCTCTTGGCGCTCTCCGGGGGGATCTCCCAGACGTCGAGAGTGTTCTCCATGAACTCCTCCCGGCTCATGGTCGCCTCGGAGGGCAACTTCCTCGCCAGTCGCTCCCGCGGCGCCAGCGCTCGGTCGAAGCGGCCCTTGCTGGCTATCACCACCCGCTCGGTGAGGTCGCGGAGCACCGGATTGCCCGGCCGCTGGAAACTCCCCCAGGCACAGGAGCCCGACGAGCCGCGCTGCTTCAGCCAGATGATCTCCCCCCGCAAGAGCAGGCGGAGGTCGTCCTGGAGGATCCGCGTCACGTCCGACGAGAGCGAGCGGTAGGGCCGGCGCCCGAGGTTGGCGACGTTCACCGCCATGCGCCCACCCGGCTCGAGAGTGCGGACACATTCGGCGAACACGTCCCGGAGCATTTTCAGGTATTCGAGGTACGTCGCCGGCGCCCCACCCTGCCCGAGTGCCGCCTCGTAGTCCTTGCCGACGAAATAGGGAGGCGAGGTGACCACGAGGGCCACCGACGAATCCGCCACCTCGGCCATCGACCGGGCGTCACCCTGGATGATCTTGTCGAGCCCCTTCTCCGGGTGGATGCGGGCATCGGAGGAAAGCACCGGCGGCGTAAAGCGGCTGTAAAACCCGCTGGCGTCGTGGCCCTCTCGCCTCGACACGCCGAACGAGGACGTCGAGGTGGAGCGCTTCGCCATCCTGGCCGATCGTAGGCGTCGGCTGCCCTCCGTGGCGGGAGCTACACGCACCGGCCTGGGTTGGGTTGCAATGAGGCGACTTAGGTGACGACTCGGTGACGACTCAGGCAAGCCCGTTGACCGAAGTGGACTGACGCGTCAAGTATTGCCAACCTCGTGGCACCCGGACTGCCACGGTCATCAGCTCTTGACGAGCACAGTTGGCGCCGCCGCGGCCATGCGGGAACTTCGCGGCGGACGTGATCGCGCGCTGGTGAGTCGCCGACAAGCGGAGGTCAGACAACCGTGTTTGCGTATCATGCCGCCCGCGTACCGATCCTGGTAGCGGCCGTCGCCTTGAGCGGGATCTCCCTGCTGACGGCCTCGAGAAACCACGATTCTCACTCCCAGACGACGTCGCCTCCCTCTGTCGTCGAGGCGAACTCACACTGGCAGTGGTGCAACTCGGAGGCCGTCTCCTCCGCCCCGGCCGTCCTGTGGTCCCGCATCCAGAGCGCCACCGGCGCCCACCACGACCTGCCCAGCACCTTCTGGAGCGACGGGACCTACCGGGCCGACATCGCCAAGATCGTCTGTTACGAGAGCACGTTCAACTATCACGCCGAGAACGTCGGGCAGTACGGCTGGTTCCAGATGAATCAACCCCTCATCGCCAGCGAAGGCGTGACCTGGAACGAGTACTGGGGCGGCTCCTCGAGCGAACATCCGGGCTGGTACCAGTGCACCGCCGGCGAGCGTTACATCCACGACCGCTACCGCAACCCCGCTGTGGCCTGGTTGCACGAGGAGGTTTACGGCTGGTACTGATCGCCCGCTGCGCCATCGTGCCATTTTGAGGACACCCAGTTGGGGGCATTGTCAATGGGGTTCCGGCTCCGACGCCCCCGGGTATTCCTACCTTCCGTCATATAGGAGGAGGCCAACAAATGGCAGACGAACTGAGAGGCAAGCGGATCGCCTTCCTCATTGCCAACGAGGGCGTCGAGCAAGTAGAGCTGACTAAGCCGTGGGGGGCCGTGGAGCAGGCGGGAGGCACTCCGGAGTTGCTGGCGCCGAAGCCCGGCGAGGCGCAGGCGTTCAACCACCTCGACAAGGGGGACGCCTTCCCCGTCCAGCGGACCGTGAGCGAAGCGCGAGCAGGAGACTACGACGGCCTCGTCCTCCCTGGTGGCGTGGCCAATCCGGACCAGCTCCGGACGATTCCCGAGGCTGTGCAATTCATCTCGGCGATGTTCGAGGCCGGCAAGCCGGTAGCAGTCATCTGCCACGGTCCCTGGACCGTCGTAGAAGCCGATCTGGTGCGGGGGCGGACCCTCACCTCGTGGCCGAGCTTGAAGACCGATATCCGGAACGCCGGCGGCACATGGCTGGACGAGGAGGTGCACGTCTGCACGAACGGGCCGAACGTGCTGATCACGAGCCGCAAGCCTGACGACCTGCCGGCGTTCTGCGCCGAGATGGTACGTGCCTTCCGGGAGGGGGCGGCGACGGCGGCTGCCTGATCGCCGGGAGAGCCACGCCCGTGGGTAGAGGGGGGGCTCGTCTGCCACCGGTGCCCGGGAGCGTCTTGGCTTCTGCTTCGTCGCCCCTCGCCCCTTGCCGGCACGGAGGGCGGCCGATCGGCCTAGGCTCTGCCCGGGCACTGGACCTGTGGTGCAGCTCGGAGTGCACGCCGGCCTGTCAAGCCGGAGGTCGCGGGTTCAAATCCCGTCAGGTCCGCCAGCCAGTTCCCAGCTCTCACGCCGGGACCGTAGCGAGAGCACTCACGATGGGGGTGCTCTCGAGCGGGGTTGACCTGCGTCACTCGTCAGCACCTATTGTGAGGGGCCGCGGGCACGCGAGGTCGGGTAGCTCAGTTGGTAGAGCGCGCGCCTGAAAAGCGTGAGGTCACCGGATCGATGCCGGTCCCGACCACTAGAAGCAGGCAAGGTGCAAGCCGATCTTTTCGATCTTTTCGAGAAGGATTCGAGACGACACGTATTCGGGCAGGAGCCGGTTGGCCCGCGCCTTGGTGGCGAGCCTGCTGACGGCGGGAACGATCCCGGAGGCGGACACTGCGATAGAGGACGGCGGCCGGCAGTTCGCCGATGTTTCGGCCTGCCGTGACCCGGCCGGCAACGGCCCCCGGCTCTTCTTTCAGCGGGTGCCAGAAGGCAAGGTCGGGAAGAATCGAATGCATCTCGATCTCCACGTTGGTGCCGACCGCTATGAGGCCGAAGCCGCCCGCCTGGAGCAACTGGGCGCCCGCAAGCTCTGGTACACCGACGATCGAGGCGCCAAGTGCTGGACCATGGCGGACATCGAGGGCAACGAGTTCTGCGTGGACTGACCCGCTGGGGGATCCGCCTCCGGTGACGGGACCGGGTCTCGGGGCAGATGCCTCGCGCCGCTTCGTAGCGGCCTCGGCGACCGGGACGGTGTTTCGCCGGCTGCTGCCGGCGCCTTGGGCGGAAGCTCCGGTGAGTTCTCGCCACGGGAGAGGTCGAATTGACATGACGCCGACGCTCATCCTTGAAACCGCCGAGGCCGAAATCGCCTACGGCGTCCACGGCCCGCTGCCCACTGCCGACGGACGGCCTCCGCTGTTCATGATCGGCCAGCCCATGGCCGCCGGCGGCTTCGCCACGTCGGCGTCGCATTTCCCCGACCGCACCGTGGTTACCTA
>Ga0182024_10000737_pt1 | contig 85375 bp, 82 predicted proteins | sample P32metaG_FD_120480 | JGI IMG/M metagenome (GOLD analysis project Ga0182024, IMG submission 120480) | Permafrost microbial communities from Stordalen Mire, Sweden - P3-2 metaG (Illumina Assembly) | ecosystem: Environmental > Terrestrial > Soil > Wetlands > Permafrost | place: Sweden: Stordalen... | reverse complement strand
GAGATCGGCGAGGTTTTCGGTGGGAGTCGTGTCGGCGCAGATGATGGATTCGTGATCGAAGCCGATGCGGTGGACGGGCTCGCCCTGGGGCTCGGGGTCTTTGAGGCGGGCGGGGCGAGGGAGAGTGAAGGCGGCGACCTGGGCGGCCCAGATAGTGGTGCGGGCGCGGGCGGGGTCGAGCTTGTTGGAGAGCAGGCCGTGGGCGACCTGGGTCATGAGGAGCTGAATGGAGGCAGCGTCCTCGAGGAGGGGGATGGAGAGGTGGCCGGGATCGGCGAGGGCGGGAAAGCGGTGGTGGTAGTGGGGGTAGCAGAGATGGAGGCCGTGGAGCGCGATGCCCCGGCAGCGGCGGCCGTCAGTGCGGATGGCGCGGCACTGGGGTTTGGGGTGGTTACAGGTGACGGGTTGCGGGGCGGATTCGGGTTCGGGTTCGGGGGTGGCGGTGGTGGCTTCGGTGGAATTGGCGGGAGAGGTGGACATCGTGGTTTCCTTTCAGCAGAGCGTTCAGCGCTCAGCGTTCAGCGTTCAGAAAACCGGGTTCGACGCGCGGACTCGGCGTTCAGCAGGCAATAAAAAAGCCTCGCGGCATTCGCGAGGCTTTTTCTGGACCTGATCCTACTAACTAGTATCAGGCTACCGAGCGGCCTGGGCTGGGGCAAGGGAAAAGCGCGGGACGGGGGTTACGGAAGTCAGGGGTGGAATGCGGCGCGGCGCAAGCAGAGCGGATTCGAAAGGGGAAAGGGCGTGATTGGACGGGACATGACGCAGAGTGACGGAGGGCCGATGACGGGGCAGAATTTCCGTTTGGAGCGAGGCCCGATTCAGGGTAGCAATTCGGCATTGTTTCGGAGATGCAGACGATACTCCGGAGACTGGGGTGAACCTGGCTGGATGCAACGGGGTCGGGTTTTGTTCGGCAAGCTTCGAGGCCGTGCCTCTTCAAAACGCCGCAGGGGCTAAAGCCCCGCAATTAATTTGGCCGTTTACGGCACGACTTTGAAGTCGTGCCCTGACACGGTTCGTAGCTGGCTTGGAGAAGGCGCGAATCCCGGGTCTCAGAATCGAGACCCGGGCCAGCCAGGCCTATTTTTTCCGCAAGGTGTGAGGCCGTGCCCCTTCAAAGAAGCAAATTTTCCGCACGCTGTTTAGTCGGGAAGGACCATGGCCTTGCCGGCGAGGTCGCAGGCGCGCCAGAGGTACCAGCTGGCGACGGAGCGCCAGGGACGCCATTTTTCGGCGCGGCGCTCGATTTGGTCGATGGTGGCGAGCATGGAGGCGTCGAAGGGTTTGGTTTTGGGGAGGCGGAGGAACGTGAGGGCGAAGCCCTTGCGGACGCCGTAGTCGGTGACGGGCAGGACGTCGGGGCGGCCGAGGCGGAAGATGAGCAGCATCTGAACGGTCCAGACGCCGATGCCGCGGACCTCGGTAAGGCGGGCGATGATTTCTTCGTCGGGCATGCGGCGGATGGCGGTGAGGGTGGGGACGGTGCCGTCGAGGGTCTTTGCGGCGAGGTCGCGCAGGGCTTTGGTTTTGGAGGCGGAGAGGCCGCAGGCGCGGAGCCTGTCGTCAGGCGTCTCCAGCAGGTGTTCGGGGGCCGGGTGAAGCTCGCCGAAGGCGGTGAGCAGGCGCTTGAGGATAGCGGCGGCGGCTTTGCCGTGGAGCTGCTGATAGATGATGGACTCGAGCAGGGCCTCGAAGGGGGAGTGCTGGCTCTTGAGTTTGAGCGTGAAGGGGCCGACGCGGGCGATGAGCTGGCCGAGTTTGGGGTCCGCTTCCGCTAACTGCCGGCAGGCGAGGGTGGCATCGTAGCGGACGGCGCGTCGACCATCGATCATGGGTACAGGGTACAGGGTACAGGGTACAGGGTGCAGGGTGCAGGGTGCAGGGTGCAGGGTACAGAGTACAGGGTGCTGGAGATTGCTACTGGCACGGTTACAGATGCGGCGGCGCGCGCAGCCTGAGATTTCCACCGTTGCGTCGCAGAAACGGGCAAGAGCGGACGTGATGAGGGCGGCTGCTCCGAAAAAAAGGCCAGAGATTGCCGCAGGTGCGTTCGCATGCGGGTGACTGCGGTCAATATTTTTTTCTTCACACCCCGTGCGCGGCTTGCAGAGCACGGCGCACTGCCGCTATAGTTTTTCTTTACACGAATTTGTGATGCAGATCACAATCGGTTGTGATCCAGAACACAGTCAGAACGAACCCAGAGCCCCAAGGCCCGGCCGGCAAGGCGAGTTTCAGGCACTGGAACGCAGTGTGGCAATTTCGGGGAATGCTGTTGAACGTCCGCCGCAGGCTGCCCATCGCGGCGACAATCTCCGGTTTCATTCTCCAGCCATCCACCCGCAGCGATTCATCGATGCACTGAAACGAGGAGACGCAGGACGCATTCATGGCGCAGATTTTTGACCGCAGTTCGAACGCGCTGGCCCGGATGAGCCTGATCCTGACGGGTTTGATTGTGATCGCCCTGGGGCTGACCGCCGATGAACTGCAGCGGTCGCCGTGGGTGACGCGGCAGGGGCAGCGGGCGGATCAGCCGGTACCGTTCAGCCACAAGCATCACGTGGAGGGACTGGGGCTGCAATGCCAGTACTGTCACACGTCGGTGGAGAAGTCGAGCTATGCGGGGATTCCGCCGACGAAGACGTGCATGAACTGCCACGCGCAGATCTGGACGGACGCGCAGTTGCTGGAGCCGGTGCGGCACAGCTGGGCGACGGGCGAGTCGATTGCGTGGACGCGGGTGCACGATCTGCCGGACTACGTGTTCTTCAATCATGAAATTCACGTGAATAAAGGAATCGGCTGTTCGAGCTGCCATGGGCGGGTGGACGAGATGCCCATCATGTACATGCAGAACACGCTGCAGATGGAGTGGTGCCTGAACTGCCATCGGAACCCGGGGAAGAATCTGCGGCCGACCAGCGAGATATACAACATGGCGTGGACGGGAGCTTCGGAGCTGAAGCCGGTATGGTGCGCGGCCGAAGATGTGGCTGCCGGATCGCCGACAGCGGGCGGGGTGACGTGCACGGAGACGGCTCCGGGGGGCGAGGTGCAGATGGCGGCTGTGAGCGCACCAGTGACGGGAGTGCATGCGCAGTTGGCGGGAACGGGGATTGGCAGCGAGGATACGGGCGTGATGCATCTGCCGGCGGGGCTGCACTACACGAAGTTCACGAGCCAGGCGGCGCTGGGGCTGTTTCTGGTGCAGCACTACGACATTCGCAACCCGCGAGAGCTGACCAGCTGCGAGGTTTGTCACCGATGAAGAAAAGCCAGGGTACAGGGCACAGGGTACAGGGTGCAGGGGCGGTGGCAGCAGGGGCTGAAGCCCCCTCTATTTTGGGGTCCGATGCGGCACGACTGAAGTCATGCCCTGACACAAAGCCGGAGAGCGAGATTGGCGTGTTGACGATGGCTGCTCCCGTAAGCGGTGACGGACTGGTGCAGATCGGAGCGAAGAAGCCGGTCACTCTGGCTGAGGTGCGGGCGAAGCTCGCGCATCAGAAGGGGAAAAAGTTCTGGCGGTCGGTAGATGAGCTGGCGGAGACGCCGGAGTTCGCGGAGATGGTGGCGAAGGAATTTCCTTCGCAGGCTTCGGAGTGGATCGACCCGGTTTCGCGGCGGAGTTTTCTGAAGGTGATGGGCGCGTCGATGGCGCTGGCGGGGCTGGCCGGATGCACGAAGCAGCCGGATGAGCCGATTATGCCGTACGTGAGCGCGCCGGAAGATTTGATTCTGGGCAAGCCGGTTTATTTCGCGTCGGCGTTTCCGTTTGCATCGGGCGCGGTCCCGGTGCTGGTGAAGAGCGATTCTTATCGGCCTATTAAGGTGGACGGGAATCCGGAGCACCCGTATGTGAAGGGCGGGTCGGATCCGCTGACGCAGGCGACGCTGCTGGATTTGTACGATCCTGACCGGTCGCAGCATGTGCTGTATCGCGGCGACGCGCGGTCGTGGCCGGCGTTTTTGGCGGCGTTCCGCTCGATGCTGGCGGACAAGAAGCCTTCGGGCGGGCAGGGATTGTATTTTCTGAGCGCAACGGTGACGTCGCCGACGCTGGCGGCGCAATGGCAGCAGGCGCAGAAGAATTATCCGCAGGCGAAGTTCGTGCAGTACGAGCCGGTGAATCGGGACAGCCACTACACGGCGGGGAAGCAGGCGTTTGGGAGCTTCGTGGACGCGCAGTACAGGCTGGATCAGGCGGACGTGATTGTGTCGCTGGATGCGGATTTTCTGGGCGGCGCGACGTTCCCGGGATTCCACAAGCTGGCGCGGGATTACGCGCAGAAGCGGAAGCTCGAGGGCACGCAGGAGATGAACCGGCTGTACGTGGTCGAGAGCGTGGCCACGACGACGGGGTTTAAGGCGGAGCACCGGCTGGCGGTGAAGCCGAGCGAGGTGGCGGCGTTTGCGCAGGCGCTGGCAGGGGCGGTTGGCGCGGGCAGCGCGGGTGGATATAGCTGGCCGGATCACGAGACGAAGTTCCTGCAGGGCGTGGCCGCCGATCTGAAGGCGAGCGCGGGCAAGTGCGTGGTGATTCCTGGGGAGTTTGCGGCGCCTGAAGTTCATCTGGCGGCGCTTGCGATCAACCAGGCGCTGGGCAATGTGGGCAAGGCGGTGGTGTACACCGATCCGGTGAATCCGATGGCCTCGCTGCAGACTGCGGATTTGCAGGCGCTGGTCAGCGACATGAACGCCGGCAGGGTGGACTGGCTGGTGATTCTGAATTCGAATCCGGTGTACGCGACCCCGGCGGATCTGGATTTCGAGAGCGCGCTGAATAAGGTGGGGACGGTTGTGCATCTCGGCTCGCATGTGGACGAGACGGGAGAGATCGCGCACTGGCACATCAACAACGCGCACTACCTCGAGATGTGGTCGGATGCGCGGGCGTATGACGGCACGGTGAGCATTGTGCAGCCGATGATCGATCCCATGTACGGCGGGCACTCAGCGCACGAGATCGTGCAGTCGCTGCTGGATGAGCCGGATGTTTCGGCTTACGACGCGGTGCGCGGGACGTGGAAAGACCAGCTGTCAAAAGGAGATTTCCCACCCCATCAAGCCAACAGCGGGCTTGCTGGGGGCCCCGGCTTCGAGTTCAACTGGCGCAAGGCGCTGCACGATGGGTGGATCGACGGGACGGCTTACACTCTGAAAACCTTGACGGCGAAGGGCGGAGCGGGTGCGGCGAGCGCACCTGGGGGCGGGGATGCGATCGAAGTGGCGTTCCGGCCGGACAGCAACGTTTATGACGGGCGCTACGCGAACGTGGGCTGGATGCAGGAGATTCCGCGGCCGGTGACGAACCTGTCGTGGGACAACGCGGCGCAGATGAGCTACGCGACGCTGGAGAAATTCGGGCTCGCGGAAAACGACGCGGTTGAGATCACGGTGGGCGGGAAGAAGATCATCGCCGGAGCGCTGGCGATTCCTGGACAGGCGGAAGGCGTCGTGGTGGTCACTCTGGGCCAGGGTCGCAGGAGCGGGCGCGTGGCGGGCGGGGTTGGGTACAACGCGTATCTGATCCAGCAATCGGCTGCTCCGTGGGCGCAGACCGGGGCAAGCCTGGGGAAGACGGGCGACATTTACGACATCTGCGTAACGAAGAGTCACCACATCGATCAGCGATCGGTGAAGGCGGGCGGCGACGGGAGCGGGACGCACTCGATCGAGGGGAATGAGTCGCTGGACCGCGGGATTATTCGCTACGCGACGCTCGAGGAGTTCAAGAGCAATCCGGAGTTCGCACACGAGGGCGAGGGGCGCGATGTGCCGGAGCCGGACGAGACGATGTTCCCAGCGTATCGGTACGACAAGAACGCGTGGGGGATGTCGATCGATCTGAATTCGTGCGTGGGCTGTAACGCGTGCGTGGCCGCGTGCTATGCGGAGAACAATATTCCGGTGGTGGGACGGCAGCAGGTGAAGATCGGCCGCCTGATGCAGTGGATTCGCATCGATACCTATTTCGAAGGCGATCTGGCGGCGCCGCGGGCGCACTTCCAGCCGATGACCTGCCACCACTGCGAGAACGCTCCGTGCGAGCAGGTGTGCCCGGTGGGCGCGACGGTGCATTCGCCCGAAGGGCTGAACCTGATGATCTACAACCGCTGCGTGGGGACGCGTTACTGCTCGAACAACTGTCCTTATAAGGTGCGGCGGTTCAATTTCCTGCTCTACTCCGATTACGAGACGGAGAGCCTGAAGCTGATGCGGAATCCGGATGTTTCAGTGCGGAGCCGCGGCGTGATGGAGAAGTGCAGCTACTGCAGCCAGCGCATCCAGGAAGTAAAGATCGCGGCTGACAAAGAGAACCGCGATATTCGCGATGGGGAGATCCGGACGGCGTGCCAGCAGTCCTGCCCGACGGACGCGATCATCTTCGGAAACATCAACGATAAGGACAGCCGGGTAGCGAAGATCAAGACGCAGGAGCGGACGTACGGAGTGCTGGCGGACATCAACACACGGCCGCGCACAACGTATGTGGCGGGCGTGCTGAACATCAACGAAGAGCTGGCGCGGGATTTGGGAGAGTACAGCAGTTAGCCGGCAGCCTGCAGGCGGCGGGCTGCAGCGAACGGGCAACAGGCGGCAGGCAACAGGCAACAGGAAGCCTCAAGAGGGCGAAAAGAGACGATGGCGACGAAAGACGTACCCGTCAACAATCCGATGGTGGATCCGGTCACCGGAGAGTACCGGGTTATCGCGCCGGGACACACGTTTAAGTCAGTGACCGAGGAGGTTTCCCGGATCGTGCTGACCAGCCACACGCCACTGGGGTGGTGGTTCGGGTTTCTGGTTGCGGGCGGCATTGTCGGGGTCTTAATGACTGCCGTGACGTGGCTGTTCCTGAAGGGGGTGGGCATCTGGGCCATCACGATCCCGGTGGCGTGGGGCTTCGCGATCATTAATTTTGTGTGGTGGATCGGCATCGGCCATGCGGGAACGCTGATTTCGGCGATTCTGCTGCTGTTCAAGCAGGGCTGGCGGAATTCGATCAACCGGTTTGCGGAAGCGATGACGATTTTCGCGGTGGTGTGCGCGGGCATGTTTCCCGTGCTGCACCTGGGCCGGCCATGGCTGGGTTACTGGTTGTTTCCATATCCGAACACGATGAATTATTGGCCGCAGTTCCGGTCGCCGCTGATGTGGGACGTGTTCGCGGTCTCGACGTACGCGACGATCTCGGTGGTGTTCTGGTACATCGGGATGATTCCGGACCTGGGAACACTGCGCGATCGCTCGACCAGCAAGCTGGGGCAGTTTACCTACGGGCTGCTGGCGGTGGGCTGGCGCGGATCGGTGCGGCACTGGGTGCGGTACGAGACGGCTTCGCTGCTGCTGGCGGGACTGGCGACACCGCTGGTGCTTTCGGTGCACAGCGTGATCAGCCTCGATTTCTCGGTGGCGCTGATGCCGGGGTGGCACACGACGATTTTCCCGCCGTATTTCGTGGCGGGCGCGATTTATTCGGGATTCGCCATGGTGCTGACGCTGGCGATTCCGATCCGCAAGTTCTATCACCTCGAGGATCTGATCACGATCCGGCACATCGACAACATGGCCAAGGTGATGCTGGCGACGGGACTGATTGTGGCGTATGGCTACTCCACCGAAGTATTCATGTCGTGGTATTCGGCGAGCCACTGGGAATACTTCATGATGTGGAACCGGATGTTCGGGCCGATGGGGTGGTCGTATTGGGTGCTGATCACCTGCAACATCGCGCTGCCGCAGTTGATGTGGCTGCGCAGGTTCAGGGTGAACGTGGGGCTGATGTTCCTGATGTCAATCATCGTGAATACCGGCATGTGGTTCGAGCGGTTCGTGATCATTGCGACCAGCCTGACGCGCGATTATCTGCCGTCGTCGTGGGGCACGTATCGCGCGACGAAGTGGGACTATGCGACGTTTCTGGGAACACTGGGATTGTTCACGTTTCTCTTCTTCCTGTTCATCCGGCTGCTGCCCATGATCCCGATGTCGGAGCTGAGGATGATGCTGCCGCAGGCGAAGGTGAGAGAGAAGGCGGAGCCGATTGCGGAGGCAGGTGACTGATGCCTTTACCTGAGGGATTGTACGGATTGATGGCTGAATTCGAAGGGCCGACACAGCTGGTGCAGGCGGCGAAGGCGGCGCATCACGCCGGGTACCGGCGGATGGATTGCTATACGCCGTATCCGGTGGAAGAAGCGGCGGCGGCGATCGGATTTCATCGCGACGAGGTGTCGCTGGTGACGCTCATCGGTGGACTGCTGGGGCTGGCGGCGATGTTCGGGCTGGAGACCTGGATTGCGGTGTGGGCGTTCCCGCTCAACATCGCGGGGCGGCCGTATTTTTCGTGGCCGGCGTTCGTGGTTCCGGCGTATGAGTGGACGATTTTGTGGGCGGGGCTGTCGGCGGCGTTCGGGATGCTGGCGCTGTGCGGGCTGCCGAAACCGTACCATCCGGTATTCAACGCGCCGAATTTTCGCAGCGGAGCGTCGACCGACAAGTTCTTTTTGTGTCTCGAGTCGACGGATCCGAAGTTCAATGCCGCCGAGACGCGGGGCTTTCTGGAAGCGCAGGGGCCGGTTTCGGTGGTGGAGGTGGAGTATTAGCACCACAGGGAACAGGGTGCAGGGTACAGGGCGCAGCGTTCAGCGTTCAGCGCTCAGCGCTCAGGGTGCAGCGTTCGAAGAAGCAGGCACTGCCGCTTCGCTGCGGCGCGGCCGGTGCTTTGTTGCTTTCGGCGCACTGGCTTTGCTGACGGTGGCGGCCGGCTGCCGGCAGGACATGCAGGATCAGCCGAGAATGTTTCCGCAGCGAGGGACGACGTTGTTCGCCGATGGGCGGTCGGTGCGTCCGCAGGTGGCGCATACGGTGGCACGGGGGCAACTCTACGAGAACGAGTACTTCTACACGGGGCTGATGAACGGGAAGGAAGCGGACATGATGCCGTTTCCGGTGACGATGCAGGTGCTGGCGCGCGGGCAGGAGCGGTTCAACGTGTACTGCACGCCATGTCACTCGCGGGTAGGCAATGGAGCGGGGATGATCGTGGATCGCGGCTTCAAGCCGGCGGGCAATTTGCACGATGCGCGACGACTAAGTGAACCGCTGAGCCACTACTTCTACGTGATGACCAACGGCTATGGCGCGATGCCGGATTACAAGGCGCAGGTGACGCCGGAGGATCGGTGGGCAATTGCGGCGTATATTCGCGCGCTGCAACTCAGCCAGAACGCGAAGGCAACGGATGTGCCGGCGGGAGCGCAGGTGGAGAACCTGAGCGACATCGTGGAGCGGCTGGGTGAGCCGGCGAGCTATGCCGGGCCGTGGCCGCTGCCATCGACGGCGGTTTATGGAGCGCCGACCGTGGGAATCGTTGCCGGGGCGCCCGCGGAGAATCCCCCGAAACAGCCAGCGACGAAAAACGTGGTTACGAAGCCATCAGGAGCGCAGCCATAATGGCGAACGAATCATTCAGCAAAGGATTGCCGTCCACGCCGGGAGCGCCGGCCTTCGTCGATGTGTGGCGGAGGCGTGCGCTGCGAGCGGGGCTGGTGTTCTCGATCCTGGCTGTGATCCTGGCGCTCCTGGGTCAGAGGCAAGACCAGCTGGGCTGGGACCACGTGATGCGGGGATGGCTGGAAGGTTTCATGCTCTGCTTCGGCTTCTGCTTCGGCGGAATGAACCTGCTGATGGTGCAGTACCTGACGGGCGGCAAGTGGGGACTGATCATCCGGCGGCCGCTGGAGGCGATGACGCGAACCTGGCCGCTGGTGGTTTTGATGTGGATGCCGGTCGCGATTCTGGGAGCGTCGTTCGGCAAGCTTTATATCTGGGCGAGATACGACAACTGGGCGCCGGCGCTGAAGCAGGGATTGATCACGATCGACCAGGCGCATGCGATTCACTGGAAGCAGCCGATGCTGAACGTGACGAGCTTCTATGTGGTCTCGCTGGTGTGCTTCGCGATTTTTGCGCTATACATCACGCTGCTGAATCGCTGGTCGGTGAAGCGGGACGCCGATCCTGAGCCGAACGTGGCGTACTGGCGTGTGAAATTCGAGAACCTGAGCGGATTCGGGGTGGTGCTGTACGCGGTGCTGTTGTTCGTGCTGGCTATCTACTGGGTGATGTCGCTCGATCCGACGTGGTATTCGACGGTGTACGGCTTCCAGTATCTGGTAGGGCAGGCGTATGGAGTGCTGGCGCTGTCGATTCTGACGCTGATTGCGCTGTCGAAGGCAGAGCCGATCAAGAGCACGTTTCGGCTGGTCGAGCAGCACGATCTGGGCAAGCTGTGTTTCGCGTTCGTGATGCTGAATATCTACCTGGCGTTCGCGTCGTTCCTGATTATCCGGTCGGGTAACTCACCGGAAGAGATTCCGTGGTATCTGGACAGGATTCGCGGGCACTGGGGCGTGATTGCGACCCTGGATGTGATCTTCCACTGGCTGATTCCGTTCAGCCTGTTGCTGTCGCGGGACCTGAAGCGCATCCAGAGCCGGCTGGCGACGGTTTGCTGCATCATGATCTTCGCGCGCTTCTGGGATCAGTTCTGGCTGATCGAGCCAAACTTCAGGGACGCGGCGCGGAACCTGCATTTCAGCTGGGGAATCCTCGAATACATCGCAGTGCCGGGAGCGCTGTTCGGCTTCTGGCTGGTTTATTACTTCAGCGAACTGAAGCGGCGTCCGCTGATTGCGACCAACGATCCGCATCTTGCGGAGATTCTGGAGCATGACTATGCCCACGCCTGATCCGCGCGACCCGAAGCTGGACCCGAAGGCGCATGCCGACGATGCATCGGTGCGGGAAGGTTACGAAGTTACGGACGCAAACACCGGTGGCATCATGGTGTTTCTGGTGGGGCTGTTCATCTCGGTGGGCGTGTTTTTTGTATTCTGCTTCGGCATGGGGAAGGTGATCAATAACGGCCTGGACCGCGCGGATGGCGCGGCTAACAAGTGGAACGCGCCGAACCAGATTGCGCCGCGGAAGGCGATCCAGTCGAATCCGGCGCTGGAGCAGGAGCAACTGGCCAAGCTGACGCAGCAATTCCCGACGCCGCGGCTGGAGACCGATGATGGCAATCAGGACCTGGCCGATCTGCACGAGCGTGAGGATCTGCTGCTGAGCTACTACAGCTGGATCGATCGGAGCAAAGGCACGGTGAGGATTCCGATTGAGCGGGCGATGGAGCTGATCGCGCAGCGCGGGTTGCCGGTGGCGCCGGCGCCGCAGCATCAGGCGCTGATGATGGGAGACAAGCAGACTGTTGTGCAGATGCCGCTGACGGATGGATTTGCGCGGACGGCTTACGAGCAGGCATTGCACTCCGCGGCGGCGGAAGCGGGAGAGCAGACGTCGAGCAAGGCGAATAACCAGTAGGGCAGGGATTAGGGATTAGTAAAGGCAGTGAGTTAGCGAGTTAGGAGCAAGTTAGAAGATATGCAGCGCGGCGCGACAGGACGAAGATGGGCCAGGGTGGCGGGGTTGGTGATTGCTTGCGCCTTCGTGTGCTTCTGTTCCGCGTTGCCGGCGCATGCGCAAAGCCAGTGGTTTGGCTTGCAGAAACCGGGAACGCCTGCCGATCAGCAGCCGTTGCTGCTGAAGAAGATCAGCATCCAGCAGCGGCTGAATACACAGATTCCGCTGAATCTGGAATTTCGCGATGAGACCGGGAAATTAGTGCATCTGGGGGACTACTTCGGGAAACGGCCGGTTGTTTTGTCGCTGGTCTATTACCAGTGCAAGATTCTTTGCCCGGAAGAGATCGACGGGCTGGTGGGCGCGCTGGAGATGCTGAAGTTCAATCCGGGGCGGGATTTCGACGTCGTGCTGGTGAGCATTGACGCGACGGAGACACCAGAGATAGCGGCGCGGGAGAAGGCGTTCTACATGAAGCGCTATGGGCGGCCGCAGACAGCGAACGGCTGGCATTTTCTTACTGGCCAGGAGCCGACGATCCGAGCTCTGGCGAGTGCTGTGGGATTTGGATACGTGCCGATGCAGGGGCCGGACGGGAAGATGACGCAGTTTGCGCATGCCAGCGCAGTCGAGCTGGTAACGCCGGAAGGACGGCTGGCGCAGTATTACCTCGGTGTGGAGTTTTCTCCGAAGGACCTGCAGCTGGGACTGGTGGAGGCTTCACATGGAACGATTGGCTCGCTGGTGGACAACATGCTGACTTATTGCTACCAGTACGATCCCGCGATGAACCGGCACACGCTGCTCTATGTGCGGATTATTCAGGCAGGTGGAGTGCTGACTTTCCTGTTTCTGGTGACGTTTCTTGTAGTGAACTTCCGGCGCGACATACGGGAAGCGCGAGAACAGAAAACACAATTGGCGAACGGATAAAAAGGCGACGATGCATTTCATCAGTCCGGTACTTTGGCAATTTTTAATTAAGTGGCTTACGTACTTCGCGATCTTCCCGCCGGAAGCGTCGAGCATCGCGCCGTATGCGGACGCGCTTTACTTTTTCCTGATCGCTATTTCGGTAGTGGGCCTGGGCGCCGTTGCGCTCCTGGTGGTGACATTCTCCATTCGGTACCGGCAGGAAGCGAACCCAACGCCCACGCCAATTGAGGGATCGACGCTGCTGGAGGCCACCTGGACGATTATTCCGCTCATTCTCTTCATGATCTGTTTTGTGTGGGGCGCGCTGCTGTATTTCAGGATTTATAGCCCGCCGACGAACGCGATGAACATCTATGTGGTGGGCAAACAGTGGATGTGGAAGGTGGAGCATCCGGGCGGACAGCATGAGATAAACGCGCTGCACATTCCCATCAACAAGCCGATCCAGATCACGCTGATTTCGCAGGACGTGTTCCACAGCTTTTCGATTCCGGCGTTTCGTGTGAAGCGCGAGGCGATTCCCGGGCGGTATAACACGGAGTGGTTCGAAGCGACCAAGGTGGGGACGTACCACCTGTTCTGCACGCAGTACTGCGGCACACTGCACTCGCAGATGATCGGCGAGGTGGTGGCGATGACGCCGGAGGACTACGAAGCGTGGGCGGCGGCGTCGACGAGCGGCAATTCGCTGGCGCAAAACGGAGAGCGGCTGTTCGCGAGCCTGGGATGCAGTTCCTGCCATAACAGCGGGCCGAATGCGCATGGCCCGAATCTGGCTAATGTATACGGATCGCACCTGCAGCTGAAGAACGGGTCTTTTGTAACTGTCGACGATGCATTTTTGCGGGACACGATCCTGAACCCGACCATGCACGAGGTGGCGGGCTACGCGCCGATCATGCCGACTTACCAGGGACAGGTCAGCGAAGAAGGCCTGATCGACCTGGTGGAATACATGCGGCAACTCAATTCGCAATACCGGATCGACCAGACGATCGACAACAGCGCAGCGCAGTCGATACAGACGGGCGCGACGCCGCCAGGGACCTCGGCCCCGGCGCTTGCACCAGGAGCGGTGAAGCCATGAGCACAATCCTCACACTGCCGGACCAGGCGACAGCCAGGCTGCCGAAGGTTTCGTATCTCAACAAAGAGTACGGGCTGAAGAGCTGGCTGCTGACGGGCGACCACAAGCGGATCGCGATGCTGTATTTCATCTCGATTACGTTCTTCTTCTTTATCGGTGGGGCGATGGCGGGACTGATTCGTCTGGAATTGCTGACCCCGCCGAGCGATCTGCTGGCCGCGGACACCTACAACAAGGTGTTCACGGCGCACGGCATCATCATGGTGTTTCTGTTTCTGGTGCCGTCGGTACCGGCGACCATCGGGAATTTTCTCATCCCCATCATGGTGGGCGCGAAAGACCTGGCGTTTCCGAAGATCAATCTGCTGAGCTGGTACCTGTACGTGGCGGCCGGCACCATGATGATCAGCGTGCTGGCCTTCGGTGGCGTTGACACAGGCTGGACCTTCACCACACCCCTGAGCACGCACTACCTGAACACGCATGTGATCTCGGCGGGAATAGCAGTGTTTATCGCGGGATTCAGCTCGATCTTTACCGGGCTGAACTTCATTGTGACCATTCACCGCATGCGCGCGCCGGGCATGACGTGGTTTCGGTTGCCTCTGTTCGTGTGGTCGCATTATGCGGCGTCCATCCTGATGGTTCTGGGCACGCCGGTACTGGCCATCACGCTGGTGCTGGTCATCCTGGAGCGGACGATCGGGATCGGGGTGTTCGATCCGACCAAGGGCGGCGATCCGCTGCTCTTCCAGCATTTGTTCTGGTTCTATTCGCACCCGGCGGTATACATCATGATTTTGCCGGGGATGGGCGTGATCTCCGAAGTGATCAGCACGTTCTCGCGCAAGCGAGTCTTCGGATATACGGCGGTTGCATTTTCGTCGGTGGCGATCGCGGTGTTCGGGTTCTTCGTGTGGGCGCACCACATGTTCATCATGGGCATCTCGAACTACTCGGCGCTGGTGTTCTCGCTGCTGACGATGCTTGTGGCGGTACCTTCGGCGATCAAGATTTTCAACTGGTCGGCGACCTTGTACAAAGGCTCGATCACGTTTGAGACGCCGATGCTGTACGCGTTCGGATTTATCGGGCTGTTTACCATCGGCGGACTGACGGGCGTCTTTCTCGGGTCCATGGGCATGGATATCCACCTGACGGAGACCTACTTCATCGTGGCGCACTTCCACTTTGTGATGGTGGGCGGCATGCTGATGGCCTATCTGTCGGGCGTGCATTTCTGGTGGCCGAAGATCACCGGGCGGATGTATCCGGAAGGGGTATCGAAGCTGGCGGCGGTGATCACGTTTGTAGGGTTCGTGCTGACGTTCTTCCCGCAGTTCATCCTGGGCTATCTGGGAATGCCGCGGAGGTACGCGGCGTATCCACCGGAGTTCCAGGTGCTGAACGTATTTTCGAGCGCCGGCGCAAGCGTGCTGGGCGTGGGATATCTGTTGCCGCTGCTGTATCTGACGTGGTCGCTGAAGTACGGGAAGATTGCAGGGGCGAACCCGTGGCAGGCGACGGGGCTGGAGTGGCAGATTCAGTCACCGCCGCTGACGGAGAATTTCGTCGACACGCCGATCGTGACGCACGAGGCTTACGACTACGAGTGGCTGGAAAGCAAAAAGGGGAGCGAGGTGCCTACCGTTGGATAGCCACACAGTTGCCGCTCAGACGGCGGAGACGGCGCACGCCGAGCACGAGCATCCGGCGTTTCTGCGCCATCATTTCGAGAGTGTGGAGCAGCAGCGGGAGTCCGCCACCTTCGGCATGTGGCTGTTCCTGCTGACGGAGATCATGTTCTTCGGCGGCCTGTTCTGCGCTTATCTGATCTTTCGCAACTGGTATTACCCGGCATTTGTGGCGGGCAGCCATTCGCTGCACCTGTGGGCGGGCACGCTGAATACGACGCTGCTGATTATTTCCAGCTTCACGATGGCGATGGCTGTGCACGCCTCGGAGACGCGCGTGCGCAAGGCGCTGATCGGCTGGATGATCGCGACGATTATTCTGGGGTCCGGCTTTCTGTGCGTGAAGGCGTACGAGTGGCACGACGAATGGGTGGAGCACCACGTGCCAGGGCTGAATTTCAGTCCCCAGGGATTTCTGCACGGAACCAAAGACTACCCGGACGACAAACTCTCGCTCGATATGGCGGAGAAGACGCAGGTGTACTTCTCGCTGTACTTCGCGATGACCGGGATGCACGCTCTGCACATGATCATCGGGGTTTCGCTGCTGACGATCCTGCTGATCCAGGCGTGGGGCGGAAAATACGTGGAAGGCCACGTGGCGCCCATCGAGAATTTTGGGCTGTACTGGCACTTTGTCGACATTGTTTGGATTTTTCTGTTTCCGCTGCTGTATCTGATCAGACGACATCAGTGAAGACAGGTAACAGGTTACAGGTTACAGGGAGCTGAGTTGAGCATGGAAGAGCAACATCACCATCATCTGCATATGCCGGGGCCGTCGGAACCGACGCATCACGAAGAGCACATCGTCAGCCCGAAGCTTTACCTGGTGATCGGTGCGACGCTGCTGATTTTCACCGGGATTACGGTTGGGGCGTCGTTGATCGACCTGCCCGGCGACCTGAATGCAGTGGTGGCGCTGGCGATTGCATGCATCAAAATGACGCTGGTGGTTCTGTTCTTCATGCATGTGAAGTACAGCTCCCAGCTGACCAAGCTGACGGTCGCGGCGGGGTTCTTCACGTTCATTGTGCTGATCACGATGACGATGACGGACTACATCAGCCGGGCGTGGGGGCGGTGGTGAGGAAAGCAGGGGATAGGGTATAGGGTTTAGGGTGTAGCGACAGGGGAGCGGCCACGGCTGCTCCTTTTTGCTTTTTGGTTAGGTCATAATGGTGCGCAGGAGCTGCTGGCCTGGCATGTGGGGCCGCAGCGCTCCTTTTCCCCGGGTTGCAAAGACCGATTGAAATTCCAGGCAGAATTGTCCGGCGCCCGCGTGCACCGGGAACGAGGTGATCATGCTGAAGACCGTGCTGCTCGCGGGGCGCATCCTCAGGAAGAATCCTGCATTCACGATCATTGCTGTAGTAACGATCGCGCTGGGAGTGGGTGCGAGCACGGCGATCTTCAGCGTGACGAATGCGGTGCTGTTGCGACCGCTGCCCTACAGGGATCCGGGGCAGCTGGTGGTGGCGGGGATGGATCTGCGCAAGCGCAACGTTCACGGGCTGCCCTTTTCGAATGCCGATTACATCGACCTGAAGAACGGCACGCGGGGGCAGTTTTCCGATATGGCCGGGGTCTTCTCGTTCCCGATCCTCGCGCAGCGAGCCGACGGGACCCCGGAGCAGATCGTGCTCGCCCAGGTGACGACGAATTTCTTTGGGCTGATGGGCGCGAAAATTCTGTACGGCCGCGACTTCAACCAGAGTGATGGCATCCCCCAGGCGCCGCAGCCGCAGCCTGGGCAGGCGGGGCAGGCAGGAGCGGCGGCGCCTCCTCCTCCTCCGCCGGAGATGGCGATCCTGAGCTACGAGTACTTCCGGCGCCGGTACGGAGGCGATCCGGGCATCATCGGGCACACGCTGGGAAACGCGACCGGCGGACCACAGTCGGTGGTGGTGGGGGTTTTGGCCCCAGGGTTCCGTCTGTATTTTCCTCCCGAGGACAACCTTGAAGGCGTGCCGGACCTGTGGATCGCTAATCGGCTCGACTACGATGCCGCGAACCGCAACGACTTTGGGATTTTGCCGGTGGCAAGGCTGAAGGAGGGAGTGACGCTCGAGCAGGCGCAGAGCGCGGCCGATGTGGTGGCCGCGGAAAGCCGGCGCACGATCCCGATGGCTGCTTCGGTTGGGTATTACATCACCACGCAGGCCCTGCAGCAGCATCTGGTGGCGGAAGTGAGGCCGGCGATTCTGGCGCTGATGGGGTCGGTGATTTTTCTGCTGCTGATTGCATGCGCGAATGTGGCCAATTTGCTGCTGGTGCGCGCTTCGCTGCGTGAACAGGAGTTTGCGGTGCGTTCGGCGCTGGGCGCGAGCCGCTGGCGGTTGATTGTTCCCCTGTTCACCGAGGCCTGTTTGCTGGCGATAATGGGGACGGCTTTGGGCCTGGCCCTGGCGTGGGCAGGCATTCGCGAACTGCGGGCGCTGGCGCCGGAGAATTTGCCGCGCCTGGAGACGATTCACATCGACGGAACGGTGCTGGGCTTCACGGCGCTGGCGGGGCTGGCGGCAGCGCTGCTGTTCGGAATCGCTCCGGCGTGGCGCGCGACGCTGCCGGCGCTGATGAATGTGCTGCGTGGAAGCAGCCGCACCTCGGGCCTGGCGAGCGGGGCGACAGTCCGCAATGCCGTGATCATGGTGGAGGTGGCTCTGTCGTTTATGCTGCTGGTCGGCTCGGGGCTGATGTTCCGCAGCTTTTTGGATCTGCAGCGTATCGATCCGGGGTTCGATGCGCACCACCTGCTCACCCTAAGGGTGCTGGGGGCGCCCCAGGCGGTGGGGCGGCAACCGGGATCATCGCCCGAGGCGCGGTCTGCGGCGCGGGCCGCGATGATCAGGCGGATCGACGACAGCCTGCGCGGCATTTCCGGCGTGCAGAGTGTAACCGCGTCGTTTCCTTTTCCGCTGACCGGGGATTTCAGTCCGATCCGGTGGGGTACCGAAGAAGCACAGGCCGACCCCAGCAAAATTCAGGCGACGGATTTTGAGATTGTTCTGCCTGGATATTTCGAAACGATGCGGACGCCGCTGCTGGCGGGGCGGACGTTTACCGAGGACGATAATTTGCCGGGACGCAACAACGTGATTGTCGATCAGGCGCTCGCGAACAAAGCCTTTCCCGGGCAATCGGCAGTGGGTAAGCGCATTCTGACCAGGATTCGGTCGCAGCAGGCGGAGTGGGTGCAGATTGTAGGCGTGGTGGGGCACCAGCGCGAGGAATCGCTGGCCGAACCGGGCCGCGAGCAGATTTATTTTCCGGATGCTTTTCTGGGCTCCGGCGTGGTTCGGTCGTGGGCGCTGCGGACGGGCAGCGACCCGGCGGGTTACGAGAGTCAGGTGCGGGCGGCCATCGCGGGCGTCAGCCGGAATCTGCTGATCCAGGACATGGAGCCGGCCCAGACCGTTGTGTACGATGCGCAGGCGAGCACGCGGTTTTCGCTGCTGCTGATCACGGCGTTTGCGGTGATTGCGGGCATGCTGGCCGGGGTGGGCCTGTACGGCGTTCTGTCGACGGCGGTGCGGCAGCGGACGGCGGAGATCGGGGTGAGGATGGCGATGGGCGCCGAGCGGGGCGACATCGTGAAGCTGGTGGTGATGCAGGGGCTGCGGCTGAGCGGGATGGGCATCGTGATCGGACTGATTGCGGCGATTGTGCTGGGGCGGGTGATGACGGCGATGCTGGTGGGGGTGAAGGCGACGGATCCTGTGACCCTCGTGGCCATGACGGTGATCTTTCTGGGAATCTCGGCCTTTGCTTCGTGGATGCCGGCACGGCGGGCGGCGGGGCTGGATCCGAAGACGGCGCTGCACGAGAACTAAACGAGGGTACAGGGTGCAGGGTACAGAATCCTCCCGGCGATCGCGGATTCATGGACGGGCGAAAGCGTAGTAGCCGGAGCGGGTGACGACGCGCGCGCCGGTGACCGAACACTGCAATCGGATGCGGTGAAAGCTGCTGCCGGCTTTGAAGTTTGACGGCTTGTAGACGAGGCGGTACTGATTACGCTGTTCGGCTTCGATGGTCTGCAGGTCATCGAGGATTTGACTGCCGCGCGGGTTGACGAAGAGGCGGCCGCCGGTTTGCTGGGTCAGGTTCTGGAGGGTTCGGAGGCCGTCGGAGAACTGGCGCGGCCGGCCGTTGACGATGGCATAGATGGCTGTCCGGGTATGCTGGCACATGTCGACGGCTTCGCTCAGGTAAGCGTGGCTGGCGTCGTCTTCGCCATCGCTGAAAAGCAGGATGAAGTTGCCGGTCGCCTGAGCGGGGTCAGGCTTCCATTGATCGCGGCAGGTGGTGTAGAGCGAATCGAAGATAGCGGTCAGGGGATCGAGGCGGCCGGGTAGGTCGCCCACGGCCGCGGCCCCTGTAGCAATGGCGGTGTCGCTGTCGGTCCAGTCCTGGCGGATGAACGTCTCGGTGTCGAACTGCTCGACAAAAGCCTGGTCGTAGCCTTTGCGCAGAAGCTGCGACGCGTAAGCGTGGATAATGGCGCGGTTGAAGGCGATGTCGCCCAGCATAGAGGCGCTGTTGTCGAAGAGGAAACCAGCGCGGATGGGAAGGTCGTCGTACTCCTGCAACATGACGATGGCGGCTGGGGGCTTCCCGTTGTCGGTGAGCCGAAGGTCCCCGCGGGTGAGATGGGTGAGGGGCTTGCCGCGCGCATCGGCAGGGTGAAAGGTGAGCGAGATTTCGTCGACCGGGATGCGGAGTGTGTACGGCGGGGTCTGATTCTGTGCGGCAGCGAGCGAGAGGAGGAGTTGAGTGAACAGGACGGCTGGAACCGCGCAGCTGCGCATACGCTCTACGATAGCGAACCGCGATGCGGTTAGGATATTTCTAAGCTGAATCAAATTCTGGATAGGCAATGGAGGCAGGGATGAGGGCTTACGCCTGGGCCGGGGTGTCGCTTTTGTTTTGCCTTGTGGCGGCTGCGCAGAGTACGCCAATTGTGCTGAATGCCACGCCGACGACAGTGGCGTGGGGCTACTACTGGTCGAAGGCGAAGCCGGTACTGACCGTGCATTCGGGGGACACGGTGCGGATCCAGACGCTGTCGACCTGCGGATCGACGGAGCGCCTCGAAGAAGAGGGCGTCAACGCGGCCGATATTCCCGCCTACAACGACACCATCTACAAGGAAGTGAAGGATAAGGGGCCCGGCGGGCACATCCTGACCGGGCCGGTGGAGATTGCCGAGGCGGAGCCGGGCGATGTGCTCGAGGTGCAGATCCTGAAGATCGGCATCGACACGCCGTTTGCGTGCAATGGGTTCAGCGTGGGCCGCGGATTCCTGCCCAACGATTTTCCCTATGGGCGGAGAAAGATCATTCCGCTGGACCGGGAAAAGATGATCGGGCATTTCGGACCGGGGGTCGAGATTCCCCTGCATCCGTTCTTCGGCAGCATGGGCGATGCGCCGCCCGAGTCAGCGGGACGGTATGACAGCGCGCCGCCGTGGATGCATGCGGGCAACATCGACAATAAGGAAATGGTGGCGGGCACGAGCCTGTTCATCCCGGTGCACGTCAAGGGCGCGCTGTTTGAGGTGGGCGACGGGCACGCAGGGCAGGGGAACGGCGAGGTGGACATCACGGCGATGGAGACGTTCCTGACGGGGACGTTCCGGTTTGTCCTGCACAAGGACCAGCATCTGCTGTGGCCTCGGGGCGAAACGCCGACCAGCTACATCAGCATGGGGTTCAGCCCCGACCTGAAGACGGCGACCGAAATGGCGGTGCGGAACATGATCGATTTTCTGGTGACGGAGAAGCATCTTTCCCGCGATGACGCGTACATGCTGACCAGCGTGGCGGTGGACGTGGACATCACGCAGCTGGTGGACGGGAATGTGGGGGTCCACGCGATCTGCCCGAAGGGGATTTTTAGGGAGTAGAGGAGGACCGATTCAGATTCGATCAGGGTGAGGATACGATATATTGCCTTTGGACAGGAGCTTGCCGATGGTTCCCGAAATTACGACGCGCAAGGCGGAACTGATTGAGCTCTGTCGTTTGCACCACGTTCGGCGGCTTGACGTTTTTGGTTCAGCGGCGGGTTGTGGATTTGACGCGGAGCGGAGCGACTTTGATTTTCTGGTAGAGTTCGAGACGTTGCCGCCGGGTGGTTATGCGACCAACTTCTTCGATTTGAAAGAGGCTTTTGAGGAGCTGCTGGGGCGGCCCGTGGACCTGGTCGTGGCGTCTGCTGTGAGAAATCCCTGGTTCCGCGAGGGCATTGAACAAAGCAAGGCGCTGCTGTATGCGGCTTGAAGCGGGAAAGTACCAGTACGACATTCAGGATGCGGTCAAATTAGCCCGTTTGCTCTGGCTAAGTCCTCGGCCTGCTTGATCAGAGAGTTCGCGAATAGAACGAGGGACACTGCTTGTTCGCCTTTCGTGAACGAGTTCAGTCGATGGCTTGGAGGGTTCTTGAATAGACCAATTGAGCCGGCGTAAACGTGGGCCATCGCTTCCTGCTCGGCAATCGAGAGCGCTTTATCCGTCAGGGGACCACTCCTCGGATCGAAAGCGTCGCGCATCAGCTTGACGCCTATCGCTTCATTGGGATATTTGCATAGCTCGCGAACCACATTTTCGAGCGCTCGAAAGGCGGCAAAGATGGCGATGTCGTATTCGCCGCGAAGGAAGGCAGAGAACGCGGTTGCTGACATCGACGGGTGCAGAATTCCCCGCGGTAGCAAAGCTGCATGCCGATACTTGTCGAATTCCTCTTTTGTAACTGCTTGATGTCCCCTGCTGCTGACGCACACCCACCCTTGAGTATTGCCCGGAGCGGGTATTAGCAGGTTTTCTCTCAGGAGCCATTGCCATGCCATGATGAGGTGTTCGGTGATTGCGGTGTGGAACTGGGCTGGATAGGCTCGGACGGGGCTCACGGCTTCATTGAAAAAATTGCTCATGAGAACAGGCCGCGCTGGAGATGAGCCTTCGTTGCCGGATGCCAAGTGCTGCAGAAGCACCAGAGCTAGTTCCGGAATCTCCAATGCGAGGAGGGCATCTGGGTCAGGGACGATGACATTAATCGGCCGCATGTCCCCATTATCCGTCTTGGAGATCTAGACTCTGGGCGCGTTAGCGGCGGGGAGGTCGGGGCGTGGGTCGGACCCTCGGGATTCACGCATGGCGATGGACTGCGGGACGGGTTGCGTCGCGGTCTGGACGACGTGCCGAATCTCTGTGACGGGCGCGAGGTGCCGGGTCTGCTGATAGGTGTAGACGATGCGGTGGATGACGGTGATGGTGGAGATGACGGCGAGGACCCAGAGGACCGGGGCCATGACTCCCCAGCGCTCGAAGAGGGCGCCGAGAATGATGAGGACGACGCGCTCGGGGCGCTCCATGAAGCCGACTTTGCATTTTCCGATGAGGGCTTCAGCGCGAGCGCGCGTATAGCTGACCATCAGCGACGTGATCATGACAAACGCGGCGAGGAAGACGTAGAACAGGCGATTGCCGCGCGCGTAGAAGACCAGGAGTCCGAAGAAGAGGACAACGTCGGAGTAGCGATCGATCACCGAGTCGAAGAAGGCTCCGAAGACGGTGACCTGGTGGGTTTGGCGGGCGACGCGGCCGTCGACCATGTCGAAGATGCCTGCGCCGATGATGACGAGGCCGGCATAGAGGAACATGCGGACGTAGTTTTGCTGGTTGCCGAATCCGAAGAGGACGGCGGCGCCGGTGTTGATGACGAGGCCGAGGCCGGTGAGGACGTTGGGAGAGATGCGGGTGAGTGCCAGCCCGTTAACGATGGCCTGCAGGATCACGCCACAACCGGCGCCGAATGCACGGGTCCACGTGATTTGGGAGGGTTTGCTCACTGCGTTCCGGGTTAAGCCTCAGCCTGGGTCTCGTCGTCGTGAATGGTAGCCAGTTTCAGAACTTCGAGCTCGCGATTGCCGTTGGGCGTAACCACGGTCGTCATGTCGCCCACCTGTTTGCCCACGAGCGCTTTGCCGATGGGGGAAGTGGTAGAGATGAGGCCCTTGCTCACGTCCGACTCCTCGCTGGTCACGAGCTTGTACTCGATTTTCTCATCTTTCGAGGTGTCGTAGACGAGGACGGTGGACCCGAACGCGGCGCGGTCGCGCGGAATGTTGGCGAGATTGACGAGGGCGAGTTCCGCCATGCGCTTTTTGAGCTGGCCGAGGCGCGCGTTGACGAAATCCTGGCGCTGCTTGGCCATGTGATACTCGGCGTTTTCACTGAGGTCACCCATCGCCACTGCCTTTTTGATCTCTGCGGGCAGCTCGTGGGTGAGCTCATGTTCGAGCTCTTTGATCTCTTCCAGCAGCTTCTTCTTGATGTGTTCGGGCATGAATCGATTTCCTTCTGGGGGACGTTTCCGATCACGCTTTCTCAAGCAATACCGATGCAATACGGAACGGGAAGACCGCTTCCGCTCCGCAGCGAAATGGATCAGAGCCCTTCAAAAAGGAGTATGAATCCGAAGGCCGGGGTACCGCCTCACTCCCGATTATACGACGCTTCCTGGGAGCGGTGGGCGTCGAGGAAGCTCTGTAGAATCAACACGGCAGCGACCTGATCGACGACCTCGCGATGACCCGAGCCGGGGCGGCCGGAGGCATAGAGGTGGCGATGGGCTTCGGCGGAGGTCAGGCGCTCGTCCCACAGGTGGACGGGGAGGGCGAAGGCTGCGTGGAGGGCTTCAGCGAAGGTGTGGGTTTTCGTTGCCTGGGGGCTGACGTCGCCGGACATGTAGAGGGGATTGCCGAGGACGATGGCGGAGCAGCCGAATTTGCGGAGGAGACGTCCGAGGGATTTTAGGTCCTGCTTCGCATTTTTGCGGATCAGAGTGAGGACGGGCTGAGCGGTGAGACCGAGCTCGTCGGAGACCGCGACTCCAATGCGGCGGTCTCAGAAGTCGAGGCCCAGCAGGCGGGGTTCCACAATGTCCATCTTAGCCTGGGGACGGGAAGAAAGCCGCATCTTACAATGGGTTAAGGAATCAAAGGGACATCCATCAAAACAGGTTCTCTCCCTGGTGCGACGCTTTCTTCTCTTACTCTTCCTGGTGGTTGTGGTGGCGGCTGGCGCGCTTGCCTACGCGCTGCTGGCCCCTGCCGGTCCGCGGGAGGAGACCTTCGTGGACATCTCGCCTGGGATGTCGAGCACGCAGATCGCGGCAGAGTTGAAGCAGCAGGGGATTATCCAGAGCGAGTACGTTTTCCTGGCGTTGCATGTGGTGAAGGGCGGGACGCTGAAGGCCGGGGAGTACCGGTTCGATCATCCGGCGCCGATGATAGAGGTGTGGGACCGGATACGGCGGGGCGATGTCGATACGGTCGCACTGACGATTCCCGAGGGCTCGAACCTGTTCGACATTGCGGCGAAGGTGGAGGCAGTGGGGCTGGGATCGAAGGCGGCGTTTATTGCGGCCGCGAGACAGGATACGGGGCTGATCAGCGATTTGGATCCGGCGGCGCCGAGCCTTGAGGGATATTTGTTCCCGGATACTTATCGATTTGCGCGACATACGGACCCGCAGGAGATGCTGGCGGCGATGGTGAAGCGGTTTCGGCTGGCGGCGCTTGGCATCGGGTTGACCACCGACGTTCACCGAACCGTGACGCTGGCGTCGCTGGTGGAGAAGGAGACGCCGATCGATGCGGAGCGGCCGGTGGTGGCCAGCGTGTTCGAGAACCGGCTGGCGAAGAACATACCGCTGATGACGGATCCGTCGGTGATCTACGCGGCGCTGCTGGACGGGCGCTATCGGGGCACGATTTATCAGTCGGATTTGCAGGCCAGCTCGGACTACAACACCTACCGGCGCGCGGGGCTGCCGCCGGGACCGATCTGCAATCCGGGGCTGAAGTCGCTGGAGGCGGCGATGCATCCGGCGCAGACGAATTATCTGTATTTTGTGGCGGCGGGCGCGGATCCGGCGGGTCAATCGCGTTTCTCGGCGACGCTGGAAGAACACGCGAAGGACGTGGAAGCGTACCGGCGCGCGGTGCGTCATGCGGGGCAGCCGCAATGAGTGCGACGCGGCGGTGGAGATGCGGCGGGAGAAGCCGTCGTGTTGGCGGAATATACTCGCAGGAACCTGCCTTGAACCCGATGCAACGAATCCGGACCAGGATTTCTCTCGCGCTGATGCTGGCGCTGCCGGCGCTGAACGGGTGCCTGTGGCATACGCGCAAAGTGCAGATGGCGAAGATGCCAGCGAATGTGTTGACGGCTGTTCCGGAACAGTTGGTCGATGCGATTAACAAGCAATACGACGCGATCGATTCACTCAATGCGACGGTCACATTTACCGCTACCGAAGGCGGAACGCTGAAGGGGAAAGAGACGACCTACACGTCGTTCAGTGGATACATCCTGCTGCGCAAGCCGGAGTCGCTGCGGGTGATCGGATTTTTGCCGGTGGTGCACACGCGGGCCTTTGACATGGGCAGCGACGGCAAGACTTTTCAGTTGTGGATTCCACCGAAGAACAAGGTTGTGGAGGGAACCAACGCGGAGCCGAAGCCTTCGCCGAACTCGCTCGAGAACATGCGGCCGTACGTATTCTTCGATTCGCTGCTGATCCGGACGATCGGGCCGCAGGACAAGCTGCTGATGACCGTGGACAGCGATACCGAGGTGAATCCCAAAACCCGGAAACTGGAGATCCGGCCGGAGTACATCCTGACCGTGGCGCGGCCCCAGCCGAACAGTAATGTGGAGCTGGCGGAGCGGGTGATCCAGTTCAGCCGGATCGACCTGCGGCCGGTGGAAGAGGATATTTACGACCAGAATGGACAGATCCAGACTATTGCGACGTATGGGCCGATGCAGACGTTTGGGACGGAGCGCTTCCCCGGGACCATCACCATCAAACGGCCGCTGGAGCAGTATCAGATTCTCATCACATTTCAAAAACTGGTCGTGAACCAGCCGCTGACCGACGATCAGTTCCAGCTGACGGTCCCACAAGGGACGCCGGTGCAGAAGCTGCCTTAAAGGCAGCCGGTAGCCCGTAGCCGGCAGCCTGTAGCTATTAGTCGCAGCATACGTATCTCTCCCAACGCAGATAGCCGGGCTGGTTCCTGGTTTACAGCGGGCGGTCGGTGTAGAGGGTTTTGTCGGAGAGTTCCTGGATCTGACAGAGGCGCGAGCCCAGGAGCGCCTGAACGTGATCGTGAAAATCGCCGGGAACGAAGAGGAGTTTGCGCGGGCCTGTGCCCCACAGGCGGAGCAGATCGGCATCGCTGAGGAAAATGTGCGGAGCGTCGGGATAGTCGGAACCCCAGATCATGGAGGAGCCGAACACCTGGCCGTTGGTCTCGGGGTCGGGAGAGAAGTACTGCGTCGCTCCATGGACCAGCAGGGCGGGGCGATGGGTGTAGAAAATGATCGATGAGCCGTCGGCCTGATCGCCGTAGAGCATGAGCTGAGCATCGGCGTTCGCGGGTTGCGCGGTGATGTGGTTGATGGTGTGGGCCATGGCGCGCGAGGAGAGCATAGGCTCGAAGCGCACGAGCGCGATGTGAGCAGCAATGAGGATGACGGCTGTGGTGAGGGCAACGGAGACCGTGGATTCGAAAGCGTGACCGTGACGGCGGAGACGCCAGGCGTTCAGCGGTCCCAGCAGGAACGCCAGGGCGGCGAGAATTGCGGGCAGGCGCAGAGCGGCGAAGGACGGGCCGGTGAGGTCGAAGAAATGGGACATGGAGAGGGTGTAATCGCCCACGCCGCGATGCGCCATGAGAGTACCGATATCGGCGACGAAGGGCAGATGGCGCGACTCCCAGAGGCCCCAGGCGAGCAGGGCGGCGGCGGCGATGCCGAGACCCAGGAAGAAGATCTGCGCACCGGTGATCCATCCGGACGAGGCTCGCCGGCCTTCGGTCTGCGATTCTTCGATGACCGACAGGCCGCCGGCAATCAGCATGAGCAGCGCCGGATACATGGGCCAGGTGTAGTACTCCTGGTTGGTCGAGATGGCGAAGAAGATCAGGATGAAGCCGGCGTAGAGCGCAAGAAGGAGACTGGTGCGCGCGCGGAAACGGAGTCGCGCGGCGAGGGCTGAAGATTCAAAGGCGGTCAGCTTTGGGTCAAGGAACTGGATGGTGTTGGTGGCGTCGTAGCGCAGGTCGGAATAGAAGAGATAGCGATTGCGCCAGGCGCGGCGCAGAACCACGGGCAGGTAGAGACTCCACGGGAAGAGCCAGATGAGCTGGCCGAACCAGAAGACGTACCAGGGCTGGCGGTTGTAGTCGTGGGGGTAGCGTAGTCCGAGGAAACGCAGGAAATGCTCGTTGATGAAGTAGAAGTAAAAGAATCCGTGGACGTGGCCGGGGATGGGGACGTTGCCGATGGGATTGCCGTGGTCGGGATTGCGGAGGCCGGCGAGGAGGTGCCACGGCGCGCCAATGGCGAGGAAGAGCAGCAATCCGGTAAAGAGATGAAACTGGCGCCAGCGACGCCATTCGCCGGTGAGGATGAGATACGGAACGACGGCGGCGACAAAGAAGACGGGCGCGATGAGTCCTTTGGCGAGAAGCGCGAGCGCGAGGGCGGCATAGGCGAGGTAGAAGCGCGCCGGTTTGCGGTCTTCGATGCCGGTGAGGAAGCTGTAAAGGGCAACGAGAAGGAAAAAGGTGAGGATCGATTCCGGAATGAGGGTTCGAGTGAAGAGGAACACGCCGACTGAGGTGAGCATGGCCAGAGCAGCGTAGAATGCGGCTCTGTCCCCCCAGGCGCGGCGCGCCCAGAGCCATGCGATGAACGCGCAGCCGAGCAGAGCCAATACCATGGGAAGATGGGTGGCGAAGACGTTGTAGCCGAAGAGGTGGTAATCGACGGCGACCATCCAGTAGGGAAGCGGTGGTTTTTCAAGATAGCGGATGCCGTTCACGTAGAGCGTGACCCAGTCTCCGCTGGTGGCAATGTGCTGGGCGGCCTGGGCGTGGGTAGCGTCGGCGTCGTCGAGGAGCGCGGGAGAGAAAAGGGCGGCAAAATAGACGGCGATGAAGACGAGCAGCAGCGGAGTCCATGCTCGCGCCGGGGTGGAGCAGAGCGGAGGCTGGCTGGGGAGAGTGACGGGTTGAGTTTTGGACAGAGGGGGGAAGGTCATTTGGTCGTAGCTCGGGGAGAAAGTTCAGAATAACAGTGAGAGCCCATGGGGAGTGGGCGCGCGGCAATGACTCACGATCTCGAAAACGTTCGGCGGCTCAAGAAAAAGCTGCGCGAAAATCTGGTGAAGTGCGCGGATAATCCTGGTGTCGATCCGGTGCATGACACGCGCACGGGAACGCGGCGCTTGCAGGCGACGCTGGAGGACCTGCTGCGGGAAATCCCCATTGGGGACGCGGGCGAGCCGGTGCGCGGCGCGGTGACCGCGACGATGCGGCTGCTGAAACGCATCCGCCACGAGGCCGGGCCGGTGCGGGACCTGGATGTACACAGGAAGCTGGTGGAAAAGCTGACCAGGCGGGCGCTCAATCCCCATGCGGCGGGGACGGACGAGAAGGGGGAACCAACGAGGTTAGGAAAGCCCGATGTGCTCGAGACTCCGGAAGCGGGCCTGCGGACGACCAACGTCGAACAGCAGGCCGACGATCTGGATGCCTGGCTAAAACACCGGCGGAGCGAACTGGCGGAGGGGTTGCGGGCGGACGCAAATGATCTGGCGGCGAAGCTCGACAAGCGAATGGAGGAGCTGGAAGGCGCATTGAAAGCCAGAGCGGCACGCCGAACGCGCAAGAAACCGCCGGGGGTGGTGGCGCTCGACAGCTTTGCGCGGTTGGCGTCGGAGATGCAGGTGCTGGACGCGGGAAACCTGCACGATTTTCGCAAGGGAGCGAAGAAGGCGCGCTATGTGGCGGAGCTGGCGGCGCAGGGCGACGAGCAGGCGAAACAGGTGGGCGAGACGCTGAAGAAGCTGCAGGACGAGATCGGCGACTGGCACGACTGGCTGGTGCTGGCAGAAGAAGCGCATACGGCGCTGGGCGATGAGGCCACGGAACTGATTGCTCTGCTGGAAGGAGAACGCGAGCGGCATTTCGTGGCCGCAATGAAGATGGCCGCGAAGCTGCGCGGGCGGCTGATGGGGGAGTGGCTGGCAGCGTCACAGCGTCCTTCAGCGCGCACTGCGGCGCGCCGGCGCGCGGACGGGCAGCCGCGAAGCGCGACGTCATAACTGCGCTCGTGTATCGTGCTGAATGGAATTGTTCCTGAACTGAGGTTCACAGACTTTTTCGGCAAACATGCAGACCTTTGCAGCCATCGACATCGGATCGAACTCCTGCCGGCTGAAAATTGGCCGCGTGGTGCAGCATCGGCTGCGCATCGTGCACGAGGATCGCGAGGTGACCCGCCTGGGAGGCAGCGTCTTCGAGACGGGGATCGTTTCGCCGGAGGCCATGGCGGCGACGCTGCGGACGCTGAAGCGATTCCACAAAGCAGTGCAGTTGCACGGAACGGACAAAGTCCGCGCAGTGGCGACCTCGGCGATGCGCGACGCACGCAATTCGCGGGCGTTTCAGGCGTGGGTGCGGGACGAGACGGGTTGGGACGTTGAGATCATCTCCGGCCTCGAAGAAGGCCGGCTGATTCATCGCGGCGTGGTGGAGAACGAGCCGGGCGCGGGCGGGCGCTGTGTGCTGGTGGACGTCGGCGGCGGCAGCTGCGAGATCACACTTTCCGAACACAAGCGGATGCACGAGACGATCAGCTTGCCGCTGGGCGCGGTGCGGCTGACGCAGGAGTTTGTGCGCAGCGATGTGCCGGGGAAGGATGAGGTCCGGCGGCTGCGCCAATTCATCGACCGTGAGCTGCGCAGGGCGAGGCGCCGGATTCATCCCGACGGCGTGCGGCTGGTGATCGGGACCTCGGGAACGGCGGCGGCGCTTTCCGATGCGGGCCGGGCCTGGAGCAAGCGGCGCGGCGGCAAGGGGAGCGGGGCAAAGGAGCTGATTCCCACGGGCACGGTGCGGCGGCTGACGTCGAAACTGACGAAGATGAAGATGGGCGAGCGGTCGGCGGTGCCGGGAATTGGGCCGAAGCGCTCAGAGATTATCGTGGCCGGCGCGCACGTGTTTGCGGAAATCCTGGAGGGATTCGGTCTGCCTGGGTTTCGCTATTCGCCCATGGGGCTGCGCGACGGGATTCTGGCGCAGATGCTGGCGGAGCAGGATTCGCGGGCTTCGGTGCATCAGGAGTTCGAGCGAGAGCGGTGGCAGGCGGTCGAGGAGGCATGCCGGCGGTATGGGACCGATCCGCGGCAGGCCGAGCCGGTGCGGCAACACGCGGCGCAGATGTTTCGCAACCTGGCGGCCGTGCACGAGCTGCCACCGGAGTACCAAACCTGGGTGGAAGCCGCGGCGCTGCTGCGGGACATCGGGAAATTTCTGAACCACCAGGGCTATCACCGGCACACGCAGTACATCATTGCCAATTCGGAGTTGTATGGGTTCACGCCGCAGCAGCGGGTCGTCACGTCGGCGATCGCGCGTTACCTGGGCAAGAGCCGGCCCGCGCCGGAGGGGCGCACCATGCGCCAGGTTCCTCCCGAAGAATATGAGCACGTGCGGCGCGCTGTCGTGCTGTTGCGGCTGGCGGTGGCGCTGAATCAGGATCGAGCCAGCGACGTGCTGAAGGTGCGGGTGCGCGTCTACCCGAAGCGCGTGCTGATGGAGCTTTTGCCGGGACGCACCGGGGCGGAGCTGGAGCTCTGGTCGCTGCGGAAAGAGGCGGGCTATTTCCGCGAAGTTTTCGGGCGCGATCTCTTCGTCGCTTTGTCGTAGATGCCGCGAAGAATCCGGGGATCGACGAGCCAGTGCAGGGTGCCGGGCAGGCGTGTGCAGTCGATGCGGGCGACCGCGCCTTTGCGGAGCCGGGTACTGATGCGGCCGGCGGGTGCGAGGAGCGATCCGAAGAAGACAGCGAGATTGGGGTTGTGGCCGACGACGAGGACGTTTTCGTATTTCATGAGGCTGCGGACGAGGTCCTGGAACTTCTGCACACCGGCTTCGGGGGCCAAACCTTCGGATATCTCGATTTTGCTGTCGTAGCCGGTCTCAGTGCCGACCAGCGATGCGGTTTGGAGCGCGCGCTTGAGCGGGCTGGAGACGACGCGGTCGAACTGGATATTGAGAGCGCTGAGAAAGCTGCCGACGAGGATGCATTGCTGCTTGCCTTCTTTGTCGAGGGGCCGCTTGACGTCGACCCTGGGGTTGGCGCGGCGTGTGCCCGCGCTGGCATGGCGAAGTATGTACAGATTCATGGGTGGAATGCCGGAAGCGTGCTCCAGTCCTCGGTAGGGGAGGCTTTAACCAGATTGTAACAATCGGGCAGGGGCTCGAATGTTAATTTCGCGAGCCGGCATTTAGAAGTGAAAACGGTAGCGAACCTCCCCGTAAATCTGACGTGGATCGTTTTGGTGGAAGCCGCCGAAGGTGAGGCTGTTGTCGAGCAGCACTCGGGTGTTCGCGACGTTGATGGCGTTGACGCCGAGGGACCAGTTTTCTCCTACTTCTTTGCCGGCGGCAAGGTCGGCGGTGGTGTGCGCGGGGAGATAGCTGCCTAAATATGGTGACGGCGGCGCGGAATAGCCGTTGGAGAAGCCCGAGCCGTAATAGACATTGAAGGAGGCGTAGGCGCGCCGGGGCAGACGGCCGTCGAAGCCCATGTTGAGAGTGTTGCGCTGGTCATGGTCGAGGGCCGAATAGCCGGGCGCCACGGCGCAGGAGGGTGAGCCCGGCGGATAGCAGATAAGGCCACCGGTGATCGGTCCGATCTGCTGGGCGATCTGGTTGGAATAAGCCACGTGCGCCTGGCCGTAGCGCCAGAGACGCGGCGAATGCAGCGTTAGCTCCCATCCCTGGATGAGCGCGCCCTGGACGGTGACGGGGATGAAGATGCTGGACTCGCCGATGTTGCTGTGGTCGAGGAAATTGTTGGCGCGGGTTTGGAAGGTGTCGGCGTCGAGGAGCCAGCCGCGCCAGGGAATCTGCAGGCCGAACTGGTGTTCCTCGTCGCGTTCGCCGCGCAGCGGGACAAAGCTGGTGTTGCTGGACTGCGCATACGTGAGACCGGGGCCGGAGAGGCTGGTCAATGGCGGCGGTTGATAGAAGTGGCCGTAGAAGCCGCGGAAGACCCAGCCGAGTTTCGGAATCTGCACGGCCACGCCGATGCGCGGGTAGATGGCGTTTTCTGAAATGGAGGCCTGGAAGTGCGTCTGGCGCTCGCCGCCGATGAGGGTGAGCCAGGAAGTGGGGCGGTAGTTGTCTTCGATGAAGGCTTCTTCTACGCCGCCGTTGACCAGAGCGGTTTCGGAGAAATTTGGGGCGCTGCCGTCGTTGAAGATTGCGCTGAAGAGATCGTTTTCATGCTGGCCGTATCCGTAGAGGCCGGCTTTGAGGGAATTGCGCGCGATGGTGGTGGAGACATAGGCCTGAGCGCCGGTGTACTGGCCGGTTTGGTGGGCGGTCGTCGCTGTGGGGAGATCGTTGGTGTTGGGCTGATAGTTGGCGTCGTTGTAGTGATAGAAAGGCGAAATTTCAAAGAGCGAAGACGCACTGAGCGTGTGGATCCAGGAGAACGCGGAGATGCCATCGGTTTCGTGCTGGCCATCGCGGAGCCCGGAGGAATCGTAGAGCTGGTTCTCCCAGTCGTTGGGGTTGGGGTCATACGGGATCTGATAGTAGTCGGTGCGCAACTGGCCCACGAAACGCAGCTGATCGTGCGGGTTGCGATTGAAGATGAGCGAGGTGAGGCCGCCGTAGCCGTTCTCGGCATCATGGACGGGCGTTTCGATGGGCGCCATCAGTCCATAGTTGCTGCGGTTGCCGTTGAGGGCAGAGAACCACGCGAAGCGCTCGGAGTGGTTGCCGAGACTGATCTGGCTGTCGGTTTGGTCAAAGCTGCCAATCGTTGTTACAAATTCGCCTTCGCGGCTGGTTTCGAAACCGGTGCGCGGGATCACGTTGAACATGCCGTAGGTGCGGTCGCCGAGATCGGCGCCGTAGCTGCCGCGGTCGATCTCGATGGTGTCGATGTCGCGGGGATCGATTTGCGGGCCGATGTTGCTGGCGATGTTCGTGTTGGGGATAGGAACGCCGTCGATCATCCAGTTGATCTCATGGCCGCCGCGCATGTGCAGCATGTCATGCGTCATGTAGGCGCCGGGCGTGTAGTCGGTGACCATGGCGAGCGAGTTGGTGCGATCCGCGCCTGGGGTTTCACTGATTTCGGCGCGGGTGATCAGGGTGGTGGGCGTCACCGAGTCCGGATTGGCGAAATCGGGCTGAGCCTGGACGACGGCGGTCTGGCGGACCGACGCGATCTGAAGAGGAAAGTGCAGGATTTCGGAGCTGCTGGAGCTGACGGCGATGGTCTGCTCCACAGGGGCAAAGCCGTCGCTGGAAACCTCGATGGTATAGATGCCGGGAGGGACAGCGGGAATGGAGAAGGCTCCTTCGGAGTTGCTTTTGGCGGTGAAGGAGAGATCGGAGTGGGCGGCGCGCAGGACGATGAGCGCTCCGGCGATGGGGCGGTGAGTGGGATCGTGGACAATGCCCTGGACTTGCCCAAGCAGAGCAGCGTAGAGGAGGGGCGCCGCCAACAGAGGCGGCAGGAACAGCAGAATCTTGCGCAGCATCAGAGGCTCCTGAGGAGAAGCTCGTTCATGTAACCGTGATGGTGGCAAAAAGGAGACAGCGCGGCGCGGGGGCGCGGCGTTCGTCTTCCGATTTTGCGGGGTTACAGGGCGAGGAGGCGGGGAGGGCCGCGCTTGTGGCGGGCGCGATCGACGGAGATGCGATAGCCGGCTTCGGCCGCGCGGACGATGGCCGCTGGGCCAGCGGCCAGGCGTGATGCCACGGGAGCACTTACAGAGTTGAACGCGTGAGGCCGCATCAGCGGCGTGTGCGCAAGAGGCGAGAACGGGCACTTCTCCGAAACGGTGCGATAGTGAGACGGAAGGTTTCCCATCTCCATGCTCATCGCGCAATGATGCTTGCCGTTGCGGCGGCAGCAGGCGGGGAGCTGCGATTCAGCGGGCGTGGACGCGAGCAGGGGCGCGATCAGCGGAAGGCTGAAGATCACCACCAGCGTGGCTGCTAACGCGCGGCGCATGCGTTCATCGTAGCAAGACGTTCGGGAAGTTGGCGAACCGCGCCCTCTGGAGCGGGAAGTGTGCTGCTACTGCGTCGTCGAGTAGTCCTGCTGCACCAGGGGCCAGATCTCGGCCTTCTTCGTGGTAAGGGTCAGGTGATGCGAAACGGAATTGGCGGCGTCCTTATCGGGTGTCCAGGAAAGCGTGTACTGATTCTTCAGCAGCGCGGTTAACTTCGCGAAAGATTCGTCGGCCTTGTCTCTCTTGCCTTCGACCATGTAACCGCCGGTTGCGGAGCAGATGTGTTCGAGGATCTCCTTGCCGTCGACGTGCGGCTGCTCTGACGGAGCCTGTCCGCCACGGCGACCGCCACCGCCGCCGCCACCGGGATAGCCCCCTCCGCCACCGGGATAGCCACCACCACCCCCAGGATATCCGCTGCCACCCGTTCCGCCACGCCGTCCGTTGTTCTGATTGGGATTATTGGTGCGTTCCTCTTCGCCCTTGTAGTAGATGGCGAAGATCGCCGCGTGCGCGGCCTGTGCGGCTTCGATGGCATCGTTGACGGTTTCTTTGCTGTCGCGATCGATACCGTCGGTGATGAGAACAATGACGTGCTGACCGGGCTGCTTCTTCAGAATCTCGTTCGAAGCGAGGTAAATCGCATCATAGAGCGTTCCGCCGCCACCCCCTGTGGCGTGAGAATCGCCTGAGCTCTGATCGCTGCTGTCGCTGCTGCTGTTCTGATTGCCGAACTGGCGCGACCCGAGCTGCGTGATGGAGTCGTGGAGCTTGCTTGCCGTCGCGGTGGGATCTTCCAGCAGATCGACCTCGTGGGCGAACTGGATGACGAAGAATTTGTCGTCGGTTCCGGGCAGGGTGTGATCCACGAAGTGAACGCTGGCCAGGCGCTCATCGCCGAGCTCGCCGCGGAGGTTGGTGCTGGTTTGCGCCAGCAGCCCGAAGGTGACGGGGCTGGGCTGGGCGGGCAAAAAGGACTGGATGGTCTGGATGTGGCCGTTGTCGGTGAGCGTGACGTCGGCGGCGGTGAGGTTCTTTACCGGGTCGCCCTTTTTGTCGACTACGGTAACGGGGATAGAGATGGGCATGCCTGCAGGGGGCGTCGCCGCGGGGGCAGCGGCCGGCGCGGCGGGTGTGGTCGCCTGGGCTGGGGAGTGGGCTGGGAAGGAAGTCAACGCGGCAAGGACAGCCGCAGGGAGGCAAAGGCGAATGCTGGTGGAAATCTTCATGGGGCGCATCGGTGTCGTTCGACCAACCATTAGACGTTAGCACCGGGGAAGGGGTTTCGCCGCCCTAACAGCCCCGGCGGCGCCAGATGAGGTAGTCCGCGGAAAAGCGCCCGGCCCCGAAGATGAGGGCGATCATGGACGCGAACAGAAACGTGAAGGGGTCAGCCCCATAGAACTTGCCGGGATCGCTGAGGATGGCCTTGAGCGCGGCATGATCGGCAAGCAGGTAGGCGACGATCATATCGCCGGCGAGCAGTAAGCCAAAGAGCCGGGTGGCCAGGCCGCCGATCAGCAGGATGCCGCCGATGAATTCCAGAAGCGAGATGGCGATGCACGTGAAGCCGGGCGCGGGCACGCCCAGGCTGGCAAAGAATCCGGTGGCGCGGTCGAGGTTATGCAGGCGACCCCAGCCGGACTGAGCGAACTGCCATCCCCAATACACGCGGACGAGGAGGAGGAAGGGCGACTCCAGCGCGGCGGAGGCGAGCTGGAAGCGGCGATAGACCCTGGGAATCAGTCCCTGGGACTTTTGCGGCGCGGGCGCGGCAGGCGTAGTCACGGATTCTTTCCCTCTCCTTTCGGGGACAGGTCGCGGTGTCAGGTGGTGAACCACCCCAGCATAGCCCAGGTGGCGAAAACTTCCTGGAGAAATGCGGGACGCTGGTCTTCGGGGAGGGGGCTGTTGGCGAGGGCGAGGTCAATGGCGTCGCCCAAAGGTTTGCCGGCGAGGAGCGCCGAGAGCAGGCCGAATTCTTCCGGCGACAGCGGCTTGTACCAGACGGAATTCTCGTGGCGATGCACGGCGAGATGGATGGGCCGCGGTGCGAGCGCCGCGACGTGCCGGACGTGGCGGCGTTTGCGGGAAGTGCTGGCGTTATTGGTCGAGGATGCGCTGCTCCCGTTTTCCGTACGGACCTGAAGGAGCAGATCGTCGACTGGATAAGAGAGCGCAAGCACGCGCAGATACGGCTGGAGGCGCAGAGAGGAGTTCTCGTCGACCGCCGCCAGAGCTTCAGCGCTGAGGCGCGGGCGCTCTTCGGAATCGAAGGCTTCGATGTGCGCCCACTCCAGGCGGACCATATCGCTCGCGAGGATGGGCTTGGGTCCAAGATGCTCCGGGTGCCGATCGAGCCACGCCTCGAGGCGGGATCCGAGGTTCCGCAGCGAGAACGACTCCGAAGGGCAGTCGGTGAGATAGGCGCGCATGAGCGCATCGAATTTGGCGCGGCCGAGGATGGCCTGAAGACCGGGGAAATCCTCTTCGAAGCAGGTGTAGAGGCGGTACCAGTACTGGCGATTGTAGATTTCGAGGCGCTCGAACGAAGTGAGCCGGTCGTTGGGGCGGATGATGGCGTCGGCTTCGCGCAGATTGGAGGCGCCATCGCGACGGCGGCGCGGCATGGTTTCGCCGCGCGTGAGCGGATGCATGACGGCTGCGGCCATGCGGCGCTGGATATCGAGAAGCTGGCTGGCGGGTTCGCTCACCGGGCGGCTCCCGCGGGCTCGAGCAGCGTTTTTGCCGCAGCCTGGACAGCAGCGGTTGCGGCGTTGGGGCCGGCCTCGGCAGCAGCTTTCAGAAATTTAGTCGCCTTCAGCGCCTCGGCGTGGACTTCATCGAAAGTGGGGATGTTGTCGTCCCACTCGAGCAAGGTGGCCGTCGGTCCGCAGCGCTCGATGGCCCGCGCGTAGAGACGCCACACCGCGGGCAGCACGGGGTGGTCGTGCGTGTCGAGGAGGTACTTCTCGAATTTGCTGTGGCCGGCAATGTGAATCTGTGCGACGCGATGCGCGGGCACCGAGTTGACGTAGGTAAAAGGGTCGAAGCTGTGGTTCTTCGACGAGACGTAAATATTGTTGACGTCGAGGAGGATGCCGCAGTCGGCGCGTTCGACGACCTCGGTCAGGAACTCCCACTCCGTCATCTCGGAGACGTGAAACTCGGCGTAGCTGGAGACGTTTTCGACGACAACGGGGACTTCGGTGAAGTCCTGGACCTGGCGGATTTTTTGCGCGGTCACCTCGACCGCTTCCCAGGTGTAGGGCATGGGAAGCAGGTCGTGGGTATAGCGGCCATCGACGGAGCCCCAGCAAAGATGGTCGCTGAGCCAGGGAGTATGGGTCCGGCGGACCAGATGCTTCAGCCGTTTCAGGTGCTCGCGGCTGAGCGGGTCGGCCGAGCCGAAGTACATGGAGACGCCGTGCTGAACAACTTTGTATTGTTCGAGAATCTGGTCGAGGACTTCGAGCGGGCGGCCGCCATCGACCATGTAGTTTTCCGAGATGATCTCGAACCAGTCGACGACCGGGTGGCGGCTGAGGATGTGCTGGTAGTGGGGAATGCGCAGACCGATGCCGACGCCGTAATCGGAAAAGCCGTTAAAGCGGTTTGCGGGCACCTCAGGACCTCGTAGGGGAATGCGAAAGGGCCGCGGGTTACGCGGCCCTCTCTGCTGGGGTGGAACTAGTCAGGCATCTTGGAGCCGTCGGTAGCGCAGCCGCCCTTGCCTTTGCAGCTGTTCTTGCCTTTGCAGCCGTTGTCGCTGCTCTTGCAGCCGCCCTGGCCTTTGCAGTCGTTTTTCCCTTTACAGGAGTGCTTGGCGGGTTTGTCGAGATTGACGCCGCTGAACGACAGTTTACCCGCCTTCAGGATGGGCGCTGTGCCGGAGGTGCTGAGTACCGACGCGTGCATCGCTGTCACGCCGCTAAGCAGACCGGAAACGGCCGCAGCGACCATCATGGTCTTCAAGGATTGCTTCATTTGTCATTCCTCCATCGGATTTCGAGGACCAGACCAGGCGCAACATTGGGGAAACCGGGGAGCGCCCGAGCGGGGGACCTCGCAGTGCGGATTAGACTACATAATCTGATACGCCTTGTGCTACTCCACCGGATTGTTTTTTCATCGGCGTTCACGGGACTTTCACAGGATTGGGGGTCGGGCGGGGTCGAACCATCCTGCTTAGGCGTGGTGCATCTCTAATAACAAGAGGGACTCAGGGACGAATGGTGCTTTTTGGCGGATCGACGGGCACGCGGGCCGGCAAGACCGCGCTGCGCTTCGTGCTGATGATCGGGGTGGTCAGCTTCTTTGCGGATTTTGTGTATGAAGGCGGCCGCAGCATCAACGGTTCGTTCCTCGCCACTCTGGGCGCGAGCGGCGCGATTGTCGGCGTCGTGGCTGGACTGGGCGAACTGCTCGGCTATGGTTTGCGGTTTTTCTCCGGGCGCATCAGCGAGCGAACGCGGCAGTTTTGGCCGATGACGCTGTTCGGCTATTTCATCCAGATGGCGGCGGTGCCGGCGCTGGCGCTGGCTGGGAACTGGCAGATCGCCTCGGTGCTGATCGTGCTCGAGCGGGTGGGAAAAGCGATTCGGAATCCGCCGCGCGATGTGATGCTGGCGCACGCCGGGAAAGAAATGGGGATCGGCTGGGCGTTCGGGCTGCACGAGGGGCTGGATCAGGCCGGCGCGCTCATCGGGCCGCTGGTGCTGGCTGTGATCCTCGCGCATCGCGGAGAGTATCGGATTGCCTTCGCGACGCTGCTGATTCCGGCGTGCATCACGGCGGTGCTGATTGTGGTGACGAAGTTTCTGTATCCGCGGCCTGAGGATCTGGAGCCGCATACGCCGGAAATGCACGCGGCGGGATTGGGCCGGGCGTTTTGGATTTATCTCGTGGGCGCGGCGCTGGTGGCTGCGGGGTTTGCGGATTACCAACTCATTGCGTTTCACCTCCAGAAGCACGGAATCGCGTCGGCGATCTGGATTCCGATCTTCTATTCGGTGGCCATGGCGACCAGTGGCGCGGGTTCGCTGCTGTTTGGCAAACTGTTCGACCGGTTTGGCGTGACGGTTCTGATCCCGCTCACGCTGATTTCGATTGCCTCGGCGCCGCTGGTGTTTCTGGGCGGGTTCCGGCTGGCGCTGACCGGTGCTGCGCTGTGGGGACTGGGCATGGGCGTGCACGAATCGATCATTCCGGCGGCGGTGGCGGCCATGGTGCCAGCGGAGCGGCGGCCCTCAGCCTATGGTCTGTTTACCGCGGCGTACGGGATCTTCTGGTTTCTGGGCAGCGCAGCCATCGGATTTCTCTACGACGTCTCGATCCTGGCGGCTGTGGTCTTTTGCGTCGTAACGGGAGCGGCGTCGCTGCCGTTCTTCTTTGCGGTGCGACGGAAGATGGCGACGCGGTAAGGCCGATCAGGGGGCTATGACGGACCGCAGGTGATGGTGGACGTGGTATTCGAGGTAGCCGAGGCCGACGCGCATGTGGTGGTGGATGTGGTTCGGGACAGTGACGGCGAGGCACATGCCGAGGATGCCGTGCGCCAGAGCCAGCGCGTAGAGGTTGCGATAGCGCAGGAAGAGCAGGCACGAGATCGCGCCCCAAACCAAAGTGAGCGAGACCAGAACGGGATTGGGGATGTGGGCGATCGCGAAGAGCACGGCGGCGAGCGCGACGGCCGGAGTGCGGCGCATGCCGAGGCGAAGGAAGCGCAGCAAGACGTAAACCTGCAGGATGAATTGCTGCATCAGGGCCCAGAGGGCGTATCCCGCAATGTGGACGAGGACGGGCAGAGGGCCGTACAGCGGGTGCAGGGTGTGCAGGTGTTCGGCGAGCGCGATGGCCGCGACGAAAATGGCGACGGCGACGGCGACGATCCAGAGCGAAGGCAGGAGGCCGCGGAATCCGAGGCCGTTCGGCGTTGTTTCTTTGCGGCGCAGGAACGCGGTGATGGCGATCCATGCGAAGGCGACCCAGTAGAGGATGCGCTGGGCGGGGTTCGGCGTCCAGAGGACGACGAGGATCAGGCCGTAGCCGATGGCGAGTTCGGCGATGTCGCGGACGCGGGGTGAGAGGCGCACAGATTCAGAGTAAGGGAAAGCAGCCTGTAGCCTGTAGCCTGTAGCCGGTGGCCAGTAGGCGGACAGTAGCCGGTAGCCAGTAGCCAGTAGCCATTAGTCGGTAGCGGTTCGACTTGCCAGGTTGAGGGCTTGGCAAGAGATGGTGCTCAGGGGCTAAAGCCCGAATCATTTTGAGGCGGATACGGCACGAGTAAACTCGTGCCCTGACACGGTACTCGGCGGGGAGAGAGTCAAACGGAGGGGTTGGTGGTTTCCCACATCTGCCGAAACCGGGCAGATGTGGGGCACCCGGCGACCTCGCTCTTTCGTGGTGTGGTGCGCTCGCGCACGGCTAGCGGGTCTGTGACTTGCCGCTCCTCCTATCAAGGAAGCGCCTTTGATTCTCGAAGTCGCTCTTTGGGATCAGGATCCGACCGCTTTTCAGACAAACATACTGCGGCCCGGCCAGACGATTCTGGTTATCGATTATCAATTCCGAACGCTTTGCAGCGGCACCCCCGTCGTAAGGCAAAAACACTTCATCCCAGATGATGCCGCCTCCCCAGTTGTAGATCTGACAGTAGTCAACGTCTCGGGTTCCGTCGTACGAGCAATGCTGCCACCAGCCATCTCCCTTTATCCCATTCACATATACAGAATCGATTGGAACATTCTGAGGCCGAGGATGCTGGCACGCTGTAAGAATGAGTGACAGCAACAGCACCGGTCCGAATGATAGGGCCGTTGATACCGTTGCCGAAATGGGCGTTTCACAGCGGCGTTCTTTCACACCCGCTTACTGCAGCAGGGTTCCGGTTTCGGGTTCGCCTTTGGCTTCTTCGGGCGGGATCACGACCGCGGCGGCTACCTTGTCGCCTTCTTCGAGGTTGAGCAACTTGACGCCTTGCGTGGAGCGGCCGGCTGCGCGGACCGTGGTTGTGTCGATGCGGATGATTTTGCCGTACTGGCTGATGACGATCAGCTCGGAGGTCTCATCGACCAGCTGGATGCCGACGACTTTGCCGTTGCGCGCGGTGGTCTTGACGTTGATCACGCCCTTGCCGCCACGCGATTGCAGGCGGTATTCCTCGACGTCGGTGCGTTTGCCGAAGCCGGCTTCGGTGACGCTGAGGATACGGGCGACGTGGCCATTGGATTTTGCCGTGATCGCGAGGCCGACGACGTAGTCATTTTTGCCGATGTCGATGCCGCGCACGCCGTAGGCGGGACGGCCCATGGAGCGGACGTCCTCTTCTCCGAAGCGGATGGCCATGCCGTCGTGCGTGGCGAGGAAGACGATCTGGTTGCCGTCGGTGACGCGAACACCGATCAGTTCATCGTCTTCGTCGATGCCGATGGCGATGATGCCGCGGGCCATGACGTTGGAGAAATCCCTGAGCGGGGTCTTCTTGACGGTGCCTTTGCGCGTGGCGAAGAAAATGTGTTTGCCTTCTTCTTCGAGGTTGCGGACGGGCAGGATGTTGCGGACCGTTTCGCCGGGCTGCAGGCTGAGCAGGCTGGCGATGGATTTGCCTTTGCCGGCTGCGCCGACGTCGGGAATTTCGTAAACCTTGAGCCAGTAAACGCGACCCTTGTTGGTGAAGCAGAGCAGGTAGGCGTGGGTGGAGTCGACGATGAGTTGCTGGACGAAGTCTTCTTCGCGCGTGCGCATGCCGAGACGGCCGGTGCCGCCGCGACGCTGCTGGCGATAGGTGGAGATAGGCGTGCGCTTGAGGTAGCCGGAATGCGAAACGGTGACCGCGACCTGCTCGTCGGCGATGAGGTCTTCGAGCTGGAGCTCGGCGGTCTCGTCGACGATCTGGGTGCGGCGCTCGTCGCCGTAATCCTTGCGGATGGCTTCGAGTTCCTTCACGATGACGCCGCGCAGCTTCTTCTCCGAGGCGAGGATGGATTCGTACTCGGCGATGTTGTCGCGGACTTCGCGCAGCTCGTTCTGCAGCTCGTCGATGGAGAGCTGGGTGAGGCGATAGAGCTGCAGTTCGAGGATGGCGTCGATCTGACGGTAGCTGAGGGTCAGCGTGGCGCTGATCAGCGTGGCGGCATCGATCGCGTATTTCGCGGGATCGAGTTTGACGCCGGTGAGGGCCTGGTCGCGGACCGTAATTCTGCGGCCGGAGAAGAACTGGAAGAGGTTTTCACGGGCGTCGGCGCGGGACGACGATCAGCGGATGATCTTGATGACGTTGTCGAGGTGGTCGAGCGCGATCTGATAGCCAAGCAGGATGTGCTCGCGCTCGCGGGCCTTGCGCAGCAGGAAGGCGGTGCGGCGGCGGACGACGTCCTGGCGGTGCTCGATGAAGATGCGGATGGCTTCGGGCAGGGGCAGTTCGCGCGGCTGGCCGTTGATGACGGCCAGGAAGATCATCGAGAAGCTCTCCTGCATCTGGGTGTGCTTGTAGAGCTGGTTGAGGACGATCTGGGCTTCGGCTCCACGCTTGAGCTCGATGACGATGCGCATGCCGTCGCGGTCGCTCTCGTCGCGAACGTCGCTGATGTCGTCGATGACCTTCTCATTGACCAGCTCGGCGATGCGCTTGATGAGGACGTTTTTGTTGACCTGGTAGGGAATTTCGCTGACGATGATCGACTGGCGACCCTGGTTGAGGTTTTCAGTGGCGCACTTGGCGCGCACCAGGAAGCGACCGCGACCCGTTTGGTAGGCCTGCGCGATGCCGCTCTTGCCGTAAATGAATCCGCCGGTGGGAAAATCGGGACCCTGGACGTGCTTCAGCACTTCGACGAGGCCGGCGTGCGGATTGTTGACCATCTCGATGGCGGCGTTGATGACTTCTGTGAGATTGTGCGGCGGGATGTTGGTGGCCATGCCGACGGCAATGCCGTTGGAGCCGTTGACGATGAGGTTGGGAATCCGCGTGGGCAGGACGTAGGGCTCAAAGGTGGACTCGTCGTAGTTGGGGACGAAGTCCACGGTTTCCATTTCGATGTCGGCGAGGAGCTCGCTGCTGATCTTTTCGAGGCGGCATTCGGTGTACCGCATGGCTGCGGGCGGATCGCCATCGACGGAGCCGAAATTTCCCTGGCCGTCGACCAGGGGATAGCGCATGCTGAAGGGCTGCGCCATGCGCACCAGCGCGTCGTAGATGGCCGAGTCGCCGTGCGGGTGGTAGACGCCCATGGCCTGGCCGACGACTTTCGCGCACTTGGTGTACTTCTTGTTCGACTGCAGACCCATCTCGTGCATGGTGTAAAGAATGCGGCGATGGACGGGCTTGAGGCCGTCGCGGGCATCGGGGAGCGCGCGCCCGATGATGACCGACATGGAGTAGTCGAGATACGAGCGGCGCATCTCGTCTTCAATGTTGATGGGGACGAGATTCGCGGCGCCAGGGCCGGTTGGACCGCCGCCGTTGGGGCCGTCTGCGCCGGGAAGGGGAAGCTGGGGGTTCTGATCGTCTGCCATAGTTTTGTGGGCCGGGGGTTGCGCCAGGAGGGTTCGGTTTGCGAGGCGCTACCGAGGACTTATCTTTATGATACGGGAAGAGTTAGGGCGGAGCAAGGCAGGTTAGGCGTTTGGATTCAAGGGGTTGGGACTAGGGTAGCTTTTGCGTCGAAATTTGAGGAAAACCGAGCCTATTTGGGCTGCCTAGAACGCGTCCTCACTGTCGGAAGACTACTTTCTTTTCCCCTTCCCGTCGAAAATCGCGTCGTCCAGGGCGTCTCCGCGCTCCCATGCCCAAGTCTTGCCATCCGGGCCGTGGTCTGCGATCTCGGTGCAATCTCGGAAACCGAACTCGTCCACCGTGTATAGCCACGATCTCTTGCCGTCTGGTGACGTTACTCGGACGTGATTTTGATCGACCCATGATTCCGTGGAGAATTGGCGTGACGGCTGCTGTCTGGGCGAGCTACCGGATGTGTTCTCTTCATCGCCGGAGTCTGGCCCATCGGACGAAACGTGGAGCCACAGCAAAAGAGCGAGGAAAAGGGCGATGACCATCACAATGACAACCAAGACGACCAAGCCTATATACGCAAGGAACGCGAGTAGCGCTGCAAACGCGCCGAAGTAGTAGATAAGCAACGTCGCCCGCGTTCCCGCACGCACGCTTTCGGGTTGGACGGGCGCTGCGAGGCGCCACAGGGCATGAGCGCCGGCCCACATGTTGTGGCGTGCGTTAGCGAGCTTGCCGAATTCGAACGACGCCCTATTGCGGCGGAGTTCCAACGCAGGGCCCCATCGTTCCACAGCGGAAATGGGCCAACCAAACCACCAGAACAGCGGAAACAGCGAGCCAATCGCGATTGGGGAGAAAAGAAGAGCCAAGCCGCTACCGTCGATCGCAAGCGAGATCTCGAAAACCAGGATGAGTCCTGCCGCAGCCTGCCACAGGTAGGTCAGATACGGCGGGCTTGATGGATTAGGTTGACCAGCCTCGGCGCTAACTCCCGACATAAATGCCTCTATCTATAAAGACAGTGACTGCTCGGGGGGAGTTAACGAACTATACCTCCGCTGGCCCGTTCTGACAAACCAAATATTTATCAGGGCGGTAGTCGCGTCAGCTTCACGGTTTACGCGGCGGGATCGTTGCGGCCGGTATCGAGGTCTTCAAACTGCTCGATGACGACTTCTCCGTCGGGAAAGATGGCGCGAATCTGCAGCTCGGCGCCCATGGCTTTGAGATAGCTGCGCAGGGTGGAGACGTACATGTCGGCGCGCTTCTCGAGTTTGGAGACGGCTCCCTGGTTGACGCGGAGGGTCTGGGCGAGGGTGGTCTGGGTGAGGTTGCGGGCCTCGCGGAGCTGGTTGAGGGAGAGACGGCGCACTTCATCGCGGGCGCGGCGAGCAATCTCGGCGCGCTTCTCTGGCGAGGATTTGTGTCTGAGTTCTTCCCATCGGTGAGCCATTACGGTCCTCCCTTACTCGATCTCGTGCAGGTGGCGATCGTAAATCGCGTCGGCGATCGGGACGTTGACGTCGTACCAGCGCGGATCTCCGGTTTTGTCGCCAGCCAGAATCAGATACGCCATTCTCCGCGGATCGAAGGCAAAGAGGATCCGCCACGGACGGCCTCGATGCTGGACACGGAGTTCTTTCATATTGCTGTGCCGTGATCCTCTGACAACATCCACGTGCGGCCGGCCAAAGTCAGGGCCGCCGAATCGCAGCAGATCCACCGAGTACGTGACGCTGTCCTGCTCTCCGGCGTCCAGCGCTTCGTACCAGTCGCGAAATTCGTCGCTGACCTCGACTTCCCATGTCATGGCTATTATTCCTCATGAGGAATATTCCGTCAATGGAATAAGCGTATATGGGACGGGGCGGGCCGTCGAGATTACCGGCGATATAGTGGATCAAAGGCCCGACTATGCCCATTCCTGCCGTTGCGACGCCCACGACTGGACCACCGGCGACGCTGATTTACAACGACTGGTATCCGGCGACGCGCAGCGAAGCGCTCGAGGGCAAGCGCATGTCGACGGCGATGCTGATGGGCATTCCGATGGTGCTGGGGCGGCGCGAAGATGGGCAGCTTTTTGCCATGCGCGATTTGTGCCCGCATCGTGGCATTCCGCTTTCGTGCGGTTGGTTCGACGGCAAAGCGCTGACGTGCAAGTACCACGGTTGGGTCTTTGAACCGGTGAGCGGGAAGTGCATGGAGATTCCGTCGCTGACGAAGGACGATCCTTTTCCGCGCAACCTGCATGGCATGGCGTATCCATGCGAAGAGCGCGATGGCTATGCGTGGGTGTATGTGCCGGAAGCTGGTCGAGGACGGGTGAAGGCGGAGGATGCCGCGTTGTCTCCAGTGCCGGAGGCGCCGAAGTTTGGAGCGCGGTATCGCAGCGCGCATCTGACGGCCGATCTGCCGTGCAATGTGGATCACGGGATCATTGGGCTGATGGATCCGGCGCACGGACCGTTTGTGCATCAGGCGTGGTGGTGGCGGAAACAGGCCAGCATTCACGAGAAGGAGAAGCGCTTCGAGCCGATTCCGCAGGGGTTTCGCATGGCGACGCACGCGCCATCGGCGAACAGCGCGCCGTATAAGCTGCTGGGCGTGTATGGCGAGCCGATCACGACGACGATCGATTTTGTGCTGCCGAACCGGCGGTACGAGACGATTCGGTGCGGGGACAAATGGTTTTCGAGCCTGACTACCGTGACGCCGACCACGCCGAGCGCGTGCCGGATCGATGTGGTTGGGGCGTGGAACGTGCTGTATCACTTGCCATTCATGACGTCGATCCTGCGGTTTTTTGGGAACATGTTTGTGCGGCAGGATCAGGTGACGATGATCCAGCAGGCAGAGGGTTTGAGGTACGACCCGGCGCTGATGCTGATTGACGATGCGGACAAGCCGGCGAAATGGTACTTCGCGCTGAAGCAGGCGCGGCTGGACGCGGAGCGGACGGGCGAGCCGATGAAGCATCCGATGGATGGGCCGGTGACGCTGAGGTGGAGAAGCTGAGAAGCAGCGAGAAGCGATTAGCAAGAAGCGTTTGGCGAAAGACGTTTAGCGAAAGACGTTTAGCGAAAAGCGAGCTAGAGACGAGTGAAAGGCGAGCCGAAAAGCGGCTAGGGTAGTACATTCAGCGGACGGCAAATGGAACGGACTTCAGGATGGGCTCGCTGAGAGCTTTGTGAGGGATTGCGGCTCGGGGGCCATTCTGGCGCTCTCTTCAGCTAACTGGGAGGGCTCGTGGTGAGCGCCGTTGCCGTTTCCGTTTCCGTTGGCTTCTTCGGCGACGATGGATTCGACGGCGATGTGCAACTGGCTGCCCAGTTCCTTCATCTTCTCCAGCCACTCGGCGGATGGTGGGTTGTCGCGGTGATAGCGGAAGGTGTCATACCAGAGGTTCTGCGCCTGCCACAGGTTCACATCGAAGGGCAGGTCGGCGAGGGTGCGAGCCACCAGCAGCGCAGCTTCCACGCAATGGAGATCCTCAGGATGCTCGTGCAGCGCGAGCATGACCCGCTTCATTTTCTGGTCGACGATGTAGCTGAGCAATTGCTTGTTGAGCGGAACCTGATCGGACTTTGCCAGTCCGAGCCAGGAACGGGCCTGGATGGCATCGATGGGCTCGGCTTCGAGAGCGCGCCGCATCCCGGCATTGATAGCGAAGGTGGCGGCGACCGTGAGGGCTTCGGGCCGGGGCAGTTTGCTCTCGCTGAGGAAGTGCAGCAGCGATGCCTGGTTCTCGTAGATAGCGGAGAGACTGGACTCGACCTCGGCCAGCGTGCTGGAGAGAAGAATCTCGAGGATGCGCTTCTGCTCGTCGCGGAAGAGCGAGCGCAGCGAGTAGGTCTGGGCGCCGAAATGGCGGTCGAAGCAGCGGACGACTTCGGGGAAGTCGGCGAGATTGACGGCGGCCTGAGCTTCCGCGACGAACTGCTCGTACTCGGTGGACTGCGAGGGATCGAAGCGCTTCACCACGGCGGTGATGTTCTGGTCGCCGAAGTGAAGGACGGCGAAGGCCACGGTCTCAGCGGCTTCGGTGATCTTTGAGCGGATGAGCGCCTGACCGGTGGCGAGGCGCACGCGGCCGGACATGACCGAGTCCCAGGCGAGGCGGCGCACGGAGTAACAGAAAACGTCGGCCTCGTCGGGATAGCTGGCGAAGATGGAGCTGATGGCGTAGTGAGCGGCGACCTGTTCGAGCCCGACCTGCATAGAACGGATGTAGCGGTTGTAGACGGTGGCGCCGTCCTGCTGCTCAGGGATGTTGCTTTTTGCGGTGGCGAGACGGTCGACGAATTTCTTTTCGAGGGCAGCGGCGCGTTTGCCGAAGAGCTCGGCGGCCAGCTGCAGGACGCGGCCGGCATAGGCGATGACCTGGATGGTCTCGATGCCAGAGATGTCGTCGAAGAACCAGCCACAGCTGGTGTACATGAGCATGGCGTGGCGCTCGAGCTCCATGAGCATGAGCGCGCGGGTGCGCTCTTCTTCATTGAGCTCATGCAGAGTGTGCGCGCGAAAGAAGGTATCGCGCGAGGCGCGGGAGCGATCGAGCACGACGTCGATGTAGGCGTTGCGGGCGGCATCCGGGTCTTTGAAAAGGCGAATGGCGGCCTCGTTCCAGAGAGGAGCGACCGCATCGCGGAGAGCGTCGAGCGCTTCCCGCAACGGCGTGCGCCACTTCTGATTCCAGCCAGGGCGGCCGCTGGAGCAGCCGCAGTCGGAACGCCAGCGCTCGATGCCATGGACGCAGCTCCAGGAAGTGTCTTCGACGATCTGGGCCTCGAAGCGCGGAGGGTTCTGCTCGAGGAACTCGCCGTAGTTGGTGAGGCGAGGAGCCGAGGAGTCCTGATTATGGTTATGATCCTCGAGCGAGTGGAGCACCCAGGCGAGCGCCATCTCTCCATAGCGGTGGTGGTGGCCGTAGCTTTCGCCGTCGGTGGCGACGTGAACGATCTGAGCGTCGGGGCTGTCGGGTTTGAATCCGCTGAGGAGGCGCTGGGCAAAACCCTCGCCGCTGTTCAGGAGGCCTTCGAAGGCAATGGCGCGGGAGCGCGGTCCATCGTAGAAGAAAACGGCGATGGAGCGGCCTTCCTTCAGGCGCACGAGATAAGGCCGGGTGGTATCGACGGAGGCGTCGGGTGTGTCGGTCCAGGGCGGCTCCGCGGGCGCTTTCTGCTCTTTGGCTGAAGCGGTCGCTTTCACGACCGGCGCGGGAGCGGGCGCGGCGAGCGAACGGATGCGGGCGCACTGGTGCGGAGCGAGGAGGACGAAGCGGATCTCGTTCTGGGCGAGAAGATCGAGGGATTCGGAGTCGACCGCGGTTTCGGGCAGCCACATGCCTTCCGGCAGGCGCTGGAAACGGCTGCGGAAGTCGGCAATGCCCCAGCGAATCTGGGTGATGCGGTCGCGGGTGGTGGCCAGCGGCATGATGAGGTGGTTGTAGACCTGGGCCATGGCGGATCCGTTGCCGGAGAAGCGCTTCTGGCTGCGCTGGTCGGCATGGACGATGGCATCGTGGACGCGAGGAGCATTTTGCTGGAGCCAGGAGAGCAGGGTCGGCCCGAAGTTGAAGCTCATCCGCGCGTAGTTGTTGAGGATGCGGATAATCTGGTTCTGCTGATCGACAATGCGGGCTGCGCCGTTGGGCGCGTAGCACTCGGCGGTGATGCGGTCGTTCCAGTCGTGCCAGGGGGCTGCGGATTCCTGGGCCTCGACGGTTTCAAGCCACGGGTTCTCGCGAGGAGGCTGGTAAAAATGGCCGTGGATGCAGATGGTTTTTTCGGCGCTGCTCATGGGTTTTCCGGTCGATCCATCTTAAAGTACAGGCGACTCGGAATCTGCCGCGATTCCGGTCGCCCAACCTATACTCATCGGCAGATGCCGCTTATGCGACAATAGGATGTGTGTGCGGAGGGGTGCCGTTGCGGGCACGCTCCGGGAGAACGCCTTATGTTTGACAATCTCTTAAAACCCGAGCACCTGATTATCATCCTGGTGATCGCTCTTCTGATCTTCGGTCCCAGCAAGTTGCCGGGATTGGGAAAAGGACTGGGCGAAGCCTTCCGCGGATTCAAGGAAGGGATCAAGGGCTCGCCGGACAACCCGGATGCCGCTAAGCAGCAGGAAAATACGGCTGCGAAGTCGGAAAACGCAACGACCCCGGTGAAATAGAGCGCCGGGCGCGACGCCAGTCGTGAGGAAGAAGCCGCATCTTTGGATGCGGCTTTTGTGTGTTCGGCGCCGCTTTACTTGTGGATGCGCGCCGCTTCGGCGTCGGCGTCGAAGGCGTCCGGCGGCAGCGTGACGTTGTACGAGGCTTTGAAGAGGAAGCGCTGGGCGGTCATGTCACCGTTGTGCAGGCGAGTGATGGTGAAGGGCGTCTGGATCCCATCGATGCTGTGGTAGTCGTCGTACTCCTCGGTTTCTTCGTTCTTGTCCTTGTAAAGCGGGTCGCGCCAGTAATACGTGCGACGCAGAGGCAAGTGGGTCATGGCGTCGATCTGGATGGTGATGGAATCATTGTCGGCGTTGAGCAGCGTGACCTGCTGGGCGAGATGGCGCTCGGCCAGCGACTGGCCTTCGTACATCAGGACGGTGGTTGGGTTCTTCATCCAGACGCTGACGGCGGTCTCGATAGAGTGATCGTGGCGTCGGATGGCCTCAGCGCACTGCTCTTTCGGGATGGGCAGCTTGCCCCGGAACGTGACCTCCCAGCAGTTCCTGCCGATGTAGATCTGCGTCCAGTTGTGCTTGTCGGTCTTGCCTTCGGTGAGGTCGATGCGCTCGGCGTCCGGCGTGCGCCAGTCCCAGTAGCGGACGGTGGCTCCAGTGGGTTTGCCCTGGAAGAAGCCGGCGATGCGGCCTTCAACGTAGCTGTTCTGCACGTTGAGCCACTGGTTGCCGCCGAGCGCCACGACCATGGCGTCGAGTGCAGCGCGCGCCTTTTTGGTGCTGGAGTCCTCCTGGGCTGTGGTGGGAGCGGCGATGGTTGAGTTGAGCGGCGGCGCGTCGGCCTGGGCGCGAAGAGCGAGAGTGGAGCCGAACGGAAGCAGGGCCGCGATCATCAATACCGGGATCTTTCTCATTTGTTAGCCGATCTTAGCCGACCAGGACGGCTCCTCCATTAACATTGACGATCTCTCCGGTCATAAAGCCAGCAAGCGGCGTGCACAAAAACAGGATAGGGCCGGCGATTTCGAGCGGGTCGGCGGGTCGACCGAGCGGAATCAACGACAGGACACGCCTGCTGGCGTCGGCATCGGCGAGCGTCGGCGCCGACATATCGGTCCTGACCCAACCGGGCGCGACGCAGTTGACGCGGATGCCGTGCGGAGCGAGCTCGGTTGCCAGGCCTTTGGTCATGCTGATAACGGCTCCTTTGCTGGCGGCGTAGTCGGCGTGGAAGGCTTCGCCGCGCTGGCCTGCGGTGGAGCTGACGAGGACGATGTTGCCGGCGTTCGCGGTTGGGGTGCTGGTCCGCGCCTGTTGCTGCATCGCTCCGGCTGCGGTCTGGATGAGGCCGAAGACGCTGTCGAGGTTGATGGCCAGCGTGGTGCGCCACTGAGTATCGGACATGGTGGCGATGGGTGCGTCCTGCGCTTCCCAGACGCCGTGATTGGCGACGAGGATATCGATGCGGCCGAAGTGGTCGCCAGTGCGGCGTACGAGGGTTCGACCGTCTTCGGGCGTCGAGAGATCCTGCGCGAATGCGGCGCAGAGTTTTGGGCCGCCGCATTCGGCGGCGAGCGCTTCGGCGGTGGACTGGGCTGAGCGGTAATTGAAGGCGACGCGTGCTCCGGCCTGGCGGAAAAGGCGGACGGTGGCAGCGCCGATGCCACGAGAGCCTCCGGTGATGAGGGCGACCTTGTTTTCGAGCGAGAGAGTGACAGCGGACATGGAATTAGCGTAATGGACCAGCAGTTTGGACGGTGAGGGTCCAAGGTGACGGTCATTTGGTTCTTGTGGTTCTTGACAATCAAGCCAGCGTAAGCTAGTCTAAGCTAGACGAAGAGGAATTGTAAAATGCGTCTGATCGGAGCCTTTGCGGCCAAGAACACGCTGGGAACCCTACTCGATGAGGTGGAGCGTGGCGAGGAAGTTGTGATTACGCGACACGGGAGGCCTGTTGCGCGGCTGGTCCCAACATCGAGCCGGATCGATCAAAATCAGGTGTTCGCTGCGATGGAGCGGATCCGGGGACGCGCAGCGCAGTTCAAGGGCGGCGAGTTGACCTGGGAAACATTGAAAGCAGAGCGCGACGCGGGACGCCCGTGAGCCTGGTGCTCGACAGCTCCGTGACGCTGGCCTGGGTGTATAGCGACGAGTCCACCACCACGGTTCGTGAAGTGTTCACGGCGATTGTGAGAGGCGGCGCGTGGGTTACCTCTCTTTGGAGGCTGGAGGTAGCGAACGTCCTTGAGATGGGGGTTCGGGGCGGGCGGCACACGGCAGAGTTCCGAGACGCGACGTTGGCGGATCTGGCCCTGCTGGGGATCTCAACGGATGCGGAGACGGAGAAACAGGCATGGGGAGCGACGCTGCAGCTGGCCAGTCGTCACCGACTCACGGTTTACGACGCGGCATACCTGGAACTTGCGCTGCGAAGGGCTCTGGCGCTGGCGACCCTCGATGAGGAATTGCGTGCTGCCGGAAGTGCCGAGGGTGTGCAGCTTTTGGGGGCGTGAGGCGAGCGCGTCAGGCGAGGGTGCGACCCGAATCGGGAAGGCGGAGATACGAGTGCGGTTCGTTGTCGTGTTGCTTCTGCGGAAGCAGCTTGCGGCCGGAATGATGGACGATGAGCAAGGCCGCAATGAAGACGACGAGCAGGACAACGACGGCAGCGGCGATGACCACCATGAAGTTGGGGTCTTTGCCGCGGCCAGGGGAGACGTGGGGGGCGGCGGGGTCGGGCATACAAGGTGGGATGCGGGAGACGCGGTCCGGGCCTACTCGGCTGGGGAAGGTCCGCTGTTGTTCAGGCTTTCGGCCTGGGGAACTCCTCGATATGCTGCTCGCCTGTCCGGCCGAAGTAGATCACTTTTTTGCCGGTGAGGAAGGCCCAGTAGCCGATGACGCCGGCGGCGGTCGAGCGCTGCACAAACTCGGGGTAGCGCACGGTGTCGGCCTGGGCGCCGCGAATGGCCGCCACCAGGCCGGCGCTGTTGAACTCCGGCGCGATCGGACCAGGGTCGAGGATCATGGGGATCGCGTGCGCGGTTCCATCGGCGAGGTAGTGGGTCTTCTGCTTTGCGGCAAAGTCGACGAGGTACGATTCCACTCCGACTTCGAGCAGCCCTTTGACGACCTGAGGGAAGGTCATTTTGCCCTGCTGCGTTGCTGTTGCCAGTTCATGAATCACCTGCCTGCTCATCTCTTCTCCTTTATTCGGTTGGTAATGTCTGCAGGCGATGTGCCTGCACCAGCTTCTGCATGGTTCGAATCAGCACAGCGCGCTCTTTAGCTGAGAGCGGATGAAAGAACTCGTCGTCGTTCTGGTCGGCCAGGGCTGCGAGTTGGGGAATCATGCGGCGCCCTGCTGCGGTGAGCGCAATGGACTGGAAGCGGCGGTCGTCGCAGCGTTCGCGGCGGGCAATGAGCTTCCTGGTCACGAGGCGATCGACGAGTTTGGAGACGCCGCCGCGGGTCATGCCGATGCGCTCCGCCAGAACACCGGGCGAGGTCTCGTCGTCGTCGAACATCTCACGCATCACCACCCACTCGGCCACGGTGACGCCGGTAGCCAGGAGCTTGCGGGCAAAGGCGTGCGAGACGTGGTTGGAGACGAAGCGGAGCCAGAATCCCACGTGTTTTTTGAGGTCGCTGACGGTGAGGCCGGGCGCGTTGGCGTCTTTCATTAAAAGTAGATTACATGGAAACTGTTTCCATGTCAACCATATTGAGAAACTGCCGGGCCGGGCGCGCGTTCAGGGAACTGCTCGCCGGTTTTTCGGGGGAAATCGGCATGCCCTTGCTCATGCCCGGCCGCTATCGGTACGCAAGCGGGCCTCCAGACAGAAGGTATGGAGGCCCGTGTTGGCGGTGGCGCTCAGGATCCGGCGATGGCTACCAGTGGTGTTCTTCGCCGAACAGGTCGGACATGACGTGGACGTCGGGGTCGCACGCGTGGTTGAGGCAAGGAAGGCCGAAGCCTGCCTCGAGGGACTTCAGGATGGAGAAGCTGGTGTAGTAGTTGTTGCTCTGAATACCTTCAGGGCCGTAGTTGGTCTGGACGGTGAGGACGACGCGGTTCTGGTTTTGGGATGGATAGAGGCCGGTGAGTTGGGTGGTGCTTCCGCTGTAGTCGTTTTCATCCCAGACGATGACGATGGCGCTGCGTCCGGAGCCCCAGGCGGGGGACTTGTGGATGGCTTTGACGAGGCGCTCGATGGTGACGTCGCCCTGTTGGATGAGGCCGGGGTTGAGTCCAACCTGGGTGCCGTAGGTGTAGCCGCTGTTGTTCTCGCCGTAATCGAAGGCGCAGAAGGCATCGGCGTTGCTGCGGCCGTGCTGGTCGTCGCACTGATTGGGCGCGATGAAGGCGAAGCTGGGGAGGTTGCCGGCGGCAAGGTCGGCGAAAAGGCCGCGCGGACCGTCGAAGCCGACGACATTGGCGAGGCTGTTGTCGGGATCGCTTCCACCCTGAACGCTGGCGAAATAGGCGAAGGGGTTGTGTTTGACGGCGTAGTCCTGCACCACGCTCGCTGTGGTGAGGGGCGCGAGGTCAGTAAAGTCGGTGAGGTTGGTCACTGTGCCATTGCTGTAGTTGACGCCAGAAGCGGAGCCGAGGGGCAGGCTTTCCTGGTAGGACTTCCAGCGCAGACCGGCGTCAGCGAGCTGATCGGCGATGGTCTTGCCCGCGGTGGGAGCAGCGGAGACAGACTTGACTCCATCGAGGTCGGCGAGAGCGATAAAGGGTCCGGCGATTTCATTCCAGGTATCGACGGCGGGGGTTTCGGCGTCAGTGCCGGTGCCCCAGATGGGGCAGATATTGCCGGTGTCGATGGGGATGGGGGCGTTGCCGCCGCCGTTGTCGGCGTTGGGAATTCCGGTGGCGATGTTAGGCGAGCAGGCGGTGTTGCCCCAGTCCGGTGAGTTATCGCTGCGGACTCCAAAGTTGGAGCCTCCGACGACTTCGAGGTAATTGGTGAGGCTGGGATGGCCGACGGCGAAGTAGTTGGTGGCGAGGTTGACGCGGCCGGCGTTGATTTGGCTGTTCAGATAAGGCTCGTTGGGGTTGTTGATGACCTGCTGGTAGCCGTGGTTTTCCATCATGATCAGGAAGACGTGATCGAGATGGGGGATGCCGCGGGGATGGTCTTGCTGAGCGAATCCGACGGTCGCCAGAGACATGGCGAAGAAACACAGTGCTGCTTTCCTGAGCATGGATTCAGAACCTCTCCTGACTGGATTTTGGGGAATACCGGCCACAGGGGGGAGCGCAGCCCGGGCCAAAGTTACTGTGCGGCGCGCGCGTTGACAGGTGCATCAATGGGGGATGAAGAGACGGCGAATAGATGGAAAACGGCGCGGGCTGGTGAGTACGGAGGCGGGTTTCGCGTCGTTTTTTTTGACACGGCTGAAAGCTGGGCGCTGGGGCTCTTCCCGTTTTGGGAGGAGACGGTACTCGGGTACTAAGCCGAGGGTCAGGTTCCGTTGATTTGCGCGTCGTATGAGAGCTAGCTTCTTGCTGTGGGGTGAACCTGGCGGGGGGCGGTGTGGGGTTACGTTAGTTTGTGTGCCAGCGGACCTTCGCTCAGGAGGGCAGGCTCTTCGATTCCGCGCTGGATGCCGCTGTGAACGACACGCGGTTGGGCAAGGAATTTCTGTCGCTCATTGCGCCACCGGCGCAAAGTACGCAGGTGCAGTCGGTCCCATAGTCTGGGGGGCGCCAGCCTACTCGCGTCAGACCCGGTGGTTGCGGATTGAGGAAAGCGGAAAAGGCGGGGGTCGGTCGCGCGCGTGCCAGGGACTGGCACGCTAACGCGACCGAACCTATGGAAGGCGCTGCGCGCCGCCTATTTTTACGGCCCGACTAAAAGTCGGGCCCGGATACGGACCTCATCGCGGTGATCGCGAGCAGTCTTTCCAAGCACAAGCGAAACGCGCGGCAAGGGAAAAGCATCCCGCAGGGGCTAAGGCTCATTCGTTCTGTAGGCTTCTGCGGCCCGACTCAAGTCAGGCCTTGATACGAGGCGATAGTTTGCCGTCGTAGAATAACCGCAAATACTGCGGCCCAGGTCGGAGTTCGGATATGTCTCGTTTCCCGGAATCAGCCGGATTCTGGATTGTGATTGGCTGTGTCAACATCACGATTCCTCTCGTCATCTTTTGGAATGTGCACACGGGAGAGATCAATCGTTCGGTGGCCCTCTACACCTCCTGGATTTGCTTCGTCGGATTCAACGTCATGTGTTTGTTTGGCGCATGGTCCCGCGATCGTCGGAGGGGACGACCACCTTCACGAAAGCTGATCGTTCAGGTGGCTGGAGTTGCGTTGCCATTAGCTCTTCTCACAACGATTTATGTTGACCTTCGCGCACCCGAAAACAGCTACGCCGCGCTCGCGATGTCGGACACACCGCTCGATTCGATACAACCCGAGTGGAAGAGGCTGGTGGTTCAGCTGATACGCGAGCGCGCCGCGAATAGCAAGGAATACGAATCCGAAGCGGCCCATATGCAGCCGATCTCTCCGCCTTTATATTCTCCGGAGTCTTTTGCCAGCGTCGAGGTCATGACCCGGACGGCCCAGGAACTGCAGCATGCATTCGAGCTGGATGATGCCTATGCGGCGCGCCTCAGGGAGAGCATGGCTAATTTCCGTGAAAAGATGCGTGCCGTCGATCCGGCTTACCTGCAGGCGTGGGAATCCGCGCGAACCAACGAGGAAGACGCAGAAGCGAATATCTTTGCCCTTGAAGGGAAATGGGTTCAAAGCGTGCGGGTGCTGTATGAATATGCTGCTGCTCATCAAGGAAGCATCAGGGTTCGAAATGGGAGCCTGGATTTCTCGTCGCCCCCGATCAAGGCGGAATTTGAAAGCGATGAGCGCGCGAGCGAAGAACTTCAGCGGGAACTGCAAATGGCCAGGGAGGCTCTCGTGCAGAATCAGCAACGAGCACGATCCGCGATCCTGAATTGACGCTTCCTCGCAATGAAGCAAGGAACACCCCCACCCTGCTAGCGCCAAAACTGGGCGCGCCCAGGATGGGGCACCCGGTGTCTGGTCCGGTAAACTGGGGTTCTGACTATGTTTGAGAATCTTTCTGATAAGCTGCAGCGCGCGTTTAAGAACCTGCGGGGGCAGGGGTCGGTCACCGAGGAGAACATGGCGGAGGCGCTGCGCGAGATTCGCGTGGCGCTGCTCGAAGCCGATGTGAACCTCAACGTGGTGAAGGAGCTGATCGAGCACATCCGCGAGAAGGCCATGGGGCAGGAGGTGATGACCTCGCTGTCGCCGACCGAGCAGGTGGTGAAGATTGTGCGCGATGAGCTGATCGCGATCCTGGGCAAGGATGTGGCGCGGTTCCAGTTCGCGTCGCGGCCGCCGACGGTGATTTTGATGGCGGGGTTGCAGGGGTCGGGCAAGACGACGACGGCGGGGAAGCTGGCGGCGTGGCTGCAGAAGGGCGGGCATCGGCCGATGCTGGTGTCGGTCGACGTGTACCGGCCGGCGGCGCGCGAGCAACTGCGCGTGGTGGCGAAGGCAATCAAGGCGAATATCTACGAAGGTGATGAGAAGGGTGAAGCGGCGGGGACGGCGCTGGTGGAGCGGCTCGCGAAGGAAGCGCGGCGCGAGGCGGTGATTACCGGGTGCGACACGCTGATTGTCGACACGGCGGGGCGGCTGCACGTGGACGAGCAGCTGATGGACGAGATGGCTCTGCTGAAGAAGCAGCTTGCGCCGCAGGAGATTTTGTTTATCGCAGACGCGATGACCGGGCAGGATGCGGTGAAGTCCGCGGAGGCTTTTCATAAGCGGCTGGCGCTGACGGGGACGGTGCTGACGAAGATGGATGGCGATGCGCGAGGCGGCGCGGCACTTTCTATAAGACATGTCACAGGGCAGCCGGTGAAGTTTATCGGGACGGGCGAGAAGCCGGACGCGTTTGAGCCGTTTCATCCCGACCGGATTGTGGGGCGGATCCTGGGGATGGGCGACATCATGGGGCTCATCGAGAGGGCGGAGGAGAAGCTCGACAAGAAGAAGAGCGAGGCGTTTGCGCTGAAGGCGCTGTCGGGGGATGGGTTTTCTCTCGAGGATTTTCGGGATCAGCTGCGGCAGATCAAGAAGCTGGGGTCGATGGAGAGCATTTTGAAAATGCTGCCGTCGGTGGGGCCACTGGGCGGACTGCAGCAGATGGCCGGACAGGTCGATGAGAGCCAGCTGACACGGGTGGAGGCGATCATCAACTCGATGACGCAGAAGGAGCGGAACCACCACGAGATTATTTCGGGGAGCCGGAGGAAGCGGATCGCGAACGGGTCGGGGACGACGGTGCAGGAAGTGAATCAGCTGCTGCGGCAGTATGCGCAGATGCGGAAGATGTTCAAGGGGATTGGCAAGGGCGGCGGGATGCTGCAGCGGCGAGCGATGGGGATGCTGGGGGGAATGCGGGGGCGGTAAGGAACGGGCTCCGGGCTCCGGGAACCGGGCACAGTGAGGTCAAGGCACAGAGGTCAGTGAACAGTGAACAGTGAGCAAGGCAGGCGTCGGGCGGGGCGTTTCAGGGAAAAGGTCGAAGTCAAGTTCGGAACTGATCGGAGACTATGAAGACTCCGGAATCGGAGCGATTGCGGCGGCAAGGAGCGGCGGCAGCGGCCTCGTGCGCGTCGTTGTCGGCGGTGAGCGTGGTGGCGTTCCGGCATGGTCCCAACTGGATGGGCTTTGTGTGCCTTGGGGTGCAGGTGGTGTTGCTGGTTCTCGCGATGAGCCTGCTGGCGAAATCGAAAGGGCTCTCGGCCGCGGAGAAGCAGGAGTAGGTCGAACACTCCACGCGGGTTCAAGCGGCTGAAATGCAGAAGACAACCGCAGATCCTTCGACTCGCTACGCTCGCTCAGGATGACACTTCTTGCCTGCTAGTCGAAGAGCTTGCGTTCGGCGTGGGCGCCGATGCGGGGTTTGCGGGCGGGCGGGGCGGAGAGAGTGCCGAGGAGGTCGCGGAGTTCGGTGCGGACCTTCTGGAGTTTGGCTTTGACGCGGGTGTTGCTCGCGCCGCCTTCGATCAACGGCAACTGAGGAGATTTGGAGCGGAGCTCGCGGGCTTCCTGGGCGAGGACCTGGCGCGCACCGGCGATGGTGTATCCCTCGTCGTGGAGCAGGCGGCGGACGCGCATGGCGAGTTCAACGTCGCGCTTGCGATAGAGGCGCTGGCCGGTGCCGCTTTTGTTGGGGCGCATCTGCGGGAATTCGGTTTCCCAGAAACGCAGGACGTAGGTCTCGACGCCGCAGAGACGCGCGACTTCGCCGATGCGGAAATAAAGCTTGTCGGGAATGATGGGTTCGTGGCGGGGACGGCGTTGCGCTGCGTGTTTGGGCATCGTCTGCGAAAGGCCGCGGCGTGGGCGCGCGGCTCTCAGGTCGCAGTATAGGACACGTAACAGTGCGTGAGCAGAGAAAGATGAGGGATCAGGGTTTGTTCTTCACTTCGTCAATGGGCGTGCGGGGCGGGGATTTGAGTGGAGCGGCGCGGAGATACTGCGGGGGCCACGAGGCGGTTTCGCCGAGAGCAGTGGCGGCGTGGAGCGGCCAGTAAGGGTCGCGCAGGAATTCACGAGCGATGATGACGAGGTCGGCCTGGCCGGTGCGGACGATGTGCGCGGCCTGGGCGGGGTCGGTGATCATGCCGACGGCGCCGGTGAGAACGCCGGCCTGCGCGCGGATAGCTTCAGAGAAGGGCGTTTGATAGCCGGGGCCGAGAGGAATGGCCGCGCCGAGGACATTGCCGCCGGAGGAGCAGTCGATGAGGTCGACGCCGCGGTCACGAAGGAGGGCGGCGAGGCGGATGGACTGGGGGAGGTCCCAGCCGCCTTCGGTGTAGTCGGTGACGGAGATGCGGACGAAGAGCGGGCGCTCGCGGGACCAGACTGCGCGGACGGCGGCGACGACTTCGAGGAGGAGGCGGACGCGGTTGTCGATGCTGCCGCCGTATTCGTCACTGCGATGGTTACTGATTGGAGACAGGAATTCATGGAGTAAATAGCCGTGGGCGGAGTGAATCTCGATGACGTCGAAGCCGGCCTTGTCGGCGCGGAGGGCTGCGGCGCGGAAGGCCTGGGTGACGGCGGCGATTCCGGCCCGGTCGAGCTCGTGGGGCTGCGGGTAATTGGGAGCAAAGGGGATGGCGGAGGGGGCGAGGACATTGTCCCAGCCGCCCTTGTCGGGGGTCTGAACGCCTTCGCCGGACCAGGGGCGCCAGGTGCTGGCTTTGCGGCCGGCGTGGGCGAGCTGGATTCCGGCGCTCGCGCCCTGGGAATGAAGGAAGGCGGTGACGCGGGCCAGCGGCGCGATGTGCTCGTCCTTCCAGAGGCCGAGGTCCTGGGGGCTGATGCGGCCTTCGGGGGTGACGGCGGTGGCTTCGGTAAAGACGAGAGCTGCGCCGCCGACGGCGCGGCTGCCCAGGTGGACGAGATGCCAGTCGTTGGCGAAGCCGTCCTCGCAGGAGTATTCGCACATGGGCGAGACGACGATGCGGTTGGGGAGGGTCAGAGCGCCGATGGTGATGGGGGAGAAGAGGCTGGCGGGGTTTTGTGTTGGCATTGGTGGTGTTTGGATGTGGAAGGCAGGGTACAGGGTGCAGGGGACAAAGCAGTGATCAGAGAACGGTGATCCGTGAACCGTGAACCGGGCCGAGGTTGGCGGGGGAGGCAAGAAAAGAGAGGCTTCGTCTCGGTAACGAAGCCTCTGCGGAGAGCCGTTGAATGTGGGGGAGGGCTGACCTTAGGTTGCCTCCGTGGGAACCCTTCTCCCTTGGGTCCGGATGCCAACCCTCTACTACATCCTGGCCGATAGCCGTTAAGCCATCTATAGATTGGGGCTTCGTTGCAGGTATGTCAAGGGGAAAAACAGCCTTTAGCGGATAGCGTTCAGCGTTCAGGAAAAAGCCAGCAGCACCACTCACGACACAGGAGAAGTTGCGGAAAGGGTGCTTTCCCAAAAAGGTCCGACCGATTTCTTCGGCACGGTACTGTCGGCCGAAGCAGGGAATCAAATCTTTTGACAATCCGATGGGGAGAGAGTCAGCTTCTTGCTGTGGGGTGAACCTGGCTGTCCAGCGTGGGGTGGGTTTTGTTTTTTTGCAGCTGTCAGGGCACAGACAGGCGGTGATCGAAGCGCGGCTGGTTATTTGCCGGCGTTGGCGGCTTGTTCGTCCTTTGCTGAATAGGTTTGCCGGGCGGGGGGCAGGGGGTTCATGCGGTAGAGGATGAGGAGATTGCGGTCTGGATCGTCGAAGGCGGGGAACGAGGCGACCTGTTCGAGGGAGTATTGGGTTTGGAGGTCGGTGAGGGTGCCGGGGTCCATTTCGTTCCAGGTGGCGTACCAGCCGGGCTGATAAACGTGGATGCGGTAAGGGAGGTCCCAGGTGCCGTAGTCGTCGCAGATGGCGGGGAGATGGGTGATCATCCGGATGTTGTCGCCGCTGATGGAGAGAAGGAGGCGATGCGGTCCGGGATAGCGATCGATGTAGTCAGTAACGCCGCGGGCGGCGTTGACGAAGGTGTAGGCGGGATGGCGCAGGTAGCCCGCGATGCGGAAGACGCCGGCGATGGAGACGGTGGCGATGACAACGAGGGCCGCGGCTCCGGAGAGGCGGAGGAGGAATGGGCGGGAGCGCTCGAGGAAGCGGGCGGCGGCGAGGGCGAGGATGAAGCAGAGCGGATAGATGACGGCTTCGTAGTAGCGGGGTTGCGGGTTGTTGTGCCAGCCGGCGAAGAAGACGTATCCGGTGGCGGCGAGCAGCGAGGCGATGATGAGGGGGTTGCTCCAGAGATGCGGAACTGGACCGGAGTCGGGGCCGGAGTCCTGGCCGGACGGGCGGAGCTCGGAAGTTTTCGCGGACCGTGACGGGATGAAGGCGAGGAGGAGTAGCGCGACGGCGGTGACGCAGAGGGTGGGGGAGATCCAGAGCGAGCCGTGGAGGGCATACCAGAAGGCGGCGATCCAGCCGGTGAAGGTGGTGGGCTGCGGCCAGTGGTTGGCGTCGAAGAGGTATTGGTAGTCGGCGCGGTAATGCGGACGGACGAGGAGGAAATACCACGCGCACCAGGGCAGGGCGGCCGCGGCGACGGCGGTGGCAAGGGCGCGGAGGGAGGTCCAGCGGAAGCGGTATGCGCGGGCGATGAGAAAGAGCGTCGAGGGAAGGATGAAGACGGCGGTGGTCTTGGTGAGGACCATGAGGCAGAGCAGGAGTCCGATGGCGGCGAGCAGGAGCGTTTGCGCGCGCGAGGATGCGTGGGGCAGGCGCAGCGCGAGGAGCCAGGAGAGCAGGAGGAAACAGATCAGCGGCGGCTCGAGAATGGCGAGGCGGCTGAAGGCGAAGAGGAAGGGGCTGGTGACCAGGATGGTGACGGCGAGGAGGGCGACCCGTTTCTCGGCCTGGGTGCGGACGACGAAATATGCGAGAAGGAGATTGAGGCCGAAGACGCAGAGAGCCAGGGCGCGGTCAGCGGCGAGGCTGACTCCCGTGAAGTGGAAGACGGCGGTAAGGAGCAGCGGCCACACGGGCAGGGCGACGGCGGGATTGAAGTCGCCGCGGAGGAACCAGTGGCCGGTGAGGTACCAGCGCATAGCGGCGTTGGCGTACCAGCCTTCGTCGGTGTACTTGGAGGGATCGAGCCAGGCTGAGTGGTTGGGGAAGTCGGCGAGGAGATGGGGGAAGTGGAAGGCGAAGAGCGCGACGATGCCGATGATCCAGAAAGCGTAGACCCATCGCAGGGGTGATTTTTGGGGCTCAAGAAGACTGGAAGACTGCGGCTCGTGCGGGGCGAGAATCGGGCGCAGCGGCGCTTCGGCTTCGCGGGCGACGTCCTGACGGCGATTGGGGGTGCGGGCTGGCACGGATTCAGCGTACAAGGTGCAGGGTGCAGGGTACAGGGTGCAGGGAAAAAGCGTTCAGCGTGCAGCGTTCGGCGTTCAGAACCAGGGCGGCAGGGAGCAGGGAGCGGGGAGCGGGGCGCAGGGCGCCGGGTGCAGAGCAAAGTGTGGAAAGCTCGCGGAAAAAGGTGCTTTCCCAAAACGGTCCGGCCGGTATTCCCGGCACGGTACGGTCGGCTGGAGCACGGGAACAAATCTCTTGACGCAGCGATGGCAGGAGAGTCTGCTTCTTGCTATGGGGTGAACCTGGCAGTCCAGCGTGGTTTTGGTTTTGGTTTTTTGTCTGGGGACGAAAAACCCCACTTGGGTTGCGCGAACGGCAGGCGCGACCCAAGTGGGGCAACAGGTCTTACTGGACGACGGCGGTGACGCCCAGGGTTTGGATCTGGCTGCCAGCGGTGCCCGTCACGTTTACGCCATAGGTACCGGCGGTTGCCGAACCGCTGGCCGTAACCGTGAGCGTCACGGAGACAGACGGGTTGCTGGGCGTAACGGTTCCTCCGCCGCCACCACCGCCTCCTCCTCCGCCACCGCCGCCACCACCAAGGCCTCCCGTGCTGCCGCCACTACTGCCGCAACCGGCAGCGAAGCCGATGACGCAGGCGAAGAGGAGCATGCTGAGCAGGTTTCTCCAGGCACGGCGTCTGGCGGGCAAGGTGAGAAGCAGGACGCAGGCCAGAGCCGCGCCTCCACCGGTGAGGAAGAGGTTGAGGCGGTTCGGCCGTTCAAGACTGGCGTTGGCGGATGAGGTGAGCGAGACGGAACTCTGACTGAGGGAGCAGGAAACGCCGGTGGGCGCTCCGATTACGCTGCAAGCCAGGTTGACGGATCCGGTAAAGCCATTGGTCGGGGTTACGAAGATGGTGGAAGTTCCGCTGGAACTGGCCGGAACCGCGACGAGAGAGCTGGAGGCGACGAGCGAGAAGCTGGAGAGCGGGTTGGCGATCGAGGTTCCGTTGTTCAGGGTGATCGCCGCTCCGTTGTAGTTTTTGTCGCCGCTGTACTGGAGGGTGACGACGTTGCCGCCCTGGAAGAGAGTCTGGCTGGTGAGAATGCCGCTAAAGGTGGAGGAGGTGCCGGAGCCTGGGACGACGAGGAATTCGGCCGAGGTACCTTCTCCGGAGGGGAAGACATAGATGAAACCGGTGGGCGCGGGGTGGCCACTTTGTCCGGTGACGGTGCCGGTGACGGTGAGGCTGGTGGTGGGCGAGATGCTGCCGGTCATGCTGGCCGTCATGGTGGAAGCGAGGAGAGTGGGGGCGACGATGGTGATGGTTCCGCTGCCGGAGGCGGAGGCATAGTTATTGTCGCCGGCATAGCTGATCCCGACCATCAGGGCGCCGGCGGCGGTACTGGCCGGAATGTTGACCACGGCGACGCCATCCGGCTGGCCCGTTCCCGGATCGACGCCCGTGACCAGGTTAACGGTTTGCGAGCCGCCGGGCAGGCCGGTGACGGTGACACTGCCCGTCGGAGGCAGGACGAGGGAACTGAGAAAGGTGCCGGAGCTGGTTTCCGCGGTGTCGTTGGAGCTGTTCTCGACAAGGATGTCGAGATAGGTATTCTGGCCGCCGACAAAACTGAATTGTCCCGATGAAGAGGGGTTGGAGGCGCCGACGTAGATGTCGGGCGAGTCCTTGACCACGGTGAAGGTGATGGTCGAGCCCGTGGATTTTTGATAGCTGGCATCGCCTGCGTAACTGGCGGTGACGGAGTGGCTGCCGACGAAGAAGGGCGCGTTGAATTCCGCGTCGCCTTCCGCGTTCAGGACGGCGGTGTTGATGGTGGTTGCGTTGTCGGCAAAGACGACGGTGCCGGTGGGAGAGTCGTAGACCGCGCAGGCCGACGAGGTGCTGTTGGTGGTGACGCAACTGGTGTAGAAGGCGCTGCCATAGACCTGCGCCGCAAGAATACTTTGGGTGCCGTAGGAAACGCTGGTGTTCCCGGAGGAAATGGCGGTGCTGCCGCTGGAGGCGCTGGCTGCGTTCAGGATATTGAAGGCGGTAGTACTGGCTTCGGCAGCGACGGTGATCTGTGTTTTCGAAGAGGTGCTGGCGGCATTGGTTCCATCGCCGCTGTATTGACCCCAGATGTTATAGGTGCCACCAGGGAGGTAATTGATGTTCGTCCCGGAAAACGCGCCGCTGCTCAACGGGAAGACCGCCACGCCCTGCTGCACCGGGAGGGCGGTGTCGGCCACAAGAGCGACATTGCCGGTGGGCGTTGTGGAGCCGGTCACCGAGCCGCTGACGGTAATCGCAGTGCCGTGAGTGAACGATGTTGAGGACGGCGTGAGGGTGGTGGCGGTGGATTTGAAGGTGACGTTGCCCCAATCGGCAACGAGCACGCCGGCGTCAACGGAGCCGAGGCCGGTGGCGAGGTTATAGCCGGCGGCGGCGTTGTAGTCGGGAGTGGTCCCGGTGCCGATCTGGCCTTCGGTGACGCTCGAGGTTCCGGACTGGAGAACGATCGGGTTGGAAACCGCGATGCAGCCGGTGGAGGCGGTGGGGAGGCTTTCGCAGGGAACGGAGTTGGTTCCGTTCGTGACGTCATGGAAGGCGGCGGGGAACTGCGCTTTCAGAGGATAGAGGACGAAATCGGCCTGCCCCTGGCGGCCATATTTCTGGTCGACCAGGGCCATGATGCCAGCGAAGCTGGGCGCGGAGGCAGAGGTGCCGCCGACTCCATAGACCTGCACGGGACCGCTGGAGTTGGGCTGGCAATCGCCATCCTGATAACACATGGCGTAGTAGCTGTAGTTGGGACCGTCGGCCGCGAAGAGGGAAACGTCAGGGATGTCGCGAACGCTGTCGGGGGGAACACCGGTCCCGGTTTGCCAGGAGGGCTTGGCGTAGCCGGTGACCGCCCCTGAGCAGGCGCCGGTGGTGGAGTTATAACCTGCGGCGCAGACCGCGGAGCTGCTGGCTCCGCCGCTGCCGGCGCCGATGGACGTCGCGCCATAGACGTCGTAATAATTCACGGCATCGAGGCCGTACTGGCTGTTGTTCCAGGGCTGCTCGGGGATGCGGGTGAGCAGCGAGACACTGGGCGAGTTGGAGCCGGAGGTGTTCCAGTACGTGGCGAGATTCGCGAGAGTGAGGCTCGCGTAGCCGGTGTAGTAGAAGTCGGTGCCGCCGACGGCGACGTCATAGGGCGTAGAGGCGAAGCCACTGACTGCCGCGCCGCTTACGGCGAATTCCGAGGAATCGGGGTTGTCGCATCCGGCGGAACCGTTGTCGCCGGTGGAGACCATCACGGTAGTGCCCTGGGCAGCGGCTTGCTCCCAGAGAGACTGATCGATGAACTGGTTGGTGGAGCCGAGGTTGAGCTCGCATGCTCCAAAGCTGACGCTGATGATGGGAGCAAGGTTGCTGTAGACGGCGTGCTCGGCGGCGAGAAAGAAGCCGGACTCCAGAGCGGTATCAGCGCCGATGACCAGGTCGACTGTGGCTTTGGGAGCGACGGCGCCGGACCACTCGACGTCGAGATAGGCCTCGCCGGAGTCGTAGTTGGGACCGTCGGGATTGTTGATCCCGTCGATGCCGGGATCATTGCCATCGATGACGACATTGGGAGGATTGGCGGGAAGACCGAACAGGGTGCGGAACTGATTGACGAGATCGATGTTGACGTTGGAGTCGTTGATGATGGCGATGGTCTCGCCGGTGCCGTCGTATGTAGTGCCGGCGTAGTGGGAGTTCAGAGACGGGTTGGGCAGATCGTACTGGACGCCGAAGTCACCGGGGGTGAGCGCGAAGTTGACGCCGCCGATGGTGGGATAGCCTTCGCCGCCGTTGACCGTCCATAGAGGTTTGGCGGTGCCGGTTTTCGGATCGTAGCTGGCCTCACCCAGCAGGCGAGCATGGCTCTTGAGGTGGAAGTTATTGAGGGTGACGAATCCGCTGACGACCGGGGAGAGCGCCGCGGGAATGTCCGGGTCGTTGGCTGCGGCGTAGTGGATGCTGCCGTTGACCTGGTACTTGTGAATCTGGGCGTGAAAGGCATTGCGGAGCTGCGCGACGCTGCCGGTGAATTCGATGACCTGTTTGCCGGGTTCGACGCCAGCGACCTCAAAGCCGTTGGCGCAGAGCCACGATTCGACGGTGGCAACTTCCTGATCGGAGGGACCGAACTGCTGGCCGAACTGATCGGGGGTGAGCCACTGGTGATAGCTCGCGCTGCCGGGTGTGTGCACGTCGGAGACGAACTGTTTCAGGGCTGCTTCCTGGCTCGAGCTGCGCCTGAGGACGAGGTGCATGCGGGAGAGCGGCATGGAGTCAGGCGCGACGCCGCGGTCATTGGCGGCATTGGCGAGCGGATGCACGTAGCCGTGGAGCACAACGCGGGCGCTCTCATCGACGGGAGCGACGATGCGGCTGGGCACGACGGACTGGCCGGTCTGTGCGGGAAGCGCCGGGCCAAGCAGAGAGAGGGATGCAGAGACGATTGCCAGGGAGCGAACCGTAGATGCGAAGGAGGGAACCATGGTCATCCTTGTGAAGTGCGAGAGGAGAAATCGAACCGCCGCGATGAGCAGCGGCGAAACAGCGCGAGAGACTCGGCGGAGAGCGCGTTCTGATGCGTTCCATCATAACCCTGCCATCGTGAACGCAAGCTCCGGAGAGAGCGGCGGGTTTTCATCTGGCGGTTGACCTCAGGCCTGGTAAGGCGTCGGCTTCGGACCCGAGGCTGGGGAGATCCCGGGAGGGGGGAAAAAGAAGCTGGAACCACAGGCGTTGCGATGCATTAGACAAGGAACTGGGGGATTAGTTGCACAGGTGAAAAAGAAATGACAATCAGCGCGGGGATGGCGGCGAGAGGAGACGGAGGGTTCAGTCACTGCTGTCACCCCGATTGAGGTTGAGCCATTTTCCGGCCTGGTAGTAGTGGATGACGAGGGAACGCTCGAGGCGGGCGTCGTCGATGGCGTCGTGGTCGATGGTAGCGGCGTGGCGGAGTTGCGGGGTGTCGCGGAGCTCGGCGGCGGAGCGGACTGCGATGCCCCAGGAGGAGCCGAAGAGGGCACTGCCGGGTTCGGCGCCGAGCCAGGTGGAATCAGGCTGGGAGCGGAGAGCGATGGGTGCTTCGAACTGGCCAGCGAAGAAGACATAGAGGGTGGTGACACCGCCGGTTGAACAGAGCACAGCCCAATCACTGCTGCCGGGAGCGTGAAAGGCGCCGCGGATGACGTTCTCCGGCTGCTTGGCCTCGAAGCTTTGAGGGATCATGCACTGGCGGCGGCTGAGGTCGGCGGCGACGAGGGGCGGGAGGTCGGGAAAAGAGGACAGCGGCAGAAGGCGAATGCGCCAGGTAATGGTGTCGCCGGAGGGAGACTGCTGCTGACCGGCCTCGATGCGCTCGGTATTGGGAAGGGGAGGCTGGGTGGGCTGAGAATTTGGAGGAGCCGTCTGCGAGGAAGCCAGGGAGAGAGCAGCCAGGAACCCGGCGACGGCCGCGCAGTTCATCTCGATCCGAGGATATTTGGATAGGAATTGCCTTCGAGCCAGGCCGATGCGGAGCGGAGCAGATCGTGGAACCAGGCGAGGCCGGCGTCAGGGAGACGAACGACGAAGCGGGGTTCGCGGAAATCGTCGATTTCCGGAATGGGGGCAATGCAGTCGAAGAAGGTTTCCTCGTCGGGAGGAGTTTCGGCGGGACTGCCCTGAACGGCGACGGAGAGGCCTTCGCGGAACAGGTAATTGAGGCCGACGAGGCGCTGATCGAGACGCTGGAAGGCGGGCTGGAAGCGGACTAGGCGAAGCCAGGCGTCGAACATGGTGAGGGCGCCGGGAATCTCGTCGGCATCGGCGAGGACACAGACGGCGCGCTCGCCATCGGCCAGCCAGATTTCGAGGCCCTTGGCAAAGCTGCCGGCCAGCGGATCCGGTTCGGACTCCGCCGGGGCGGATGCGATGAGTTCGTCCGCGGCGTCGTCGGGCGCGGCGACGTCAATGGGTTTCGGGGGATCGGTAAGGTTGACAGCGAGAACCGCGGCGATGCGAATGCGATTGCGGAGGTGGGAGTCGTCGTGCCCGGGAGCTTCGGCGACGTAATTGCGGCGGAGCACAGCGGCTCCGGGTTTTTCGAGGAGGGAACGCAGACGAGTGACCGGAACGGGGTGCGGCAGGGCCGCAACTTTCAATTCGAGACAGGGCATTCTTGGCCTCAGACGGGCTGCTGACAGGAAAGTATACGCAAGGAGGGTGTGGGGATTATCGGAATTTCGCGTTGGGGGGTGTTTAGCGGGAGTATGCTGTTGCCGCAATTGCGGAGGCGCAGAGGAAGGAAGGATATGCGGAGGCCGGCGGGAGTGGTTGTGGCGGCGGTAGTGCTGGGGCTGATGGCTCTGATGGGGATTTTCGGAGGCCTGGTCTCGATGGGAGTTTGCCTCTTCGGGCAGGCCGCCCTGGCGATTCACAGCATTGCGAGCGTGCGGGCCATGATGGAGATCTTTGCGGGGATGATGCTGTGTTTCTCTCTGTTTTGCGGGTGGACTGCCGTTGATCTGTTCCGCATGCGGCGTTGGGCGCGGCACTCGATCCTCGTGCTCGGCGGGCTGGAGTTTCTTTTCTGTGCTCTGCTTTGCGGGGTTATGATTCTGGTCGGGTTTAAGCCGCCGCCGGTGCCGGAAGGGGCGGCCTCGCCGGTGAGCCTGCAGGCTGTGTTCATTGGGATGGCAGCGTTCTACGGAGTTCTGTCACTGATCGGAGCGTGGTGGCTGGTGTATTTCAATCTCGCGCCGGTGCGGACGGCGTTTGCGGGGACGGGCCAGGCGGCGATGGAGACCGAGCCGGCTGCATCGCTGGGAGTAGCGGCGCAGGCGCCGGCCGGGACGCCGGCATGGCGGATCGTGATTATCGTGTGGGCTTGCCTGATGCTGGTAAGCGTTCTGTATCTTCCCGTGGTGTTGTTCATGCATCTGCCGCTGTTCCTGTTTGGGGTGGTATTTCGCGGGACAGCGGCGGCAGCTCTGATGCTGGCGGTGGTGGCGGTGCAGCTCTACCTGGGCGCGGGTCTGCTGAGGAAATGGAAAGCGGCCTGGTACGTGGCGCTGGCGTGGCAGGTGTATACCGTTGCCGTCTTTCTGAGCTTCCTGTTGCCGGGAGTGTGGGCGCGGCTGATGGCGTATGAGCAGGAAGTGCAGGGGCGCTGGGGGCTGGCATTCACCACGTCGAATACCACAGTGGCGATCGACCAGCGGCCTTTCATGCTGATGGGCGCGGTTGTGGGCGGAATCTTTGGGGCGGCGATTGTGGCGCTGTTCACGGTTGCGCTGTTCAAGAGGCGCGAGGATTATCTTGGCGCGAGCTAGACTGGTGATCATGGCTGTGCTTGCAATTCATCCTGGGGAACACTTGGCCGAAGAGCTGAAAGAACTTGGAATCAGCGCGTCCAGTCTCGCTCGACAGCTGAATGTGCCGCCCAACCGCATCACGGAAATTCTGAACGGACGGCGGGCGATTTCCGGCGACACCGCGTTGCGGCTTGCGCATTTCTTCGGTACGCCGCCCGAGTTCTGGCTGAATCTGCAAAGTCTGTATGAGATAAGGCTCGCACAGCGGAAATCCGCCAAATTGATTCGCGGGTTGCCGACGCTGGAGCAACGCACCGCGTAGGCAAGAGTGAACGCGGCGGTTGACACTCACGGTGGGCGAAAGTAGCGTCTGAGAGAATGGTGGTGCGGCGCTGCCATGGTTGCGCGCTGCGGCGGCTCCGCTACGCACGCCGAGGGAGTTTTCGAGAATCCAATGCGACTGGGAATTGTGATCATGGCCGCGGGCAAGGGCACGCGGCTCAAATCGAAGCGCGCCAAGGTGCTGCACGAGATTGGTGGGCGGCCGCTGCTGGAGCATGTGATCGCGGCTGCGGCGCAGGTGGTGTCGCCCAACGACATTCTGGTGATTGTCGGGCACCAGGCGGAGACGGTGCAGGCGGCGGTGCGCGACACAGGCGTGCGCTTCGTGGTGCAGGAGGAGCAGCGGGGGACGGGGCATGCCATCCAGGCGGCGGAGCCGGGCACGCAGGAGTATGACGAGCTGATCGTGCTCTCAGGAGATGTGCCGCTGCTGCGGCCCGAGACGGTTCTTGCATTGCGGGATTTTCATTTGCGCGAGCGGGCGGCGATGACAGTGCTGACCGCGGTGCCGGCGGATCCCTTCGGCTACGGCCGGGTGCTGCGCCAATCGCCCGACGCGCCGGAGGTGACGGCGATCGTGGAGCAGAAGGCGCTGGAGCCAGAGCAACTGGGCGTGCGCGAGATCAACTCGGGCATCTACGGCTTTCAGCGGAAAGCGCTGTTTCAGCATATCGGGCAGCTGCGCGCGAACAACCTGCACCAGGAGCTCTACCTGACGGATATGGCGCGCATCCTGCACGATGCGGGGGAGCGGGTGGTGGCGATCGCGGCCGCGCAACCCGAAGAGGTGCTGGGCGCCAATACGATTGCCGAGATGGCGAAGCTGGATCGGGAGCTGCACATGGCGACGGCGCAGCGGCTGATGGATAACGGGGTGATCATCCAGCGGCCGGAGACGGTGGTGATCGATGCTCGCGTGGAGGTGGGTGCGGACACGGTGATCGAGCCGTTCGCGCAGTTATTGGGAAAGACGCGGGTGGGGAGCGACTGCCGGATCCGGTCGTACGCGGTGCTGGAGAACACGACGCTGGAGGATCAGGTGACGATCCTGCACTCGTGCGTGATTGAAGACGCGCGGATCGACCGAGGAGCGCGGATCGGACCGTTGGCGCATTTGCGGCCGGGATGCCACATCGGCGAAGGCGCGCATATCGGCAATTTTGTGGAGGCGAAGAAGACGCATCTGGGGAAGGGTTCGAAGGCGAATCACCTGACGTATCTGGGAGACGCGGAGATCGGCAGCGGGGTGAACATCGGGGCGGGAACGATCACCTGCAACTACGACGGGGTGAACAAGTACCCGACGGTGATCGGCGACGGGGTGTTCATCGGCAGCGACTCGGCGCTGGTGGCTCCGATCGTGATCGGCGAGGGCGCGTATGTGGGAGCGGGATCGGTGATTACCAAGGATGTACCCGCGGACGCGCTGGCGGTGGCGCGGGGCAAGCAGGTGATCAAAGAGGGCTGGGCGAAGAATCGGCGGGCGCAGCGAGAGGCGCAGAAAACCAGGGGTTAGGGATTAGAGTTCAGGGATTAGAACTGCCCGCTTAGGCGGCTTCCCGGCCGGTTTCGCCTATGCTGGCCAGCTCGGCGCGGAGGCGCATGCGCGCGGTGAGGGCGACGCGGAGCACAGCGGAAGTGCTCATCCGCAGCAGTTCGCTGACGCGCCTGGCGGAATAACCTTCCACATCCATCAGCAGGAAGATCACCCGCTCCGTGGATGGGAGACAGCGGATGGCTTCCTCGAGTTCGTTGCGCAGGATGTTGTGACGCCGCGGAAGGTAGCCGGCGGTGGGCGGAGGCAGCGGCTCGTCCTGGCGGAGGACGTCGCGATCGCGCAGTTGTTCGAGGAGAGCCTCATCGATGGTGGCGCGGTCGGGCTCTTCATTTTGGCGAAAAGCGCGAATGAAGGCGCCGCGCAGGAACTCCTCGGCGTCCAGCTCGCTCCCGGTCATGTAATACGAGACCGAATAGACGCGATGGCGGTGACTGTCGTAGATATCCCGCTGCCTGTCTTCAAGGCATTGGGGGGCCATCTCCCGGGCCGTCATTTTTGCTGGTTGCGGATCGAATTCGAACAACATGGGTGGAGGCGCTCTGAGGGCACAAATCCCGCAGGAGAAGGTTAACACGAACCACCTCTGCAAAATTACACCGTTTGGGGGAGGGAGGCGGAGGTGCTTGATGGCGGAAAATAAGGCCTTCCGAGGTGTTACGACAGACGTGGGCGTTCACCCGAGCGGATTGAGTTTTGTCGAGATGGGAGAAGCGTGGAGGGGGTGACCCGAAATGGTCCACCAGGGGTCCACGTTCCGGGAATTGTTACGTATTGGCAAATTCGGCAGGATACGATAGAGCGAAAGTCTTCGTGGTGCAAACAAATTGGCAAATGGGCTTGCAGGCGGTGCTGGAGGGGCAGTGGCATCAGAGCGGATCCTGATCGTGGACGACGAGCCATACGTTCGGACGCTCATGGCCGCGATGCTGGAGAAATCCAATTACACGCCGGTGCTCGCCTCGAACGGCCTGGAAGCGATCGAGCATCTGGAGCAGGACCCGCCTTACGATCTGATCCTCTCCGACATCGTGATGAACGGCCTGGACGGGATCGGGCTGCTGGAGCGGATCCGGCAACTGCAGCCGGATACGCCGATGGTGATGGTGACGGCGATCCACGACGTGGGGGTTGCCATTTCCGCGATGCGCAAGGGCGCCTACGACTATCTGCTGAAGCCGTTTGAGAAAGAGCAGCTGCTGGTAACGGTGCGGCGGGCACTGGATTACCGGCGGCTGGTGCAGCAGAACTCGGTGTACCGGCACAATCTGGAGCAGCTGGTATCAGCGCGCACCGAGATGTTGCGCCAGGCGATGGCGGATCTGGAGCGGTCGTATGACATCACGCTGGAGGCGCTGGGCGACGCGCTCGATTTGAAGGATGCGGAGACGGAGGGGCATTCGCGGCGCGTGACCGCCTACACAATCGCGCTGGCCCGGCACTGCGGGGTGGAGATGGCACAGACGCGGGTGATCGCGCGGGGGGCGTTTCTTCACGACATCGGGAAGATGGCGATACCGGACGCAATTCTGCTGAAGCCGGGGAAGCTGGATCCGGAGGAGCAGCAGGTGATGCGCGAGCACTGCGCGCGGGGCTACCAGATTTTGCGCAAGATTCCGTTCCTCGAGGAAGCCGCGGAAATTGTTTACAGCCACCAGGAGCATTACGACGGCAACGGGTATCCGAGGAACCTGAAGGGGGAGGCCATTCCGCTGGGGGCGCGGATATTCGCGATTGCCGACACGGTGGATGCGATCACCTCGGACCGGCCGTATCGGCGGGCGCGCTCGTACGATGTGGCGCGGACGGAAGTGGAGCGTTGTGCGGGAACCCAGTTCGATCCGAATATCGTGGAGGTTTTCCTGGGGCTGCCGGACAGCCTGTGGGAGGATCTGCGCGCCGAAATGACCCGCCATCCGCGTTTCTCTCCGCTATCATTTGCTGGGGCTATCGAAGATCTGAAAGTCTAGCTGGAAACGATCCGCCTGAAATCGGCAGCGTGGGGAGACGGCCATGCCTGTACTGGACGAGCGAGTCGTCACGGCAAGAATGAAATTCATACCCCTCTGGAAGCTCGAACGGGGCGAACTGGTGCGCCACTGCGAGTTCGAGAACTTTGTGGAGGCCATGCAATTTGTGAACAGCGTGGCAGAGATGGCCGAGGGGGCGGGGCATCATCCCGACATCGATATCCGCTACAACAAAGTGCGACTGGCGCTGGTGAGCCATGACGCCGGGGGCCTGACCGAGCGGGACTTCGATCTGGCTGCGGGGATCGACAGCCTGGGCTGATCGTGGTTTGCGTGCTGGATTTTTGGGGTACTGGCCGATGAGCGGGGGCACCCGGAACCGCAACTTTTAGTCCTCATCCGCGTCTGGTTCAGGAGAAGAGGGTTTTTTCCGGGGATCGGCCTGGCGGAGTCCGGACAGGGCTTTGCGGTTCCAGAGAACCACGGCGAGGCCACCGACGAGGGCGGAAGCGGCGACGATCATGCCCGTGAGGAAGGCCTTAAGTTTGGCGCCAGATTGAGGCTGATCGGGGTTCTGAGGCTGATTCGGCATCGGGCAAGGGTGGCGGAAGTTCCAAAATGGGGCTATGAACCCCTTCGGAAATACTAAATTGTGTATGAGACTTGTGCATAATGGGCTTCAGGGTTACACTATTTTGGAGATTAGGGATTGGGGTTTTCACCGGAGCGAGCAAAATTCTTTGTTCGCGTGGGTGGCGACAGGCATCTGAAGTAGAGAGGGATTTGAGCCGGAACGGGGACCGAGAATTCCCGGCTGGCAAAGAGTTTATAAGTTGCGTCACTGGCCTCCCGGCACGAACAAATCAACGTTCGTGCCGTTTTTTTTTGCTTTTGGGGCGCAGGATCGCGAGTTTCTGTTCATTTCGTCCCGTTACCGGCTGCCGGCGGGGAGAATGGTTCTTGTTACCATAGAAGCGGAGAGGCAACGTTGAAACGAACGATTCTCAGCCTTCTGGTTGCCCTGCTGATCGTCGCCAGCTACGCTGTTCCGGCGAGTTTCGGGTCGGCGAGCGCGGTGCACGCGCAGTTTTCCGATCCGCAGCAGGATATTCCGGCCTATCACCCCGAGGCGCCCGAGAAAGGGCAGGTGCTGCCGCCGATTCTCTCGGGCAATCAGCTGACGGGGCAGTTCTTCCGCGAGAAGTGGCAGGTGGAGGTCTACAAAGAGGCCGCGCAGATTCCCGGCGTGCTGTACCAGCTGCCCTGCTACTGCCGCTGCGATCGGGCGCTGGGGCACACGAGTCTGCACAGCTGCTTCGAGGGGACGCACGGGGCGATCTGCGCGACGTGCGCGGCGGAAGGCGCGTATGCCTACAAGATGACGAAGCTGGGCCGGACACCCCAGCAGATTCGGGAAGGCATCGAACGCAAGGAGTACGAATCGATCGATCTGGACGCGCTGGGACGGAGTTAGAGCCGCTCGCGGCGGTACCCCGATTCACACAGTGCAATGCAGACGGCTGGTCTGCCATAATCACCCAACGATGACGCACTTCCCGCGCCTTTTGCCGTTCTCTCTGCTGCTCTGCTGGAGTATGGGATCGGTCTCCGCTGTCTCGCCGCGCAGGCCGGGGCCGTACGTGCTTCCGTGTGCCGGGGTGACGCTTCGCGCGCACTACGTCGCCGATGCCGGGGAGAATGCGGGGCCGGGATTCTCGTTTCACATCGAGAACAAAACGGGAAAGGACATTCGGCTGGAGCAGCCTGTGCCCTCGAGCGCGCACTGGTATGCGCGGGTCGGAGTCCGGTGGCTGTGGCGCGCGTCGGCAGGCCGAGGCGGAGCGCTGGTGGATGCGCTGCGCGAAAATGGGCCGATGTTCGCGTATCAATCAGCGGCGGCCCCGGAGCATGCGGAGTATCTGACGGTTGCGGCGCATGGGTCGCAGGACTGGGTGGTGACGATGCGCGACCATCCGGCGATCGATTACAAGCCGAGCTGCGCGCGGTGCAATTATCCGGGAGAGACGGAGTATCAGGCGGTGTTCGCGTACGCGTATCTGCCGAACGCGGAAGAGCATGCGCCGGATTTGCTGCACTGCGGGCTGCGCTCCGCACCGGTGCCGATGCCGCCGGTGGCATTGCACGCCGCATCCCTGGAGACGCATTAATACTCATTGAAGCCGCATCCTGAACGAAATAATCCTCGTCTGTTGGCGTGAAGTGGAAGAGAGCCAGCCGCGCAACACCGCGCATGGGAGCGGGTTGGATAGAGCAACAGGAGGAAGTAAAAAGAAACCGATGAAACATAAACTATTCGCAATTGCACTCGGCGGAATGCTCGCGCTTGGCGCGCAGGCCGCTCTCTCTGCGCAGGAGCAGGCGCCGGCTACCAGCGGCCCGCAACAGGGCCAATGGGGTCATGGGCAACAGCACATGATGAATCCTGACCGGCAGCTTGCGCACCTGACGAAAACACTCAATCTGAGCGCGGACCAGCAGTCTCAGATCAAACCGCTTTTGGTGGATCGCCAGCAGAAGATGCAGGCGCTGTGGCAGGATCAGTCGCTGTCCCGCGAGGATCGCCTCAGCAAAGCGCAGGCGATACGGCAGGACGCACGCACGAAGCTGGAAGCAACGCTGAACGATCAGCAGAAGCAGCAGTTCGAAGCACTGCAGGCGAAGATGCAGGAACGCCGGCAGCAACGGATGGGAGGCCCGAATCAGGCGCCCACCGGAGCGCCGCAGCCTGAATAGCTGACAGCCGGGTGCGAATGCAGGCCGCCGACAACATTCCGGCGGCCTTCTTCATTGGTGACGACGGCTGTTACGAATCCGACCTGAAGTCGTGCCCGGGCGCTTGCCGCCAGTTTGCCAATGCGAAGCGGGGCGGAGCCTGGCGGGGTGCAGCGGGGGCTTTTTTCCCGCGAGCCAGCAGAGTCGCGCCCTGGCGGTTTCCGCCAGTTATCCAAAGCGAAGCAGCGCACGGATGGTGTGCCGTTTTGGTCTCAGAGACAGTACTGAAGAGTTGAGGTCCGGCATAAAGTTGTACGGGCAGCACGCGGTGTGAGCCTAGGCTGCTTGCTGTGGGGTGAACCTGGCGGGGTGCAGCGGGGGCTTTTTTCCCGCGAGCTGTTGAAACGGTTTGAGATTCGTGGTTAAGATTCGTGACCGTGGCGGTCGCGGATCAGAGATGCAGTTCCATAAAGACATTGGCGCGGGCGTACTTCGATTCGTGGGGCGGACCGGGCAGGTGGCGAAAGCCGAGCTGCTCGTAGAGGTGGATGGCGGCTGCGGCTTTGGTGTTCGATTCAAGATAGAGGCGACGCGCCCCCATGATGCGGGCCACGTTGATTGCGAACTGGAGCAGTTTGCGGCCGATGCCGGCGTGGCGGGCGGTTTCCGCAACGGTCATCTTGGCGAGCTCGAATTCTCCCGGCGCTATAGAGATGAGCGCACAGCAGCCGATGGGCTCACCACGAAGTTCGGCGATACAAATCTGACCGCCGGGACCGAGGATGTGCGCCCTGGGGTCGTCGAGCAGCACACGATCCGCGGGCTCAATCACATCGAAATATTTGCCGATCCAGTCTTCATTGAGGCGAAGGAAGGCGGCTTCGTCGCCAGGGCGAAAGGTGCGGAACGCGACGCTGTCAGAGTGCGGTTGCGTCATAGGCTGAGATTAGCGCGGGGCGGGCGGAAGCGTGACTCCGATTGCAGCGAGCGGTCGACAGGGAACAGGCAATAGGCAACAGGCAACAGGGAACCGCGAAGGCCACGCTCAATGCACAGGCGGTGAAGGGGGCACAACGGTTGTGCCGGGCTGCTGCTGCGCGGTGGCGTGAAACTTCTCGTAGTCGTTGTCAGTGACCTGGATGTTGGCGCGAATGCCGATGACGCCGATGGCGTGCGCAATCAGGTTGATGGTGGCTCCGGTGGGCAGCCAGAGCTCGTTGTTGACAAGCTTCTGATCGAAGGTGAGCGTGCTGCCCTTGCCAAGAGAAAAGAGGCCGAAGCCGGCGTGGACATTGCTGTCGAGCTGCGCGACAAGGCGGCGCACCTGGCGATCCTTTTCGTCGATCCAGAAGGTGCCGGAGGTGCGGAGGGCGGCTTCTTCAGCAACGTTGTGCGCTTTGGCATGAGGATCGCCGGCAAAGTCGAAGGCGATGGTGCTGCGCCCGTCCATGATCTCGCGGCGGGGGACGGAAACTTTGGCCATGGCCAGGATATGGCTGACGCTGATCGAGTCTTCGCCCTGCGGGGCCTGCCCCGGCGGTGTTTGCTGGGCTTTCTCGACTTCCTTCATCACCTGGTCCTGGACCTTCTTTTGCTGATCAGGGTCGAGGTCCTTGCCGTCCTTTTTGATGAGGCGCCGAATTTCATGCGTGTTGACGAAGAAGATCTCGAATTCCACGGACTCGGTCTTCTTCACGGTGCCGTTCTTATTCAGTTCCTGGCTGACCTGGGTTTCGTGGAAGGTGTAGTTCTCCTGGACGGATTCCATCTGCCGCTGGTGCTCGCGGACCTGCTGGATGAGCGTGGGAACGTCGGGCAGCGGAGGGTCAGGGGTCTGCGGGAACGCGACAAGAGGAACGCTGAGGGCAAGGGGAAGCGCACGGGAACGAAGAAGCCGCTGCAGGGGGCGAGGATGGCGGAGGAGGCTGGGCAAAATATTTCCTGGTAAGCCGATCCTAGCGTAACCTGAACCAACTCCCGGCGAGGCCGGGTGGGAAGGAGTGCGACGGGATGGTGCGGTTGCTGCTGAAGTGGCTGTTGTACGCATTTGCTCTGTTAGTTACGGCGAGACTGGTGCCGGGGTTCCACGTCAAGAGCATCGCGGCGGCGCTGATCGCGGTGCTGGTGGTCGGGCTGCTGAACATGACGCTGGGTTTGCTGTTGAAGCTCATCACCCTGCCACTGGGCATATTGACGCTGGGGTTGTTCTTCCTGGTGATCAACGCACTCATTTTGAAACTGGCCTCGGGCGTGGTTCCGGGATTTATTGTTGCGACCTGGGGCGCGGCGCTGATCGGCGCTCTCGTGCTGGCGCTGCTGCATATGCTGCTGTCGCTGCTGCTGGATAAGGACTAGCGAAATGCAGCCCGTAGCCTGTAGCCAGTAGCGGGTAGCTATTGGCGATTGGGCTGGCGCGGTGCTTCGATACAATGGGGCTATGCCGCCCGATAACGCTCCGCGCCGCCGGCAGAAAGCCCCACCTCCCGGCGAAACCGGACAGGAAGCGCTGTATCTGCGCTCTTTGAGCGACCGCCAGATTCCTGTGCATGTGAAGCTGCGGGACGGCGAGACGGTTTCCGGGTGGATTGAGTATTTCGACGATCGCATGATCCGGCTGACGCGGGAAGGGAAACCGAACCTTTTTATCTACAAGCACCAGATTCGGACGATTACCGAACACGGGCGGGACGGCCGCCGCCGGAACCGTAAGGAGCCCACCGCCGATCTGGCGGGCGAGGACAGCCAGTGAGCGAGCAGGAGTTGCATGGCACGGTTCCAGAGCACCTGGACCTGGCCGGACGCGCAGCGCGGATTGCACTGGAAGCCGGGGCACTGACGCGAGGGTATTTCGAGCGCGGCGTCGTGACCGAGTACAAGGGCGACGTCGATCTGGTAACGGAGGCGGATCGCGCATCGGAGAAGCTGATCACGGAGCGGTTGAGCGTCGCGTTTCCGGACCACGGAATTTACGGCGAGGAGGGCGTGCGGCAGCGGATTGACAGCGAGTACCGCTGGTATGTGGATCCGCTGGACGGCACAACAAATTTTGCGCATGGATTTCCGGTTTTTTGCGTTTCGCTGGGGCTGGAGCATCGGCGGGCGGGCCTGACAGCGGGGGAAGACGGCGAACTGATTGCCGGCGTCATTTACGATCCCATGCGCGATGAGCTGTTTTTGGCGCAGAAGGGGCAGGGTGCCTGGCTGAATGGCCGGAGAGTGCATGTGTCGAAGACGAAGGATCTGGCCGAAGCGCTGCTGGCTACCGGATTTCCGAGCCGGAAGCGGCACGCGAGTCCGAATATCCACTTCTACCAGGAGCTGACGCTGCGATCGCATGGGGTGCGACGGGCGGGATCGGCGGCACTCGATCTGGCCTATACCGCGTGCGGGCGGATGGATGGTTTTTGGGAGTTTTATCTGAATCCATGGGACACAGCGGCGGGCGCGCTGCTGGTGCAGGAGGCCGGGGGAGCCATCACGCGATTCGACGGCACTCCTTTCCGGCTGGACAGCAGCGAGGTGCTGGCGACGAATGGATTGCTGCACGAAGAGCTGACAGCGCAGTTCGCTGACATGTTTGCGGGGAGGGGTTTGCACCCGATCCCGACGCCGGCGGAGTTCGCGGCGCAGCGGGCGGCGCGGTCGAGCTGAACAGCGAGGTTCGGGGGCGGGGACCCATTCCTAAAGTTATTTTTCCTGCGCGCCGCGCTTGTTTTCGCGGAGTCTTCCCCTGCTAGAATGATCCGTTGTCGCAACTCCGACTCCGAAGAGGAATTCATGGCTTACGTGATCGCGGAACCCTGCATCGGCACGAAGGACACAGCTTGTGTCGATGCGTGTCCGGTGGACTGCATCCATCCTAAAAAAGACGAGGCGAAGCACGCCGAGGCCGATCAGCTTTTCATCGATCCGGTAGAGTGCATTGACTGCGGCGCGTGTGTGCCGGTATGCCCGGTGACCGCCATCTTTGCCGCCGACGATGTGCCGGAGAAGTGGCAGAGCTTCACGGAAAAGAACGCGGCATTTTTCGGCCGCTAGGCTCTCCTGATTCGCCTCGGACGTACGCGATTGGCCGGGCGTCCTGAGCGTGGTTTGCCGTTCCGCCGCGCGTTTTCGGTCCCGCCGGAAGCAACCCCCGCACTTCGGAACTGCGTCGAAGACCCATACTGCTTTTTCCCAGGAAAAGTTTGCCTATGAGTCTGACTGCGCAGAAGACCACGAACAGCAGAGCCCCAGGAGCGCTTTCTCATGGAACAATTGCCACGAAAGGGTTTGTTCTGATGGCCGGACCGACACAGCCGCGACCGGCAAACCAACATATGCGCCGCAATCCTCCGATTGCCGGGGAGCAGGAGGCGATCGACAGAGCTCGCGAGGGCGATGGCCGCGCGTTTGAGACGCTGTATGCGATGCACAAGCGGCGGGTTTATTCACTATGCCTGCGCATGCTGGGCAACGTGGCCGAAGCGGAGGATCTGACCCAGGAGGCGTTTCTCCAGCTCTATCGCAAGATTGGGACCTTCCGCGGCGACTCGGCGTTTTCGACGTGGCTGCACCGGCTGGCGGTGAATGTGGTGCTGATGCATCTGCGGCGCAAGGGATTGCCGCAGATATCGCTGGAGGAGGCGCTGGAGCCGGCGCAGGACGACGGGCCACGCAAAGATATAGGAGCGCGGGATTTGACGCTGTCGGGCTCGATCGACCGGGTGACGCTGGAGCGAGCCATCGAGAATCTGCCTCCCGGTTACCGGCTGGTTTTTGTACTACACGATGTGGAAGGGTACGAGCATAATGAGATAGCGGAGATGCTGGATTGCTCCACCGGGAACAGCAAATCGCAGCTGCACAAGGGGCGGATGAAGCTGCGCGACCTGCTGAAGAAGGGCCAGCGGAAGGAGCAGATCGCGTGACTGTGATCCGCGCCATGGACAAAACCATGACCTGTGCCGAATTCCAGGACGTCCTTCCGGAGCTGTTCGAGTCGCAGAGCGACCTGTCGAACCACGAGCATCTGAAGAGCTGCGAGAACTGCGCTGCGCTGGTGCGGGACCTCGAATATATTGCGTCGCAGGCGCGGCTGCTGCTGCCGATTCACGACCCCAGCCCCGCGGTATGGGACAACATCCAGCAGGCAATCCAACAAGACAAGCCTGAGCCCCCGTCGACAACCGCGCGGAAATAAGGCTGGCTGTCCGGCCTGGCGTTCATATAATCAGCACAAGCATGAGCGGCCCGGCTTCGTTTCCGGCAAATCCATCGCGCATCATCCTCACCGGCTTTATGGGCGCGGGCAAGACTACTGTCGGCGCGCTGCTGGCGGAGCGCCTTGGGTGGGATTTTGTCGACTCGGACCTGCTGGTGGAAGCGCGCGCGGGGATGACGGTGGCGGAGATCTTCGAGAAGCGGGGCGAAGCCGTGTTTCGGGAGATGGAAGCGGTGGCGATTCGGGATGCAGCGTCGGCAGACCGGCTGGTGGTGGCGCTGGGCGGGGGCGCGCTGGAGATGGCGGCAACGCGCGACCTGGTGGCGGGATTGCCGGATGCACTGGTGGTATTCCTCGACGCACCGCTGGAGACGCTGTTGGCGCGATGCGCGGGACATGCAGACGGCCCGGTTCGTCCAGTGCTGGCGGATCGCGCTCGCCTGGCGGAGCGCTGGAACGCGCGTCTTCTGTGGTATCGCCGGGCGCATGTCACCGTCGACACAGCGGACCTTTCGCCGGAGGCTGTGGCGGAATGCATTCTGCAGAGAGTTGAGCCGGGAATTGGAGGCGCCCAGCCTGCTAACGGTCGCTCAAGCAGCGCGCGCAGCAAGCCGGGAGTGCCTGCATGACCAGCACGAAGCCGATGGACCCGCGCGGCATCGTCCTGTTCGCGTTTGGCGTTGCGATCGCGCTCTATATGTCCTACATCCTGCGCGACGAACTGGTGGTGATTTACGTAAGCGCGCTGTTCGCGGTGGTGCTAATGCCGCTGGTGCGGGGCGTGATGAAGCTGCACATCGGAAGGTGGCACCCGAGCCGGGGCATCGCTGTGCTGCTGATTGTGGTGCTGACCGCGGGGAGCCTGGGCGCTTTCTTCGGCTTCGCGCTCCGGCCGGCGTTCAGGGACCTGCGGGAGTTTGTGCGGGAACTGCCGCAGCGAGGGCCGCAGTTCTTTGCCCGCATCCAGCAAGTTCCGTTGCTGCACGACGTCAATCTGGATGCGCTGCAGGAAAAGGTTCAGGACATTGCCGGCAATCTGGCGACCTATGTGGTTCGCTTCGCGAGCGACTGGGCGGGGACGGTGGTTCGTATTATTGCGGGGATTGTGCTGACGGTGTACTTCATCCTCGAAGGGGATGAGGCGTACGGGTGGTTTCTCTCGCTGTTTCCGATGGAGCGGCGGCTGCGCCTGGATCAGACGCTGGCGCGGGCCTCGGCGCGCATGGGCCGGTGGTTGCTGGGGCAGGGGACGCTGATGCTGATCCTGGGCGTGTGCAGCACGATCGTCTTCGCGCTGCTGCGGGTCCGGTATGCGTATGCGCTTGGAGTCATCATGGGGCTGTTCAATCTGGTGCCAGTGGCGGGAGCGCTGATTTCGGTTACGCTGGTGGTGCTGGTGGCGGCGCTGGATTCCTGGGGGCGCGTGGCGGGGGTGCTGATTTTCTATATTGCGTATCTGCAGGTCGAGAATACCTGGCTGACCCCAAAGATTATGCGGACGCAGGTCGACCTTGCGGGACTGACGATACTGATTGCGCTGCTGCTCGGGTCGTCGCTGGCGGGCATTATCGGAGCGATGGTCGCTGTGCCGACCGCGGTGCTGATTGCGGTGGTGCTGAACGAGTACGCGGTGCACGAAGAGGGGGGCATTATCGCGGAACCGCATCCAGCGCCCGCCACGCCGCGTGTCGAGTAGGTCCGGGCTGTGGCAGTGATAGTCTGAAACTGCAGGCTGGTCGAGCATATGTTGTTTCACGTCACTTTGGAGAAGGCTGAGGACGGCTGGATTGTGGCCGAATGCCCCGCTCTGCCGGGATGCGTCTCGCAGGGCCGCGATGAGAAGGAAGCCCTGGAGAATATTCGGGAAGCGATTACCGCGTGGATGTGGGCTGAGGACCAGAAAGCCGCGAGTTCTCTGCCACCTGACCGAACACCGGTTGTCGTAGCTGTCTGAAAAGATCCCCAAAGCCTATGGATTTTCGGATCGGTGCGCTATAACGCATTCGAGGACACCTCGTTGGGAAGCTCGGCAACGTCTCCGGCAAAGAAGCGGCTAAGGCATTTGGCCGCGCCGGGTGGCAGATCGCTGGACAAGTGGGCAGCCACCTGGTCATGACGAAAGCCGGACAACGCGCGAATCTCTCGATTCCCCAGCACAAGGAACTTTCGGTGGGGACGTTGCGAGCCCTGATCCGCGCGGCGGGAATGACGGTGGAGGAGTTCACCGAGCTGTTGTAAATTTGCGGTCGCATCAGCGCTGTTCGTCAGCGGGCATTCGCGCCTGGTATCATGAAAGACAGGCCTAACGCTGTTCTGCGAGATCCTTCTCCATGCACCTTTGTTCCCACCATCACGACGTTCGCCGGCCAGGAATCGTATGGCTGTGACCTCGGCTCCTTCGGGCATCGAGCCGGGAGTGGTTGCGCTCGAACCGCAAACCGGGGCCGGGCACCATCCGCATCTGCACGCGCCACGCGCGGGCGAGACCGCATCGCTGCTGGTGGATTATCGCGAGCTGTTCAAACTGCGCGTGACGCTGATGGTGACGCTGACGGGATGGGCGGGGTTTTATCTTGGGTCGATGCGCTCGGGGATCAGCAGCGTCCAGCCGGGGTTGCTGGAGACGCTGATCGGCATCAGCGTGGTTTCGTCGGGCGCGGCCGCGCTGAACCAGGCGATTGAGCGCAGGCTGGATGCGAAGATGCTGCGGACAGCAAACCGCCCCATGGCGACGGGGCGGATCGGTCTGGCGCACGGCATCACGATCGGGTTGCTGGCGATTATTGCGGGGACGCTATGGCTGACCCATGAGACGAATTTCATTACCGGTGGGCTGACGCTGCTGACCGCGTTTCTGTACGTGGCTGTGTACACGCCGCTGAAGCGCTTTACGACGCTGGCGACGTTTATCGGGGCGTTTCCGGGAGCGATGCCGCCGCTGCTGGGGTGGACCGCCGCCCGCGGCGTGATCGAGTGGCAGGGTGTGGCGCTGTTTGCAATTCTCTTCGTGTGGCAGTTTCCGCACTTCATGTCGATTGCGTGGCTCTATCGCGAGGACTACGCGCGCGCGGGGATTCGCATACTGCCGGTGGCGCAGCCGGATGGCTGGTCGACGGCGCTGGAGGCGCTCACTTACGCGGTGCTCATGATTCCGGCGAGCCTGCTGCCGTTCTGGCTGCACATGGATGGGAAGATTTATGCGGGAGTCGCGCTGGCATTGGGGCTGGTGTACCTCGGCTACACGATTCGCTTTACGGGGATCGTGCGAGCGCGGAGTGAAACCGAATCGAGAATGTACGCGCGCGACCTGCTGAAGGTGAGCGTGATTTATCTGCCGCTGCTGCTTGCTGCATTGATGCTGAATGCGAAGTGAAGCAGGGTACAGGGTATAG